>Ga0172381_10000662_pt1 | contig 41616 bp, 44 predicted proteins | sample Leawel6488metaG_FD_119754 | JGI IMG/M metagenome (GOLD analysis project Ga0172381, IMG submission 119754) | Leachate microbial communities from a municipal landfill in Southern Ontario, Canada - Leachate well 64-88 metaG | ecosystem: Engineered > Solid waste > Landfill > Unclassified | place... | reverse complement strand
GCGGTTTCTTTTCACTCACTTCGTGCCTCGCAGGGCGTAACCCGTCCGTAGCAGGATCGCCTTTCAATTGAGACGCATTCATCCTCCAGCTTACGCTGGAGGCATCCTGCGAAGGCGGGTGAACAACCAGTAGCTCTATAACTCCTTTCGCTGCATACTGGGAACCATGCGCTTGCTCCTGATCCTCTTTCTGACACTCCTGCCCCTGGCATACGCGCAGGACACGACTCTGCCACTGGACATAGACGGAGACGGACTCCTGAACAGCGAAGAAGACCTTAACAACAACGGTCGCGTTGACGATGGTGAGACAGATCCTTTCAATGCCGATAGTGACGGTGGCGGAGAATCTGATGGGGCGGAGTTGGCAGCCGGACGGAATCCGCTCGATCGCAGGGATGACTTTACGTACGATCTGGACAACGATGGTCTGGTGAACGGAGAAGAGCTGGAGCTGGGTACCGATCCGGCAAATCCTGATACGGACGGTGACGGCATCAATGATTTTGATGATCCGTTTCCGCTCGATGCACACTACCGTTCAGATGGAGACTTTGACGGCATTCCAGACGAGTATGAGATTATGAATAATCTTTCGGGAGACGATCCCGCGGATGCGCAGATGGATAATGATCGCGACGGCCTTACCAATCAGGAAGAATTCATTCAGGGTACCGATCCAAACGCAGCGGATACGGACATGGATGGCATTACCGATGGTATCGAATTGGAACAGGGAGAGGACCCGCAGGAAAATGCATGTCTTCTGTACGATAAGCCTCTGGCAACGTTTGAGGATATGCAAGATCACTGGGCAAATGACTATGTTGTACGACTGCATAAAACCAAAGTCATGCCCTCATACACGCGCATCGCCGATGGATACGGAGAAGGAGCAGAGCGCACATTTAAGCCGGACCAACAGATCTCACGTTTTGAGCTCCTGAAATTGGCACTGCTGGCAAGTTGTATTCCTCTCACCAACGACGATGAACGTCTGTCTGCAAGTTTTGAAGATCTGCCCTCTACCCCCCGGCCCTACGAGACCGAAGACCGCGCTCTGCGCCGTCATGTGATCTACACCGCACTACGCCTGAATATTATAGAGGGATATGAGGACAACACGTTCCGCCCCGATGAGCCGGTAAACCGCGCAGAAGCGCTTAAGATGCTTTTGGGTGCATCGAAAGTTACTCCTCCAGAAGGGTACAACATCACCATGGGGTTCTCTGACATTTCGCAAGCCGACTGGTTCTTTCCGTTCATCAAACAAGCAGTGGAGCTGGATATCGTAGAAGGGTATCCGGATGGAACATTCCGACCCGGTCAATCCATCACGCGCGCAGAAGCCGCCAAGCTCGTCTTCCTGCTGATGGTCATGAACCCGCACGTGAATGGATATGTGATTCCGATGCAAGGACTATAGCTAAATCAAAAAGAAGCAAGGGAATGAAAGGAAGCAAAAGAAGCAAAGGAGAGATATCAGATCATGCCTCTTTATCTCTCCGCACTCTTTTGCTTCCTTTGCTTCTTTTTTCCTCCTTTGCTTCCTTTACGGAACGCAGTAGAAGAATGACACATTCGAAAACCAGACACTAAACATGACTCTTCATCTCCTGAAAGGCCTTGATGAACTGATCCAGATCTTCTGCATCGAACATGATGGTCGTCTTTTGACCACCGCGGGACTTCTCGGAGATTTTGAAGAACTTCCCATTGCCTGATTGCTTCAGATCAATATAGAACGTGCGCTGCTTCGCATGAATAGTGATGGAGTGCAACTCATCGGCAAACCGGCGATCGCCACCGCCGGGACGTGGTGCAGCTGCAGGAGCAGGAGCATCGTCTCCGATGGAGGAGTCGCCCGTAAGATCGGACATAGGATCAAACATACCTGTTGGGGGTAAAAAGTAATCGTGCTCCCTTCGCCACATCTTAAGATAACTTTCGCACTTCAGTGTCGCTTGTGAGAGCAGAAGAATTGTAGCACGCACTAAAGCACTGTCGAGAAAACGCGTCATCTTTCTCCTCCCCAAATCTACTCCAGTGGCTTAAACAGAATCTCCGGCTTGCCCACGGTCTTCCATTCCTTTTGGCTCCCCCACTGCTTCATCTCGTCCGTGATGACAAAATCAACATCAAGCATTCTGTCTACATAGGGAACATTGAGTTGCTTGGAGATCCTCTGCGCTGTACCAGGCATGAATGGGAGAAGCATGAGAGCAATGTGACGTAAGCGCTCAGCTAATTCAGAGAGCTCTAAAAGTTTGCGTTTCCCTTCCAGCTTCCACACCTGCGTCTCATCAATGTAACGATTCGCCTCCGTCACAAACGCTGTCAGATGTTCCAATGCATTGGAGTACACAAATGCGTTCATACACTTCTCGTAGCCTGACCACGGTCCTTCATTCTTTTCGATTTTCACCAGTATTCCTCCTTCTTTATTCATAAGAACAAGCACACGATTGAGCAGGTTTCCCAAATCATTCCGGAGCTTAGAATCATACAATTTCTCTATACGATCCCAAGAGAAGTCGCCATCACGCCCAACGGGAACCTCGTGACTTAAATAAAAACGCAACGGATCGGGGTCACCGCCAAACCGCGTGAGGACATCTTCGGGATTCACCACGTTCCCCAAACTCTTGCTCATTTTCTCTCCTTCGTTTGTCAGGAACCCATGGATGAGGAGCCTATCGGGCGTGCGCACATCTGCAGCCTTGAGCATCGCCGGCCAGATGAGTGCGTGGAAACGCGCGATGTCCTTGCCAATGACATGCGTAACTTCTGCATCATCCCACCATTCGACTCCCAGGCGACTAACGTCGCCTGCTCGCTCATGGCGAGCCACCTCGCTCGCTCCACTGAGACCGAAATAATCGAGGCCAGAAATGTAATTGGTAAGCGCATCACACCACACATACATCACGTGATCGGGGTCATCTGGAACCGGAATACCCCAATCCAGCGACGTTCTTGGACGGGAAAATGAGACATCTTCCAATCCCTGCTCAATGAGCATGAGTGTTTCGGGTGCGCGGAAATCCGGGACCATGGCGTACTTTCCTTTCCCCTTTTGCGTGAGGAGTTTTTTGAGCCACGCTGCATCTTTGCTCAGGGAGAAGAACCAGTTCTCTTCGGTCACTTCCTCAGGCGCAACCTTGTGGATGGCGCACTGCCCGCCTTCCAGATCCTTCTTCGTCAGGAATCGCTCGCATCCGCTGCAGTAGAGGCCAGTGTAGCTGCGTTTCTCGAGCTTGCCCGCTTCTGCGAGCTTCCGCCAGAGTGCTTCCACCGTCGGCCAGTGATTCTTGCGATCCGTGGTGCGCACAAAGGCGTCGTAGGAAATGCCGAGTCGCCCGTAGAGATCTTGGAAGAGCGGCACATTGCGATCCACAAGCTGTTGCGGCGTTACGCCTTCTTCTTGAGCTTTGCGCGCAATCTTTACACCGTGTTCATCGGTCCCGATCTGGAAACGTACTGCATTCCTGGCCTTGGGAAAATCAGATGGATTCCTGCTAAGACGCATCCAACGGGCGCAGACATCCGCCAGAACCTTTTCCAATACGTGCCCCATATGCGGAGCTGCATTGGGGTAGTCAATCGCCGTCGTGATGTACTGACGTTTGTTCATAAAGAATAAGATGACACCGTAAAAACATTGCCAGCCTAGCGCAGGAGAACACAGAGGAGAAGTCCGATCAAGGTTAACTCCAAATGAAATTGTTGATATAGATAATGATTGCTTCCGCAGCAAGAGCAAGAATAAGCCCTGTAAGCGCCGTGGTAATAATCTTCTTTGCCTCCTCTTTGCCCTGATCGTTCCCCGCAGATGTAATAAGTCTGATTGCACCGTAGATGATGACGGCCACCGCTGCACCGGCAACAAGAGGGGCAAAGAAGTTCCCCAACCGGCTGAAGAGTTCTTCTAAAAAGCTGCTGCCACTCCCGCAACCACTGTGCAAAATGGAACAGTATTCATCGAAAGCTCCTGCATACGCACTGTCCGCTCCCAAACCGATGATGACAAAAAGAGTATGTATCATAGAGGCAGATTAATAACAGCTTTGGTCAGAGCAGCAGCAACATTAACACCGATCGCACCGACAACAGACCAAATCAGGATACTCTTTGCCTTATTGAAGTTCTCCGCTTCTCCCCGCGCATAGGTCATGCGATATCCCGCATAGACGACCATCAGCGCAAAGACGACATTGAAGAGACCAACAATCACCGTAATTGCGGATCGTATGAAGGTGAAAATGGGATCAGTACTCATAAAGAGACCGGAAAATTCTGTGGCGACGTATGCCACAATAGTCTGAGACAGCATCGCCAACCCCAAACCGATAAGCGCATAGACCATGGACATTTTTCCTTTGGTGATTGTGCCTTCCTCCCCCATGCTGATAACCATCTGCGCACCGCCAACAACCACAAAGAGTACAGCCGTACCTGCGGCAATAGTCATACCCAAACCAGCAAGCTTGCCGATAAGCGGGCTGACCCAGTTAGCATCGTAGGTGCACCCTCCGATGTACGCACAGGGATCCACCTGTGGCCTAGCCGCCAGAGCCGCAGGCACAGAAAGTACGGAGGCAGAGAAAGCCGTGAGAGTAGTAATGATACGGCGCATCATGAAGTGAAGAATGCGGAATTGAGGAACCGCAGAATGGACCCGGCGAAAACCAGAGCAATGAGTCCTCCGATCGCCCGCTTCATATTGCCCATCCATTCACTGCGCTGGCCGTCGTTATGCCCCACCACCACAATGGCGCCCCCGCAGACAAGAACCCAGAGAGTAGCAATACCCACGGCGACACTAATGAGCCACGAAGATCCCATGTTAAAATACGCAATAAAGGTTCCTGCCGGAGACGTTCCAACCGGCAACTGCGTTGTAGTGTCATTAAGAGGTTGAATGAGCGGGATAGTTTTCACAACCTGCTGAACAACATGTTTGTTGCTAGCTGCATTTTGGTCGTCTGCTGCATGAACAGGCATATGAACTGCCACTCCTACTAGGAGTGCCAGAATGAATGCCGCAAGGAATCTTTGTACAGCCATCACATTATTATACTGCAAAATCGGGTGTATTTCGAGCCCAAAATAGCCATTTTCCTCCCTGGAAGAGGGCTGAGATTCTTGCATCCGGCACAGATTCTCCGTAGCATTCACGCGCTCTTTAACGTCATTGAAGATGGCATGTAGCCTACTATGCTGGAAACAGCAGGCTGGATACTCCTTTTGAACACAGGAGTGCACTATTGTCCATTTTCTCATTATGCGGATGTAGCCCTGCCTGCCCTGCCGAAGCCCCGCATTCGCGGGGCGAAGGAGGGTTGGCTAGTCGCTCCGAAGGAGCGAATGAAAGAATAGTAGTTTCGTTCTTTTCTCTCTAATGCGGATGTAGCTCAGTTGGCTAGAGCGTCTCCTTGCCATGGAGAAGGTCGCGAGTTCGAATCTCGTCATCCGCTCCACCCGTCTCCGTTCGCCTACGGCGAACTTCGCCGCGGTGTCGCAGTGTTGGATAACAAGGGTGCCACGGCGTAGCGCAGCGAAGCCGGGCAATCGATCTTTTTTTCTGCGGGATTAGTACAGTGGTAGTATGTAAGCTTCCCAAGCTTAAGACGCGAGTTCGATTCTCGTATCCCGCTCCAACCTACGCGCAGCGTAGGTTGCCATCCGAAGCACGAAGTGCGCAGGATAGCTATTCAAGATCAGATTCGCTGCGCTTCGGTTGGCAGGCCGATAAACATTGCTATAGAATCAATCACTTATGTGGCATTACGTATACATCTTACGCAACCAGAAAGGTAAACAATATGTTGGCCATGCTTCTGATATATCCGTGCGGCTCAAAGAGCATAACGAAGGATCAGTGATTGCGACCAAGAATCTTCGTCCATGGGATATAGAATGGTTTTGTGGATTCCGCAATAAAACGAAGGCAATCAATTTGAGAAGTACTTGAAGTCCGGGTCGGGGACTTCCATTCGTTTTCGTCATATTGCTCCGCAGTAATACTCCATCTCAGTTCCGAATACACTCCACTATCCCGCTCTATTGACAGAAATCCATATGAATATCATATTTATTTACTGTGCATGATGAATCTGAATTCATAGGCATTATTTGCGACGGTGATCGCACATGGGCAAAGGAAAAATATGGTGTTGCTAGCAAGGCAGATCTTACTGTTGATCAATTACGTGATGGGTATTCAATGGGGGCAAATTCTGTCGAACAATTGATGAATACTGCAATTGGAGAAATGCGAGGTATTTTGGCATTTTGGGGTTTGTCAGACAAAAATATGTCCCAACGAACAGAGATGAATTTACGCGTATTGTTTGATGTTTTTCATACATTCTTCAGAAATCTCTTAGAAAATTGGATCAATAAAGCAGAGAACAAAAATGTAAGGCTGATTCATTTGGGAAAACCATTGGGTGGATTACCAGATTACACGAAAGAAACGGCGAATGCTCTTAATGATGTCGTTGCATCCACCAAAACAAGAACAGGACTAGTTATAGCTTTTTGCTTGAATTACAACGGAGACGAAGAGTTGGCAAATGCAATACGAAATTGGTCTGTGAACAAAAATGGAACATTTCGGGATCATCTCTATTTACCTCAGATTCTTCAGCAACCCTGTCCATCTTTAGATGGCATAATTCGAACGGGCATCCCTACGGGGAAAGCATTGCGAAGAGGCAACTATCTCATAGGATACGAAGAGTATAAAACAGCATACATATCTTCTCCTTTGCCAAGTCCCGAATATTCTCCAGAGGCATTTATGACTGATCTTCGGACTTTGAGAGAGGGTAACAAGAAAGAAGCTGGTGCATGATTATTTCATTGAATTACTGCTAACTATAGGTTCGAACTAGTTCCGAATACACTCCACTATCCCGCTCCATTGACTGTAACACTGTCGCCACAGATCGAATGCGTCTATTCTAGACACGAATATTTTGCATGCCTCACCCGGTTATGACCATTACCGTTGCCATTCCGGCACATAACGAGGAAGACTACATCGCAGCATGTTTGGAGCACTGCCTGATGTATAAGACGCCGAATGTGTGTGAAGTGCTCGTGATCAATAATGCAAGCACGGATCGAACACACAGTATCGCCGAACAATTCCCCGGCGTCACCGTGGTGGATGAATCACGTAAAGGAGTTACGTATGCGCGCCAGAAGGCACTTGAGAGTGCAACAGGAGATCTGCTTGCCTTTGTGGATGCGGATACGCACGTTCCGGAAGGATGGTTTGAGATGATCAACGCACACTTCGCCAAAGACTCTAACCTTGTCTGCCTGAGCGGACCGTACTACTGCTTTGATCTGGCACGATGGCAAAACATACTCGTAAAACTCTTCTGGATGTTCATTGCTTTTCCCATGTACTGCTGTACGCGCTACATGGTCATTGGCGGGAACTTCGTCGCCAAACGCAGTGCTCTGCTCCGCATTGGCGGCTTTGATACATCCATCTCTTTCTACGGGGAAGATACGAATATCGCACGACGCCTGCACAAAATCGGCCGCGTGCAATTTAACCTGAAATTTATAACCAAGAGTTCGGGCCGCCGCATGACATCGGATGAAGGCTTTTGGCGTACAAGTTTTCTGTATGCCGTGAACTTTGTTTCAGAAGTAATTCTGCGTCGTCCGGTAACCAGGCAATATCGGGACATACGGTGAAAATCGAGTCGAATGCCCGGCTTTGTTCTCCGCTTTGCCGCAAATTTCGCCGTGGCATCCGGCGGCATGTGAAGTAATAATCACGGCGTAGTCCCGCGGACGCGGGACGAAGCCGGATGGTACCCCCGACAGGAATTGAACCTGTATCTTCAGCTTCCACCTTCGCCAATCAATTGAATGGTACACCTGGCGGGGCTCGAACCCACAACCTTCAGCTCCGGAAGCTGACGCTCTATCCAATTGAGCTACAGGTGTATATGAGAATAAACAGGAAAGCTTCGGTGGACAGGCCGGAAGCCGAACAGTCCCTGCCCGCCCATAGTCCCGCATATGCGGGACGAAGGCGGGTATCCATTAGCCTACGGGGGCAAGTAATACGAAGCGAATCTTGTGAGAATGAATTATAAGCTGAGTGACTCGTCCGCCAAAGCCTTGGCGTAGGCGGACGAGGGCACAAACAGAATCTTACGAAGGAAGACTGTAAAACGCCACCGTATTCTGTGTTGTTGTGCGATCAACTTCCTTGAAGGGTACGCCTTTAATATCGGCAACGAGCTTGGCCACTTCCACCACAAATGCCGGTTCATTGCGCTTTCCACGATGAGGGACAGGCGCCAGATACGGTGCATCCGTCTCTATGAGCATGTGTTCAAGCGGACAATGCTCAATGGTGCGCCGGATTTCCTCTGCATGTGGATATGTGGCAATACCGGTGAATCCGAGTAAATACCCATCGTTCACCAAATCTTCCACATCCTCCCAGCGTTCCGTACAGCAGTGCAGAACCAACTTCGCTGGCTGCACGCTGCGGATAATCTTTTTGATGTCTTCAATCGCTTCTCGGCAATGCACAACAGCCGGCATAGAAAGCTCTCTTGCAAGTTCCATCTGTACGCGGAAGACATCGCACTGCACATCGCGCGGAGAGTGGTCGTAGTGGTAATCGAGTCCGATCTCACCGATACCAACAACCTTCTCATGAGAAAAGTACTGTCTCAATAATTGCTCATCCCTAGCCCTAACCCAAATCCTAGCCCCATGAGGATGCACACCGACGGTACAAAACACCTGAGGAAACTTCTCCGCAATTGCAAGACACTGTTCCCCTTCTCTAAGAGAGTCAGCGATCGTAACCATACGATCAACTCCTGCAATAACAGCACGGTTAATGACCGCATCACGATCCTGCGCAAACTTCTGGTCAGCCAAATGGCAATGACTGTCGATCATAACAGCAATATCATACGCACTTCATACACGATGCATATCACATTATCCCGAACCGTTTTCCTAGATAGCTACATCCGCACTTAACTCCGCAGCATCAATTTGCGCTGCTACATCAGGCATACGATTCCGCGCTGCAATTGCAAACTGAAGTGTGCGCTTGAGGTGCGCCACAGCATGAGGAACACCAGCAATCCGGACAACATCTGCCCTACCATGCACATTTTCATCACGCTGCTGCTCGTCCTCAGGAAGTGCCACATTGGCATCTCCACCTGCAATCAACTCTCGCAACCGCTCAACGGCACTACTGGTAAGCATGGAAATTCCCGCTTCTAGAGGAGTGCAAGCAGGTACGTTGCCGTCCTCAATCTCTGCCCTGGTTACCGGTGTCGAATGGACACGAGGTCCACTGTGATCTTCTACACGAGCTACCATAATACTCTCACTGTACTATTGATTTAAATAATGTCAATGAATCTACTAGACCAATATCTCCTGAATGCAGGAGAATAACTCCTCATGCCTGAGCTTAATCACAATTGCGGACTCTTTGCGGTTTATGACCTCGCCGGAGGCCGTATGCTCATGCCAAACGTTGTACACGGTATTAGGGAACTCGGTCACCGTGGCCAGCAATCGGCAGGTATCGCACGGGCAAAGGATGACACGCGTAGACGTACACTGGATGTCATTGCAGGACCAGGACAGGCACAACGGGTTTTTCCGGAACCACAGGGATTATTTCTGGATCCATCGCGCGCAGCCGTGGGCCACACGCGCTACAGCACCTCTCCCGGAGAATGCTATCAACCACTGCTGGATCCCCAGAGAAAAATAGCGGTTGCATTCAACGGTACGCTTGCCAACTTCTCTGATTTAAAACTGCCGGAGGAAATCACAGACACGCAATTGCTGCTGCGTGTAGCGCTAGAAGAAATCAGCGCTGATGTACACCAACGCTGTACAGCAGCTACTTTTCTGAGGATGGAAGAACTATTCGATGGAGCATTCAACGTAGCCATACTGCAGGCGGCAGATAAAGGACACTTGGCATCATTGGATGCGTACCGGGATGCCTCCGGCAAGCATCCGCTCCTCTACTCTGTTGTGGACGACCTCATGGTTGTTGCATCGGAGGACTGGCCGATACGACAGATGTGGGAAGGTGCCTACATCAAAGATGTTCCCCCGGGCGGGCACATTCATGCAGAAGGAAATCAGTGGTCGCTCAGGGAACTCATCAAGGATCCGAAGTTGTCGCACTGCTTTTTTGAGTGGGTGTACTTTGCATTCGTAGAATCCAAACTGGATGGAGAGTCTGTGCGGAACTTTCGCCATCGTACAGGCAAGCTCATGGCACAGATCGATCCGGAGTTTGTGGAAAAGAGCTTTGATCACATCGTGTTCCCCGTTCCGGAATCCGCCAAAGCGGGAGGAAACGCTTACGCGCAGACACTGGGATTACGCACAAACTATCGCGGTATTGAACGCAATCCGCAGCACAGAGGAAGAGAGTTTATGCTGGAGCAAAAAGAAGCAAAGCACCTTGTGCACCCAGAGCAATTCCGGGGGAAAGTCGCCATCATTTGGGAAGATAGTATCGTGCGCGCCAGAACACTCATGCGGCTGCTGCAGGATGTCCGCGCGGCACAGCCGCGCGAAATTCACGTGCGTCTTGGGTGCCCACCCATCTTCGGCATTTGCCCCTACGGTATTGATATCCAAACGATTAAGGAGCTCTTTGCCCCGGCATTCACCAATGGACAACCCTTGCACGGCGACACGCTGGGCCCAGAGATTTTGGAAGCAATGGCGCAGCGCCTTGAGGTGACATCAATAAAATTCCTACCAAAGGGCGCTGTTTCACAAGCTCTCAACAAGCCGTCTAAACACTTATGCATGGCATGTGTAGACGGAAAGTACCCCACACCAAAAGGGAGAGAGCTCTATCAACAACTGCGCGAGCAGTACATAAATCCGTAATTATTCGCTGAGCTCTTCCCGCACACTCTGGAAAAGTGCATCGAATGTGGAATATCCTGCCATCGTATTAAAGTGACCTCCTCCTTTTATCAAAGTTAAAGGCGCCCGCAGAATCTCCGCAAGGTGCTGTGCCTTTGCCAAAGCAATGTATGGATCATTGTCAGAGTGTATGACATGCGCGTGACCTGATCGCTTTCTGATAGTTTCCCAGGCAAAACCATTTTCAACGAATGTCGTCATACGATTATCAAACTCATTATCCATAACGTCGTAGACTGCTGCGATGAAAAAACTGGCTCGCACAGGATGGGGAAGATTCTGCAATATCTGTAATGCAAAAGCTGCTCCAAAGCTGTGTCCAATGATCACAGAATCTTCGGCGATGTGCTGTGTGTACTGCGCAAAGTGATCGAGCCACTCCTGCAATGTCGGATGGTCCGCATGGGGAAATGCCGGAACAATAACCTGATGCCCCTCTGCCTCTAGCTTCTTTTTAAGCCAAGGAAACCAGTTTTCTTCAGGATGCCCCTGAATACCGTGAAAGATGAATACCGTAGCCATGACGTACAGTATAGAAGGAAATGAAACCGATGAAATCGGTAGCGGGTCGGAATGTGAAGGTTACATATTCCCTGTTCAGTTTTGATGCTCCGATAGCATACAGGACTTGCCATGCACAGGGATTCCGCCTGACGAAAGAGAATTATGCTAGTCAGAATTCTGCTGAAATTTTGCATGTATGATGATATTTAGGGAATAGTAACAATTTTATGTGCTCTGATTTCTGTTGCGAAAAGGGGTGTATTTTGCTATACTGAAAATATATAAACACATACCAACCTTTTCTATGGGAATATTAGATTTCTTTGGCTCAAAAGAACGTGCATCTGAAAATGTACCTGAGAACATCCAGCTGGATATACTGCGATTATGGAATGATATAGGTGTTGTAGAACAACTACACCATACTCAATGGATGACGGAAGAAGATATTAGCAATTGGGAGAAGGATATAAAGGAAAGGTTGGGTAGGCTAAACAAGAAACTGTCAACAGGTGCAGTAAAAGCTGATCAATTACAAGAATGGATTGATGGCTTTCATACAAAAAATAAGGATCATCCCTCAAGAGGGTATATTGACTTGCAGCATCGATTTTGGCTTTCCATAGAAAATGGACACGCAGTGGTCGAAGTGAATCACTTATACACGATGTACCCCGAATTGCAGAAGCTCACAATGTTGAGAGAAATTGATAAAAACAAAGGAGCAGGATTCCTAAAATTCATGGATGAGAAAATTGAGAGCATACGCCCAAAACCCCAGAAGGGAGAATTGGAAAAGTGGCTACGTTCTACAGGATTATCTGATTACTACACAATTGACTCTGGTCGAATAGTAGAGGTAGAAAAGTAACAGAAAATGCAACGATATTCGATCGTAGAAAACTTTCGCATTTCTTTTTAAACTAAAACCATTTTCCTGATTGGTGGGTCAGGTGGGGATCGAATCCTTCGTTATGCTCAGGACGAGCCCACATCCAACCAAAGTTTTTCTTTCTTTTCTCTGCGCCAACCTTTTATCTCTTTTTCTCGCTTGGCAGCAGTAAAACGATCGGGTTGTTTCTCATACCAACATAATCGTACTATGGGATATTTTCGTGTATGAGAACATGCTCGACCTTCTTGATGTTCTTTGATACGACGTTTCAGATCACTCGTGTGCCCAACATAATAGGAGCCATTTTCTAACTCAAGAATATATGTGAAAAAAGCCATAGCATATGAACGTAGCAGAAATGGCTTGCCATGAGGAGCCCCGCGTACGCGGGGCGACGAATGGTGGGTCAGGTGGGGATCGAACCCACGGCCAAAGGCTTAAAAGGCCTCTGCTCTACCACTGAGCTACTGACCCAAGCGCAAGGGCATTGTACGTAAATTCTGGAGGATTGGAACAGAGATAACCTGTGTAATCTGTATCAATCAACAATCACCGTAAAAGTTCCAGGTTCATGTGGCAATTCGAGAGAATCACCCTGACGAGTATGAGGAGCACGGCAAAGATGAAAATAGTCACGTGCTGCTCTCGTTACAGGATTCGGACGCGGCTCCAGTGTCACCTCATGAATTTCTGTACCTGGCACTGCAAAGACAGTAGCAAGCTTCCCCCTGATATAATCTTCAATACATACTCCTGCCTTATGCGCTTCCTGTGTCAGTTGGACTAACCGTTCCCGAGGAACATGTGCTACCACACGCACCTGCCCTGATGGAATTTCTTGCATAGTGAGCATTCTATACCAAAAAACTAAAAGACAAATGTAAATTCGCCAACATCGCCTCTGTACTGCATAATCGCTTATGATGAAAGTCGCTCTTGTCCACGAACTCCTCACTATGAAAGGTGGTGCTGAACGCGTCCTCAAGATTTTTGCGAATATGTTTCCGGAGGCTCCGATCTACACATTGCTCTATAACAAAGAGAAACTTGGCGACTGGTTTGCCGCAGATCGTGTCATTCCTGCAAAGCTCCCTATTCCCTATTCCCTATTCCCTGATCCCTATCGTTACAACCATCATTTGTATCTGCGTGCATTTCCAAAAGCAGTCGAGGCCTGGGATTTCTTCGACTATGATCTGGTGATCAGCAGTTCCTCCGCTTTTGCACACGGCATCATCACCAATGGAAAGCCGAAGCATTTGTGTTACGTTCAGTCCCCTGCCCGTTATCTGTGGGACCGCACGCACGATGTACTCGATCGTGCAGGGAAAGGGATGCTAGGACCTTTGAAGCGACGACATCTGGAACGTACATTCCATCAATTGCGTATCTGGGATAGCGAAGCAGCCGCACGGCCGGATATGTTGCTCGCAGCATCAAAGGAAGTGCAAAGGAGAATTGAACTCTACTGGCGACGGGAAAGCGACGTGATCTATCCACCCATAGACGACTTCTGGCTCCAACCAGTAACCAGCAACCAGCAACCAGTAACCAGTACGTACTACCTCGTTGTTTCCACCCTCGTCCATTACAAACGTATTGAACTCGCCATTGAAGCGTGCAACAAAGGAAAGCGACCACTGAAAATCATTGGGGAAGGCCCGGCACGCAAAGAACTGGAAAAGTGTGCGGGACCGACGGTGGAATTTTTGGGATTCCAGCCGCAGGAAAAAATCCGTGAACTGTATACGAATGCAACGGCAACACTCTTCCCGGGCGATGAGGATTTCGGTCTTGTTCCGCTGGAATCTATGGCGTGCGGAACGCCGGTGATCGCCTACCGCAGCGGCGGAGCACTGGAGACAATCGTGGAAGGAGAAACGGGGGAATTCTTTACGGAACCGACTGCAGAATCTCTGCTGCAAGCAATGGAAAAATGCGAACAAAAAACTTATACAAAAAATGTACTAACGGCACGGTCTACCCTCTTTTCCCGTACGCATTTTGAAGAAGGTATTCGCAGTGCCATCGCTCTGCTTTAGGCGCGGCTTACGATCACTCCGCCCAGAACAATCAGAACGGACCCGACAAGAAGCTGAGGGACGTGCGTGGTTTTCCATTCGGCAAAAATCCAGAGTGCAAGCAGAACGGAGAAGAGGGTATTCATGTTGAAGATCGGTACCAGTTTGCTTAGCGGACTTCCAAAGTGGTGCAAAGCAAAAATTGCGCAGGAAATTCCTATCGCCCATGATGCACCAGAACCAAATGCGTAGAGCGCTCCGGAAGTTGTAATTGTTCGGTCATGAAAAACAAAAAGTAGAACAACACTTGTGAGAACAACAGCTAAGCCAACGCTAAGCAGATAGAAAGGGAAGCTGCTCCCCTGCTCCATGCTTGCCTTCATGAAAATATTAGAGAAGCTAAAGAGAATTGCGGGAACCACGCCGCCGACAAGAAGACCAATAGTTTGTGGAGTCATGGAAAATGAGGGAATTATGAGAAGAGTGCAGTCTGGGAACCTTCGGGAACAGGAATGCCCAGCAGATCATAGGAAACTCTGGTAACAGTTCGCCCTTTCGGCGTGCGCTGCAAGTACCCTTGCTGCAACAAGTACGGTTCAATCATGTCTTCCAGCGTTTGCTCTTCTTCCCCCGTTGCCGCCGCAAGCGTGGAGAGCCCCACCGGCCCACCGGCAAATTTTTCGATAATAGTTTGCAGGATAAGACGATCGCTACGATCGAGACCATAGTCATCAATTCCCAAAGATCCGAGAGTGACCGCTACGCGGTCGAACGTCACTAGGTCTTCGTTGGCCACCTGTGCGTAATCGCGTATCGATCGCACGAGCCGGTTGGCCACACGTGGCGTAAAACGGCAGCACTGAGCAATTTTGCGGGCGGCTCCTTTTTCCAGACGCAGTGAGAGGATGCGCGCACTGCGCTCCACAATCTGTTCCATTTCTTCTTCGGTGTAGAAATGCAGTTTGAAACTGTGGACAAAACGATCGCGCAGCGGCGCGCTGATAGAACCCGCCTTGGTCGTTGCTCCCACGAGCGTGAACGGCTTGATATCCAGACGCATGGAACGCGCCGTTGGGCCTTTGCCAATTACCAGATCGAGCACAAAGTCCTCCATGGCACTGTAAAGCACCTCTTCAATGGTCGGCCGTAACCGATGGATCTCATCAATGAAGAGAATGTCTCCTTCTTCTAAATTCGTCAGAAGCGATGCGATATCTCCCGGCTTTTCGACTGCCGGCCCCGTTGTCACACGAATCTGTGCTCCCATCTCTCGCGCAAGAATGTGCGCGAGCGTGGTTTTTCCTAAGCCCGGAGGACCGAAAAATAAGGTGTGCCCCAATGCTTCTTTACGCTTCTTGGCAGCATCAATATGAACGATCACATGCCCCTTCACTTCGCTCTGCCCAACGTACTCGCTCAGGCGCTTGGGGCGCAGCGTTTGTTCCAAGACATCGCTATCCATACCGGTCTGCGTCGGCTCAACAATGTGCCGTGTCGTGGTGCGTTTGATAGCCACGGATGCAGTGTAGCAGAGAGGAGGGCTGGTGACAGACCCTTCTTTCGGTACAATAGCGTATATGACCAGTGCACAGAAAACCGTCACCACGCTTGGACTTCTGCTTATTCTTCTGGGTTTTGGGGCCGCTGATGCAGTCCTCACCACCTATACTTCCCCCGGGGAAGAACCTGTACAGGTAACCCCGGAACCGCCAGTGATAGCCGATGATGACGTCAATGGGGCACAGACCGAGACACCGCAGGTAGGCGTACAAACTGCGCAGGGACCCAATGTTCTGGAAACACTGATGACGCAGGGATTCACCTTTAAAGAGACGACGGAACGCACGCTTATCTCGCTCGTTGTGACAAACGACACCCCGGTACACACACGAGTCATTCTGGCGAATAACGACCGTATCGGTCTGATTGCTTGGACAGAATCTCCTCGTGTAAAAATGCACTTCCTTGCGCTGAAAGAAGCGCTCCACAGTGCATTTTCCCCGCAGATCACCGATCTTGTTGACGAGACCAAGCAGCTCTCTGGCAGGCCAACGCAAAATCTGCTGACTTTCCGCGACCCTGCCATCAGCGAAGAACGGCTGGTTTTTGTGCGGGTGCGCGACCGCCTGTATGAATTCCACATTGCCCCGAACAACGATGACGCCATTTTCCTCATTATTGAGGAACTCACCCGATAAGGGCTCTCTTTGGGGAAAAGAATGTTCAGAAAGCCGTGGAGCTAATGTTTGACACTCCGGAAGCCAATCCGTAGAGTAGCTGCGCTTTTCTCAAACGCTCTCAATGGCAAAAAAGATCATGAAGATCATCAAGGCACAGGCAACAGGCGGGCAAGCCAATCCCGCACCGCCACTGGGACCTGTACTCGGACAGGCAGGTATTGATATCAATGCTTTCTGCACCAAGTTCAATGAGAAAACCAAGGATCGCATGGGGCAAACTGTTCCTATCGTCATTACGGTCTACGAAGATCGCAGTTTCACCTTCGAACTCAAGCAGGCCCCTGCTGCAAACATGATCATGGAAAAAGCGAAGATTAAAAAAGGGAGTGGTGTTCCGAACAAAGAAAAAGTTGGCTCGCTTACCAAAGCGCAACTCAAGGAGATTGCACTGGCAAAAATGCCTGACCTTAATGCAACAGATGTGGAAGCAGCAATGAAAATTATTGAAGGAACTGCAAAAAACATGGGAGTGACGATTGAGTAATTTTCATCTCTCTGCAGACGATACGACAATATAACCGAGGAACATTGCAATGCCTTTCGTGTGCATTGATCGCTAATCGAATTTAGGCTTGATGCCGCCTTTCCCCATATCGCAATGTTCGAGAGTCCCCTCTCTATTATGTTTTCAACGGTTGGTCTCATCTACGGAATTGTTGTGCCGATCGTTCTTATTCTCCTCTTTGGAGCATTTCTGGTCATCAGTTTGCTGCGTCCGGGTACCAAAGCACGAACGGTTGCACAGGCAACCTACTGCACGCTCATGATGGGTATGGGGTTGCTCCTGATGACTGTTGCCGCGTTGCCGACTGTCGCAAGCGTGTTTGCCGGAGTGTCGTACGCCGGTCCGACATACCTTGCCCTCTTGGTCATCTTCGTCGGCGGCGGCGTACTCTTCTTGTGGCACGATCACTGGCTTCGCGCTCTTGAGCCGGCATCCGCACTCATCCCATCAATCATCTACCTCTACACGGTGAAATCGGTGGGTATGCTGGCAGCGATACTCTCCGGATTATCCGTGATACTCACGCTCATTCTTGGAAGTGCCGAGGAACAGTGGTGGGCCATGCCGCTCACTGCATTTTTGTACGGACTGCTTCTGATGTGGTGCACGCGTTCGGAACGATCGCCCACTCCACTTTTCAACAGTAAGCCTATGCACACACGGCCGGTATCAGTAAAAACCGCTGTTTCCCCTGCAAAGAAGTCTGTTGTGAAGAAAACTGTCAGGAGAAAATATGTAACAAAGAAGCGGAAATAGTACGGATTTTGCGTTGCAGTACCATTAGCCATGAGGCAGAATGGCGCCCTCGTGGGAGTCTCGCATCTGTGGGACGTCCATGTCCTCAGTCCACGAAAGGACCTACCACGTTCCCCCTACTATCATGACTGCAAAAGTCCTCACAAAAAAGCACGGAAAGAAGTATGTACAGAAAGCCGCGCTCATCCAGAAAGATGCCTACACTATTGAGGAAGCATCTGCTCTGCTGCCGCAACTTTCGACCACATCATTTGACGCATCAGCGGAGCTGCACATCTGCATCAACGCCGATACGACGCAGGCAGATCAACTGGTACGGACAACCGTTGCCCTCCCTCACGGAACAGGCAAAGTACTGCGAGTTGCAGCGTTCGTGCCGGACGATATGATCGCTCAAGCAACCAAAGCTGGTGCCGTAAAAGCCGGGAATGAAGATTTGATTAAGGAAGTTCAATCAGAGAAGATTGACTTTGATATTGCCGTCGCCCACCCGAACGTCATGAAAGATCTTGCAAAGGTCGCCAAGATTCTGGGACAGCGCGGACTCATGCCTAATCCTAAAGCGGGAACCGTAACCGCGAATATCGAGAAAACGATCAAGGAGCTCCAGGCCGGGCGTGTGGAATTGAAGATGGATAAGCAGGGAATCATCCACACTGTTTTTGGGAAACTCTCGTTCTCTCCTCAGCAACTCAAGGAGAATATGGAAGTTCTCGTCAATGCCGTAAAAGAAGCCAAGCCCTCGGGAATCAAAGGTGTGTACATCACTTCGGTGACTGTTGCACCCACAATGGGACCCGGAATCAAGATAACACTTTGACGTACACCACTTTTCAGCGAATATACCTGCAGTGGCCTTTGTAAGTTCACCAGCATTGCTCGCGTCTTCTTGTACTCCAGAAGAGCTCATCATTCTTGGCCAACATTTAGCGGAACAATTTCCACAAGAAGGAGCCAGCGTTCAAAGAGCACTGCGTCTCCCGGAAAACATACAACACAAAACGTTGGCGCAAGTAATTCACGGTATGATCGCTATGCTCCTACAATTACATTCCGCAAAGCCCAAACCATATCATACAGTCCAACGTTCGCCCACGGCACAGATGGACCATGCACTTATACACACCAAAGAAGCTCTTGGTCATGTTCCTCCAAAAGTTTGGGAGGCAATCGCACACCAGAGAGGCTGCACCGCAGAAGAAGTTCGCAGACGTGCTTGGGCACAAATGTACCGGGGATACCACCGCTACGATTGAGGCACTTCCTGAAGAATACATTGCACATCTTCAAATGTTTCTACCCGCACAAGTTTCGCGCGTAGATCGCGCGCACCATCGAATCCTTTCACGTAACTCGCCAGGTGCTTGCGCATTTCGAGCATCCCGCGCTTCTCCCCTTTCAGGCGAACAGCCAAGGCACAGTGCTCCAGAATCAGAGGAATTTTCTCCTGAAAACTAAGCCTTTCTTTTGTGAAAAAATCATTTTTCATTTTTAATTTTTCATTTTTCGTCTCACGTAGTGCGTCACACACATCCTTCATGAGCCATGGATCTCCAAACGTCCCTCTCCCGATCATCACACCATCCAGATTACCGATTTTTTCAAGAGCATCGTGTGCGCTGAAGATATCCCCATTCCCGATAACCGGTACAGAAACCTCCTTCTTTAGTGCATAAATAGGTTCCCAATCCGCTGTGCCGGAATACTTCTGCCGATACGTGCGCCCATGAATAGCCAGAGCATCCGCTCCGGCTTCGATGAGTTTTTGACAAAACGGAATGAGCTCCTCCGGCGAATCCCATCCTAAACGCGTCTTTACGCTCACGGGAATATGCACTGCCTGCTTGGTGGCGGCAACCAGCTCCGCTGCGAGCACTGGATTGCGCATCAGCGCCGAACCATGACAGGAAGATGTCACGCGTGCAGCGGGACATCCCATATTAATATCAATGCCATCGGCCCCCATATCCTCAATGACTTTTGCAGCCGAAAGAAAGTTCTCCGGCTCTTTTCCAAATATCTGCACAATGAACGGTCGCTCCGCATCAGGATCAAAATGCATCATCTGCATGGTTTTCCGTGCACCGTAGTGAATGGCATCGGTACTCAGAAACTCGGAGTACACGATAGTTTCCGGTGCAAGACGCTTGATGATTTGCCGATACGACGCATCGGTAACACCAGCCATGGGTGCGAGCGCAACGATCGGACGCTCTGTCGTCTGCCAGTTGAATGATGCAGAATGCTTCATGCGTTCAGAAAAAATTCTCTCGGCTTCCGGTACTTTATTATTCCAATTCCCAAATAGAAGACCACATTTTTCTCCCCGTGACGAGCCAAAACACGCGGAAGTGTACGCAAAATTGCGCACAATACAGAGCACTATGTTGAACAGTGCACAGAAAAAAGTACGCGCGTACGGAATAATCGCCTTCGCGTGCGCCTGCATAATGCCACTGGCTGCAGTGGCAGCGCCTTCACTGATTCCTTCTGGAGGCCTCCCCGGATGCAATTTTACAACAGGCATCATGAAAGCATCGTGTATTATTGAATTCATAAAGCACCTGATTCGCATTGCATTTGTGCTCATTGGATCGTTCTTTCTCATTAAAATCATTTTCGCCGGCTACTACTTTGCCATCGGATCGGCAACGGGGAACAAGGATACGGGCAAAAATATGCTCAAGTGGGCTATTATAGGATTCATTATCGCCAGTCTCTCCTTCTTCATCATTGACTTCTTCATCAGTGCCCTTGGTACAGGGTAATATTCCCCCATCCCTCCTCTCTTCATTATGGCAACCAAGAAATCTTCCGCATTCACCTCACTGCGTATCGTCGGCAAGAAGGCTCAGAACATTCTGGAACGTGCGCGCCGTACGCGGGTAACGACGCAACAGAAGAAGGTGGGACTGCCAAAACCAGAAGCACGCGATGAGGTTGTTATGCATTTATCGATCATCAGTGTAGCCAAAGCAGGTTTAACACTGCTCTGTATCGCAGTGGGTGTTTTGGCCATTTACCACCTCCGCGATAAGCTCATTCTTCTCTCTTTGGGTCTGTTTGTTGCCGCCGTTATGGATCCCGGCATCCAGGCATTGGAACAACGGGGCGTACCTCGAGGCATTGCGATCCTGCTGCATTACCTCGTGGCGCTCTTTGCATTGTTCTTTCTATTGTTCTCCTTCATTCCAATCATTGCCATACAGTTGCAACAGATCGCCGCATTCATCAGTTCGGAAGCCGATGCATTTTTGGCAAATCCACGCATTGCAGTTCCTCTGATTTCCCCGGAAGTGAATTTGCGTCTCACAATTCTCACACAATCAACGCTGCAGAATCTCAGTATTAACGAATTCAGTGACGCACTGGCGCAGATGGGACAGACGCTCTCTTCTGCAGCTCAGGGATCCGTGTATTTTGCAGCGCAGCTTGCTGGTTCTGTAGCTTTATTCATTACAAACCTGATCATTGTGTTGGTTTTTGGCTTCTTTATTCAACTGGAAAAAGAGCACATGCAACAGTGGTTCTTAAGCTTCATGCCAGAACGCTACCGTATGTACGCAAGCTCCAAAACGGAAGCAGTGCACAGTAAAATCGCTCAGTGGGCACGCGGTGAGCTCTTGTTGATGTTTTCCATTTTCCTACTTACGTTGATTGCGCTCATTATTCTGCGCATGCCCTATGCGCTTACCCTTGCAGCTCTTGCGGGCTTTTGTGAATTCATTCCTGCCATTGGACCACTTATTGCCGCAGTCCCTGCAGTCATCATTGCCCTCTCCCAACAAGGATTCATCTGGGCATTGGTCGTTGCCGGCGTGTACTACGTCATTCAGTGGTGCGAGAACAATCTTCTTGTGCCGCTCATCATGCGTCGGGCTGTGGGTCTTTCCCCCGTTGCCATTCTCTTTGCCATGATGGTCGGTATCAGCTTCCCCGATACGATCCACCCCGTGATTGGTATCATGTTGGCAATTCCGGCCACCACCATTCTGACCATCTTCTTACAGGATTGGCAGAAGATGCACCAGTAATGTTCATTGCAGACATTTCGATGATCCCCAGTCAGAAGACATCTGATGGTGCTCGGTGTGACAAAGAAATTTTTGTGGCTCGTCTTCATTGTCAGCACAAAAGAAAATACCGTCTGATCAAGGGCAGTCGTTTGAACTAATTTAGTGTTCAACTAAAATAGAGGATGTTGTGTTTGCTTGTCATAGGACCTTTTCTCTGCAGGATTTTTTTGCTAAAGTATTCTGATACTCTCGACAGTTTGGCACTCAGAATGCTAGACTGCTAACTCTGAGATACCCTAGCCCTAACCCTCTCCCCTAGCCCTATCATGCACCCATTCGATCGCTTCACGCCCAATGCCAAACTCTCTCTGCAGATCGCAGAGCAAGAGGCTAAAAATATGAAATCCAGCTACATTGGTACGGAGCATTTGCTCTTGGGACTTTTGAGTATCCCCAAATCTTTGGGGTTCTCTATTTTTACAGGAGCAGGAGTGACACAGGAGAATGTCCGCATTCTGCTGAAAGCCATGAAGGAACAAGATATTGAGGCAAAACAGATAAAACACGGTTTATCGCAATACCTTCACAATGTTATTGAACAGAGCGTGATCACCGCGCATAAGTTCCGACATGCGAACGTCGGCACCGAGCACCTGCTACACTCACTCGTCTCTTCCGGAAAAAATACAGCGACGGCAATCTTGGAACAGATGCAGGTGGATCCGGAAGATCTCAAGACACACGTGGAAGAAATGTTCGGACAGATCAATCAATTCAAACAGCAGAATCGAAACATGGAGCAATCGCTGGAATCCTTTTTCCAGGGATTACAAGGAGCCATTGTCGGCATGCAGGGTAATGGCATGCTCCTGGAACCCGAAGGACTGAAGAGACAACGAGCCGATGGAAAGAGTAAAACACCGGTGCTGGATTACTTTACCGACGATCTGGTAGCCAGGGTAAAGGAAGGGAAAATGGATCCGATCATCGGTCGCAACGAAGAAATCGAACGCATCGTACACATTCTCAACCGCAAGACAAAGAACAACCCCGTTCTCATCGGCGAGCCGGGCGTTGGTAAAACCGCCATTGTTGAAGGTCTGGCACAGCGCATTGCTGCAGGAGCCGTTCCCAATACCCTGCGAAACAAGCGGGTCTTAATTCTGAACATGGGATCGCTGGTTGCCGGAACCAAGTACCGCGGAGAGTTCGAACAGCGATTCGATGACCTGATTAAGGAGGCGCTCCAATGTGAGAATGAAATTATTCTCTTTATCGATGAACTGCACACCGTAGTTGGTGCCGGATCGGCAGAAGGTTCTCTGGATGCCGCCAATATCCTCAAACCCGCTCTGAGCCGCGGATCCATCCAGGTTATCGGAGCAACCACCATCGATGAATTCCGTACGATTGAAAAAGACCGCGCACTGGAACGGCGCTTCCAATCTATCCTCATAGAGGAACCGTCTCCAGAAAATGCAATCAAGATTCTGCAAGGTCTACGCCAGAGTTACGAGGAATTCCACAGTCTTGTCATTACCGATGGTGCAATCGAAGCCGCTGTCAATCTGAGCAAGCGATATGTTGCCGATCGATATCTGCCAGACAAAGCAATTGATGTCCTTGATGAAGCTGCAGCAAAGAAAAGCCTGCAACGCGTTGATCAATCTCCGGAGATTAAGAAATCGGAAGAGAAGTTGGAAAAGCTGATTCTTAAGCAACAGGAAGCAGTACGGGAACAGAAGTACCACATTGCTCTTAAGCTGAAACAAGAACAACAAGTGCTGCAGGAGACACTCGACCAGCTGCGTAGCCAGGAAGATGGAGACAAGCGCTCACCAATGCAGATTACGGAGGATGATATCGCGGAAGGCGTAGCCCGTATGACCGGAATTCCTGTAACCAAACTCATGAGTTCGGAGCGCAAGCGCCTGCAAAATCTGGAGCTCGTCCTGCGTAAAAAAGTAGTCGGACAGGACGAGGCAATCAAAAAAGTGGCGCGCGCCATCCGCAGAAGTCGTGTGGGAATCAGCGATCAGCGTCGCCCGATTGGTTCCTTTTTGTTTTTGGGACCCACCGGCGTCGGCAAGACTGAACTTGTGCGCACTATTGCATCGGAAATTTACGGCAAGGAAGATTCGCTCATCAAAATCGATATGTCCGAATTCATGGAACGACATAACGTTTCTCGTCTCATTGGTACAACGGCGGGATATGTGGGATATGAGGAAGGCGGCCAGCTCACAGAAGCCGTGCGTCGTAAGCCGTATTCTGTAATTCTCTTCGACGAGGTGGAGAAAGCGCACCCGGAATTCTTCAATATTCTCCTGCAAATTCTGGAAGATGGAACGCTCACAGATGGGCAGGGCAAAAAAGTCGACTTCACGAATACGATCATCATCATGACCAGTAATATCGGAGCGGAAAAACTCACCAAGCAGGCTGCCAAGATTGGCTTCCGGGTGCATAGCGAAGCGGAAGCGGAAGAGATGGCCTACGAGGAAAAATCACAGGAAGTAATCCAGGAACTCAAAAACACACTGAGACCGGAGTTTCTCAACCGCATTGATAACATCATCGTCTTCAATGCCCTCACACAGGAAGACATTCGCAAGATCGTGCTGATTCACATGCATGAGCTGGAGCAACGCCTCAAGAAACAAGGATACACCGTGGAGACAGATGCAAAAGCTATCAGCCTGCTGGGGAAGAAGGGATTCGATCCGGAATACGGCGCGCGCCCGGTGCGACGTACCATCCAAAGCATGGTGGAAGATGAGATTGCCGAACATATCCTGAAGGGTATTTTCCAGGAAGGCGACACGATCAAAATCGTTCGCAAGGGGGAAGATGGTCTGGATTTTCTGCGCGGAGAGAAGAAGGAGAAGCACACACCACGCAGCAGTCGCAAAGAGGCATCGATCGCCTCATCGGCTGCATAATCTAGGAATAATTGGCAATATCAGCAAAAGAAGACCTATCGCGTTTATAGCAAATAAGAAACTATTTACGCAATCTGACAATAGTAGGACACAAGCGAGAATGGCGATTTTCTGCTATAATAAAGTGATTTCTCGCATTTTATGCCCATCGAACCTGTCAAAATTCCACAGGACGTACAGATCGAAGATCGTCTGATCGGGCCCATCACGCTCAGGCAGGTCATCATCTGTTTGATCGGCGGCGGTATCAGCTTTGTAATTTGGAATGGCATGAAAGCAGCAGGTCCGGTGAATACGGGACATCTCATTGTGGCATGGACTCCCCTGCTCATTACGGCAGCATTCGCTTTTATACGATTTCAGAATTTAAGCCTGCTCAAAATTATTCTGTTGGCAGTTGAAGGATGGGAGAAGCCGAATCTGCGTGCATTTGAACCACGCACAGGTATCGCCATCAATGTCCGGACGTACTTTAATACGCAACAGGATGCACATATCGCGCGCGCGCAAACGGAGCCAATGCAGGGGAAATTTGAGCAATTGAGCTCTCTTCTGGATGAACGACCATCAAAAGATGGTGCACCAGTTGTCGCAAAGGAAAAGGGGGAGGAAGCGACAGAGGAACAACCAAAAGCCGTAAATCCGGAACGTGTCTCTGTGGATCCTCTGGAAAGAAACAAACAGGGATCGTTGGACGGTGTGGCTCACATGCCCACCAGTGCAAAGCAGGCACCGGTCATTCGCGATATTGCCCCACCTTCTGCGTAATCCTATGGCTCATAAAAACACACCTCCGGCTAAGGATGATAAGCACTCCGCAACAATGCAGAAAGGTACACTGGATGAAAATCTCACCGATGATCTTCTGAATGAAGAGGATGAGGACGGTGATACAAAGAAAAAGAAGAAGCAAAATATCCTCGAGCGTGTAAAAGACACCGTACGACAACGGAAGCGCAGCAAATCTGCTTCCACACAACGCTACGTTCCGATTGCCGAAATTCGCAACGACACTGTCATTCTCAAGAATGGTGGATTGCGCGCCGTCATCTTGGTGGAACCTCTGAACTTCAACCTGAAGAGTGAAACGGAGCAAGAAGGAATCATTGCCGGCTATCAGCAATTCCTCAATACGCTCTCGTTCCCCATCCAGATCGTGATCCGTTCGACCAAAGTGAACATTGATCCCTACATCGATAAGATTCGTGCACGGGCGAATATGTTCAAGAATGAACTTCTGAAAGATCAATCGTTGATGTACGCAGCGTTTGTGGAGAAACTCGTGGATGTCGCCGACATCATGCAAAAACGCTTCTATCTTGTTATCCCGCAAGACGATAACCCGCCACGGAAGAACACCGTTACACAGTTCTTCAGCTGGATTCACACCGATGATTCCTCTGCCAAGATCAGTCAGAGGAATCAACGTTTTCAGCAGCGCAGCATTTTGCTGCGTGATCGTGTTAACCTGGCGCAATCCGGTCTCCACAACGTTGGTATTGCATCACGGAGGCTCACAACACAGGAACTCATTCAGCTCTACTACGAGATGTACAACCCTATGAGCAGCCAGGAACAGAAGCTCCCCAACGATCTGAATACCGAAAGACTGGTGATTTAGGCTGCGTGGAAAAGCAAAATACCTGTGACGATGCCATCAGTCTCTGTGAGCATTTCGTTTGACATTATTTAAAACTCCTGCGATGCTCTTTTGGTGAGGATAGCGTGCTGCTCGTGCAAGGGCACCGTTCCTCCTTCCTCTTGTTTCCTCCCACTTGCACCCCCCTTTACCATGGCCGCTCTTGCAGTAAAAAACACCATTATGGAAGACCTTCTTCGGGCTTCCCCTCCTATTGTCATTCACCGTCCCGGTGAACTTGTGGAAGGCGCTGTTGTCTATCGTGGAAAGAATAAATTGCTCTTGGACCTGCCAGGAGGATCCACCGGTATTGTTACAGGACGTGAGCTGCGTGATTCGTTCAACACGTTCCGCAGCACCAAACTCGGCGACATGGTAATGGCCATGGTACTCGAGGAAGAAAATGATGAAGGCATGGTGGTGCTGAGCTTGCGTATGGCCAGCCAGCAGAAAGCGTGGGATCGCTTCCATGAACTCATCGACAACGAGAGAACTATGAAATTCATCCCGCAGGAAGCTAATAAGGGAGGTCTGCTTGCAAACATTGATGGTATTCGTACATTCCTGCCAGTAAGCCAACTTGCGCCGGCTCACTACCCACGCGTGAACAACGCTGATGCGAATGAAATTATTGGCCGGCTGCAGAAATACGTTGGCCACACCTTTACGATCAAAATTATCACCATGGATGAGGAGGCCGGGAAAATCGTGGTTTCCGAACGCGAAGCCATGGCAGAGGAGCGCTCCAAGTCTCTGGAGAAACTCACTATCGGCGACACAAAGGAAGGTATCGTCACCGGAATCGTCAAATTCGGCCTATTCGTTGCATTCGATGGATTGGAAGGACTCGTGCATATTTCAGAAATTGCCTGGGGACACGTGAAGAATCCGGCGGAATTCGCAGAGAACGGCGATAAGGTTACCGTGAAAGTGATCGGCATTGATGGCGACAAACTCTCTCTATCCATCAAGCAACTCACAAAGGACCCGTGGGAAGAGATCGCCGAACGCTACCCGGTCGGCAAAAAGGTTGCCGGCACGGTGGTACGTTTTGCGGATTACGGCGCCTTTGTAAAACTGGAGAGCGATATCAATGGACTGGTGCACCTCACGGAGCTCGCCCATCACAAGGTTATGGATCCCGCCGAAGTGCTCACTATCGGCCAAAAAGTTGATGCACAGGTGATCAATATCGATATTGATGAACGCCGCATTGGACTTTCCATCAAAGCACTGCAACCTATTGATAAAGCAACACTCGAGCGGATCAAAAAGGAGCGCGAGGAAGAGGAAGCACAGCGCAAAACAGAGCTAGAAGCAACGAAGAGCAAAGAAAAAAGGGAAGGGAAGGAGAAAAAGGAAGAAAAGGAAACAAAAGAAACGGGAGAAGATTCAACGAAGAAATCTCCTTCTGAGAAAAAGAAAGCTGCTTCAAAGAGTGGTGCCTTTGTTGCTTCTCAGACCGGTAAGAAGTACTACGCGGCGGACTCCGCACAGGGAAAGAAGATCAAAGAGGAGAATCGCGTGTACTTTAAAGATGAGAAAGAGGCGGAAGCTGCTGGGTATTCAGGTTAGGAAGTTAGGAGATAGAGGATAGGAAGTTAGGAGTTAGGGAACCTCTGAAAAACTCTGGCTTCTGTCATGGTGAGGTCGCTCGAACCATGTACAGAAGCCAAAATGTCTATCCTTCGAACGGCCTCAGGATGACATTTTGGTAATTTTTCAGAGGTTCCTTAGGTATTACTGCAACGATTTCCTATTTTTGCTAACTTCCTAGTTCCTAACTTCCTAACTCCTAGTTCCTAACTTCCTAACTCCTAGTTTCTAGTTCCTAATTTCCTAAAGTCTCCTGACTCAGAAAATGCAGATGGAGGAAGAACACTTCCTGCCCCCCGCTCTTTCCAACGTGGAACTTAAGCTGGTAGCCATCGATCCCGTTGTCCTTTGCGAAGTGCTGTGCTTTGCGAATAAGTAGTAACGGTACATGCTCCGTCTCTTCTGTTAGATCTGCAATGGAAGGAGTGAAATTCTCCGCTTTTTTTGCGATGAAGAGCAAATGTGTCGTAGCTTTTGGATTGATGTCTTTGAAAACGAGCACTTCATCATCTTCATAAACGACATTTGCAGGAATTTCCTTTCGGAGAATTTTGTGGAAGATAGTGTCATCAGGCATGAAATCAACTGGTAAGGAAAATACCACTGAAGAATACCACGATCTTCTGCGTTTATCTGCAATTGACTTTTAGGCTAAAAAGAGAGAAAATATATGTGAACAATGGACTCCAAGAAGCCAGTGGAAAAAGGGCTGCACAACCAGGAAAGTTCCCTGGAGATGCACGGCACCCTGGTTGTCCAGCAACCAAAAAAACTCGAGGGTCTCCTGGAGACGCTTTCGCTGCTTGATCGAATCAGCGAACGCGTAAGTGAGGATCGCTCAAGTGATTTGGGTAGCGCCGGTGGCGGAGCCACAACGGGGGCAACTGCGCAGGGGCAACAGGGAACATCTGCCCGCGATCAGGCTATTGCTGCTATTCCTGACGAACGCATCATGCGCGCGCAGCTGGCTAAGCACATAGAGAAAGAAGTTCAACTCCTACAAAAGGATATCCGGCGTGCAGCTAGGCGTGCAGCTAGGCCGGGTGCTGCCTACAAACTCAATGAACTCTACGCACGCATCCGCCGCTTAAACTCCCTGCTCGCAAATCTGCTGGAAGCATCCTACGACGTTCTCAAGCGCCTCTTCATTCGGGTCTTCATCGACAATCAGCCTGTACTATAAGAATCCGACTGACTCCAGATTCTTTCCTTTGTCTGTACCGGCGGATTTTGGCATGAGAGAAAAGTATCTCTCTACCGTAATTGCATCGCCTGTTCCATGCGTGCAACAACCTGTGCAAGGAAATCCCCCAGCAGAGGAACCCATTCTATCCAGTGCAAAAGCCAGATGATAATGGGCACGATAATGACAATGGTAAAGAGAATGCCAACGCCATACAGAACGCCGCGTAAAAAGTAGAGGCCAAGCACTTTGGTCGGACGACCAAGGATAGTGCGCTGCCCCAAAAACAAACGTAATGTGGCATTGAGCTCATCAATGGATTTGATTAACTGCTTTTCTGTAGAAGGTGGAGTTGGCATGGAAAAGAAAGTTATTTTTTGACAGATTTTTTGTCTTTCTTCTGCTTCTTTTCTTTTGCTTTCTGATCGTTCTCTATGTACTCCATAATCCAATTGAATATGACATCCGCCATAGAAATGGGACGCATGATCACATCCTCCAGCTGGCGCGTTACGCTGTCCACACGACGCAGGATCTTGCGTAAATCCACCGCAACAAAAAGGAGATTATAGAGGAGAACGATAACGAGCACCGCCACCGCAACCTGAAGCCCGATATAGAGTTGGCCTAGTGAAAGCATGGGCAAAAGAGGAAGAGTACACTGAAGAGTACCGCTCTTCATGCTCATGCGCAACGTTCTGCAATTTTTCTGGCGTTTTCCCCGCACGCTTACTCTGTGCATCATTGCGCTCTACCAGCGCACTCTTTCGCCCGATCACGGTCCTTTACAGTACCTGTGGCCATACGGATACTGCCGCCACGAACCGACATGCTCGCAGTATGCGCAACAGATGATTATGCGTTACGGACTGGTTTTGGGCATGATGCGCGCACTGTGGCGCCTGCTCTCCTGCCATCCATGGAAGGCGCCAACGGAAGAGAAAATTCATAAAACTATCGAGAGAGCTTCACAAAACTGATCGTTCTCCAGTATCCTGCCCTCACGTTCATTCCCAATCTCTAACTCCCACATGCGGGCGTCGTATCAGCCTTCGCTCCGCGGACGCGGAGCTACGGCCGACAGGTAATGGCTATTATGTCAGCCTTCCAAGCTGAAGGCTGCAGTCCCCTGACATTGCCGCCTGCCTGCCGGTAGGCAGAGTACGCAGGGATTCCACTTGCCTGCGAATGCTGCGGGCAATGATGGTGAGAAGATCTTTAAAATCTGCGGGCGTCGTATAATGGCTATTATGTCAGCCTTCCAAGCTGAAGACGGCGGTTCGATTCCGCTCGCCCGCTCCATTGAGCACAAGTAAAATATTTGACAAATATGCGCAGTGTACCGTAGTATTGTATCCAGCGTCGCTGCGCAAGAGCGCGATGCGCTGGAGGTTTTTTCCTGTCCTCTCCACGCCCGTCACCATGCCAAAATTTGCTGCCGAAACATACCAGAGCAGAGATACGATACTGGCAGAAACCATGCATGCGCTGCAGGAAGCGCACACGCGTGATTTTCCGAAACCAGACCATCTGCGCAGTACTGCCTATCTGGCGGGCCGTCTCAATGAGAGAGTGCAGCAGCTTCTTAATGCTTCCATCACACTCCAGAGAATTGATGGGGGTTTGCCCCGTGAGGGAGAACTCCCCGATAAAGCGGCACGCGACATCGAAGCAATAACACGAGACCACGTCATGCATATCCTCTGGAATCACGTGTACTCCACCCCAGAACACCGCATTAAATCACAGAGGTTTGGTCAACTACTGGTGAAGCAACACCTCGAACGCTGTGCTATGAAACATGCTTCATCGCCGGAGACCCTCAAGCACATGGGGCTGATCGCTTTCGACATGGATGGAACAAGACAGATTAGAAAATACATCGGTCATGTGAACACCGGTTTGTGCCTCCAGGGAATCTCCAGAGTGCTTACGGAGACCAGCGGTCCAACGCGCCTTTGGCTGGAACGCGACTACAGATTGAACGTGACACCAACTGCCATAGGAGGAGATGAATTCGCAATCATTTTGCAGGGAGATGCACCTCTCCAAAACGATTTTCTCACTGCCGTCGGCGATCGATACCAAAAAGAAATTACTCAGGATGAACACCTTCGCAAGACTGTGGATCTCACCAGACCCTCTCTCCGCGCTGAATTCCATGAGGAACTCCCCAATGAATGCCCGATTACCGTTGCCTGCGGCACCGCAACTCCGGACGAAGGAATCCTCTGGACCCGCACACAGGACAACGATGATCACCAGCTCCAGTTGAATGGAGAGAATAGCTTCGAAGAGCAATGTTTGAAAATCTATGCAGGCACTCTGCACGTTGCAGATGCGCGCCTACAGAAGAGCAAACGTACGTTCAAGGAACAACTTGAACGCATAAACCCCAGACTGGCCCGATTCCTCACAAGTACGCGGGAGGATCAGAATCTGATGAGTCGACTGAAGACCGGAAAAAATCTCCTCACCGGCACCCTCACGACACTTAGGCAATTACTCGATCAATTCGAGCAACGGCTCCAGCAATCGGATGAAGGGGACGAAATTACACAGGAGTGACAAGAAAATACGATGCTTCCATTTCTCCAGCGATCTGAAGCAGGCCATTTTTCCGTGTATGCCCCTCAGGCTCTGTTCCCGGCAAACCGAAGAGGACAATATATACAATTCCCAGGGAACATTGTCATAGACAGAAACTCTTCGTAGAAGCTACTATGTTTTGCATTATGAGAAAAACGATAATTTTGGCTACTGCTATCCGGCTGAAGAAGTTCTTCCTTCAAGACACAGATTTGTACTCGTTCCGGTTTGCATACATATGTCTCAGATAAACATTCACGCTGGAACGATTGTATATAAAGTGCGGCGCACTGCCCTCTTAGTGATCATCTTCTTCGGCATCCTGGCCATCGCAAAGGGCATGTATGACCTCTGGCGTGTTTCTTCTTTGATCGCGACGGGTATCGTGGATGCAGACACCCCGGCGTATTTCATCATGGGCAGAGGAATCCTCAACGGTCTCACACCATATGTTGATCTTTTTGAATCGAAACCGCCGGGCATGTTTTTGCTGACTGCGTTGTCCTTGGTAGTGACGAGAGGACCGTGGCTTGTAACGGTTCTGAATATTATCGTGCTCGTCTTGCTCCCCATTCTGCTCACGATCTATGCCGTCCGGCAACACAGAACCGAACAGTCTCGCATTGCACTCTTCTGGCTTTCCGGCACAGCTTTCCTCATCGGCATCTCTCTGTCACTCTTCCTGCAAAGATGGACCGTAGCAGTGCAAACAGAGGTATTTGGCGCGTTCTTCGCATGCCTCTACCTGCTACACGTGGCATGGACGCCGTCCACCGCATGGCGGTCAACACTCCTGCGGGCGGTACTTCTTGCGGGCGCAATTGGTATGAAGGAACCGTTCGTATTTGCGACTGTGGCAGGTACCCTTTTGATCGTACGGGACCGAAAGGAATTCTGGCGCGCCTTTGTCCTCCCCCTTCTTCTTGCAATAATCATCGGACTTTGCAGCCTTGTGGTTCTTGGATTTGCGAAGGGATATTTCACACTGTATCTCCCTGCAATGCTTCAGGATCGCCTCTCAAATGATCCGTTTGCACCTTGGTACGTGAGAATCTTCTCCGTGCGAAAAGTAATCTACAACAACATGACCGCCTATGATGCTTGGGGATTCGGATTGATAATGATCGTACTGTGGATATTCTTTCCGCTTTGGAAAGAACGCAGGAGCGATCTCCTCGGTTTGTTTCTTATCGTTTGCGGTTCCGTGACGGGATATTTCTTCCTACACCTCACATGGAAACTCCTCACCTTTTTCCAAGTTGCGCAACAGGTGAATCTGGATGACTTCGCTTCGTTCATTAGCCTAAAGATCGCGCAGTACTTTGCCTTTACCAGCTGGCTTGCGTTTGTTCTCTATCTCCAACACAAACGGAACTTTGCGGCGCATACGCTGATCGCCATGTTCGCTTTGCTGCCTCTCTGTCTCATTGTGGAAATAGGAGGCATGCGCGATCTGTATTGGGCGTTCACTGTCCCCCTGTATTTCGCGCTCGTGCTCGTTTTCCTCCGGTATGCTGCAACAGAAAAATTCATGGTATTCGGCGGCATTCTCGGCGTGCTGGCCGCGCTGACCGTCCTTCTCTATCATCCACACTGGAACCAAGAGTACATTCACAGACAACTTCTGTACGGAGTAAATCGAAACGCCGATGTTGTACGCCGATTCGACGGGATGCTCGATGACTGCGGGTTCGAACGTTACGCGGCGATGGATGCGATTCTCAAGCTGGCGTTCGCCACGCACTCCCCCATCGGTCCGGTATTCAACCCGAGCGACCACAAGTACTTGGGTGAAGACCATCAGCTGTTCCAAGAAACCTTCCAGAACATTGCCGATGAGGCGCGCGTGATCGTGGTTCCTACGCACGCCATTCCGTATTGGCACTACGTCTCACTGGTCCCTGCGTTCTACGCAGACCCGCCGGACTGCGCAAAACCGTATCTCCCGCTGGAAGACCTTAATGTCTATTTCCGTTGATCGGGCTATTTATTCTTGTCTTCTTTCTCCCTCTCCTTCTTCTTCCTCGGCGCTATGTTCAGTAGCTAACAGTTTGAAGAAATACTTTGCCTAGCTCTGTCGACAGTCTGGAGAGTATTACCCGTGGCAAGATGGCGGAAATCATCTATAGACTAAAGACAGCGCCAACAATACATGAATTGATAATATAGTTTGATATGGACACAAACTCTTTAGTATGATTTTATCGAATGCCTAGCAACACCCACTACGGTGGCCAGTCCATACCAAACATACGTTCGGGCGGGAGCCACCCGCTCCAATTTTTAGACTGTGGAAGCCATTTTTTATGGCACTTCTGAGCGGAAATATAACTGATAGACAGAAACTTCTAGCTAACTGAGTCACTACTAATAGAGCATTAAAAATGCTATAATAATAAGATGAATGAGATACAAAATAATCATGGTTTGGGTGAACAATGGAAACGAAATCTCGTTGGATTGAGATTTGCTGCTGACAAACAGCAAATTATAATAAAAAATATGCAAAAGAGAGATGCTTCTTCAGAAGAAAAATGTGATGTTACTGTAAATCCAAATGATGTTGGTTGCGTATCCATCCTAAAAAGGTTTATACCTGGAGATAAAATGGATGGGAAATGGTGGGGTGAATCTGGAACCAGACAATTCTCCGATCATGTTGATTACTCTGATCTTTTAACAGAGGGAGCTAAGCAGTGTGGAGAAGGTTTAGCTGTCGAGTCAATTGATTTACTTCGGTCTAAAGCTTTCTCTGATGAAGAGCATTCTAAGACTCCACATACGAAAGTACTCATGACTCACATGCCAGATGGATTCTCTGTCATGTTGATTACTATTGGGACTACAAGAACTGATCATGTTGGACGACATCCACCTATCTATATGTCTATCACTGTACCAACCGAATGTTCCAGAGATTTCTTTGAACAACTACAAGCACATCCTGCACCAATGCTTCTTAGGATTGCCAAGGAACTTGACCCTCATCTTCCAGAGCAGCTTGGACTGCCATCCAAGTTCACTTTCCTTTCAAGCTTTATAGACTTGTCTGGAAAAGGAACAGGAGATGGAGTCGAACTAGGACGAGCAGCATTGCGTGGTAAAATAAGTAGAAATCTTGATTCTTAGGAGGTATATATAGCTGTAATAACGTTCAGGTACGTGCTCCAACCTGCACAGCAGGTTAGCCTTTCAACGAATTCCTGCAACTTCGGCCTGCAAACCGTAGCTTTAGCAAAGGCTTGTAGGCAGGCCACTTTAAAAAAACACACGAGCTTTCGCATCGTGTGTTTTTTTGGTTTGCAAAGAATTACGCCTTGGAAACCTTCTCGGCCTTGGGACCCTTAGGGCCGCTGCCGACTTCGAACTGTACTGTATCGCCCTCCTGAAGAGAGTCGAAAGACACACCCACCAAATCCGCTGAGTGGAAGAAAAGATCTTCACTTCCTTCGCGGGAAATAAAGCCGAAGCCGTTCAAAAGCTTCTTGATAGAACCTGTATCCATAAAATAAGGATGAAAAAAAGTAGAAATGTAATCTTAAACTCTAAGAGAAGCATCTCTACTTCTTACTCTCAAAACTAAGCTTACGACACTGAGTATAGCAGAGTTTCCGGACTTCTCTTAGCATTATCACGAGATTTTCATGGCAAGAATACATAAGCCAAATATGCTTCAAGTAACCAATCGCAACGCTTTTCGCGTAAGAATCACCAAAAAATCTTTCTGTGTATTATCATTCATACCGCAACGCATCAATCGGCTTGAGCCGAGCTGCTTTGTATGCCGGAAGGATGCCAAAGGAGATACCAACAATAATGGAGAAGGAAACAGCGAGCACAATAGAGGTAACAGAAATGAGCGCAGTGGTACCGAGGTAGCGCGTGACAATCCATGCCCCAATAAGACTGAGAATGATGCCTATCACACCGCCCATGACGCTCAGGACAACGGATTCCACCAGAAACTGCTGAAGGATATCCAGATTCTTGGCACCGATGGCTTTGCGAATACCGATTTCCCGCGTCCGTTCCGTGACGGAGACGAGCATAATATTCATCACACCGATACCGCCGACCAGGAGTGAAATCGCCGCAATGCCTCCCAGAAGAAAAGTGAACGTCTGTGTAACTTCATTGAGCGTTTCCACCATTTCCGCCTGATTGAGAACATTGAAGTCCTGATCTTCAGCCTTTTTGCGGTGCTCATTGAGCAACACTGCTTCAATGAGCGCTTTTTTGGAATCCATAGTTGTACCGTCGTTCACGGAAATATTGATGACGCTGACTGTATCCGTACCTTGCACACGCTGTTGCATGGTCGTAAGCGGTATAAATGCCATCTCATCGTAATTGGTCATCCCCTGCTGCCCCTTCTCTTCCATCACACCGATAATGGTGAAAATATAATTCTGCAGACGGATATCCTGCCCAATGGGATTCTGATTGCCGTAGAGCGTATCAACCACAGACCGCCCCAACACAACAACTTTTTCCATAGTATGCAGATGTGCATCGGTAATAAAACTGCCGTATGCAACGTGAAAATTACTCACCGTAGAGTAGGCGGGTGTGACGCCTACGACAGCGGTAGACATGTTCTGATTCCCGACGATAACCTGCATGTTCGACTGTGATTCCGGTGAAACTCCCACCAGTCCATTCACCTGCTCTTCAATGACAGTAGCATCATCCGTGGTCAGCGTGGATGTACTGCCTCCGGAACGGCGGAAGAGCGAGCGGACATCGCTCTGCGTGGGACTGCCTGGTTGGACGATCAGCAGGTTCGTTCCCATGCTCTCGATTCGACTGGTGACTTCCTGCTGCGCACCACGCCCGATGGCCACCATGAGCACCACAGAGAAAACACCGATGATGACACCGAGCATCGTAAGGCCCGAACGCAGCTTGTTGCTCCGAATAGCGTCTAAGGCGCTGCGGAGGTTTTCGATGAAGTAGATGATGGGCGTGTGCATTACTGTTGAGAGATAAGACCGTCAAGAATATGAATTGCGCGCTTTGCATGATCCGCAATGTGCGGCTCATGCGTCACCATCACGATGGTGACGCCATCGCGGTTGAGTTTCTCCAGAAGCGCCATAATTTCCTCGCTGGTGTGCGAATCCAGAGCGCCCGTTGGTTCATCCGCAAGAAGAATCGCCGGATTCGTTACGAGTGCGCGGGCGATGGCCACGCGCTGTTTCTGGCCGCCGGAAAGTTCGTTGGGCAGATGGTGCATGCGATCCGCCAATCCAACCGCGTGGAGCGCCTGTTCGGCGCGGTGCGTAGCATCGGAACGGTGCACACCCTGATACAAAAGCGGCTGCATAACCTGCCGCAGCGCGTGCATACGAGGTAGCAGATTGAATGCCTGAAAGACGAACCCGATGCGTCGGCTGCGCACGTCTGCCTGTTCACTCTCTGAGAGATTACTCACTTCAACATCTTCCAGACGATAGACGCCCGTTGTCGGCGTATCGAGTAAGCCAATAATGTTCATAAGAGTAGATTTACCGGAGCCCGAAGGACCCATAATAGCCACAAACTCTCCTTCGGAAATTGTCAGAGAAATACCGTTAACTACCGTTAGTGCTTGCGTACCAAGAGTGTAGGTTTTAACGATGTCTTGAAGTTCAATCATGCAAATCGAGAAAAAGAGATTTATCAATGACCGCCACTTATACGCATAACGCCACCCATCGCTCCTCCGGGAGGACCATCCATTCCCTGCTGAGAAGACGTTGCATTATCAGAAGAGAGATTGACCATAACTGACTGAATGCGAGCACCTTCCTCCAGGCCAGAAAGCACTTCGGTATACGAACCATCGGTAATACCCGTTTCAATGAGAATTTGCTGCTCGTTCTCATCAGTCACAAACGTGCGATTCCCCGTTGTTCGCAGTGCAAGATTGGGAACCACCAGAGCATTGCTAACAGAAGCAGTTTGGATTTCTACCTTGGCAGTCATCCCGGAAAGAATCGTATCCCCCGTTGGTTCCAGATCGATTTTGACGGCATAAGATACAACACCGGACGATTCGATGGGCGTTGTATCGATGATATCGATCTGCCCTTCAAACTGCTTATCAGGCAACGCATCGAAAGTGATAAATGCTCTTTGGCCTTCTTTCACATTCACCACATCAACCTGATCCAGCTGAACGGTAACAATCAGATGATCGGGGTTTTCGATAACAACATATTTGGACTCGCTCGCATCTGCCAGAAGGTTGTCGCCAACCTGAAAATCAATGCGGCGAATAATTCCGTCGAATGGTGCACGCAGTTCGTATTTCTCCAGCGCACGTTGCGCCTTCTCTAGAGCGACGTTCTTCTGCGCAATGAGATTCTTTTGCTGGTTGATTTGCACATCCACACTGGTAGTGGTCTGTGTAAGCTGCGCCTGCTGTATACGCAAATTGTCATTAAGATTGGCAATCGTCCGTTCCGCACTATCGGCTGTCGTTGTACCGTTGGCCAGTTGTGACTCCAGAAGCGCCAAATCCTCTTTTGCCTTATCCAGTGCCTGCTGAGCAGTATTCTGGCTCGGTGTAGTGAGCGTAGCCTGTTGAGTGCGCAGTGTACCAAGGAGGGAAACCGCCGCGGAACGCGAGGTATTCACCGTAGATTTGAGCGTGTTGATATCCGCATCGGTGTAATCATCGGAAGGAACCGCTGTCTGTAGGAATTGATAGGAAACATCCGCCAGATCCACGATCTGTTCCGCCATGGTAATAGCAGAAGAAAGAACAGAGGAGAGCGTACTCGTGTCGGTAATCGTTCCAATGGACGATCCGTATTTGTCATAGAGATCATCGTATGCATTCGTGGCATCGTAGTACGCGAACTCCGTCTGGTTCTTCAGATTGTAATCTGTGAAGAGGAAATCTATCTGGAATGTCTTGTATCGTGTGGCGCCGCGCACACGGTCACCGCTCAGTACACCAAAGAGATCATCGAGCAAATTATCGGCATCAGTCAGCGCATCTTCAATACTGGCAGCCAGAGTGTGCTTGGACTGTTGCAGTGCGGACTCTTTTTCTTGCACCGTTCTGCGCGCCTGTTCAATGGCATATTCCACTTGTTTTTCCTGTGAAGGAAGATCGCCATAATTTTCCTCCAGTTGTCGCTCAACATCACGAACGGAATTCTGTGCAGAGAGTATTTGCTGGTCACGTGATGCTTGCAGATCCTGGAGCTTAAGCCACGCATCACCCACTGCCAGTTGCGCCTGCCGAACATCCGCCAGCGGATCGGATTTATCGAGTTCCGCAATGAGATCGTCTCTCTTTACCTCATCTCCTTCCTCAACATGTACAGCTGCTACTTTGCCCAGCTGGTTGAACAGCAATTGCTGTTCGTTGGCGAGCGTCACCGTGCCAAGTGCTTTAATGGAAAGGACGATATTACTGCGTCCAACGGTAACAATTTCACCCGTGATGGTTTGCGATGCAGCATCATCTCCAGTGAGCAGCAGATACCCACCCCCAAGTACCCAGACAGCGACACAGCCGAGGAGAACACTCCCCCACTGTAAACCATGCAGTAACCGCAAAGAAGCAAGTGTGCGCAGCCGCTGAGTAAGAGAAGTCATGTTGAGCATGGGAATATTCATGGAAGGAGGTCTTGAGGAGGATCACCATGACCAGAAGTAGCAGGTAAATCAAGAGAAACATCGTGTTCTGCAGCAACATCGAGTAATCGTTTTCCGGTGGAAAGTTCTCCGCGCAATTCCTCTTCGGAAATACCGATACGTTCAGCCATACGACGCAGAAATTCCTGGCGACCTTCGTCATCAACCCATCGGGGGGGAAGACGCAATTCCACTCCGCGTTCACGGGCAATATCCATCATGGATTTGCCATGAGAAAGCTCAAAACGCAATTCTTCGGGGGATAATCCTAATTGCTCGGCAATGTCCCGCGGGTGCGCTTGTTGCTCAATATTCTGCCCTGGTGCAGCGTTCCGGTAACGCATGTGCTCCAAGCGCAATGCACCAAAGAAGACCACAAAAATACAAATAGAAGTGACCAGACCAATGAGAAATGAAGGAGTGTGCAATGCATCCATAGTATTAATAAGAAGAAACAGCGGCAGCGTCAGCATTCGGTTGTGCAAGATCTGCTCCCGATCCATCACGAGGAGGCTCGAGCATGCTGCCACTCCCCTGTGGCGGGAACCCGCGCATCTCAACACCATGCTCTTCAGCAATATCCTGAATGGCCTTTCCTGCGTCGAGTTCCTGCTGTAATTCCTCTGCGGTCATACCAAAGCGTTCCGCCATGCGTTCCAGACGTTGTGCCGGATCCATCTGTTCTCCTGTAGGCGTTGTTGGACTTCCTTGCTGTTGAAAGCGCAGAGAATCCACAGTGTTCTGCGTAGCCGAAGGCGAGGAAACAAGTGCACGAATACCAAAAACCAATAGGAATACGATTAGCCCCGAAACGAGGCCGACTGCAAAGGAACGAGGATGTATGCGACGCATGGGAAAGAAAGAAGAGAATCAAGTTTCTTCTAAACACAACGTATGATTGAAAAAGTTTCAATACAACAACTAAAGAGACGCGAAAATATAGGGAAAACAAGTAACGCCTAGACGCTACAAACGTTCTATAGGCAGAACAGTGAGCAAATGTGCCATATCATGGACAAATACAGAATAGGCACGTAGAATTGTTATTCAATGGTTTTAATTAATCGTCAAGCAACCGGCAATGTGCCCCTGAGGGCAATTCTGGGAACGTATCTGCGTATCACCAAGCGTTACGCCTTGAGTAGTATCTTGCTTTTGGTTTTCTACGGAACCGGCACTGTGCTGAGCGACATTGTGATCAAGCTGTACTACAGAGATATTTTCGATCTGATTGCGTCGACAGTGGAACGTACTGAGCTCTGGCCCGCCGTATTGCACATCTTTCTGAGTATGGTCATCGTGATGGTCATATATAACATCTGTTTCCGCATTGCGGATTTCCTGATCGTCCACGCGGAGGCAAATACCATGCGCGAGTTGCAGAACTACGCAATGGAGAAGTTGCACAGGCATTCGTACAACTTCTTCATCGGCAACTTCACAGGAGGGCTGGTCGCCAAAATTAAACGCTTCTCCCGCAGCTTTGAACGATTATACGATCATATGGTCTTTGACTTTTGGTTCACGGGAATTCAGCTGCTGGGAGTCATTGTCGTGCTCTTGGTCATCATGCCGGGGCTCGCGCTTTTCTTTACGGCATGGTCCATGTTCTACATTGCCGTAAGTTACGTATTTGCACGCTTCCGCTTACCCTTTGATCTGAAGACCGCAAAAGCAGATTCTGCAGTTACAGGCCAGATTGCAGACATCATTACAAACATTTTGAATGTGAAGATGTTCACATCTGGCAGGCGGGAGATGCGGCGTTTTGCCAACTGTACGCAAAAGGAATATCGCGCTCGTACTACCGCTTGGCAATTAAGCAACGTATTCCACGCCATGCAGGGTATCATGGTTGCTCTGCTGGAAATCATCGGAATGTATATCACGCTACGCCTGTGGCGCGACGGTACGATCACTGTGGGCACAGTGGTACTTGTTCAATCGTACTTCGCCATGGTTATCGGTAAAACCTGGAATATCGGACGAGCAATTAGCGATACATTCCAGTCGCTCTCTGAAGCGGAGGAAATGGTTGCCATTCTGCGCACGCCGCTAGAAGTGCAGGATCCACGATCACCACAACCGCTCAGGATCCGCAAAGGCGCTATCTCTCTACAGCACATC
>Ga0172381_10000661_pt1 | contig 41650 bp, 39 predicted proteins | sample Leawel6488metaG_FD_119754 | JGI IMG/M metagenome (GOLD analysis project Ga0172381, IMG submission 119754) | Leachate microbial communities from a municipal landfill in Southern Ontario, Canada - Leachate well 64-88 metaG | ecosystem: Engineered > Solid waste > Landfill > Unclassified | place... | reverse complement strand
GATCATGAAGAGCGTGACTTGGCTTACTACCAGAAGCACTATAAAGGGTGGACCAAGCTGGTCATTCTCCCTATTGACCAAGTCAAACTCACGACCTTCTCGTTCACTGACAAGACTAGGATCGAACTAATCCCTAGCGACCGTGACAAGGTACTCTTTACCCAGGCCAAGTCCGGTGACGAGCGCGCCCAGGAGATGGTCGAGGAGATCCCGGCTGAGGTTCGAGAGTACATAGAATCTGGGAAATTGATTCCATTGGGTACAGATCCCGATGAGGGTTCCTTCTGTTACCACCTAGCAGGTCGACGAGGCGCCGGGGAAGACCTCGGAGCTAGCATCCTTGATCGATGTCTTCGTACCCTCTACTATAGAGAGAAGCTACGCCAAGCTCAGACACTCATCGCTACACGAGCTATGACCCCCAAGCGCCTCATCTGGGGTGAGGGGTTATCCGAGTTGGACGTTGAAGACTTGCGTGAACAGGTCGATCTTGCTTTGGTCGATCCCGACTACAGTATCATCACGAACTACGAGGTTCATTGGGAAGACATTGGGGCCCGTGACCGTCTATTGGATCTATCCACTGAGTATGAGATCACTGACAAACAATTGTTTGCCGGTCTCGGAGTGACTGAGTCGCTACTCAATGGTGAGTCAACATTCTCTGGAGACCGTGTTAAGTTAGAGGTTCTTAATACCAGGTACTTACTATTCAGAGAGATGATTCAAGAGTACGTTGAGAAGTACTTATTTAAGCCAGTTGCTCGTAGAAAGGGCTTCATAGAACTAGATGAATGGGGAAATGAAGTTGTTCTGTACCCCCGCCTCAGCTTCACTAGGTTGGCCCTACGCGACTCACAGGATACTTTTGATGCCCTATTCAACCTATATCAGAAGGGTAGCCTCAGTATCGATGTAATTCTTGAGATGTTCAACATTGATCCGTTGGACACCAAGGAGAGGCTCGAACGCGACATGTTCACTATCAATGATGCCACCTTCAATGAGGTACTGCGAGGTATCTACGGTGAGGTGGGTCGTAAGTTAGTAGAAGAGACTGACGTAACTCAGAAGATTGCAGACTACCTAAAGCTGAAGAAGGCAGAGGTCCCTCCAGCTGAATCAGAGTCCAGGTTCGGATAACCCAATAGTCCTTTTGGGTCTTGGCTAGATAGGAAGTCTGACTCACAGGCTATGGAAGTAACCAGTACCAAGAACCTTCATGAGCGCGAGGAGGACGAGGCAGAGCGCCTCGTCCACTCGTTGCCTAAAGTCAAGCCCCCTCGTTATGACAGACGTCGTGAGAAGGTTGAGGCAGAGCAAGACCCTGATCTAAGCAAGAATGATAAGGATCTCTCAAGGAATCGAAGAGAAATTGGCGGGTCTGTGAATAACCTTCGTAGGTTGGTTCAGCTAGCTGTCAGGGCTCAAGAAACCAACCCCTATTCTTCTTATCCCTTGGTCAAAGCACAGGTGGATGCATCCATGCTGGTACACGATTCTGACCCACAACCTTCAAGGACCTCAATGTATCACGGTATTGAGCCATATCAAGCAGGTCACGAAGGGTTCGCACCTTATGTAGGGTGGGAACAAGGTTCTGTTCGAGATTTGACCTCAAAAGACTATGACCTACTTCTCTCCTCAGCGAGAGAGTGGTTGAAGCAATCGGTCCTGTCAAAGGCAATCGACGGTATGGTCCCTGATGCTCGATTCAGAGCAGCTTTAGATTTAGCCATTCGATCTGCCGGAGATGGTCGGTATGGTGCTGTAGTGGATGCAAACCTCTACAGCATGCTTTTAGCTAAGTTGGCGGGGGAATCTCAAACCAACCCCCTACTAACGGTACGTGAATCCTCAACAACCCCAGAGGGAAATAACATGACTGCCAAGTTTGCTCAGGAAGAAGCCAGCAAAGTACTTAGCCGGCTGGATCGAATTGCCCAGGTCGTTCAAGACAACCATGAGAAGTGGGGCATGAACTTCGAAGCTGCCCGCGCTGTAGTCAATGAAATTGACAAGGTAGCTGATGAAGTTGAACTACAGGCATACGGCCCCGAACACATGTTCAAGCGCCAGGTGCACGTTCTTCGTCAAGCCAAGGTTCTCCAGAAGGACTCGGACGAAGGCTACATGGATACGTTCAATGCGCCGACGGCCCCCATACAGACCGACGCCGATGAGAACGAGTACATGAGTCTGTTCAAGGATGATCAGTCTCAAGCAGTCGAGACTGGCAAGTCCACCACCGGTCGCCCTCTCGCTCCATAACTCACACAAGCAGGTTGCCAAGTGGCTATCGATTATTGGAAGCTAACAAAAGAGTTCAAACAAGGTGATGTTGTTCAAAAGATCGACATCATCGATGGGGATCTCTCACCCTATGTGGGTACGGTAACCGCCGTCCACAAGGGTCTTGGCGTACTCGATGTCCAATGGCCATTCGGCAATGAACGTGTGTTTCCAGATGATGTGGTGCGGGTGAGCCCAAAGTTCATCAGATATCTGCCTCCACAATTTGATCAGAGCTACATGACTGTAGAAATCGAGAGGGCTCGGAAGGAAGCTTCCTCAAGTTCCCTCTGGAGTAAGCAGTTCCAGCCCTCGGTTTATGTAGAGCTGGCAAGGCATTGGCATAAGGGCGCGAGTGAAGTCATCGCTTATGATGATCTATATCGCGCCCTTTATCCAAACGTGAATGACGAGGCCCTCAGAAGTGAGGTGACTAAGTTTTACACATTTGCGCACAATGCTGGTGAGCTCAGAATTCAAGATCATCTTCAGAGGACTGCTGCCTATTGGGTAGCTCAGAACCGTCAGTATCGAGCTACCAATCAGGACCTCAAAGCTGGTCGTCCTGCTTGTCCCAAGTGCTCAAACAGGATGAGGCGCTCCACCTATCGTATGCAAGAGGGTGCCCGTCACAAGGTCTTCGCTTGTCCCAAATGCTTAACCATCATTGACCCAGTATCCGTACTGGGACCCAATGGTGAACCTCATCAATGGTTTGGGGTAGGGGCCATCTAATGGGTTTCTCCAAATACGCCAAGGCAACATTCACGAATCCTGTCATCACTCAAGCTGGGTGGGACGATGTTCGTTCGAAGGCTTTGCTTCCAGCTCCAACATTCGAGATACGAAGGGCAGCACAGGTTGTACTTCAACAGTATGACCCCGCTCAGTACTTACTGAGTCACTGTACGATCATTGCCTCGGTGGATACCGAGAAGTCTGGGATGCCAACGGGTAACCAGATGTTTGATGGGCTCCAGATTGATAGACAGTTTCCAGACTTCTATGTGTCTGCGGGTACCACTAAGTATGTTAACAACAACCAGGATTGTTGGGAGCGCAAGCTTCTCCTCGCGTCCTTCCGCACCTTCATTGGTGGGGAGAATTACGTTGAGCACATCCAGATCCCAGAGCTGTCCAAGGGCAAGATCATTGATGCAGCTGCTAGGGACATCGGAGAGTCCGTCTACGTTGATATCCTCATAGCTACGGATCGTAAGCACAAGTCTCTCATTGAAGCTATCACGAGTGGTCAACTCAGTACTCTGAGTATGGGTTGCCACGTAAGCTTCACCATCTGTACTAAGTGTGGCAACGTAGCCGAGGATGAGACTCAGCTCTGTCGTCACATCAAGTATGAGAAGGGTAATTGGTTCCTTGATGGTAAGGGTCAGCGTCGCAAGATAGCTGAGCTCTGTGGTCACATCACGAAGGAGCCGGGGTCTGTCAAGTTCATAGAGGGGTCATGGGTAGCACACCCAGCCTTCTCTGGAGCTGTACTAAGGTCCATCCTCGACCCGAAGACAGCAGAGTTGGCTGAGGCTCGCCGCAAGATTCAGGTCGCGTATATGCGACCTACAGAAGTGTTTGACCCTAATCTTATGCAGAAGGCAGCACGTCTCGCCCCCATTGGGGTTGGAGCCGTAGCCAAGCCTGCTGATTACCTAGCATACTTGCATGACGGGCCTTCAATAGGGTCCCTTCACGTACCCCCACCATTCTCGGGTACTGCTAGGGCAGTTGAAGCTCATAAAGCTCGCCTACAACAGATTAAAGAGGCACCCAGGGTTTGGATCAATTCTGCTGAGCAGGATTTTCCTGGTCAATCTGAGATGAGTGACTCATCTAAGTCTACTCCAGATACTGAGGACTCAACTCGTCCTTTTAAGCAAGTCATCAATGATCTGTATGATTCTCTCGTTGGAGAGGTCACTAACAAGGTCAAGAAAGACATCTCCGAATCTAACAAGGGTGAGGAGAGTAAGTTGGACGAGAATAGGTCCAATGAATCTCTTATTAGGTCAGCTCTACGTTACGCCAAGTGGCGTGAGCGATCTAAGATGGTACTAGCCAACGTTAAAGACCCATCCAAAGCCAGAAATGTCCTGGCAGGAATGATTCTGCATGACATGGGTGGGTGGGAAGCTGTAGGCAAGGCTAACAGATTTTCAGGACGAGAAATTCTCGTCATGAATCGCCTTCTTGAGAGGTCCGAAAGGAAATCCTCGATGGCAGGTGATGCTCGAATTTATAGGACCGTGATCGCTCTAGGCGGGACGGCCTCATATACAGATGTAGATAGCTACCTTGCGGCTTGTCGTGAGGTACTGGGCCGAACCCTCACTAACTCTGAGACGGTTCAATTGGTCACCAAAGGTAAATTGTTCTCTCTCGGACTTCGATGAAGTTCTTATACGGCTTCTCGAACTAAGGAAAGGATCTCCTCCATGCCTCGTGAGCGCTCAACTTGGAACGTACATAATATCGCCAAGAGGGCTGGTTTGAAAGTCGCCGACCCCTATCTGATGAATCAGGATCACGTCAATCAGCAACCGAGCGCCGATCAGTATGTGATCGGTACCCCTTCGGACTTCGCTGAGGACATTCATCCAGCCACTGGAACTTGGGAAGCCGAGTACTCCGGGGGTCAGGTGAAGCGTAACGAGATCGGCATGCCTGAGATGAGGTCCGACACTTTCAACCATCCCGAAAAAACGGCTTCTGAAGAAGTGATTACGAAGAAGGCCGCTCTTTGCGTGGCTATTGCTCGTAAGATGCTTCCTCGGAACGCCTCGGCAACTGAGCTTGAGGATCAGAGCTTCTCCCTTATGTATTTGCCAGATACTGAGGTGATGGCTACGTACACTCGTCTCGCTGCTCAGGATGACCAGCAACAGCAGGACCAGCAACAGGTACAGGCTTCGCAACAGCAGGACCAGCAGGGTCAGCAAGAACAGAAGCAAGCCGGCAAGATTCCTCCTCAGTTCCTCGAGAACGTGAAGAAAAAGCAAGAAGAAGCCAAAGAAGACAAGGGCGAAGACAAGGGTCAGCAGAAGGCTGCTCAGCAGGACCAGCAACAGGGTCAGCAGGACCAGGGTCAAGAGAAGCAAGCTCAGCAAGATCAGGGTCAGCAGGATCAGGGTCAAGAGAAGCAAGCTCAGCAAGATCAGGGTCAGCAGGACCAGGGTCAAGAGAAGCAAGCTCAGCAGAAGCAAGCCGAGATGCAACAGCAAATAGCTCAGCTGGTTCAGCAGGCTCAACAGCTTCAGCAGCAGTTGGCTCAGAGCCAGCAGCAACAGCAAGCTCAGGTTCAGCAGGAGCAACAGGCTGGTCTGCAGCAACAGGCTCAGATGCAGCAACAGAGTCAGGCCCAGCAGGTTGCACAAGCAGTGCAACAGGCGATTCAGAATGGCCAGGACCCGGTTGCAGCAGCTCAGCAGTGCATGGGTCAGTACCAGCAGCAGAGTCAGTCTCAGCAACAGGGTAACAACGAGATCGACCAGATGCTTGCTGAACAGGGTCAGGTAGAGCCCATGGCTAACATGGACATCCAACTTGATACCCCCAGCATGGATGTTGGTGAGGTTCAGCTCTCCCCCGAGGAGAACGATACTCTTCGTCAGTTGTTTGCCAACAACCAAGAGTACAAGAACGCTCAAGAAGCTGCCGGTCAGGGTCAAGAAGACCAGCAGGGTCAAGCGCAACAGAAGCAAGCTCATGTGGTCCGAACTGCCTCTATGAGGACAGTAGGAACACGGCCTACCGCTGGCGTAAGCCAGATTGGCGGATCGAACAAGACAGCCTCAGCACGAACTGATGACTTGTCTACTCTCTGGAACTCAGCTCCAGACGTTCGTGAAGCGTTCGGTATGCGAACAGATCAGTGAGTCCTCATAGGTAAGGGGGTTGCGTAAGTGACCCCCTCCTAGAGAACTCTCAGTCTTCAGTGACTGCCTAGATGTAGATGAATATGAAGTAGCTCCACTTTCACCCAACAGGAACATTTCACTATGTCCATGAACGGTCAAAGCTCGGGCGACTTCAGGGAAACCAGTGGTCGAGTTCAGTTGTTCCACGTCGTCACCCGCAATAGCGTGGGTGTCCTCTCGGGCGACTCCTTCACCCAGGCAAACCCTCCAGTCGCAACGGGCTCAAAAAGCACGACACTCTCAGGCATCACTAAGACTGGTGTTCTGGGTGGATCGGTCGCCTTCACGCGTGCTCTCGCGGGCAACAATGTGATTGGTGGCCCAGTAGTTGACACACCAGCGGCGACTGCGCCTTCTGGTTATCACACTCTCCGTCCTCTCGGCATCTTTCTCAATGATGCTGCAGGGAATGCATACGAGAACACTCCTGGTCCAGCATCAGGTCGTGGTCCATACGTTTGCGGCTCAGGGTCTTGCATAGGTCTAACAATCTATGAAACCCAAATCCAGCTTGGAGCCCATGCTGGAGAGGTAATCGGTAATGCAGGATCAAGTACGACTGCTTACACAGCTGGTGATCTCCTTTACGCTTCCGTAAACGGGTTGATCACTAACGTTCTCGCAGACTCCTATGAGTATGCTGCTGGCCTCACTACAACGGTGACCGTCATTGGTGTTCTCAAGGCCGCTGTCGATGCCACCACCCCCATGCTGATCGTCGACCTCAGAATCTGAGCGAGACAAGAAAGGTAGACTACCGTGGTTAGCAACGACATTAAGCAACAGATCATCAGTGAGTATATCAAAACGGCAGCTGGCCGAGCCAAGTTAGCCGCTTCGATGATTCAGCCCTTGCGCCTTCGCAGGGACTACACGGCTGTAGGTCGTAAGACCTTCTTGGTCGAACAACTCCCAGACGGGGCACTCCCCATCTATGACAAGGACCCCGATGTCACCGCCTACGTGGTTGGTGAAGAGGGTGAGAACATACTTGCCATACAGAAACCGCGTCGCGTAATTTTTCCGCTGTTCGAACTCGCTTCGAATCCGGAGATTCCGCTCACCCAGATCAAAGAGCGTCGTTTCGATCTCATCGAGCGCGCACAAGATCTCGCAAAGGCTCAGATCCAGGCCGCAGAAGACGAGCGTGTGTTCGCAGTCCTCGACAGCATTGCTGTCTCGGGCTTCGATACACTACCTGGTCAGACGAACCCGGACCTCAACGTTGTTGCTCCAATCAGCCCAAGCGTCCTAGCGGATGCCTTTGCTGAGGTAGAGCGTCACGACCTCAGGGTCGCGAGGATCTACATGAACGCGACGGACTACGCGGACATCCGCAAGTTCGGTCGTGACATCCTCGACATCGAGAGCCAAGCCGTCCTACTCAAGACTGGTCTCCAAGCAACCCTCTGGGGCGCTCAGATCATCACGAGCAGGTTGGTCCCCGCCGGCTTCGTATACATCGCGGCAGAGCCCGAGAACTTCGGACGCTTCCCGGTTCGTACTGAACTGACGGTTCTGTCGGCTGACGACCCGAAAGCCCGGACAATCGGTTTTTCTTGTTTTGAGAACGTGGGCATTGGGGCCTTCAACCCCCGGGGTCTCACCAGGCTAGTGGTAACACGAGTCTGAGCCTAATAGGCTGAATTGAGTGAAGGCCGGGTTTCCGAAAGGACTCCCGGTCTTCATCTTTAATGCTCCATATTGAACTTAATCATTGACCACTCAAATCTTAGTGGTACGGTATAGCATGAAGCTAGTACTCTGCCCCATCTCTGAAGCTGAACTCCGAACCATGTACTTGGAGACCAAGCTTACGGACTCTGAGATTGCCGCTCAGGTAGGGTGTCCACTGAAGCATATCCGTCGATGGAGACATCGTTGGGGGATCGAGACTCTAGGTAGAACTGAGCGACACGATGTACCACCCATTGAAGGTCGGCTTAGATCTGTTCTTGTTGGTTCGATGCTTGGGGACGGTAGGATTTCAAAGAGTACTCATGTCGCCCGCTACATGGAGAACCACGCTGAGGATCAGAGAGAGTATTTGGAGTGGAAGAGTAAGGAGTGGGGTTCTTGGGTCCAACTAGGGTTGAAGCCCGTGACGTGGGTTCTTCAAGATGAGGAGTACGATGGGTGGCGGTTCGAGACAGTGTCGCACGCAACCATGCTTCCTTGGCATGCGTTGTTTTATCCAGAACCTGGACCTAAGCAGCTTCAATCTCAAGTGGTTGATTTGGTTGATGCACTTGCCCTCGCTATTTGGTTCATGGATGATGGGTCAGCCGCATGGTGGCCTGTTATTACTTTCGGTATGAAGCCAGAAAGTAGAGAGGTTGCACAGGCTATCTTTCGTAAGTTTAGCCTCAAACCTCGATGGGCTCCTGGTCAGGGCAATACGGGTCAGTTCATCTTCGAGGGAGAGGACCAAGCCCACCTCTTCATTTCCTTGGTCAAACCTCACATGCCAGAGTTCATGCACTACAAGCTCAACTTTGGGTTTCAGGGTCCACACTATCAAGTTCGTGAGAAGGCTCCTGAGAAATCTCTTCGTGAGATGGCATCTCACGGGGTACCTATTCGAAGGATGGCAAAACTAACCGGGGTCGCCGCGACTACCATTGACCGACACTTGAAGAAGCACGGTATCGAACACGAGCGAGCGGTAGGCAGGCCCCCACTTGATAAAGACAGATGATTGGGTCTGAACCATCGGCCAAAGTGTAAGATTCTAATATCTTTGGTAATTGGGTTCCTGACTTCCGGTGTACTCAAGAGGCATGAGTATACTCTCTACCATTTCAGAGGCTCTTCATCTCTATGGTAAGGCGATCAACCGCAACACGGTTACAAACGTCATCTTCGAGTTTAAAAACTTCCAAACGGACCTACCTTCTACCCCTACTTGGGAGGTACTAATACGTTTAATTGGGAAGGCCTACTCGGGGGACCTAAGAGTATTCAATAGGGCCCCAGATGGTAGTCCAGCTTCTGAAGCTGAGGCGATTGAGCCAAAGAACTTCGAGACTATCTTCACTCAAGAGTTCAAGGGGGAAGCTGATTCTGAGGAGGCAGCTCTGAAAGCGGCCTATGATCAGATCAAGGGTCACATTGAGTACTTCCTCAGGGCTCGTGAAGAAGAGACTGCTTTTGCTCAGCAGGCAATGATGTCTGTCACAACCGAAGAACAAGTAGAGCTATCCTCCTTGTGGAGTCGCCCTAACGCAATGGGTGATGTGGTGGCAGACGTTAGGTAGATTTATTTGCAGACCACCCCGCTAAATCATTAGTTGGTGGTGTACTTGTTACCTAGTAGACGGAGTGGAGAGTGTTCCTTCCGCAAAAACAACCCCAGATGAAGGAATATGCGTTATGACTAAGACTGAACTGATTGCGGCTGTTGCTGGCGAGATGGACGGCACCACCAAGTCCCACGTTCGTGGGTTCTTGGTTGCTCTGAATACTGTTGCGGCCAAGAGTCTCCGCAAGGATAAGAAGTTCGTGATCCCGGGTGTGGTGAAGTTCCAGCTCGTGAATGTCCCCGCCAAGGCAGAGCGCAAGGCGCGCAACCCTGCTACCGGCAAAGAGATGACTGTTGCTGCCAAGCCACCGTCCAAGAAACTGAAGGCCCGATTCCTGAAGGCCATCAAGGTTGAAGTTGGAGTGGTTGCAGCGACGGAAAAAACAGCTGCTCCCAAGGCCAAGAAGACTGCCAAGAAGTAGTACTCGTCTGTAGGTGTCGTGGGTACAGCGTTTAGCTAACCCACGACACCTAATGGCTTAAACCGATGGGAATCACCGTAGATCTTCCAGCCCCATCAGGTAAGGGTACCTACTTCGTCCTAGTCGAGCCCGAAGTAGTCAAAATTGGAACTAGCATCTGTATTCGTAATCGACTTAGTAATATCAGAGCAAGTACATTCCGTAGAGTAGCGCTCCTTGCTTGGACAGAACTCTCCGAACAGTATGTACAAGGGCTCTTCATTGAAGACCGTATCACCCTCAGTCGTGGTTTCTTTAGGGTTACCCCGGAGTTACTACTATTCATCAATGATCGTCGAGTAGAGTTGGGGTACCAATCAATTGAGGAGATACTCTTATGGGAGTTTGGTGGCCCTCTACCATACTCTGGTAGGGCAGTCTCACCTATCCTCAACGACGTGACGAGTAGCGTGAATCTAGGTCCAGAAGATAGAAGTAGGATGGGTCGCTACTACACTCATTTGAGGTGGCATAAGAACAAGCCAAAGTCGACATGTGAGTTCTGCATCCATCCCGCCGACAATCAATAAGATCCTTATAGGCCCCCTATAGTTAGTCGGGTAAACACCCCCTATAGGAGACCAAGATGGAACAACAGACTCAGATCAGATTCATGCCTGGGAAGATGGGGCGCTACATCTCAACGAAGTCATTCACACTAGGTGGTACCAACTACAGTGTCTATGCAGGGATGGAGATCCTATTCGATGGTACTAACGTTGAGCTGAACGGGAATCGATTCGTACTACCGACTCTTCGAGGAGCTATTCGGATGGGTTGGGTTGTTCCAGCTGAGGAGTATGATGCTGAAGCTCCTGTGCAGGCTGCGCCCTCTGCGAATATTGGTGTTCGTCCTGCAAACGACTTGGGTACTAACCCATTGTCGCCGCCCAAGAAGTCCGCCATCGTTACGGTTGAGTCTGATGAGCGAATCGTGATGAGTCGCTCTGAGAGGACTCAGTATGCCAATCAACGGACTCAGGAAGTTCGACAGTCTCAGGGTCGAGCTGGGGCTTTCGTTGCCCGCGGGAGTAGTACTGAACTCGTTGGTGGGGCTGAGTTTGGGGTTGAGGTTCCCAGGGCTTTTAGGACTGCGGCCAAGACAGGACTTCAGGTCACCCCGAATAACGTGGGTACCGCCATTCGAGATGCTGAGCTGGTGAAGATTCAACCCGGAGAGGGGATCTCTGAAGAGGAACTTCTCTCTCGGATGACTGATGGCGAGCGCGCCCAGTACGTTGCCGAGAAGGAAGCTCGCAAGGATGACATCCAGAGTAGAACCCCTGGTTATGTGCCTCCTCCAGCCGTCACAACCAACCTAGCAATGATGAATCAGCCGGGTATGAAGCAACAGACCCAGGCACAACCCAAGGCGCGGGTGGTTTCAGCCTCAGGCTCACCAATCGTTGGGAAGGTAGCACCAACCCAGACCAAGACTGTGGAGGGGATCTCTGTCGGAGTAACCTCTGGTGGGGGGACTGAGATCTATGATGCTTCTGGGTCTACTGAGAAGCCTCGAGAGTCAGTCATTGAGCAAGAGGGTATTACCTTCCGGAACACCAATGGACCCAAGACTGGGTTCAAGCAGCAAGCACAGGTAGAGCCTCAGATGGCATCAGCCCTACCCACCGGTGAGGAGCCTAGATCTCGTATTGAGAATGATGGGACCGCTGATTACCGGAAGATAGTAGCTAAGGCCATTTGCTCTGATTTCCCTGATGATTACAACTTCTCCGCTCACTGGAAGAAGCGTTTGGCTATGATTCGACTGAACTATGAGGATCGCCCTGACATCATTAGAGCTGTCTTCGCCGCGGAGAGCGATGAGTTCAAGAAGTTGCTCATGGAGGAATTCCCAGAGGCCTTCCAGGGTTGATATACACTCGCGTCTAGTGGGTCAATGTGAAGCTACAAGAGGGTGATCGTTAGTCCTCTTGTAGCTTCTTCTGTTCGATGGATAACGACAATCAGACGGGTACCATTCACAAAGAAGGGGGAGCCCTCATTTACATAATGGAGGAGCTTACTGATGCTCGTCTTCGTTGTGAGCAGCTTAAGAAGTTCGTTAGTCAGGCGGTGCGCCTGATATCCACATCCCCCAGTCGGGATCACTTCTATGAGATTGCGGGGGACACTATCTACGGTATCCCGGACGCCTTGTTCAAGTTGGATAAGGCGTTGGCTGCTACCGCGTTGGCCGCTTCTCGTTTGGATTATGAGGAGCTGAAGACTCAACTCAAACCTGAAAAGGTGGAAGAATTGGAAGACGTACTTCGGAACACGCGTCTACGGCAAATTGACCGTAGATCACCATTCATCCAACCAATTCCTGAAGGTCATCCTAGGATGGCTACCGAGTTGGCGATTCGGGACATTAACGAACTAACTGAAAATCTAGAACACATTCTTCTAGAGGCCGCACGACTTCGCAAGTCCCTACCCCCTCAAATGCGGGATAATGTTGAGGGTATTCAAAGCCTTGCAGCCAGGTCCTTGAAGAAGATCAAGCATTCATCCTCAGCAATCAATACCCAGCAAGGAAAGACCGCATCCATGTTCAGAGCAGCCTCTACCAGTCATATAGCAACCGCCCTCCGTCGGATCGCTGATGAGATTCAATCAGCTCGTATCCCCCCGCATGTGGCAAGTATTCGTGTACGTCGAGTCCTGATGGCCCTCTCGCAGACGTCCCAGCAAGCTCTTGAGGCTATGGGTCCAATCCAAGCTGGTTCTCGTGAAGAGGTTATGAAGGGTTTCAAGAGCGCCAACCCTGACCTCAGTGAGGAGCAGCTCAACGAGATTGCTGATCAGTGGGAAAAGAACAAGGACGTGGTCAAGAACAAGCATAAATAAGGTTTCAATCCGTCTAACATCTATCTGGTAGTTCCCATGAACTCAATTACCTCCTCGTCCAAGGAACAACTAGCTCGGGCCGTTACCAAGGTAAACGACGGTATCAGTCAGTTGTTACTAGACCTCACAGCTGCTCAAAAGGTATTGGGGTCCTACAAGGACCCGAGTGACTCCGAGCGGTTGGCAGAGCTGAAGAAGCTCCTAGGTAGCCTTGTCAGGGGTATTGTACAAACAACGAGGAGTAGCCCCATCGTGCTCGATCTATATGCTGAATCATTGAAGACAGCTTCTGGCTGGTTGAATAAACGCTGGAACATCTACGCTACTGAGGAAGCTCGTCGGAGTCGGTTTGAGGAAGGTAAGCCAGCGGACCCTACTCAGAATATGAATCCGGAAGACTCTAAGAAGTGGAAGGAGATGAATGACGAGCACAAGGACAACTTCAAGTCTGCGGCCGAGGGTGAAGACCCACTGGTTCGATACCGGACTGAGATTGATGCCGCAATTGAAACCTTGAAGGTGCTCAAGAAGAAGAAGCCACAAGCTTCCAAGCGACAACTGTTTATCATCCTTCAATCGATTGGCAACGCTATAGGTCAGTTGGAGGAGGATGGAAAGAATGCCTTGTCGGATGTCTTCTTTATAGCGGCAAACAAGGTGAACTCTCAGTGGTCTGCAAGTGACTTTGCTAATTACAAGAAATGAACAAGGCGAGCACCACCCTACGTTCTCCGGTAGCTGAGTCAGGGCTGCCCGGTACGGGACCGTCTCAGAAGGGTGTTGGGTTGGACCCAAACATCCCAGGGTCAGCTACGTTCTCAAAGCCTGATGATGAGGATGAGCGCAAGCCTGACGTCGAGGATACCTCGATGTACAAGGTGGATGATGCTGACGACTTACTGAAGGATCAGAATAAGCAAGACGAGATCGATCACTCACAGGCAAGGCCAACCTACCGGCGTCCTGGACCCCATGTGGATGATGATTCCATAACCAAGTATCCGTACCGGGATGGTCTACCTCATCGGCACAATGCTTCAATAGCAGCGAACGTAGCCCAGCTCTGGCTACTCAAGTGTGCGCATGATGCCCCAGTATCTCTTGAGTCCCCAGTGCGGGTGGCTTCCAAGATTTCTGAGATTGAGCAGGGGTTGAATCCGAAAGTCAATGAACGGGCAACCTCTTGTACGGCTACTGTGAAGAGGACCGACGTCCCCAACCTCAGGTGGATCTTCTCGGTCGATTGCGGTCACGGTCCGAAGATGGTTCGACTCAAGGCGGCTCGGAAGGGCAACATGGTCGCTCTCGCCAAGATGGATGTCAACTTCTCGTGTTCGTGTAAAGCTTGGAGATGGTTAGGCTCCGAGTATCACGCTAAGGGGGAGAAGTACCTAGATGGGAAACCCGTTGGTACAGCTTCTACCCCTAATATCAAAGATCCTGCCAAGATCAACAGAGTATGTAAGCATGTTGCGGCAGTGATGACCAAGGTTCGTGGGTGGTCCATCCCAGTCAAGAAAAAGAGCAAGTAGGTGTATACGGTATCGAGGAAGTATGCCGACTTACCAAGTTGATTGTCTCGAGTGTGGAACTACTAGGGACCAACGACTCTCCTATACAGCGTACGACGAGATACAGTCAGGTACGAGGAAGCTCACCTGCAACAATTGTGGTCTTGAAGCTAAGATTGGTTTTTCTCCAGGTAACCTAGGATTCGTCTTGAAAGAGGGTGAGTCCGGTGGATGGACAACAAAGTCCATCAAAGAGAACGCTTATCGTAAGAAGAGGCGTGAAGAGGTTGCTAAGAAAGAGAAAGACCATGTGTTCAAAGCTAGTCTTCAACCTAACTACAATGGCGAAGAGACTGGTACTTGGAGAGAGGCTCAAGAACTAGCTCGGAAGGAAAAGGGTGATGCCTCTGCGTCGACCTATGATCCTCTTGTCAAAAGCCCACAGGTGGTGACATCATGAGCGGACGCCTCTTCTCAATCCTACGACGCAAGCCGGGCTTCATACACTTCACAACGCCATTAATGGACTATGCCACGACCGGTGTTGTAAAGTACCGTCTCTACACAGCCTCAGAGCCAAGCTTTGCTGCGCCTACGGCAGTGGTAACTGTCACCAACCTTGGTTTGGTTGATCCAGCTGTCGCTGGTCCTCAGAACCCAATTCAACCAGGTAAGACCGTACAAGTCCTGATGAAGCCCTCAAACTATGGGCTTCCAGACTCAGCCTTCTTCTGGTTGAAGTTGGTTTATGTGAACTCCTCAGATGCGGACATGAGTTCCCCTGCACCTAGTGCAGCTACTTTAGTCCTCCCTCCGTATGTAGGCAACGAGCAGGCTGGATTCAACGCGACGGCGCCAACCGGGACTAGCATAGCCGACTCCTTGCGTATTGATTTGCCGAGGCAGATGTCAAACTTCAGGGTCAGGAATCTGAGCACAACGATTCCTCTGTATGTTGCCTTTCAGGAAGGTGGTCCTGAGATTGTGGTACCGGGCCAGGTTTCGAGTCAAGAGAGCATCGGCTTCGATGGTATTGTCTCCTCTGTCTGGGTACGAGGTTCCGGAGGGACAGCTGCCTTCTCAGCTCAGTTTACGTACGCAAACCCCCGTTGAGACCTATCGTCAAGTTACGACTGTCAACGAGCACACCAATATCATGGTTCAGGAAGTTACTATTGTCCCTGTTACCTATTGATATCTAGGTTAGATGTACTCGTTGGGTATTGTACCTATAGCTAATATCGGATGTATGACCAAACTAGGGTGCAAGGAAGCCTTCAAGTTGGTACTCGTTGATCCTCTTATAGGCCACACCCCATTGAACCCTGTCCACTCACTAGCGAGGAGCTGTTAGATGTTGAGGCTCATTCATAACCAGACCATTTCAGGTTCTATCCTCATCAATGACATTGATGACGGGCTTCCAAATAAGTCCGCCCGACGTGGAGTAGCCAGGGAGAAGATATCCCGTAGTCCGGTGTTAGTCGCTGGCGGGATTCTAGCCCCGGCCAACTATCAAAGGGACGGAAGCTCTTTAGGTGGGAGCGATAAGAGCACTCAGCCTGGAGTGAACTACCCCAAGCAGAAGTGCTACATTCCTAAGTATAAGCTGCTTTCCAATGGTACTCATGACCTTACGGTGGCTGGGTACATTGACATTAACACCTCGGACAGGGTGTTGCTTAGTCAAGACCATGGAGTTATTGCTGGCCTCGCGAAGACTCTAGGCTCCAACCCGAGCTACCCGCTCATCACAGTGACCTCGTTCACCTCGGCTGATGTGGCTGCTCCTACGGTCGCCTCGGCTGTCCTCAGGCGTGGAACTGCAGCTGGAATTGCATTTGCAACTGGTACCGTGACTCTGACTGATGCAGCTGCAACCTTTGTTGCTGGTGACGTAGGTAAGAAGATCACGATCTCTGGTGCTACCAACGCTGGTAACAACGGTACCTTCACAATTGCCACTAGGATCAGCAATACTCAGATCACTTTTGCCAATGCTGCTGGTGTTGACTCTGACGCAGGCAACTATGTCCTCGAGTTGGTCATCACAGGTACCAACTTGACTTCGCTGGCCCCGGATGTCACTTCGGTTATCATCACAGGTACTGGTGCTGAGACATTGAAGCAAGCAAGTTTTGCTTCAATTACCTCAGTAAGTATCGTTATCTCGGTGACTAATCTAGCCAATGTGGCCCCCGCGACTAGTTCAGTCAAGGTTACTGCAGACAATCAAACCATCGCTACAGCAGTTGTGGTCAGCTAACGTGCGAGTAGCAAGTGGGGACGCCTAATCTAGTCAAAATCCTGGACCAAGAAACAGGATCTTTCCAGCGAATTGACAACGTTTGGCGCCCCCAGCATCTGTTCCTACCCATTCAAACTCAAACCTTCGTCAAGGATATGAATCGTCGATACGCTCTCGTGAAAGCCTCCGAAGAAGAGTTCAAGACTCTTGAGAGGTCCAGCTTTTATTTGAAGAGCGTGCGTCACCTTGAGTTCATCCTTCGACGCGCAAAGTATGTTCGCTTGGCTAATCAGCTTGCCTTTGGCCAAGCCGTAGCGAATTTCTATACCGTTTACGGCAACATTCTTCGCTACCTAAAGATTGATCAAGCTCGTGGCCATTTGCAGCCAGTCTAAGTTCAGGAGGACTCAATGTATCTCGTAGTTATCCGAAGCGATCTCAAGAACCCTCTTTTCATTTCGGACGTCGAACCGATCTCTCAGACCAATCCGACGACGGAGTCCCCCAAGGGGCAATCCAAGTATGTATCGCGGCCGAATGCGGCCAACATTCAGAAGTACTTAGATGCTCAAGGTCTTGTGGCTACTGCGGCTTCTTTGATTACGGCTACCGTTCCCGGGTATGCTGGTGGAGCTGTGGTACCCACGGTGGATATCTCGATGACTCAAATCAAGACGGTCTCCGGGCTATCTGGCGCAACCGACGCACAAATAGATGCTCTCCAGGGCATGCTCGGCTACCACTTCGTGGAAACCGATGCAGTCAAGAAGAGTGTGTTGGCTGGTTGCCTTCATGGCTACCTATCTTCAAGCTTCAACCCCGATCCTCGGGGTGACATTAATCACCCACCAGCGACGGCTGGACAGGCTATCAAGGTTGTCCAGGATGTGAATCATCTTTCAACCACAACGACGGACTTTACGGTCCTAGTTCCGATAATTACCGGACTCACCCTCTCGGGTACTCTGACTGTCTCCGGTTCTTCTGGTGGCTTTGCAGGGTATGGGCTCTATGAGCCTTCTGTTATCCTAATCGGGAACGGAGCGCGACGGATCACTCAGGCCCAGATTCTGGCTGCTGGTGGAACCGTCTCGGACACTTCGATTGTTATTCCGGCCTCCTTGATTGCTGCTTCATCCACAGTGACCACGGTTCCTGCTGCTGGCAAGACCCATGTTCGTGTTCAGGTGAATGATATGCTCTCCAACTCATTCGCGCTGTAACAGCTCGAGTGAATCCTCCTCAGGCCCGGCGTGAGTCGGGCCTGCTTAGATGTAGATTCGAGACCCAGATCAGATAGAAAACTTAGATCTCAAATGAGGAATAAATGTCAGCTAAAGAGAATGGTACCAAGGAGCTTCGGACTGCGGACTTATACTTCGCTGCCTACTTGCAAACCGCGGGGGTCCCTCTGAAGCGCACGGACCGAGAGTCCGGCAACCGTATGTTCTTTGTCTTCGACACTTCGATTGCAAACATCGAGGAGTTGAAAGTAGGTTGGTTCAACAATACTGCCAAAGTATCCGCCCAACCCTACGCGAATAATGTGAAGTCGTTAAAATCGATCTGTCACATGACGGCTTCTTGAGCCCTTCAATCAGTCCCATCACCCACCAACAATCTATTGATGCTTCTGTTGGTAGCAGGTCAGAGATCACTTGTTCTAGGGTAATGGTTAGGAGACATCGAAATGGCTGCAAAGACCACCTCGTTGGCAAACTCGGTCCTTGATAGGGTTCTGAAGAACAATGCTCAGTTCGCCTATGCTTGGCCAGCTACAGTATATCTCGCGCTCTTTACGGCTGACCCAACTACGGCTGGGCTCTTCACGGGAGAGGTAACTCCAGCTGAGTATGTGCGTCAGGCTGTGACCTGGGGTACCATTGCGGGTGGTAGCGTTAGTAACTCCGCTGGGATAACCTTTTCGGTAGCAATCAACTCCTGGGGAAATATTGGTTGGGCTGGTATTGTGGACGCCCAAACTGGTGGCTCACCCTCAGTAACTATGCTCTACCAAGGTACTCTGGCTGTCCCCAAGATCGTTGGGATTGGTGACCAGGTTTCGTTCGCTGTTGGTGCTGTAGTCGCCAACGAGAGCTAACCATTGAGTACCCTACGAGGTGATTCCGAGGGTGACCAATGACTGATATTGATCTACAAGGTAACTCTGGCCTGGTCTTGCATGCAAGTGTTCACAGACCTCTGGTTACTACATTAGGTGGCTCTTCCTCCTTCACAGCTAGGGCCTCTATAAAGTATGCTGCTCGAGTACACCTAGTTGGTTTATCTAGTATCTCGGCCACCCCCACAGTTAGTCTAGGGGTTCAGTCTCCGATCAGATATCAACCAGCAAGTAGGATTGTCAACGTCAGCAAGCTAGTACTTGACCAGGTTGACTTTTTCGTGACCGATGGAAAGACTCGTGCGCAAGGAGTCACCATAGGGGACTTGAACTTGAAGTTATTCTTTAATGGTTCTCAAGTTGAATGGCCTCTTGTGAGCGGTTCCTCTGTCCAAGATCTGCAAGTTACTGCAGGTCAAGTATACTGGACCGAGTTTCTGACAGGGTTCTATACAATTAGGTTCTTCCCCAATGTGATTGGTTTTTGGAGAATCCTTCTTACATACCCAGCACATGATCAGGCGGTGTCGCTATCTTACGATGCGGCTTTACCAACATTTGTTCCAGTCTCATCAGGTATTCAAACCTCCTTTATCAAGAGGTAGCCTGGTGATGGCCTGAAGGTTTCATTTGTCGGACCGGTAGTTAAGGATGATAGTTAGATCCAGTCCAGGCGTGTTCAAGTGGGGCCATTTGTTCCAGCGTGGAGATTTGCCCATTTACATCACCGACAGTGCTGGGAACCCCCTCGACCCTTATAGTATCAAGTACAGTCTTCTCTACCAAGCTCACCAGCACTACCTTGATCGACCTGCGTCCCCACACCACCCTATCATCGTTGTGTGTCATAAGATTCCGGTACAAGCAGCCCCCGGGGAGTACTATGCCACTGGGTGCGCAGGGGAGTGTGGGCAGCCAGGACAATGGTTTGCACGTTGGTTAGTTCAAGAGTACTTCCAAGGACCTTTCTTGGAGGAGCAATTTGGGTTCGCGGTTTTTGATACTGCCGCATACTTCCCACCTGGAGTAGGAATGGCGGGTCGCCCAAGTGGGTGTAACACTCCAGGGGTTCAACCATCTTGTAGGTGGTGCTGCAAGCCCAACCCCTGCGGTTGTGCAAACTCCAGAGGGTGGTGATATGGCTACTTCATTTCTAAGAGGCCAGCAATTGGGTCGGAGTGACCTGAACATCTTCTTGACCAACTCTTCGGGGCACACGGTCAATGCGGCTGAGATCAGCTACGCTATCTATGACAACACGACTGGTCAAGAAGTGCTAGTTGGACCCAAAAGACGGATACCAGTCAACTCAGCAGTAGGTGAGTATTTTGTTAGTCTGGTGATTCCAATTGATGCTAATATTGGGGACTATAGAGTTAGATGGGCTATGCGTGAGGTAGTTGGGGGACCAATCCAGTCGGTGGTCCAAGAGTTCAACATCCAAGATCGGGAAGTTGCAACTCCGAATTTCTTCTCAACGGCTCAACTGGATTTATTGCACAAGTTACGGCTGATGCTTCGAGATGCAAATCCGGACCGTAACTATAAGTTCAGGCCCCCAGCGCATGAAGAGACTATAGATCAGTTCAGTAAGGTATTTGGTTACATCTGGGAGGATGAGGAACTCGTACAATTCCTTGAGTTCGCCCTGGACATGATCATTTCAGCTCCGCCTAGAACACCGTTTAATAGCTTGGATCACATGATGCAAACGCGTCCGGAGTGGAGAACCCTTCTCTTAGTCGGAGCTGAGATCTGGGCTGTCAATGCCCTCCAAGCTAACTGGATTGCTGACGAGTTCGACTATTCCATCGGGGGTGTCAGCTTGAACTTGGACAAGTCGAGCAAGTACGAGTCTCTGAAACAAGGAGCCTCTGATCAGTTCGACAAGCAACTTGACCGTGCCAAGGCTACTGTGAAGTATGTTAAGGGATTGCAGCAGCCAAAGTATGGGGCTGGTATCCGAAGTTCCTTCGGTCCCTACGTGGGGAGAGGCGTCCTAGCCCCCTCGAAGTTTCTAGGGGTTTAACCTACTACTGGTGTATAGCTACTCGTGTTCCCAGTCCCATTTGACTGCAATGAGGTACTACTACCCGATGACTTTGGTAAGTGCTTGACTGCAGTCAATGAAGGGACTGAGAAGTTCAAGTTGAGGGGGGCTAGGTTAGTCAGACTTCGGTTTGCCAATGGGGTTCTTCATTTGATCCCAAACAGTGGGCCGTCTCTTTCCTATATAATTCGTAGAGGGTGCGCTGGATGCCCTGACTAATCTACCTATTAGAAGTGGCTATTACCGTTTCGGAGATATTCAGATGGATACTCAGGTTGAATCAGAGCAGAAGCGACTTACTATTGATGACCCAGTCGATGCTGAAACACGATCTAGATTTACAGTGCTTGAAGACTCACGTCTTCGAATTGGTGAGCACTTATTGAATCTTGAGTTAGAGAGGGTCAAGTTGATCCGTGCTGCTAGTGCAATCGATACTGAGCGCCAGAAAGTATTCGAGAGAGTCCTCATCGAGCGTGGGTTATCTCCGAGTCAGCCATTCTCAATTGATTCAGAAACTGGACAAATCAAGCCTATTACTCAAGAAGAGTTGGATGCTATCAGATCCTCTCAAAAGGGGGCTCCGCCTACTGGAGGCTGAGCAAGTAGCAGTACTCAAACTTCCCCTTATTGGTAGCCTCAAGTGAGGACTACTCAACATGGCGGATGTGAGCAATCGTGACAGGACGCCTGGACTTACGGAGCTGACCAAGATCCCTTGGCCAGCTCCTCCATTGAATCTGTTCATGTCGAGTGACGTCAAGGGGACCATCAACCTTCAATGGGATGACCCTTCTATTTTGATGCTGAATAGTCGCTTCAAAATCCTTGGTGTCAATGTCTACCGTAGTTTTGATTCTGAGTTTGGTCCCTACCGTAGGATCACGGAGCTACCTGTTGGTTCAACGTTTTGGAGGGATCAGACTGACAATGAGTTAATCATTGAAGAAGACGTTACTGAGCAATTCATTCTATTTGGGACTGCCTCTACGGGCATGGATGGACCTCGTTACGTGTTCAAGACCCGAAACTACCCTATCGTTGCAGAGGCCGCTCGAGGCCTCCCAACCAACAACCCGCACGATGTTCGGGTTTATGTTGATGGGGTTGAAGCCAAGGTCTTTTGGGTGAATGGGCAGACTGGAGAGGTCGAGATCGACGCTCATGTTTACATGGATACTGCTCTCCAGAAGAACATCACCCCTGTGGTTCCTAGCCCCACGAGTCGAGTGACGTGCACCTACCGGTACACGAGGGACTTAGTTCGGACTGATTTGGCTCAGCGCATCTTTTACCGAGTCACAACGGTTGGTTATCCTGTTGCATGCAATTGGGCTGAGGCTACCCCTGATAGTCTAATTGAGACCCCCATAGGCAATGCGGCAGCCACGAATACTATCGAGATTGAGAAGCTCGACAACTACTGGAGAGAGGCCATCAGGCGCAACCGGTGGATACTCGAGCAAGGTGGGGAACGCGTTCGGGTCTACCTCCGTAAAGTGGTTGGAATCCAATGCCCTTGCTATGACCAGGTCCACAAGCAGCCCCTTGGAGACTGCCTTAAGTGCTATGGAACAGGGATCATTGGAGGGTATGAGGGTCCATACGAGATCATTGTAGCCCCGCCCGACACAGAGACCAAGGTTCAACAGGGTGAATCTGGTAGGACGGTTATCGATACTTATGAGGTATGGACGGGCCCTCAGCCGCTCCTTAGCCACCGGGATTTCATTCTGAAGATTGACGGTGACCGCTACAGTCTTGGACCGGTGAGGAGACCCACTAATCGTGGGACAATCCTACAGCAGCACTTCACAATCAACTACTTTGATGAGAAGGACATCCGCTATAGGGTACCGGTTGGTGACCCTATTAAGTTCTCAGCTACTCAATTTGCTCCAAGTGGACCTGAGTTTGAAGCATCTTCGGAGATCACAGACAACCCGAATATCCCAAAAGATCGACAGTATCGTGGTCGAACGTTGGCTTGGAAAAACTCCAACTATTGATAGAAGATGGCCCAAGATTACAAGCTAACTTCACTCTATGGCAAGCCCCTCCTTCGAGGTTTGGGGCTAAGCCCGGAGAATGCTCTGAATCGGGTAAAATATAGTGTTCTTCGTAGGTTGAGAGATAAGCTAGTTCAGTCCACCTTCTCAGAGCGCGCCAAGAAGGCGTTGGCTAAGTCACTCAGGGTTGAGGTGGGTCCGTCATCTCTCACACTTTATTCTAAGCACCCGGCGTTCACCCATTTGATGCGTGGGCAACGCAAGGGTCAAATGAGGTGGCTGACAAGGGCGAGAGCACCTATCCCTATTATCACCGAAGAGGGAAAACTTATCTTTAGGTCGGCGACCATCAAGTCAATGAAGGATGGGAAGTGGGTTCACCCAGGACGCCCACCCTACGACTTCATTGAGAGGGCAAAGAAGGAAGCCAGAACTCAAATCAGAAAGGCCATCGTTTCTGAGGTAACAATGGTCGCTAGAAATGCAGCTAAGAAAGTGATCAGAATGTCATGAGTCAAGGCGATATGATTATTCAAGCAGTTAGGGAAGATCTTGTCATCGATGACATACGCCTCAAATTACCACGAGGTCGTCCAATTACGATCCCTGGCAATATAGCGTGTGATTCACGAGATCTTGGGAAGTTGATGTCCCAGAATCGGATTATTGAGTTGGGTACCAACCCTAGGCTTGACAATGCCCTTTCAGGCCAACCACGAACTGACCTGCCTGAGACAGTGGTAGTAGCGGTTGAGAGTCAACCCGATCTATTGGAGCTTCGGGCTAGTCTCAAAAAGACCCAATCGGAGCTTCGGGCTACTAACCTGGAGGTCCAAAGGTTGAATGGAGAGCTTGAGGCTGCTCAAACCGAGTTGGGTCAATCATTGGCCGAAGGGACTCAGCTTCGAGCCGAGATCAGTAGGCTCAAGGGGGAAGACTCTAAGCTAAGTACTATCCTGGACCGACTTGACAATATGCCGGCTCAGGTAGTGGTTCAAGCTCAGGGGACTCTAAATGAAGTCACCTCAGAAGGGTCATCCGTAAAAGATGATGCCCCGATCTTCGTTCAGAAGTTTGATCCACCCAAGAGGTATCACGTCAAAGAGAGCAAATCTGACAGTGATTCAGTGGAAGAATCGGTCAAGGCTCTCGGAGCGCTTCGAAAGAAAAAGGGTCGTTAAAGTACTTAGGATCTGACAGTTACGGAGATTGATCATGAGCGCCAAAGACAGACTTCTGAATCGAGTAGGGTCCCTAGTTGAGAAGACAGCGGCTGCTATACTTTGGAAGTATGTTGACCAAGAAGGGACCGTATTCTACCTTTCAGAACGCCACCTGGGTACGGTTAGATCACCATTTACCGGTAGGGGGTTCCCAGCGAAGCCCATTCGTCAGTCTTTGACCGACATCTCCAAGGAACTTCGCGCCGGTGATGCTAAGATCAAAGGATCTCTTTGGCATTACACAGATCCGGACGGTGGAAGCTTCTACTGTGACCAGCGGCTGGTGGGTACAGTCAAGTCTCCTCTAACCGGTAAGACTTTCCCGGCGAAGCCCGAGAGATTCACTCTGAATGAGGTAGGCAAAGAGCTGAAGTTGGAAAACGCTCCTGACCCCGCGGCAAAGTTCCTTGCTGAGATGGAGGCCATGTTGGCAGTCAAGGGGTACGACCCTGCCTTTGCCACTACTCTTCAGGAGGAGGGTATGGGTCCGGCTGAGCTTGAAGAGCGCTTGAAGGACACGAAGCAGTTTGAGTTAAACTACAAGGTACCGAAGAAGGTTGAACCAAAAGTTGAATCTAAGACGGCCGAGATCAAGGTAGCAGCCTTGACCGCTGCTGAAAAGAAGGTCGTTGATGCCTTCTACGAGAGGAAGTCAGCTCATGGTGGGATGCTTACTACCGACGGCAAGAAACTAGAAAAAAACGGTCTTGGTGGTAGCAACTTCGCCAAGTGGGAGGGTGACAAGATCGTGGTCGACGATAGCCGACCTCAGGTAGCGAATGACCAAGAGATTCTTCGTTATATGAAGAAGTCGATTCCTGCCAATACACTCGCTCCTCATATATGGTTCAAGAAGAACGCTAGCTCTCAAGAGCAGTGGGAGATGGCAGCCGAGATCATTGAACAGGGTGAGAAGCATCCTGCAATCAAGGTCATCAAGGATCAATATGCTAAGATCCTCGATGCTTTGAAAGAGTGTGCTGACCACTCTAAGGGGATGCAGCGAGTTGGCGTAGGTCGCACGGAGGACCCCACCTTTGTAATGACCTATCTTCAGCCTGAAATACTAGAGATGGCTAAAGAGTGCACTTTGATAGCCAAGCAACTCGAACAAAGACTAGGGAGGGCATAGTGGACCCACGTTGGAAAGTTTCTTCTCAAGACCCATCGTTCTCTCCGGCCCCTAATCACCCTGGGGTGAGCAACTTAGGGTCGCCACCGGATGACGCCACTTCGGTGATCTGGCAGGACCCCTCGTCCTACAACCCGTTCTTTCATGGTCCTCCCTATCTACCAGGGATGAGAGTTCGAATGGACAAGCAGGCCTCTCAGAGGGTACTAGTAGCAGCTGCTGGCAAGATGGCTAATGGGCTTGGCTATGGACTACCCACAGTTCTCGTATTCTTGAGGGCGTTGGCGGATATTCATCAGAGCCACCACTGGCTGACCTATGGAGAGACTTACTATGCCGACCACCTACTCTTCCAACGTCTGTACGAAGAGACGTCTGAAGAGATTGATGGTGTGGCTGAGAAGGCTGTTGGAACCGGCGCTCCGCTAGACAAGATGCATCCTGGACTTCAAGCTAGTATTATCGCATACATTGTTAAGAAGTATTGTGGTGATGGGGTTGTATCCACTGGCGGTGAGAACCCCAAGTCCTATCTTGAAGTAAGCCTTCTTGCTGAGAGTCAGTTCATGGAGTGCATGGCTGAAGTCGCCAAGGTGATGAAGGAGAAGAGTGAGCTATCACGTGGTGTTGATAACATGATGGCTGGCATCGAAGATAAGCATGAGAGTCACCTCTACCTACTCAGGCAGAGACTGGCCTAGTACTCAAATTAGATCAGATCCGATGAAAAGGAATACACAGATGGCAAATAAATACCCAGGCGTAGGTCTCGATATTGGTACGATGAACTTCGTTTCTGCACGGATTGACCCGAGTACAGGGAAGCCTGCTTTCAAGAAGATCACGGATGCCTATATCGAGTTAGAGGTTGAGAACGTCAAAACCTTGAAGCTTAGCAATATCAGCTATGACGAGGTGGATGATGTTCTCGTGGTCACTGGTGAGAAGTCATTTCAGATGGCAAACCTCTTCAAGCAAGAGGTGCAACGTCCCCTATCCAAAGGCTTGATCTCACCAGGAGCCTTGAAGGCGCAGAAGATCCTGAACAACTTGGTCTTCAGTGTTTTGGATGTCAATTACGACAGTGAGCATTGTTTCTACAGTGTTCCCTCAAATCCTGTTGATCTACCTGAGCAGGATGTTGACTTCCATAGGGAGCTTTTTCGTCGGATCATTACTCAGCATGGGTACGTGGCTCATCCTACTAATGAAGCACTGGCTATCATTTACTCAGAGTGCACGGACACTAACTTCTCTGGGCTGGCAATGTCCTTTGGGGCTGGGCTATGCAACGTAGCTCTCGCATACAACACGGTCATGGGCCTGAACTTCTCCATCGCCAAGGGTGGGGGTGATTGGGTTGATAGCCATGCGGCTACAGCTACTGGGTCATCAGCGGCCCGCATGTGCATGCTTAAGGAACGTGGGGGCTTTGATTTGTCCAAGGCTTCGCATGAGAGTCCTGAAACCGATGCAATCGCCTTGTATGTTAGGACCCTGATTCAAAATTGCTTGAAGTCTCTCTCGGATAAGCTCAGAAAAGATAAAAGTGACCACTCACTACTCGACAATATTCCTCTGATCGTGTCCGGTGGGACTTCTCTAGCTCAAGGCTTCATGGATGTATTCAATGAGGAGTTCGAGAACATCAAGAAGACCAAGGGTTTCCCGATCAGTATCTCCGAGGTTCGTCAGGCGAGAGATCCACTAAATGCAGTAGCATCTGGCTTGTTGGTTCTCGCAAGAAACGAACACTCCTAATGTACTTCCACCTGATCTCCTCACTGAAGAGACGTCTCATACTTGAGTTGCAGGATAGTTTCTCGCGGCATCCTGTCTTCGAAAAGATTGTGCCGTTTATCCAGAACAAATTTGCCTTTGAGGAACGTCCTCAGTACGGCATCGTGGTGAAGGGGTCGTCAGCGAACAAGGTTCAGGTCTCACCTCAAAACTTCCTCGGTACGGTAGAAAGCCATGTCATGCTGGCTTTCTACAACGAGCCAGCCTACCTACTTGAGTGGGTGAAAGAGGACTTGAATGTGCTCAAGGAGTCCGGGGATTTGATGCCGATCCCCGCTGGGGTCTACTACATAGAGTGTCTCTCGGCTCCAACAGTACCTGGTGAGTGCGGGGAGTTCATCATTGATCCGCTTCTAACTGTTACAGACGAACCTATTATTCAAGTCCAATCAGGGCCCGTGGTCTCGGCTACTCTTCAGAATCAACCAGTACATGGTACACTCCGTATGTGGACTAATAGGAACCTTCTGTTAGTCGAAGGCACTGACTACACGGTTGACTATGAAGCACAGGAAGTCACCTTTCATACTGGGTTCTTCCCCGGGGCTCTAATCACGGCAGACTATAGGTATGCAGCTCCCTCTATAGGACCGATCCGATGGTCATGGAACACGGCAGACTGGAAGACTCTCCCTGGCGTGATACTCGCCTTTGGCAAGAGGGGTAAGCCTGGGGACAAGCAAGCCGTTGTTGTGTACTCAGACCGAGTGGAGACGGCCCAGGCTTTCGGAGGTCGGTTCGATGCTACCTTTGACCTGGATGTGATCTCTCGGGACCCTATCCAGATGGAAGAGATCGCGGACTTGGTCTTCATGTACCTTTGGGCGGAGAAGCGTAGTAACCTCTCTTTTGAGGGCATCGAACTAACTGACACCTCAATGGGCGGAGAGTCCGAGGAGGTCTATGATGAGGCTGCAGATCTCTTCTATTACAACTACTCAATGAGCGTATCAATCCAATCTGATTGGGAAATGCATCTCCCTCTCCCCTACACTATTAGTAGAGCATCAGCTTATACGAAGCCTAACGGGGCTTCTAGCATCCAAGCTCTTTCACAAGCTTCGCTTTTCTTCAATACTACGCCTGTAATAGTCGGGCGAAATGCAAATTATGAACGGATCGGATGAAAGGGGTACTCTATGCCTCGCTACACCTTCGAGTGTACACAATGCTCGACTAGGTTTGAACGCACTTTGAAACTCGGGGACAACCCGACTCACCCCTGTCCTTCGTGTAAGGAGGAGGCGCCTCGATTGTTCGATGGTACAGCCTTTGGATTTGGGTTTGCAGCTGGTGGTTCTGCACCAGCTAATTCTGGGGTTCATGACCAAGACTACCCGACTGCAGACAAGATAGTTGGTAGGAGTGCCGAGTCCAGATGGGCTACTTATCGAGAACGGGATAAAGTTAAGAGACAGGTACGAGAAGTTGGAGGCAGCCCAGCTCTCGAACGTCTTGATGGTGAAGGGTATACAGAATACGCAGCAATGGGGCAGCCTCAAAGGGATGCTCGTGCAAAACTTGTAGATCTGGCTGTAGCCGTCGAGAGAGGTTCACAGGTAAAGCCAACCCAATAAAGTCTTGTTCCGTGTAGTCAAAGTTAAGAAGCTCATCCGGTTCTAAGGGGCCGGACATCCAAATGTAAATCCGGACTCAGATCAGATCGCTGTTCTATCTATTAGGTAGTCTTGTCAGACTACTTCCAAGATCAAATCGAATCAGACCTGTTCAGACCATTTGAGTCAGGAGATCTATCATGAGTTTCGGCCCTTTCGCGACATACGTACCTCCGGGTGTATACTCCCGCACACTGACCGAAGCCAATGTCGCTTCGCTCATTGCTGGCCTGCGGATACCGTTCATTATCGGTGTCGGTCAGGAAGAGCTGGAGCAAGATGATCTTGAGATGGTGCGCGGTTCTTCGTCTACTCTTGACGAGCAAATCGTCAATGAGGACATAACCCTGCGCTGGATCGTGGATAATACAAACCCTTCCAACCCTGTTCTTGGGGTGAATGACGGGTCTCGGGTTACCTTCCAAGTCCGCAACTTCCCATTGGTAGATGGCCAAGGTTTTGGTCGGGTTACCAATGATACACGGTCAGTTACTGTGACCGTGAATGGCAGCCCAGTGGCTGTTGGTAGTGTGCTCGGGTCCTTGGGTGAGGTCACTCTGCAAGTACCACCTCAACCGACGGACACTGTCCGCGTCACTTACTACTTCCATCGAGGCGATACAGCCTTCACGGACAATGTCTCTGCTCAAGTGTCAGCGGTTGCCCCGTCGATCACTACCCCAGGGTTCGAGCTATTTGTCATTGTGGCGGGTGTCAATGACACCTTGAAGGTAACGCCCAATAATGGGTCGGAGCAGACTGTTACGTTCGTTCCTGGTTCCTCAACGGCATTGAGCTTGAAGACTCAGATCGATGCAGCTGCCATCTCAGGTCTTGCAACGTCAGTCTTTGCTGACAACGAAGGCCTCAACCATCTCACCCTTACGGCGGTCTCCTCAGTATCAATCGGTACTGGTACTGCCAACGGCATTCTTGGGTTGTCCGCAGGTCAGACTGCAAGTGGGAACACTCAATTCCGTGTGTTCCAACGCCCAATCGTGGATGGAACTTCCGGTGGGATTACCACTACCGACACTTCCAAGGTTGTGGTTAAGGTCAACAACACTCAGGTCATCCCGACTGCAGTAGACGGTACTAATGGTATTGTGACTCTGGCCTTGGCGCCCCCTCCGGGCTCCACGGTTACAATCAACTACTGGGCCAATACCTGGCAGGATACATTTGACTATCTACCTAATACCTTGGTAACGAACGTCATTCGTTGCGGTATTAGTTCCGGTAGGTCGGACTACATCCAGAATCAGGACTTTGTAGTGGTTAACCCATCCCAGGACGTTTCAATCGTCCACTGGGGAACCAGCTACTCTGTATCCTCGACCCTTAACACCCCTGGAGCTGAACCCTTCGACTCTTCACAGATTGTCCCGACCCTGGTTGATGACAAGTTGTATCTGGTCGAGTGTGACGCATTCGTTGACACCACGGTCATCCCGGCGGCTGTCAGCAACACCGTGTTCGTTCTCCCCGAAGTCCCTACGACGGGTAATGGGCGTGACAGTGTTCTCGGACAGTCCTTGTACAGCTCGGTCGCCAACAACCGTCAGGACCTCATCACGAACCGTCCAGACCTCGTTGTGGCTAGGGTTGGCCGTAACCTCGAAGACGCTCTCGGGCGCCCCGCGGCTACCGTCCTCTCTGTGGACGGTCCCAACCGGAAGATCACTCTCAAGAATGCTCTTCCTCCGGATTGGACCGTCTTCGCTACCTTCTACTACAACAGGATCACAGACGACACTTACATTGTCACCAACAAGGTTCCAGGACCTCTTGGGGTTGGTCAGTACGAGGTCTTCTCCTCCCTGTTCAACAAAAATCTGTACCAGATCCGGTTCGGTTCCAAGAACGGTACTCTAACTCAGACCGTTCAGTGGCCTCGTGGGGTTGAGCAGATCCCGGATGCCATGCATGTCGGTGGAACTCCCGTGAGCGAGACAGTAACGGTTACCTTCGGTCAATCCGCAGCTAGAAATGCTGTGTATACAAACCTAGGTGCTCAGCCCTACTCGTTCTACACTGGAGCCTCCGATACTTGGAGGACCTTGGTTAACGGAGCTACGGTACCTACAGTTCTTGGTACCGCTACAAGGGCTTACTTGGTTAGCCGAGAAGTTCCTCTAACTGCTGGTAGTATCACAATACCTGTTGGTGGGGCTGACCTAAACCTCACTATCGATGGTGTTGCAATTACTGTTCCATTCATTGCTGGTGCGATAACCCCGGCAAACATTGCAGTAGCTGTCAATGCAGCCATCGATGCATTAGCCCCGTTCTCTACGTCGGCAGCTAATGACCTGTTCACGGTTATTCCGGGATCAGGCGCTACTAGCACCTTCTTCGTGATTAGGGGTTACTCAGTACCGGCGGCACTTCCGGGTGGGTTTGACCATCAGAGCAATGTCACCATCAACCAGGGTACAGCTGAAACTCTACTTGGGTTTACCACGTTCCAAGCTGCTTCTGGAACTACTGGTGCCATCAACAAGCCTGCTACATTGATTGGTTCCGTACCAGGCACCTTCAATATCACAGCTGGGTTGAATGACACCCTCAAGATGCGGATCAACGGGGTTGACTTCCAGGTTACACTCCCGAATGGGGCAGCAGTAGCAACCAGTGCAATCGTAACGGCTGTCAACCTGGTTATCAGCTCTCAAGGTACGGCTTCAGTAGGAACCCTAGGGAACCTAAACAAGCTCAGGATCACCAGCGTCAATAACTCTCCTCAGTCAGCCATACTGATTCAGGATGGTACTTCAAACTCAATTCTCGGCTTCACCGAGAGTGAGTTTGCCAGTCAGACCCTGGTAGATGTTCAAGAGGTGGTTGATAGCCTCATGGATACTACTGGCTTCGCGGTTAGTAGTTGGGGTACACCCACGGTTCCCGGGCCTTACGCGGCTCCAGTACCGCTTGCTACCGGTTGTGTTGCCTACCCAGATGTCATCAACAACCAGACGTACCTGACAATTGCGTCACTCACCACGGGTGCAGTGACCTCAAGCGTTGGGTTCGTTAGTGGTAGTCAGTCGGCATTCAATACGACATCTGGAACCGGGATTGTACCTGGAACCTCTGGCGACAATGGTGAGAGCGCGACCAACAACTTTGTGGTTACCTCCTCTTTGGACCCGATTGGACATTCTGCTGGGTCCTACGGAACTGGGTTCCCTGGACAGACCTATACGGATGCCCGTACTGGTTTGAGGTTCAGCATCCTCCCGTCCACTACCACCTATGCAACCAGCGGTACTTTCACTCTCGTCATCTCCCAGACGTTCCAGGTCAACCCTGGAATTCCGTACTACTACATCCCGGGCTTGGAGACCATCGTCACCAATACCGTCAATGTAGGAGTGAATGACACGGCAAACGTCCAGACTTTCAATCCGTCTGGTTTAGAGCCGAAGAACGGTGACTACTACTACATCAGCTACCGCTACATGAAGCAGGACTTCTCGACGCGGATCTTCACCACGTTCAAGACCATCGAAGCCAACTATGGTAAACTCAATGCTGAGAACCGGGTTGTCTTGGGGGCCTACTTGGCGATCCTCAACGGTGCAGTCTTGGTGGGAATCACCCAAGTGCTCAAGGTTCCTAACACGAACCAAGCGGCTGCCTCGTCCTTCATCACGGCGATCCAAGGTTTAGCAACTCCTCTTCCAGGGAATGTCAAGCCCGATGTCATCGTACCCCTAAGCACGGATACTGCGGTTTACTCGGCATTGACCCAGCACTGTGAGGTAATGTCGAACATCCGCAACCAATCTGAACGAATGGGTATGATTGGCTTCGCAAGTGGTACCTCTCCGACCACAGCTCAGACCATCGCAAAGGGTCTATTCAGCTCAAGGATCGTGGCGTTCTATCCAGACTCCTCTGTGGTTACATTCACGGATGAGTTAGGTAATACCTTCGAATCTTTGGTGGATGGTACGTTCTATGCGGCGGCCATGGCCGGTGCAGTTTGCTCACCAGCGGTTGACGTCGCAACTCCGTATACTCATAGGCAGCTCCAAGGGTTTACCAGAATCCCAAGGATCATGGACCCGGTGGAGGCTAATCAAACAGCCGTTGCTGGTATCACGATTCTCGAGGATCTGCAGCCGATCATCAGGGTCCGTCAGGGTCTCACGACCAACATGACATCAGTCCTGACTCGGTTGCCGACGGTAACTCAGATCGCGGACTACGTCTCGATTAGTTCGAGATCGGTCCTTGACGCCTTCGTGGGTACGAAGTTCCTCGCCAGCAGGACCAACGAGGTTGAGGTCAGCATGACCTCACTGTTCAAGCAGTTGATTCAACAGGAGATTGTGGCGGCCTTCACTGGCATCTCCGCTACGGTGGATGCCAGCGACCCAACTACCTTGAACGCAGAAGCATATTACCAACCAATTTTTCCACTCTTGTACCTTGTGTTAACCTTCAACCTCAGAGCACGAATTTAGTTAGTAATTTCAAGCACTTAGGTCATTATAGCTAAGTTAGTGGCTGATAGAACTTGACAGTAGGCTCCTTAGCGGTATCCTTCAATGGACCCCCAAGGAGCCTTTGTCATGCCAGTGGGAACCCCAAGTAAATCCAACCCCATCGAAGTATACTCAGCCTTTGACACTGAGGAGCCTTTCAAGGCAGTTGCAGCTCGTCTCAAGACGAGCCCTAATACCCTTCGAAAGCAGTGGGTTGAGCGGTTTGGGAAGGAAGCCTTTGATGCTAGGGGTAAGAGGCTTCAATCGAAGGCTGCGGCGGCAGTCGGCTACTCCAAGAAAGGCTCAACCTACAAGGTCAGGGAGGTAACTGAATCTTGCAGATCCTGTGGGGATTCAATTCAGGTCAATCTACTTCAAGCAGCTCGTTCAAAACGACTCCTATGTGCTAAGTGCTCGGAATCTGAACGGGGGGTAGATAGGACTTGCCCAGTCTGCAATCAAGGGTGTGTTGGAGTTAAGGGTCTGGCTATGCACCTTGCTCAGGTAGATGACGCGGGTCACTCCGCTTACCAAGCACTCCAAGAGGATGAGGTATGGGTTGGTCAGGAAGAGGGGGTCGACTTCGTTCGATGCCTAGTCTGTGGTCATCGGGGTATTCGAATTGATCGTCATATCGCATCCGAGCACGGCTTAGGTATCGTTGAATACCGAGGCAAGTTCCCAGGTGCTGAGGTTCAGTCAGTGAGCCTAAAGTCTGCAAGGTCTGAGGGCGCCACTCGTCAGCATCAAGAGAGTCCCCGCAAGGGACTTACCAAGTCAATAGGTTGTACTTCTTGCGGTACTAATCATGAGGTTGGGCTCACTTTTGCATCTCTAGATCATCGATGTTCAGAGTGTCGTGAGGAAGAACGCTGGGACAATAAGGTTGAGCTTACTGACTACGTTGCTTGTCAAGCTTGTGGTTACAGGGCTGAGAGCCTTATCAGTCACATCCGTAACGCACATCCTGAGCTTGAGGGTCATTATCAGGATGTCTTCCCAGGAGCCTTGATAGTGGCTCTATCTTCCAGTATTAGGGATAAATCCTACCTAAAGGGTAAAGAGCTATCTGTAGCAACTCGCAAACTCATGTCCCAAAATGCAGGGAGATGGAACAAGGGTTTGACGAAGGAGAATGACTCCCGTATGGCTCAAGCGTCCCAGAATATGACTGGGAGAAAGAGTTGGAGAAAGGGCATTACCAAGGATCAGCACCCTGGAGTTCAGTCAACCGCGGACAAGATGCAAGTCATCAGGTCTACAAAGTTTTGGACCAGTGGTAATGAGGTAACTCTAACCAAAGACCAGCTATTCCCCTTCACCCTCAAAAATGGTAAAGTCTCTGTCGGAAAAGCTATTGTTGGCTTAGGTCACGCATTTGTTACAATCAGAAGGGAGTGCGAACGTAATGGCTTGAAAATAGCAAGAACATCTCTACTCCAGACCATCTGTCTGGAGACTCTTGCTCTTATACTGGGCGAACCCGTTTACAAGACAGAGTGGAACGACGGCAGCTTCATCCATCCTAAAACTGGAGGTCGCTTCCGTTTTGATGGTTTCTTCCCTGGTTCCTCACTTCTAGTCGAGTTTCAAGGATTTCAGCACTTCACCCCAGATTCGATTTGGTTCTTTGAGGGCGGGGAGAGCTACGAGGACTTGGTAGCTCGGGATCAAGAGAAAGCTCTCCAGGTTGTCCGTGATGGGAGGTTCAAGCTCTTCCTAGTACGGGAGGACGAGCCCTATGCGGACCCAGAGTACCTTCGAGGGCGGTTGGTTGATGAAGGCATCCTAGACCCTGGGAAGTAGCTCATAAACCCCTTGTTACCCATCTTTGGGTGTAGTACGTTCACCACGTAGGAATTACATGCTAATCCCGATCCAACCTAAGATAGCAGTCAGTGAGCCTGAGGACGATGATCTGGAGATCGGTGAGTTTCAAGTAGCAGAGTACATCATCTTTCTGCTAGCTCTCGATACCTATGAGCGGTACGCTGAGGAAACTGCTGGGGTTGATAATGTTGAAGATGCCCTAATCAAGCGGGGACTCAAGATTCTTCGGATGGCAGATACTCAGATCGATCAGTATCGAGAGTATCTAGAGACCCATCTCACTAAAGAGTCCCAGAAGGCGATGTTACGTCGGGCTCTTAACCTGAAGGCATTCACCCCAGCAGCTGCAGCTCGCCGCGCGCTACAGTTTCGAACCCTTCTCACTAGGGGTGGAACTCAGACCGTCAAGGGTATCTTGGACAACCCCAAGTATGTACGCCAAGTCAAAGCTGCAATCTCTGCCTCGATGCTAGAGGATGCTGACAAGGCTCTTGATATCTTCGATGCTATCCCATTAATCAATATCCGGATGCGTGGTTGGATCGATGCCGCTGCTAAGCAGGCAGGTTCTGGAGAGTATGCTCCTGAACCTGTGGATAACGCCTCGAATGAAGTTGCGGCCTCGAATGAGATCAAGATTACAAGTATCAAAGAAGTAGCAGACCAGGGAGCACAATCTGTTCAGGGTGACCAACAATCCAGGTCCTTGATGATCAGTAAGGTCCAGGCTAATGCTACTGATGCGGCTCGGAAGTCCTTGGAGGTCAATCATATACCTGATGAACCACCAAAAGAGTCCAAGGTGGTGGGTATAGCTACCGCGGCAGCTGTAGCGGCTATCAGTGACCCAAGTCTCATCCAGAATATCCCCATCCCTTTACGAGAGCTGGATGACGAACAGAGGTCAGCAGCACTCACTGGAGGTCGAGTACGGGTAGCTGCAGGGGCTGGTTCAGGTAAGTCTACCACCTTGGTTGCTCGCATCGACTACCTCGTGAAGGATGGTCGGGTCAACCCCGCTCGGATCATGGCCTGCTCATTCAACCGCAAGGCGGCCAATGAGCTGAAGGATAAGATTTCCAAGAAGGTCGGTGAGGGGGCTTCTGGAATCCAGGTTGGTACAATGCATTCGCTATTCGCGAAACTCATTGTCGGGACTCGGGACACACCAGGGTTCGGGACTCGAGAAGAGCAGGACATGCTTCGCGCGCCGAGGCTAATTGCTCCAACTGGGAAGGGCGTGAAGAGTATCAGCCCAGCCTCTCTGTCCCAAGCAATCCGCAATATGTGGACTGAGTGTGGTCCAGACTCCTTGGTTTCTAAGTATGGGTACCCAAGATCCTGGGTAACAGAGCCCCCCAAAGCTAAGAAAGCGAATCTCCTCCTCAACGCTTGGCGCGGTAACGACATCACTCTTGAGCAGGCTAGGGCCTCGGTAACCTCCAAGGCAGAAGCTCAGGCAGTCATCTGGTACGAAATGTACTTGGGACTCAAGGGGGACATCCCCGGGTGGCGTCCTCCATGCAACCCATCGAAGCCCTTCGAGAGCTTTATGAGTCGTAACCGTAAAGGTGGGGAGAGGCTAGGGGACCTCGATGACATGCTGAAGGTCCTTCGTGATATCCTAGTGAGGGACCCGAAAGCTAAAGCAGTCATCCAGAGCATGTATGACCATATTTTGGTTGATGAGGCTCAGGACCTCAATACTATCCAGCATCAGATCTTTGCGATGATGTCTGAGCAGATCACTCAGGACTCCCACGACAAGTCGATTTGGATGGTGGGCGATGAGAAGCAAGCCATCTATCAGTTCCGTGGTGCGAAACCTGAGCTATTCCAAGCACTTGATGAGGGTTGGACCACCAAGAATATCCGAACCAACTATCGTTGCCAGCCTGAGATCGTGGAAGCGGCCAACGCGCTTATCGCCCATGACAGTGATGGGACAGTGGTTGCTTCAATGGCAGACCCGCGTAAGGACCGAGGTAGGGCCTCGATTCAAGTATCCACCCCTGAGGACAACGTCGAAGCCGCCATTGAGACGATTGGGCGGTACCGGAAGGACATCGATGAGGGGTCTGATGCTGAGAACTATGCCGTACTTGCCAGAACTAATGCTGAGCTGAATGACTTCGAAACTGCTTGTATTATCAATGAGATACCCTACGTTCGGCGTGGAGGAAAGGGCTTCTTGGAAGCTCCTGAGTCTCGTGCAGTCCTTGGTTTTATTGACCTGGCAGCCGGTAACGACTACGGGAAGATGAAGAAGTCACTCGTAGCCGCTTTGATGAAGCCTGATCGGTCTCTATTCATGGGACCGGATGACGTTGAGAAGGCAGTAGATGAGGCCCTCAATGACGTGGCTCGTCGGGAGCGCGTGGACGTAAAGTCTATTCGACCTGATATCCTACTGGAGTCCAGGTATGTTCGGATGCTGGCTGAAAAGCTGAAGCTACCCTATCGTCTCAAGATCATTGCCTTTGCCAAAGGTGATACTAGCAAGGGTGAGTGGATGTTCGGTAAGAGGGTTGACGAGCTGGCAGACAACCTTCGAGAGATGGCGGCTAATGTCCGTGACCTACGGGCGGTCATTGGAGAGAACAAGCCTACTGAGGAGCTCCTCAACTATATCCTCGATAACATGAAGTCTACCGTCACAAGCTGGGATTCTGCAGCCAGGAGAACAGTAACGGAGACCACCTCTCTGAGAGAGCAGCTCACGAACGATGTGGCTGTCTACTCCGAGGATGAAGACGACGAGGATGAAGACGACACTAAGGACTCTATTCCTCCTGAGATCGGTGACGAGGGTGTTATGCCCACCAAGGCCAAGCCTCAGTCAGTCAAAGGCCTTGGGGCAGTTCAGTTCCTATTTGCTTTATCGAAGCCAAACGAACATGATCAGGCTAACCTAACTGACCCATCGGTTTCCCAGGGGTTCGTTCAAAAGCTTGGGCGCTACTCTAAGATTGCTGAAACACTCAGGATCGATCCTGATAAATGGGAAAAGGAGCAACAGAAGCTTGACCCAGGAGTTCGCAGGGAGAAACCATCAGCCATTTCATTGTCGACAGTTCATTCGGTAAAGGGCGCTCAGTGGAAGAACGTGACTGTCCTCATGCCTAATGGTATTTTCCCGATGGAGCGCAAACCTAAGGCTGACGAGCCCCCGCCTGACCCAATTGTGGAAGCGGCTCGAATGAAGGCCGAGAGGAACTTGGCCTACGTGGCTCTAACCCGGGCCGCGGTCAATCTCGAAGTAACTTGTCCGATGAACAAGGGTGTGAGTCGTTTCGTATTCGAGGCTGGGTTGGTTCCTGGAGAGAACGTACCGAAGCCTGGTGCGGATCACGACGAAGAAGTGGCTAAGGAAGCCGCCACAGAGATCTGGACCCCTGCCCACATTGAGGAGTACTAAGTCATGGCCGCCCAGTATACAGAGATCTCTGGGACCGAGATGGAAACCTTTCTCAAGAGGGCTTTCCGTGCACTACGTCCTGAGAAGGGGATGCAGAACAAGGAGATCTACTACGATCTGAAGTTGAGCCCGACTGTGGTTGTCAGAGTTTGGACTTCAATTAGGCCTTGGGGGGCGTCAGCTGGAGTAGGTGAAGACGCTATTCGAGTTCAGTTCTTTGGGGCCAGGGTGAATCGCCCTCTCGTTAGTGGTAAAGCTCCAATTGTAAAGCGAACTCAAAACTGGCGTAATTCGCTACAGGATAAGATTGAAGAGTATCTAGAGCTCTATGAGGAGAAGGCTGAATATTGGGATGAGCGCGGTGGTGCAGAACCTGGGTCCAAAGGGCCGCCGGCTTCAGATAAGCAGATCAGGTTTCTCATGTCCATGGCCTCTAAGGCGAATGAAGAGCAATGGGCTGACACTGATCTGAGATGGCCAGTGAATGAGCAAGAGATCAGAACTCTTACAAGCAAGGAAGCGAGTAAGGTGATTGAGATCCTCTTGAATCACGGTCTTGGTAATCGTAGATACGCCACCGAAGTATTTGGTGAGGTGAATGTTCGTGCGGTACTTCGAGAGCAGGTACGCGCCTCTCTACAGGGTGACTTGTTTCAAGACCGGGAAGCATGTGATGGGGCATGTGGAAAGACTGAGTGCACTTGTGGTGGTACTTGCAACGGTAATTGCACCTGCGGCAAGAAGGCTCCTGTTGTTGCTCAGGTAGTCACACCTAGTACGTTTAGGGTTACTGACTCGGCCTTTGATGACGTTATTGCTTCAATACTCGAAGACAACCTGGTGTAACCCACTGGGTGGAAGAGCTACGATTTCAGGTCACTGTAGATTCGGAAGTTCCGACTCTTAACAAGGAGACTGTTTGTTTCGAGACTGGAGCAAACCCTCAGCAAGTGGGGCCTGGAGTATACGAGCATCACGGGGATGGTTTTGACCAGTTCACTCCGGGAGCGCTCACTAGATTGTTTGAGGACCTTATCCTCGGTACCAGGCTACCTCTTACGCTATCGACTACTGAGTTACGGGCTCCAGATACTATCTTGGCAATAGCTCTATTTCTTGATCGAAGCCTTCTGATACTTCCTGCTACTCCAGGGTTGGTCTATGGGGTGGACTTAGCCCATCGGTTTGGACCTCAACTACTTTCGCACCTGGACCCGATAGTATCTGGCTTCTTCAAGGCATTCCCACGCTTTTTTACTCCTAACCTAACTAAACGGGAGAGTGGGGACCGAATCACTCTGATGGTCAAGTGGATTCATGAGTACCTAACTGAAGGTAATACTCCTAACCTTGGTGGGATGGCGCCCGAGGTTCGAGTACTTGATGTGGGGACTAATGGGTTTGTACTTGCTGAATCTTTGACTCTCACCTTCGATGCTTGGGAGGTGCTCTATCGAGACGGCTACCTTCGCGGAATCTTATTAGGACCCGAGGTTGAGGGTCGCCGACTACTGCTAGCTTCTAGGAAAAGTGAAAGATCATGGGAGGGACTTCCTAAGACAGTCCCCTTTCTGAATGAACTTGAAGCGCTATCCGGTGGGGTTCCTGAGTGGCAGTACACAGGTGACTTTGTGTATTCCCCACCTGTAGGTACTACTATACTAGTATCCCACCTGCTGAAAGTGTTTTTAGGGATCTGACTAGTGTCCAATGTGCTTTATCTCCGATTATACTACATCAGATCCACCTGTTAGAGGGAATAACCCACCCATTGGGTATGAGCTCGAGTCTGAGTCAATGCCGGCTCGGGACACGATCCCATGTCCTCCACCCGACTGGGAAGAGCTTGAGCTTGAGCTTGAGTAATCTTGTTGTCACAAGTCCAGTGTAGTTAGTCCGAAGTACTCGCGCGCTTGGACGAAGATGGCTCAACACTCCCTCGTAACAGTAGCTACTGATGGTTTCCGTGATTATGTTGACCTTCCTGATGGAAGAAGGGTCAATCTTGGCTCGGTCTCTGTCCTCAAGTTGGTATCCTCTCTAGTTAAAGGATCTTACCAGTGTCGTAGAGCTCTTGACACGTTTCTCAAGAAGAAACAGGCCATCATAGCTGTGGATCTGTCCGCTTTAGAGGACATGTTGAAACCTAAGCGTGCTCGATGGGCAGCTTATGGTGATCCGTTTATCTCAACTGTTTCAGTGATTGCCCAGTCCTCTGGGATCACTCAACCCTGTAAAGGCTCTAGTATGGACTCTGAAAAAGCTCAGAAGGAAGCGATTACAGCTCAGATTGCTGAGCTCGAAAGTCAAATTGCCCTAATTGAGCAAACTGTCAAAGAGCATGCTTCTGGGTCACAGAGTAGTGATCAGCTTCAAGGCTCAATTGAGTCATTGAAGCTTCTGGTGGCTGAGCTTGGCAAGGAGCCCAAGGGACAGAGCGATAATAAGGCCTTCTACTTCAAACTCGCTGGGTTGGAAGAGACTCTGTCGAAGGTTGAGGGTTGTGGTTGCGCCACCGAGGCTGACATATCTGCCTTCCACACGACAGCCTCAGATCTGTTGGTTGAAGTCACTGGGATGACTATCAAAGCAGCGGTTGACAAGGATGTCTTGGAAGATCTCGACGTGTTCATGGAGAATACAAGCTCCTTGGATTCGAAGAAGATGACTATCATCAACAACCTAAAGCGGAAGATTGAATCTGGTACTTACGATTCAAATCAGGCTCCTAAAGCTTGGATGCATTGGATCGATGATGGGGTCAAATCTTACGCACGAGAATTCTCAGTTAACCCTAGGAGCATGTTCCCAATGGATCTCAAAAATGCACTAGCTGATAGGCTAGCCAAAAGGTACGAGGAATCCATCAAAAATGGTGACTTCGGAGCCGTGACACCCAAGACTGCTGCTGAGGGTGAGGTTTCTGGACCAGCTCCTGAGGTTGCCAAGGATATGGGTGTTCAGGACCCGTATAGTGGCAAGACGCTGAGTGACAATGACACCTACTACAAGCTTGCGGACGAGACTGATATCGGTACAGCTCCCGTTGGTGGTGCCTCTGAGGAGGTTGCCAAGACGACTAAGGTTGAAAACCCCTACAAGGGTAAGGACCAGAGCAAGAACGAGACCTACTACAAGCTTGCTGCCTCAGATGTACCATTCATCAATGAGGCCTTTGCTGACTCAGTGATGTCCAAGGTTGAGTCCACCTTGAGAACTGTCGAAGCAAGTGCAAAGAAGGGTACTGAAGTTGCCCGAAAAGACTTGAACATCATTGCTTCAAGGTTGGCGACACTCATCGAGGCATCAAGCCTTGATGATCCATCTCTCAGCGTAGCTCTACGTAAGCTGTCTGGGATGGT
>Ga0172381_10000660_pt1 | contig 41669 bp, 52 predicted proteins | sample Leawel6488metaG_FD_119754 | JGI IMG/M metagenome (GOLD analysis project Ga0172381, IMG submission 119754) | Leachate microbial communities from a municipal landfill in Southern Ontario, Canada - Leachate well 64-88 metaG | ecosystem: Engineered > Solid waste > Landfill > Unclassified | place... | reverse complement strand
TTCCAAAGTTATGTAGACAACACTTACTCGGAATGTGGAGGGAGTGCAACGGAATGTATAAAATAATTACAGAAGATAAAAAGGGGTATCGTAATCACCCAGCTGTTAAAGAATTTGAAAATTATCCAAGTAGATTATTAAATAGATTACAACTTGTTAGAGATGAAATGATTAAAAGAGGATATCATCCGAAAGAACTTCCAATTAGAGATACACTTGGATTTGAAATAACATACACTCCGATAGAAACACAATGGCAATCTTTAGAAAAACAGATAGAAATATTAAAATCAAAGAATTGTAAATGTAATTTAGGCTAATATGAAAATACATATCTCAAAAAACTATTTCTATAATGACGAGTCGAGGGTTTTGTATCGTATAATTTCAGATAACAGACACATACTGTGGAGGCCTGAATTTAAAGGATGTGTCTGTTTCAACAAAGAAATTTACGATAATTACAAATCTAAGTGCTTAAAGATAGGCTGGATTAAAAGGATACCAGGAAAGCCTAGTTATCGTTATTCTGTAAGCATAAAAGACTTTGATGACTGGAAAGAAACCATTAACGACCGTGAACCGCAGTATGTTTTAAGGGGATTAGAATCTTACAAATGTGAAGAATTAAAATAATTGCCTGTGTAAAACTCTAAATCGTCAATGTTTATAGGCTCTTGACAAACCTGTTAGATATGCTATACTAATAGTATAAATCTAAGACAGTCGGTCGGCGAGTGAGGAAAGCAATCGCTTACCAAGAACAAACCGACCACTGTCTTGGAAGAAATATATAAATATATGAATAAACTTAAAATGCTTCCAGCTAGTTACTACAAATCTATCTGGAGAAACAATCTATCAATCTGCGGAGTGGAAAACGGTATGCCTATGTTAATTGGAGATAGTGTTGATATGATGAATTTCTTTGATGAAACTAATAACGACTAATATGATTAATCCTAACGACTGTAATAAATTAGCTTCTAGTTTAGCAGACATCTTAGACCGGATTATAAATCCTAAAGACTTAGAAAAGCTATCAGAAAAGCAAAGAAATTATTTAACTGTCTTAATTAACCAATGGTCAGAAGGTAAAAATGTAATGGTAACAATTAAAGATATTTTAGGAATTAAGCCTTATGGATATTCTATTTTTTCTCCTAAAACACAGTGGTATTTAAAAACTAAACTAAAATAATATGACCAGAAAAGAAATAATTAAAGAATTAGAGGATAGAGATATAACATATAGCTTAGATGGAGATTTTATATCGTGTAATATTAATACTTTAGCAGCATTTATTGAAGTTATGGTTGTAACAAGAATGCTTAAAGAACTTAATGAACATTTAAAAATATAAAATAATATGGATACTAAAGTAGAACAATGCAATAAGTGCGAAGTAAAAATAGATGTTATTCCTGGTTATGATAAAAACATTTATCCAAGTGGACTAGCAGTTTATCTATATGATGAGTGTAAAGAAAAAGAAGGATTTTATTCTAAATAGTGTTTAACTCCGGGGGTAGTAATAATTAATAGGTTTCATCATACGATTTCCTATTGGTTGGGGATTACTACTCCAAGAAGTAAATATTAAAAAGATTTGAAGCATCTTTGCTGACTAAGAGATTAATTATTAATCTTAAAGTCAAACATTATGAAAACAAAAAAACTTAAGTGTAATCCGTTCTTTTATGTCTTAATTTTAACGGTTCTATTAGGAGCCACACAAGCTCTTACCTTAAAAAAAGTAGTAGAAACGTATAAAGTAGCGGAAAGGATAGAAAAGACTCAAATTCAGGCTCCTGTGGCCTTACAGGCTACCTCTAGCGTGATAGTTAAAGAGGTTAAGCTTATAACTAACAATCCAGACGTAGAATTTCAAATTAGAGCCATTGCCGATGAACTTAAATTTAAATGGCCGGACTATTTAGTAAGACTTGCCTTTCACGAATCAAGTTTAAATCCAAATGCGATTAGCAAACCAAATAAAAATGGTTCAATAGATAGAGGCTTGTTCCAATTTAATAGTAAAATGCCACCTATAACAATTACAGAAGAATGCGCTATGAGTTTGGATTGTTCCACTCGTAAAGCTATCGAAGCGATTAACGCTGGTAAGCAAGACCACTGGTCAGCTAATCAAGTAGCAAAAATAAAAGATTAATAAATAACACAACAACATTATGTCTAATAATTGCCCCAAGTGTGGTAAGGAACTTAAGTTAGTTCCTGCCGGTGTAGCTAAAGCTACTGGTAAACCTTATGATTCTTTCTGGTCTTGTCCAGATAGAGAATGTCGGTTCACTATGAAGAACCAAGCTCAAGGAGTTCAAGCAAAAGCAATGTCTAATATCGCCATTAAGACAGAAGAAAAAAAATGGGAAGAAATATCAACCAGAAAAGTACGTCACGGATTTGCTATTGAAGCCTTTAAAATGGGTAAACCTTTAAATTCTGAAACAGCTAATGAAATAATTTCTTGGACTAATTTTGTTATGACTGGGAAAATAGATGAAGATATTATAAATATCCCCTTCTAATTAAAAGCAGATTAAATTCTGCTTGAACGATTACTATATTGGCCGTCTCAAATAGTATTAAATATATGTATAATAACGAAAAAGAATGCAAAGAATGTAGATGTAAAAGATACGCAAATACAAACCTTTGCTACCACCACTATCGAGAAAGAGAGAAGGCTAAAAAAGAAGAAAAACTAAGGCTTAAAAAAATAAGAAAAGAATCCACTAAAGGATTTGAAAAAAGTCTTAGAAAAAAACTCCACGGAATGGCTTGGAAACTAATGAGTGAATGGATTAGACGCAAGGATGCTAACGCAGATGGTTTCATAGAATGTTATACTTGCGGAAGAGTTAAGCACTACAAGGAAACTAACGCCGGTCATTATAAGCACGACAGATTAGACTTTGATGAAAGGAATCTTAAGTGCCAATGCGTAAGATGTAATCATAGTAATTCAGGCGAATTAGATATCTATGCCGAGAACCTCATAAGAGATAACGGACTAGAATGGTTTAATCAATTAGTTAAAGATGCTTGGGCACATAAAGGGTATTCCGTAGAAGACTTAAAAAAGATAATAGTAGATTTAAAAGAGAAATTAAGTAAACTTTAATATGGAATTAAAAAATCAAAGTCCAGGTCAGCTCGCTCAATCCAGACTTGTAATAGCTGACAATTATGGCCGATTAGGCGAAAGAGCAGTAGAACTTATGAGATTAAGAGCTTTATACTATCAGAGCTTTAGAGACACTGTTAAAAGTGATGCTGCTTTAGACCGTAAGTTTGAACTAACTAATGAAGGCTTAGAATTAATGGAAATTAAGATGAAACAAAGAAGTCTTGAACATAAGCTTTCAGCAATCCGGACTTTACTTGAGGTAAAGAATAATGAAATGAAAAATCAATATTAAGTGTCCTTTATATCAAGATGGTTAAGATAATAAGCCCTATAAGTTTTAAGCCCTACTATAAGGTGCTTGCGGTATATAGGTAAGGTGCGACTACAACGCAAGGCAAAAGGCCTATCTTAATCATCTTAATGTAAGGGAATATAAATTAAAATATATGAAAGAATTATATAAAATAAAATGTAAAGATTGTGGTCATCCCTTATCTTTATTAAGAGGAGAACTACTTACTGACGGAGAATCTTCTATTATTCCTGTTTATTTTGCTAAAACAGTTCAATCTATCGGAAAGTATTATAAAAAAACAACAGGCTCTACCTATCTAAAAGACACTGGGAATAAAATTAAAGATGTATTTTATAAGAAGAAAATAAAACTAACACATCTTGATTTTGATACTAGCAGAGAATTAACCAATAAACACACGTTTGGAAAGGTTGATTGTTGGACTGATTTTTAGCCCCCACCAATCGTGAGGAAGATTAAGTGATTGATAAATTAATAATAAATATATATGGAAATAAAAGACTTCCCAAAATTACAAAGCCCATTTATAAGAAGTGGAGAAAATTATTTAGTATCAGATAACATTGACCCAGACTATAAATGGGTATTTGAAGATGAGTCTGTTACTTGTCAAGAAAAGTTAGATGGCACTAATGTTTCTATTATTATTGAGAATGGTAAGATAACTAAAGTTTTTAATCGCACTAACGATATAAATATTTGGAGTGATAATCCTGTTATTTTAGCAGTTAGAGAGTCTTATAATAAAGGATATTGTAATTTTACAGACGGTCAATATTTTGGAGAAGCTATTGGAGAGAAAATACAAGGTAATCCCTATAAAATTAAAGGGAATATTTGGCTTCCATATAATACATACTTTGCTAAACATTTAACTTATAAAAGTTGGGGAAAATATCCTAAAGATTTTAACACTATAAGTGAATGGTTTAAGGAATTAATGCCTTTATATTGTATGAGCAAAGGAGATAAGGAGGGATTTGTTGAAGGAGTTGTTTTTCACCACCCAGACGGAAGAATGGCAAAGCTTAGAAAAGATATGTTTGATTGGTATCAAGGTAAAAGACATAAAGAATAATCCCATTTAGTGAGTTAAATTATTAAAATATATGAGTATGAAAAACAAACCACAACACACTTGTTTTAATGAATGTCCTGGATGTGCCTATGAACTTGGTTTTCAAGACGCAAATAAAAAACCAAAGGAGTCGGCTAAATATGTTTGGATGGTAGTTGGTTCTGATAATCCTTGTGATATTAGAAGATATTCTTTTTCTCACGAAGAGGGAATAGCACAACTTTCACATATTAAAAACATTAAGGACGGTTATAAAGGTGGCGGAGGTGAATGGCAGTTATTTAAATTAGTAAGGGTAAAAAGAAAATAATATGTCCCCACTACAAGAATTACAAGCCAAGATAATCGCAGCAGTTCCGAGTATTGTGGAGCTTAAATTTGGGTGTAAACTATTAAATAAAGAAATAGGAGTAATTTTTAACCTTTATCAAGTTATAGAAGAACATAAACTTGGTGGCGGTTATTTAAGGACAGAACTTGGTGATATTGATTATGAGGAATTTTATCAAACGAATGGATATAAAATCCTTGGAAGACCTATTTTATTAGAAGACATAATTTTAACTTTAGAAGAATTAAATCAAAATTGGTATATTGAATGGGGAACAAATGTTAATAACAGCATCGCAATTAAGGTTAAAACTAAAGGTTCTCTTGACCCAGATTATGAAGAATATACCTATATTAAATGGCTCCTCAACACCCCCTTACATCTCCAGTCCGAGGAAACGATAAGTGAACTTAATAAACTTATAAAGTAAAATTATATGGCACCAGATAAAAATCAATATAAAGAAGAGGAAAAAATCGGTTGGCATTATGCTAACGATTTTAATTCAACTAAGTTTAGTAATTGTTGCGGAACAGCCTTAACTGATGGTGGTTATTGTCCATCTTGTGGTAAAAAATGCGATTAATAAACTTATAAAGTAAATATGAAACTTAACCCAGTTGGAGGCAATGATAAAGTATATACACCAGATTATTTAGCTAAATATATCATAGATTATTTTAAACCAACAGGAAAAATATTAGAACCTAGTAGCGGTGAGGGGGTGTTTCTTAAATATATTAAAGCTGATTGGTATGAGATAGATAAAGGTAAAGACTTCTTTGATTGTGTAGAAACTTATGATTGGGCGATAACTAATCCACCTTTTAGTAAAATAAGAAAGTTCCTACAACATCTATATAAATTAAAGGTAAAAAATATTGTTTTCCTTTGTCCAACTAATCATATTATGGGTCTTAAGGCTAGATTGAAAGATATGAGTGATAATAATTATGGTGTTAAAGAAATTTTACTAATAAACACTCCAAAAGAATTTCCACAATCGGGATTTCAATGGTCAATCAATCATATAAAACTTAATTATAAAGGTGATATAAAAATAAACAAATATGCCTCAACCAACAACAAATAACTTAATAAATTAATTAGATAGTGTATGAAAGAACAATTAATAGGAATACTCGGGCTTAAAAAAGACTCAACTGATAAAGAAATATTGCTTAAAGTTTCTGAACTTAGAAATGACCTAGATGGGAAAATGGGATTTGCTCATTCATCTATTATGGGAATGATGAAAAGATTAGGATATTTTAAGTTTGACCAGTCTAGCTTAACTTGGTTTTGTAGACCAATATCTGACGATGAAATGAATAAAATTCTAAAATACTAATATGCCTCAACCAACAACAAATAACCTGGGGGTTAGAGGAGAAACCATTAATCACCTAGCTACTGTTTTAATGTGTATGTTTGGAGAAATTGAACGCTTAAAGATACAATCTCCAGAAAAAGAAACAGAAAAACAGTGGGATAAAAGAATTAAAAAACAAAACCTTAAATATATTGAAGCTAAGAAGTATTTAGAGAGTTATATTACTGACCTCCGCAAACACGATGAGGAAGTGTTGATTAAGATGTTGCCTACTTATGGAACAACTTTCGACATAGATACTTTTAAGCAACTAATTAAAGAGTATTACGAGAAATAATATGATGACAATCCAAGATTTTGCTCGACTCGGCGGTAAAGCTTCCGTCAAGAGCCGCTTTAAAGGAAAAACTAAGAAACAGATTTCAGAGATGATGTCTGCGGTTAGAAATAAAAAACCGACAATTAAATAATTATTTACTAACAGCGGGCGATGATAGTTCCGCCAGGCTAAGGATAATAACTGTAGAAAAGTATTGTCCGAAGACGCTAAATTTCTATTCAGTTGTAGAGTTCTACCTCTACCGCTGTTAGTAAATAATTAAAAATTGCGACGGCTTAAAAAACCGTTATAGATAAAGGAACAAAAAAAGACACTTTATGTAGGGACTTAAAACCGTCTTAACAAAATCCTTTAGTCCCGTTTGTTGAAACAAAAGAAGCTTAGTAGAGCTTCTTTTTTGGTACTAGAGGAGATTTCTGAAATGGATTTATAATGATTTCCAAATTAAAACTATAACTAATACTATAATAATAGCTGCCCACATACTATTTAGATACTTTATTAATTAATATATTTCTTGTTAGTTTCCCTAGAGCAGTTTTTCCAGTTTTGCTCCCCATTGATTTAAGTTTTTGAGAAACATTAGTAGTAATGGCTGGATTTAAAATAAAATCATCTACTAGTTTAGAATAAATATATCTAAATGGACTAACACCGCCAGCTCCTCCTATTTTCATTTTTGCTCTTGAGGCGATTTGTGAAGCTGTTAATCTTCTAACATCCATCGCTAACCCCATTGAACTGTTTAATTTTTTAACAATAGGGTCACCAGTTTTTTCATTTATTAATTTTCTTAGATTATCTCTCAAAATATATCTTGATTGAACCGCTATTGATTTAGTTCTATCTCCAGTATCTTGCCAAAAACTATCAGGTATTTTACTATCATAAAGTCTTTTATATTTTAAAGCCTTAGTTGGATTAATAGAAGATTCTGTTATTCTTGATATTTCTCTTTCAACTACCTTCTTTTCTGACGGAGACAGATTGCCCATAGCATCTGTTAAATCATCTAATATGGTTCCCGACACCTCACTTCTTTTAATAGGGATATTATCATATTGAGATAAAACATTATCTAATTGATTCCCCTTATTAGCAATAGTTATTTTTGCTTTGTCTAACATCGTTGTATATGTTCCAGTATAAAGGGGTTTTCCTAAATCATCGACCTCATCTCTTATTTTTGTACCGATAGTTTTAAAAGCTTCTCCAGCTGGGGTTTTTTCAATTTGAGCAGCTACTTCACTAGATTTTGGTTGTAATTCTTTAAGATAAGTATTTGATGTTTTACTTTGTATTAATCTACTATTAGCTGTTTTCCTAAGAGCATAACCGATGCTCTCAAAAGCTCCGCTAATAGCCAGTCCGATAGAAGCTCCTTTTAAAGTATCCTTAACGACATCTAAACCATTTTTGTTCTGCTCTAGTGAAGAACCAGCGCCATAAACTCCTCCAGTGGTCGCACCAACCGCCAATCTTCCGCCAACAGTAGCCGCCCCGGAACCTAATGTAGCAGTCCCTAGCGTTGTTAAACCCTCTCCAATTATTTGCTTGTTTGTTTTATTGACGGTTTCTCCATAAATTTTAGAAGCATCATAATTACCAGTTTGGGCGACCCCCTCTCCAAATAAATCATTACCGGTAAGCATTTTATACTGTTGCTCAGCACGACTAGTATCTTTACCTTCTTTTTTCATTTTACTAATTTGGATAGCTAGGGCATTAGTCATTTCGTCTGTTTTAGATTGATTTTCCAATTCTTGTTTTATACCTCCCGTCGCCATAGCTGTCCCGATAGTTTGACCAAATCCAAAAATACCAGTTTTTAGTTTTTCTTTTGGTTGTTCTTTTATAGTATTGTCATTATTGAGAGAACTTATTAAAGCACTACCACGTATAGTAGTATTTGAACCAACACTTTCAGGCGAAATAGTTGGTTCTTTTAATTTATATTTTTGGGATAATTTCAATAATTCTTCGTCTGTTTTCATATATTTTAACTTATTCTAGCAAACCCAGTCATTTTAGCTAATGGGATTGTATGTGTTTTAATTTTTTCATCTAAACTGTAATTAGAGTCTTTGACGATAGCATTTTTTCCGCTTATCCCTATAATAATACCTGTATGACCAGTATCTTTATATGGCATAGTAAATATCATACCAGGTTCAGGATATTGTATAGATTTATCCATTTTAGCCATCTTTGATTGATATGAATCTCCAACACCTAATCCTGATATACTATTAACAAATCTTCCACATTGACCACCATTTTGTCCATCAGGGATAGAAGCAACTGCTGTGGCTAATTTTGTGTCGCCACCAACATTATTAAAACTTATTTCATACAATCTCAATGCTTCTTCTTCTGATAAGTTTTCAGCTTCTATAATTGGAACTAACTGTTGAAATCCAGTTGGGTCACTATTTTTAAGGTCTATTAAAGAATTATACTTTTTATTTTGGTTAAGAGTACTACCAGCATTAAAAGCGGATACATCAAAACCGCCAGCGGCATAATCGTTTAAGTATGACTTAATCTTACCTTCTAATAGGCTTTTAACTCCATCTAATTTATTTTTAGCTACGTCTGGTGTATCAGTAAGTTGAGGAAGCATTTTACGATATTTTTCTTCATCTTCCTTTCTTAGGACCCCTCCCTCCATATATTTACCAATCGTCTGCGAAGCTCTACGCATTTCGGCATCTATTGTTTGTGAATTAGTATTATAAGGATTTTTGCTTCCTAAAAATCCAGCCACTGGTCCAAAAGCATTTTTGTTATTTTCTAACGTTTGATATAACGGATTAAGTACTAATTGTAATTGTTTACCTTCTGAAATTAGATTAGTTTGCCCTGGCGTTAATGGTCTTCCACCATCATTTTTAGTCAACCATTGAGCAAATGTTTTTCCAGTTCCTGCTTGTCCACCAGCTAATACCCAATTTTTATAATCAGATGTCCCGGTATCTGTACCGGCATCATACTCAGAGTCAATTTGTTTCTTAGCTCTATAAGTATCTAATTCAGACGGTTGTTGTAATTTAGCATAATCTAAAGAATTTAAAACTGCCTGTTTGCTTTTATCATTAAGAGTAGACAAAATAACTGTCATATTATCAGGGTTTGCTTCGATAGCTAACTTATAATTTTCAATCATTGATTCGGGCAATACCATTTTCTCAGCAAAATCTTGACCAAATTGTTGAGCTTTATAAAATACATCCTCAAAATTAGAGATAGCTTTTTCTGCTCTTGCTAACTGATAAGCATTATCATCAAGTTCTTTTTCAATAACAGAAGCGTTGCTATTACGAATCTGATTCTGTTGAGAAGGACTCATAGTTTCGTAGCCTTCAGGAGCATCAGCTGTTCTCGCAGAAATCGCTTTTCTTTGAAGTTCTCTTTGACGTTTAAGAAGTTCGGTAGTATCAACTCCTTGAGCTTTTTTAAGAGAGTCCATCATTAAGGAATTATAAGATGACATCATAGTGTCTTGTGGAGAGTTTGTAGTCGAAACAGAACCTTGTGGAAGCATTGGACTTGAACCAGGAGAAACACTACCAGAAGTTACTGTACCAGGATTAACAGGTGGCTTTTCTTCTAAAGTATAACCTTTAGAAAAGTATGATTTAGCTTGTGGAGAGTTTATTTCAACGGCTACCCGTTCTCCTTTAGGACCGACTAAAGTAGCTTTTTTAGGAGTTTCAAATACTCCAGTAAGTGTGCGTTTTAGGTTATCCATATATTTTATATTTGTTTCTTATATTCATCATAATTAGGGTCACCTCCTGATATTACTTGTCCATTAGGTAGTGTTATATTAGGTCTGCTAGTAACAGCGGTCGCAACTTTAGGAGTAGAAATAACCGAACTCCAGTCTGTAATTGGATTACCATTAAGTTGAGAGTTATCTAAAATACGTTTCTGTTTTTCAGCCATAATAAGATTATTCTTTTCATTAATAACATCAACCTCTCTTTGTTTTGGTATTTCTCCGACTAGATTTCCTTGAGGAGTAAATAACTGTCTAGTTCCAGATTGAGTAAACCCACCTTCACCGACATTATAGTTTTGTGCTGAAGTGTCTAAACCTAAATTTCCAAAAGCAGAACTACCTATTCGTCTTTCTGCTTGAGTAGCAAGGTCTTGATTAGTGCGAGCCATTTCTAAAGCAGCGTCACTCAATCCTTCTTGTTGAGCTTTAATAGTTTTAGAAACTTTTTCACCTCTCTGACTTCCGAAAGTAAGACCGGATTGAGCAGCACTTTCTGCTTGGTTACTTAAGTTCTCTTTAAACAGCTCTTCAGCCCGACCAACACCAGTAGTGAAATCTTCTTTCATCCGAGAAAGTTTGGTCTTTAAATCTCCGGTTTCGTTTCCAATTAATTCATCATAATAACCAGCAACCTTAGCTTTAGCTTGATTTTCAAAAGCAGTAGCTTGTTCGGGAGTTATCTCTAAATTAGGATTAACTATCTGACCAGCTTCAATACTTTCCTTTAAAGCTCTCATATTCATCAAGTACTGCATTTTAAGAGCTGGGTCTAAAGTATCAAATTGTGCTTTCATCGCAGGGTCTTTGAATTGCTCTACTAAAAATGGGTCAAGATTTATCATTGAGCCAAAAAGGTCTGTTAGGTCTGGAGTTTCTACTGGAGCTTCAGCTCCTTTTTGCATACCTGTAGTAGCATCAAAATCACTTCTTTGGGCTAAGGCAGCAGCAAGTTGTTCTGGAGTTTTATTCTTCCAATAAGCTTCAAATCCTGGGTCATTAGCAAAATCATCTCTAGTATATCCGTATTTAAGAGCTTCTGAATATGGGTCATAGGTATTTGGAGCCGCAGAACCAGCCGTCGGTCGAGCGGCGCCATTAGTTCCCCAATTCCAATTAGCGATATCTTCTTCATTCCAATCCTTGGCAGGTTTTTTAGAAAGTAAAGTAAGGTCATCTTTCTGTTTTTGAGATAAACCAGGACGAAACGGAACTAATGAGTTAGATTCTTCAGTAATTGGAGTATCAGTTGAACCAGGCATCGGAGCATCATTGGTCGCCCATTTCCAATTCAATTTGTCGTCTGCTGTCCAATCCTTAACTGGCTTTTTAGCTAGTGTTTCGATACTAGCTTTTTGAGTAGCGGAAAGACCACTTCTAAAAGGAATTAAAGTGCTTGGTTCAGAATTGGTTCCAGTTTGTTGTTCTTCAGTAGGAAATGGTGCACTGCCTGTTGCCCAATTCCAATTAGACTTATCTGTAGCAGACCATTGGCTAACTGGTTTTTGTGATAATGTAATTATACTCTGTTTTTGCGTGTCAGTAAGGCCAGAGCGAAAAGGTATCATTGTATCGAATGATTGACCTGGAGTGGTTGTTCCAGGAGTTGTTATTGGATTAGGAGTAATATTTGCATTCGGTGTATTATTTGCTCTAGTGGTAGTGGTCATATCACCACTAAAAGCACTTTTATTATTATGAACCTGAGAATAAGCTTCATTTACTAAATCATCTAGTGTATATCCTTTAGCCGCTAACTGAGGTATTAAAGAAGAATTTCCATTTAACCATTGAGTCATTGTTGTTCCATTTACTCCTTGGTCTGCTTTAACACGAGAGTCATTTAGAATAGATGCTAGCGTCAAAGAAGATGTTGAAGTAGTTGGGGTGGGGGTAGGGGTAACAGTTCCCTTATAAAAACTAGGTGCTAAAGACTGAACTCTAGGGTCGGTGGCGGATATATATATTGCTCCGCCCAGCCCATTTGAAAAAACTACTTTATCTCCATTCGGTGAAAATTCAACATTAGTAAAATTAAATTTACCGTTACTTGCCCAATTAGAACCAAGTCTAGATATTTCTTCAGCACTTAAAGTGATACCGTTGCCAGATGAGCTAGAATTAGAATTACTAGAACTTCCTCCTTGTTGCTTATCCCATTCAGTTTTAAGCATACCAACACCTGCTGCTGTAGGATTTCCATTAGCAGGGTCTACCCAACCGGAAGAAGTGCTAGAAGGCGGTGGGGTTTGATTTCCAGCCCCTTGTTCAGTAAAACCCTGACTCTTTAGAGAAGTTCTAAGTGGAGAATTTTCATCTATTGTCATTGTTGCGCCGTCAGACTGGCGTATCATTGTTATTAGTGCCATATTTTTATTTAATTTAAGCTATTAATCCTAGTTCCTGTAGTCTATCTATAATATCATTACATCTTAAAATCACACTTGCTGCATCTGTTGCGTCGGCAACTGTAGCTGGTTGGTCGACTGGAGTCGCATTATAAAATCCTAATTTCTGTGATGTCGCTGTACCTATTTTTAATCCAGTTGTCGTTCCTGTTGCTATATTTCCACCATCTAAAATATTTAAAGTTCCGACATTAAAAGTAATTTGTTGAGATAAGGCGGTGGCATTAAATTCTCCATAAACTAATGCTTTTATTCTTCCATCTGCTTCACTACTTCTTGCCGCATTATCAATAAAAAGTTTATTATCTCCTGTCTCCCAATAACCAGAATTATAACCGAGAGCAACATTTCCATCACCGGTTGAATACCGAAGTGACCATTGTCCTATAGCCACATTGTTATATCCTGAAACATTACTATATAATGCCTGCATCCCAATCCCTACATTATTATACCCACTCGTATTACTAAGCAAAGAATTATACCCAATAGCAACGTTATTATATCCTGAGACGTTATTAGTTAAAGAAAATCCACCCACCCCCGTGTTACTATATCCTGCAAATTCGTCATAACCACTAAAAAGTCCTACATAGACATTACAGGAGTAGTCACTACCCAAACTCAAAGATTTCCATCCATTAATAAATATTTTTCCAAAAGTGTCATCTCTTTTAAGATTAGCAATCTCACCTGTTAAATTGGCGTCAGAAACATTATCAGTATATGTAGTGGCAGAATTATTATTTATAGTAGTTAAAAGATAATAATCAGTTCCACCAGCTTTTGTTCTATAGATTTTTCTTTTTACTACCCCATTTGAGGCACTTACTGGTATATCAGATAAATCTACCTGCTTATGAGTTCCATCCACAGTCACCTCATTACTTGGGTCTCCTAACGAAGTTTCTCCGTCAAGATTAACGAAAGTTACTTTATAACTATGCGTTCCGTTGTCAATATTTCCCGTTCCAGTAGTAACTAAGGTAGCAACACAGATAGGACCGGTCCACGGCACTTGTGTAAATTTGATACTTCCACCTTCTTCAAATAAAATATTAGAACCAGATGTCAAAGTAATTGCATCAGCAAGAGTCGTTCTAAAAATAGTATTGGTTCCATTATAATTAAAATAATCTGTGCTATTACCTATAAAAAACTTACCTTTAGAAGCAGAAAAGTCATACCCCAAAATAAAACCGTCTTGCGTATTTGTAAAATCTGTCTTTCCGTAGTTTATGATTACGTCAGTACTAGCTGAGGTTGCCGTGAGCCCTGTTGCTCCTACGCTCCAATAGTTTGTGGAGGTGCCAAATTTACCGGAGGTGGCATTAATTACCCCTGTGACAGTTGCGGATGTCGCAACCAACGCACCAGCATTTGAAACTTTAAATACTCCGTCAGCATAGGCCGCCGCTCCTGACCAAACATTACCGTCAACATCAACGTGAAATGAGGTAGTATCTGCACCGCCTATATCAATAGTAGAAGCAGTAATAGCACCTGCTATTCGTAATCCGTTTGTAGTATCATATTTTAAATATTTAGTAGTTTCACCAATCGCTATTCCGTAAAGGTCAGTAGCGTATCCTAAATATCCATTTAAGTTTCCTATTCTTAATCTTGTATTTATTGTTGTCCAAGGGCTACCTGCGTGGTCAAAGATTGAAAGATAGGGTGCATTAGTGTCGGAAGCTGTCATATAAACTCCACCATCGCCTGATTGTTTGTAATTGACTATTGTTGCTCCTTTTTTCCAGGTGGGGTTTGCGTCTGCAGTATAGGCGGACGCTTTGTCGCGGGTAGTACTGTAAGTATTTGGAGTTGGTATTATTCCATAAACATAAAATATTAAATCTTTACCAGCCGACACATCCCAACTACTAGGATAATAAGCTCCAGAATTGCCACTGTGCGGATTACTAGTGTCGGCTCTTACAAATAAATAATTACTACTGTCACCGCCACTATATTCAATAGTTATACAGTAATATGTTGTAGCTGATAAACTTATTTTTTCAGCTCCAGAAAAAGTAAAAGTTATTAACTCGGTTGCTGTAGGATAAGTTGGTATTGTAGTTATATCGACTGTGTCAGAGGTCGCTAAAGCAGAACCAGTTGGTCTAGCGTTTGTTCCTGGAGTTCCAGTATACGAATAAACTTTTGCCACCATATTACCAGTAGGAGAATCTAGTTTAGAAAGATAAAATTTACAACTGCTTAATGTCGTAGAAACAGCATTATAAAAAGACTGAGAAGCAATGATATAATTTCCGTTATACAAAGCATAAACATTCCAAGCAGGAGCAGCGGTATAATAGCTATCTATTGTCGTTGAAGTTCCAATCATTGCGACTTCCATCCACTCATCATCTACTCCGTCTTTTATTCTTAAAATATCTCCTACTGCAAAGGTAGTGTTGCCTTTAGTTGTCATTGTCGCACTATCTAATGCTGTCATATCGGCATCCAAAACATCACCGTCTAAGACAGCAAGATTTCCCCCTACCGTAGAAATTACATCTTTTTGAAAGACTGCCGTTCGAATCAAACCTCTCGCTGAAATATTTCCTACTTCAAGTAAATTACTATCTAAATGAAAACCTGAACCCACAATTCCTGACACATAGTTAGTGCTTTCTATTTTTTGATTACCGGCATCTAAAAGCAAGGTCGTTGCTGTTAAAGTTGTTGCACCAAGTGTCCAACCGCCGATAGTTCCTGATACTGCTCTTAATACTCCAGCGTTTGAAACAGCAAAAGGATTAGTGGCAATGTTATAAGTCGCCGCACCAAGCCATAAATTTCCGTTAATATCAAAATGTAAAGAAGTAGCATCTGCTCCGCCTATGTCTAAAGTACCCCCCGTAATAGCTCCACCTGTCATATTAAGATTAGATGCTGTAACGACCCCAGCTTCGGTTACTTTAAAGTCTGCTGTTGCTCTATTAGCAAAAGTATCTCCAGCCCAAAAACGAATATCATCTCCTGCAGTGACTGTAGAAGCTAAACCAAAGGAATCTGCTGCATCTTTTATATAATCAGCACCGATACTATAACCCCCAATATTACCAGTAGTAGCCGTTATAGTTCCTGAGAAAGTTCCTGAAGCACCAGTTATATCACCTCTAAAGTAACCAGAATCAAATTCGACAGAACCATCAGCATTAATAGTCCAACCAGCGACAGTTGCAACATAATTTTTGCTCCGAAGAAATCCATCGACGATATAAACGTCACCAAGCCACTCTCCACTAGTTAAATTAGCTGGGTTAGTTTCAACACTTCCGCCAGAACTACTAGTATCTCCACCTCCATTTAACTGGTTTGGAATATAAGAATCTCCTGATGTTGGTGTATCAGTCCTGTAAAGTTGCTTATTTAAATTGAGTGAATTTAAGTCCATAGTTATTTTCTAAGCGCAGGGCTAACTACCATATTAATTATCTCGAACCCCCTCAGAATTATTTGCGAGCCTACGCTATTTCCTGCAATTCTAAATTTAATTCTTGAAAAGTTTTTAGCATTTACCTTTTTAATATCATAAAGTTCTCGATTAATTTGTCCTAAAGGTCTCCAAGTAGAATCTTTGTCTTTGTCTATCATATAAGATATCTGAGAACCTTCTGCATTTTCGTGATTGACAGCCATTTCTGTAAAAGACTTATTATCTGATTTTAACTGTGAAAAGTAAATCCAATGTGTTTGAAGGTCAAAATGAATCGGAGTACCGTTATCGCTTGTCCCACTATTGAAAGTATAAACATAACCAGTATTATCTCCGACAGTTAAGACTCTAGTAGTTCCGTTATCATAAGGACTAGCACTTCTTATTTCTACTGCATAACTAGAAGTAGTCCAGATTTGAGTTGAGATAGTGTAAGCTACTACAAAATTATTATAAGTAATTCCATCTAAAGTAATATCTCCAATAGACCAGTAAATATGGTCTTCATCACACCAACCACAAACATTTTCCCAGCAAGAACGAGGAATGGCTTTTACTATATCATCAATCGGTTTTGAGATTTCTAATTGTTGTCCTCCGTCTACATATTTATAGAACCCAGACGAGTGGTGGTAGTAAATTCCGTCTTTAGCATCGACAATACTTTCTTGACTATAAGTTCCAACAGAAATCATCGGGTCTGGGTCAGCCGAGTTGATAGAGTATATCCGATAGATGTGATTTTGCTTAAAAACGAGCAAGGAGCGTGAGTGTCTCTTTAAGGCTGTTATACTTTCACCGTCTTGAGGACTAACTTGAATAAAAGATGTCCCACCAGTAATCGTGTTGGTAGTCGTCACTACGTCCGAGTAATAGACCTTATCAGTAGCTGAATCAGCTATCCAAATACGAGAACGATAGTTTTCTATACAATCTCCTTTTTGTAAACCAGTCGCATTAGTAGTTCCAAAAGAACCTGAACCGTTATAAGTCTGGCAAGCTTCATTTCCGTTTCCGTTAACCATAAAAGTATAGTCAACGAAGTTAGTAAACCGAGCCTTAGAAGCCGCTGTTAAACCACTTCTAACTGAACTCCAAGAAGAACCATTATAAGACCAAATTTCAGTATGTAATTTAGCTAAGAGTTTATAGTTAGTTCCAGCATTATTCTTGTAGTTGGTCATCCCCAGGACTGTCTGTGAGGTCTCAGGAGCCGCACCTAGAGCCGTTAGACCCTTTCGTGATGTAATCGCCCCAATACGGTCAAAATTGAGATTCTGAGCGAAATTTGCGGTGTTTTCTGGAACTAAAACATCGTCGACAGCCGAAGCTCTGATTATTCCGTTCTGTAAAATGGGTAAACTTAGTTTTATTCCTGGCATATATTTATGGGATGTCAATCGCAATAGTTATATTTTGTCCGGCGTAATTTTTTACAACCTGTTGCTCCTGCTTCAATTTCCAGTCGATGTAATCTCCGTCGTTCTTATTAATTAAAGTAGCATCTTTTCTACTCTTAATTTTCCACTTCAACCAAGGTATATAGATATTATGAAAAGGCTCATCTAATAAATCTCCATCCGAATTAATATCAGTTATAGTTTTATAATAATCTAACCAAATATTCTCACCAGCATAGTCATCATCAAAAGGACAACCAAAAGTAAGAACACCATTATTTACCGTATAATTAGTAGGTAACCCAAAACTTGCTCCTTGCCAAACATCTGTTCCGGTTGCGTGTCCAGCTGCCCTTATACCAGTAACTCCAGACAAGGTAGCCGTCGACTCTGTATTAGCAGTATAATCTACCTCGTCGATAGTTTCATCGATTGCTTGAGCTGCTATTTCGATACTGCCACTTTCATCAAAATCTCCAGATGAAGTGAGAACAATTGAAGTATCTCCAGTTAATAACGCCCCATTTAAAGTAGTATGAGCAACACTTTCATAGTAAGAGTTTAAAGTTTGTTTATCTACATAATTTAATGATTCTTTATTATGACCGATTCTAACCGATAGAATATTTTCATTAGTTGAAGGATAACGAAGATTAGTCGGTAGAGTTAAGGTGTTAGTACCTGGTATTACGTTACCAGCGTCGTAGTCAAATTCAGTTCTGAACGGCCATCTAATAATTCCAACGTGTTCGTCTATTTCTCTACGACCTTCATTTAGTGCTTCAAATAAGAACTCTTTAGTAATGACTTCATCATCGATAGTTTCTCCTAATTGGATTAAAGCTTTCTTAATAACTGAACCAGCTGAGTTCTCTAAAAATCCTGTCGCTAAGACAGCATCTGAATAAGAAGAGTATTTAGTAGTAGTAGAGTTTTTAAATCTAACCTTATAATAATAAGTAGAAAGTCCGTCAACCTCGTTATAATATGTTTCTGATGAATCGACCCGAATACTGGTAGTGGCAAGTAAAGTATAAGTTATTCCATCAGTTGATTTATAAATTTCTATCTGATTATAAGGAATAAACTGAATTTTCTCTCCTCTTGAGTGAGCAAAAGAAGACGCAGAAGCAGTAGTAATTGTCGTCGCTGTTGGTGCTCCGCTAGTAAGAATAATTTCTGATTTCTCTGCGGCAATATTACCAAAGACTAAATACTCAGCGGTATCAAATTTAAGCCCGTTATCAACCGCAAAAGAAGATACTCCCGAAGCATAATCGGTGTTTAAAAAAGTAAATTCTCCATCTAAATCAGGTGGAGATACATAAAGTTCTGCTCCTAAATTTTCTCCGAACTTTACTCGAAGTCTTGGGATTATCATCATATAATTTTAATTAATAACTCTTTCTATAAAAACTAAAGTGCCAGAATCGGTATATCCGCTTAAACTGTCTACTTCGGTAAACTCACCATTTAAAGCGTTAAGAGTCGGCATATCTATTATCATTGTTTTTGTCTTTTTAACTTCATCTATTAGATAAATATTAGGTGAATACTTTTCTTTTTTGTAAATCATATTGTTAGTTTCTAAATAAAAAGCCATAAAAGAATGAACATACCCAGGGGCGTATCTCTTTAACTCGTCATAACTGTCATTTACCCCAATCCAGGTATCGGTCGTTTTGTAAACCATTATCCGATGATTAGATTGTCCTTCCGGCGATAAGATTTGTTCAGGATTATCTGGCTGTTGAAACCGCACCGAAGCAGTCAAGGGAGAATAGGTCAAATACTCTTCAATATCACCGTCATCTACCCATTCGTAGGAAAAAGGGAATCTCCGAGCAAACTCTCTTCCTAAAGTCCTCATTTCATCGGTAATAAACCTAGAGTCTATATTGTCAAGGAAATTATCGGCCATTGTAAAGCTATCCTGGGGTATACAACCTTCGTGTCTAATTCCGTTTATAACGTTAAATTGATAAGCTCCCTGAGTGGTAGTTTGTCCATTAATAGCCGAATATCTTTCGTTAAGGTTAATAAGACCATTTTTAAAATAACCGTTGGTTTGCAACCACTTGACATCTACGGGATTAATGTTTCCCTTAGACAAGTGATACATCATTAAAGATTCTAAAGCGTCAGTCGTAGCGTAGGTAACGCACATTAAGGTGTCATACATCCCCGCATAGTTGAACTGTCGTTCGTGTTCTGGCTTATAATCTAACCAATCACCATCAGTCAATTTAATGTGTTCTAAAGGCGAATTACCACCAGCAATGTAATCACTTATTTGCCTCCCCTCAATTAGACCGTGTTTCATTTCTTCCATACACAATACGATAAATTTAATAAAATAAAAACAAATAAAGTAACTCCTAAACTACTCCAGCAATTCCAATCCCACAGTAAAAGTCTAGCAAAAAGTATTAAACAGATAACATAGCATAAAAAGTTATACAAACACATATGTTAATCTTAATTTGTTAAGAAGCCTTTTAGAGAGGCTTAACTCATAGTGTCCACTGCTTCATTTCTAATAATCTTTTGTAGATTTCCGCAGCTTCGTTATAGGTGACGTTTCCGAACACAAGCTTAAAGTCTTTTTCAAAGTTTCTAAGCATTGAGTCAATCTGTTTCGGAGTAAAGTTTCCAAACATTCGGTGTAAGGCTTCGTGCTTTTTCTTTTTAATAAAGCACATATTGCTATCAAGACTTTGCCCCCCTTGACTACGAGGGCGTAGATGGTGAAAGTTATAGCCTTTCTTTTGCTTTTTCATTGGAGTTGTCCGTGAACCCAAACGTGTTCAATCTTTTCGTGTGGTCTTGACCAGTAAAGACGAATATTGCCTTTGTACCAGACTTCCCATCCGCCGAAATTAAAGAGATGAGTAAAACCATCTTCCTTTAATTTTCTTTCGGTAATAAAATCTCCTTTTCTCATTGTGGCTCCTTTCAATTTAATTCTGATAAACTACAATCATCGCAACATTCTTCTAGTTCTTTATATCCCCCTGTTAACACCATTAATAGGTTTGAAGATAGAATGATATTCAAGGCGTGTTCCTCGCAAGGTAAAAGTTTAGCCCATAAGACTTTACCTTCCTTGTCTAAAAACTTTACACATTTACAATACGGACATCTAATGAACTTCACTTTGCACCTCCTTTCTTATGTTTAAAATGTACTATTTCTCTAAATTTTTTATTCTAACACTATTTTCAGCAATAGTTTTCATTAAGGTGATTTCTGTTTCTTCTAGTCTTTTAATATCTATAGAATTTTGTTCTATCTGTTTAGCCATTGCTTCCATATGAGAAAAATGATTTTCTTTAATAATTGCTATTTCTTGTCTAATACTATAATAAGGAGCGACTACTCCAGTTAAAAAAATAATAACTCCTATAAAATACTTAACCTCAGAAGTCAATATTCTTTTAACAATATTTTCAGTCTGGGTCTGATTAGCAATAGTGTTTTGGTCTTCAGTCACAAATTTAGTATTTAATAATTAAAGTATACTTTTTTATATTACAGCTTAAGCATAATGGCTGTATATTTTCAATAAGGTCTGAACCGCCTTTATCTATATGTTTTTCCTTATTTTATCAGAACGTTTTCTCCCTAATTTTGCACAACTACGAGAACAATAGAATGCGGTATTTTTTCTATAATTTTTTACCCTAAATATCTTATTACATAATTTACACTTTTTAATAACCATATAATCAGTTATTATTTGACTCCAAGTAGATTTCCTTGATTGTCGCTAGAAAAATTTTTAATTAAGTAAGCTAATCCAGCTCCAATAGAAGCAATCAAGATTTTCTTCCAATCAAAGTTTCCTTCGGTAGTTATATCTTCATAGGCAACTGTTAAAATAGCCATAATAACGGCTACCACTAAACCTTTTAAAAGGTCTTGCCATCCTAACCTAAATAAGTTTGTCATAGATTTATGCATTAGTATTTAAAGTTTTAACATTAGCAATAGCATTAGTATTTATTGTTTTAATATTGGCGTATAAATTAGTGTTATATGTTTTTATATTAGTAGTAACCGCATTGCTTAAATATATTTCCGTACAAGTATTACCAACGTCAGTAGAATTTGGTCCTATATACCAGGTAGCTGCAGGACTTCCTGTTATTTCTTGAATATCTATATAATCACAACCAGATATTACTCCACCGCCTGCCTTAGTTAAAGTTGCGTGAGTTGTACCAGAGGTATTATGAATTACAATGTGAGAACCAGAAGTGCCTAGAGCGGTAAAGGTAGTACAAGTTAAAGTTTTAGAATTTGTAATATTAAGTTCTCTACCAGCATTTAATTTAAAATCATTAAACGTAACATCATTATCAATTATAGTTTCATATGCTCCAGTACTTGCGTCCCAAAAGTTATAAAATGTTTTTCCTCCTCCTGCAAAATGATAATGAGCAGTTTTTGTTCCAGTTAATTTAATGGTGGAAGTATCAGCATTTATTGTAACAGTAGTGTCACAAAAAATAATATAACCACTATACCCAGTTCCACTTAATATGTGTTCCCCAGAACCTAATATTGATACTGAATTATTATAAAAATGTAAATTACCAGTAGTAATTACATAATTATTACCCCCATCTACGACGGTAAATGTTCCATACGAAATTAATACACTTTTTGTCGATAATGTATTTAAATTATTTAATAATTTAAATGTTCCTCCAGAACCATTAATATTTAAATCACCTTTTAATGTAATTCCATTAGTGTTTATTGTTTTTGTTCCCGCTGTAGATAACATTGATATTGCTCCTGTATAATTATTTGTCATTCCAGAATTCAACGTAAAATTACCATATACATTAAATGCTTGAGTTCCGCTTAATGTCCCAGTATATCCAGTACCACCAGTAAAATCTATTGATAAACAATTAGCGGCCGCAGCGATTACACAATTATTTATATTTGTAGATGTAAAAAATACATCATCTAAAGATGTCGGTGTTGCTACTCCTGTTGGGTCGCCGCCATCAGTTGTAGCCCAAACATTTGCGTCACCCCAATTAGCCGCTCCCGCTGGACTCCAATATCTATTTGCCATTTTATTATAATATTAGTTAATTATCTTAAGCTACGGTCGATTGCTGGTCACTAGACGGGTTAAAATAAATAGTATCTGCATCGACAGCAAAACCGATTACTCTAATAATTGCATCAGCACCAGTCGGTATCGCTTCCTGTGGTAAACCCAAAGTTTCGCCAGCATATAAAGTCGCGCCCACAGTCCAAGCCCAAGCATCTAAATGAACCATAGAACCAGGTAGGGCCACCTTCATTGCCTGTCCATCTGTTTTAGCTTCTAAAGCTATCCCTAATAAACCTTGACAGGTAGCAACCGCATCAGCATCAACTTCTAACCATTTGCCACCACTTCCAAAGAAAACTAAATCTCCGACTGCTGAAGAATATCCTGCCGCCCAAGATGAACTCACATTCCCCGTGGCAGTAGCATCAGTATCTGGTAATGTTAAATTAATCTGTTTACCTTTTGGTAAATTAATATCATTAGCATATCCAGTACAATTAGTAAGAGTACCAGCACTGGGAGTTCCAATATCAGGAGTTGTAAGAGTAATACCAGCTAAAGTCAAAGCAGCTGAAGCTCTATTGATAGCTACTTGTGTTGTTCCTATATAGAAGGTTTGGCTAGTAGCAGCTTTATCACTAAATTGTCCTTGTATTCCACTTGTTACACCTTTCAAGTATGCCAATTCAGTTAAGCTTGGATAGGTAGCGACTGCGGCTGATACTATATTTTTTGAAGCGTCGGTTATTAAGATTTCAGAAGCAGTAAGACTATCGCTTAAAATCTGTCCGTTTGTATTTACACTAAATACATTCGCTTCATCACTATCACGACCTACTAAAATATTAGTAGAGCCGTCATTAGTGCTTCCTTTTACTACTAATCTTCCGATAGCAGGAGTTCCGTCAAAATCAGTTGTTCCAATTCCGACATATCCAGTATTTGTTACAACCATTAATCTTGTTCCTGCTGTATTCTGAACACCTAGAGGGTCGCTTAATTGAACTGTAACAACCCATTGATCGTTTAATGTGTGTCCAGTAGTTGTTCCAAACGCAACACTAACTCCGTCAGACAAAGCAATAGCAGATGCTGTGATAGCAACTCCAGTCGTATAAGCACCATCATTTTTCTTCCATTTAAAAGTATCTGGTGTTCCAGTTGCGTCAATCACGACAGTATAAGTAGGGGCAGTTGCGTCTGTTCCTGTATATATTCCAGAGCCATAAGCGTTATTTACTCCAGTTCCAGTAAAGGTCGTTCCATAAACAACATAGCCATTAGCTTTTATATCAACTTTATATGTAGGTGTTAATGTTCCTAGCCCAAGATTTCCGATATAAGCAGCTGTTCCACTTGATGCTAAATTCATCCAAGTTGTAGTAGAGTAAGCATAACCACCATTAGTCCAAACAAATCTACCAGAAGAAAAACTAAAGTCAGTTCCAGATAAACCGATACGAGTATTCCAATCACTACCTGAAGTTGAACCACCAAAATATAATAGACTTGACCCTTGTATTCTGATATTACCAGCGACATCTAGTTTAAAGTAAGGAGTTCCACCAATTCCGACGTTGTTAACCTCATTAATTATTACAGAATTGTTAACTGCGCCCGCATCTGTGGATGTGCGCAATGTTAATACTGAACCAGAACCAGCGGTGCGTCTTGATGAGATTTCAGCCATTGAAGCGGATGCTCCAGTAGTTGAATTGACAAAACGTAAAGTTGTGGCAGTGTTAGCTTCAGTAAAGCCAGACCTTAATTGAGCCAATATTGTTTCTGTTCCAAGAGCACCACCTACAACTTCAAATTGTCTAGCCGGTGCGGTTGTTCCGACACCGACAAGACCACCAGTAGCTTGTAAAATAACATACGAAGTTGTTTTGGTAGCGCTTGAAGTTCCATTAATAGTAATATCTCCATTATCTGCGGCTGAACCATTTATTGAAGGAATTATTGGAGAGCCACCAGTAATAGTTTGTGGGGTTGTTTGGTCTAATTTAAGACCAGTAGTAGAAGAAAGAAAGTCAGTGCCATCAGAAGCGGCGCTTATTGCTGTTCCATTTCCTTTTAGAAGTCCGGTAATAGAAGTTGATAGTGTAATAGCCGGAGTAGTTCCAGGAGTAGCAACAGTACCAGCTAAACCATTAGCAGATACTATTGATACGTTTGTAACTGTTCCCATTTCAGCTTCTGAAGCATTTTCAAAAGTAGTAGCTCCTGTCTTGCGAATAAATAGACCAGTTCCTCCAGACAGAGCTGTTAAATTTGCTAGGGCACCTGCCTCAGTACTTGTAATTGGTGTCCCTTTATCTCCAATGTATGACATATATTATAAAATTATTACTTCTTCTGGATATTTAGTTTTTAGTCTAGTTTCGTAAATTTCCAGGTCTTTTTTTCTTGTAGACAAAACTCCGTTTTCATTATTAATCTTCTCAATAGTTAGTCTTAAATCTTCTTTCGCTATTACTAACTTTTCATTAATATCATTATATTCATTATTAGCATTATTAATACTATCTCTTAAAGACGAAAGATATATTTCACTATTATACTTATCTCTATTAAAATCTTCTGTCTTTGTTGCGATTTCTTTGTCTAGCTTAGACTTATTTTCAGTCAATATAGTAATTGACGAAGATAGGTCTTTTTCTTTTTCTATTAGATTACAGATAAGACTATTAAGCGTAGTAAGCTCATTGTTCTTTTTATTTATAGAATCAATTATAGAAAAATAATAATTCTCTGATTTATCAATTCTTTCTTGGTGTTCTTTCTCTACTTTCTTAAAAGATTCCATCAAATCAGATAGATTTTTTCTATTTTCTTCTAGTCCTTTAACTAAAGCCTTATTTTCCTCCTCATTTAGTTCTCTTTCAATTTTAATATTATTAATCTTGTCGAGTTCTTCGGTAGGAGAAACAAACGGTTTTAGTCTATTTCTAGTCCTTCTTAACATAATGTTAATATTAAATAACAATTCGGTAGCGAATAAAGCCAGAAACCTGAACTGACGCACTTAAATTAAGTACAAAAGCTTCTCCTGGTAATAAAGTAATAACACCGTGTGAATTATGAATAGCATTCTCAATAGTAAAGGCTTGTTTTTCATCTAGTGAATAGGCTCCACCATAAGCAGTAGTTCCTTGTTTCATTTGGACAGTAACGGCCGAAGTCGGAATAAAATTAATGTGGTCGATAGCAATATAACCGGCACTTGGTGCAGCGATTATTGTGTTGTCTCCACTTGTTGCGATATTAATATCGGCTTTTTTTAGTGCGTTCTCGTAGAACATAGATTTATAGTTAATTAAATAAGTCTATCCTGCTCCCCTACTTGAGAGGAGCAGATAGAATCATCTATTAAGCAAGAGCAGCAGAACCATATAGGTTTGTAACAAACCATTCAGTTCCTAAGAAAATCATATCGCAACCATCTCCGACAGCATTTAGAGTAATGGTAGTACCATTGGCTAAGTTGTCAGGAGTGATAACTGCGTCACCAGTATAGGTAGCACAAATGATAGTTTTCTTTTGACCAACAACACCGTCAGCCATTGTATGAGTTGAGGGTGCATTGTTAGCAATAGTAGTAACACCGTGAGTTATAGAAATAGCGGTATTAGCATTAGAAATAACTTGAGGAGTAGTGATAATAGTACCAGCAGTTAAGATTAAATTGCCAGCAGTAATAGTCTCGTTTCCTAAAGTTAAAGTTAAATTACCAGCAGTTAATACTACGTTACCTAAGGTCAATGTTAAGTTACCAGAAGTTAAAGTAGCATTACCTGAAGTCATTACTAAGTGACCAGAAGTAAGTACTAAATCACCAGCGGTTAACGTTAAGGCAGCTGTAGCAGCAGCATTACCAGCAATTACCGTAGCTCCATATTTAGCAACGCTGAAATCATTAGCAGCTCCATCATAGAACTCTAAGTATTTACCAGTTGTTAAAGTAGCTTCAGTAGCGTTTACATAGATAGCTGTTCCAGTAGTCATAGCTGAAGCAGAAATATGTAAAGCCTTACCAGCAGCTAAAGCAGCAGAAGCCGTTACCTTTAAGATAGTTGTTTCATCAGCGGCAGCAGAACTAAACTCAGATAAAACTGCACTAGAACCAGCGTTACCAGAGTGAACAACACTTAACAAGCGACCAGTGGTAGCAATCGTAGTATTAGAAGAAGAAATTAATAAAGCTTGACCACTTGTCAAAGCGTTAGTAATTAATTCAATTCCTTTACCTTCAGTTAATGCAGCCATCGGAGCATAAATACCAGTACCAGTAGTCATACCACTTGGAGTGATAGTCATAAAGGCATTAGTAGTAGCACCTGAGCGAACTCCAGAACCTGCTAAAACAATAACTGGAGCAGTAGTCGCAGTATTATTTGTTACAGAGAATGAAGCAGCTTGGTCAGCATCAGTGATAGCTAAAGAGCCATCAGAAATAACTGCATCACCGACTGTCATCGTGAAATTACCAGCAGTAAGAGTTAAGTTACCTAAAGTTTGAACGATATTACCAGCAGTCAATGTTAAATCGCCTAAAGTTAAGGTCAAACCACCTGCAGTTAATGTAGCAGTACCACTAGTGATTACTAAATCTCCAGCAGTAAGAGTTAAAGCCGCAGTTCCAGTAGCTACACCAGCGATAACAGTCGCACCTTTTTCACCAACAGTGAAAACAGCCGCGTCGGCATCAACTTCAGTACACTTTAAGAAATAACCTCCAACTAAAGACGACTCGTCTAATTGTAAGCGAAGTAAATCACCAGTAGTTAAAGAAGTCGAGCTTAGAACAAATACGCCACTATCTTCGGAACTATCAGAACCATAAGTAGTAACTGTATTGTTCTTTAGTAAAAACATCGGAGTAGTATTAGAAGTACTAGTTCCAGTGAATTTACCATCAGTTAATGTTATGTTATTACCAAACACAACAGCTTCAGAGCCGTCAGTAGTAATAAAATTCATTATTGAAGTTGCACCAGCCGAACCAATAGTTAAAGCAGTCGCATCATTATCTTCTAAAGTCCAAGTAATATCACCAGCAGTGGAAGTAATAGTCGAAGCCGCACCAAATGTTAAGCCACGAGCTGCTACAACACCAGCTTTAGTAACACTAAATAAACCAGAAGTTCCATTGATATCTTTACCTGTTCCTGAATTTGTGATTTGTAAACAATCACCAGAACCACCACCGACATTTGTAATAGTTACAACGTCAGTAGCGGTCGCTCTATTTCCAGCTATTGTCCAGGTTGCGTCTGGAGTAATAGTAAAGGTATTATCAGCACCGAAGATTGTCTCCCAAGTTGGAGTTGAACCACCGCCACCTGAACCTAAAATTGTTACACCAGTCTTATTCCAGTAACAAAGCTGATTAGAACTATTTACATACAATCCCCAACCTGCAGAATCATTGCTTAAAGGATTAGCAGTCTTGCTTACATTAAAGCGTAAGATACCATCCTTCAAGTTAATGTTTCTTGGAGTTGAATATGTTCTTCCTGCAATAGTCATATTTTTTATAGGGGCTAGTTGAATAGGTTTTTAAGCCCCACTATTAGCTAGCCCCTTGAAAATTAATTAGAACTTAGAACTACGTAGTTGCACTGTCACCAGCACTAAATACCCAGCAACGAGCTACATCGTTGAAGCCCTGTTGGAAGATAGTGTGACCAGCGAATTGCATTTCACGAGTCTTATAAACGACATTGACTGGGTCAAGGTTATTTGATTCAGATTCAATGTGCTGGAAACCATATTCATCAGTCAAAGCACGAGAAGAATCAAACATAAACCAGTAAGCGTCATTAGTTAAATAATCTAACTCAATAACCTTAAAGGCTGGAACACCAGAGCCATCGTTATCAAAGCTCTCCGGGATTTTGCCATTCTTAATAGCACCTAAGATTTCCTTAGCCTTAAAAGCTACGCTTGAACCTTTCTTACAAACTAAGGTATCAAGATTAGCAGGCATCGGGTTACCACGACCATCTACCATTAAAGCGGCAGTACGTAGAGCAGCTTTATAACCATCGTAGTCAAAAGGTAAAGAATAAGTAGTACCATCATATCAATTTGTTACTCCCCTTATTCTAATGGGGGATGAGTCATTTCTGCTCATCTCTCTATGTTTCCATAGAGTTCAGACTATCGCTTCATCCTAATAACTTATTAGGAGTTTCTTCACTTAGTCGTTGCGGCTGCAAACATTTCTTTTATTTAGCTCTTTCATTTTTAACAGATAACTTTCTCTCCATTTAATATCCTCATCATTAAGGACTACTCCTCTTCTATCATATTTATCTGTCATTTTTTTCTCTTGAAATTCTATTCCAAGTAACGCTTGGGGTTTTTTAAGTTTTAAGTAAGGATGTATAAGTTTTAGGAATGCTAAGGCATTTCTACCGGCGCATCCCCATCTATAGGCGATAAAATCTGCCCTATACTTACTTTCTCCAACTTTTCTATGAGGAGATAATGTATCATTAAAGAAATCTATACTTTCTCTCTTAGTCCCAACTATACTTACATATAAAGCATATTGCCAACTATGAGATTTGTTTCTTTTATTCACCCACTTGGTGATACAGATACTACCTTCTCCATCAAAGAACCCTGCGATATAAGCTAAATTTAACGAACTGTGCTTGCCTCTGGTTGCCTTTTGCATATTGTTGAATATAATGAATAAATTATATCTCTATTATACACCACTGTGGTATATAATACAATATGTAGTCAGGTTTTCCAAGTAATCAGAAGAAATTTTACAATGACATTACTGCCAAAGGTCGCATATATAGGTCTACGACATTGTTCATATTAGTACCACCATCTTCACGAGTATGAGCAGTTGAAGCCGGTTCTACAGCATCACCACCAACATTAGCAATTGAAGTCTGTTTGCCAGAACCTGAATGAGTCCAAGCAGTAGAAAAACAATTGGTTAATCTTTCAGCAGCGAGTCTTTCTTTCTTTCTATTCAAAGCATTTAAGATTTGAGTGGAAATGTTAGTTAAGGCTCTCTTCTTGATACCAAACTTCCATACCATATAGGAAAACGGAACGATGATATCAACAGATTGCTGTGTATAGCTCTGGTCATAACCTTGTACCGGAGCATCTTCCATAATTTCAGCATTTTCAGCAGTAAATTCTGCTTCATAAAGACCAGTTAAAGAAGAATCCTTCTCATAAAGGTCTGTAGTTGTGCGGAAATTAAAGAATTTCTTAAATTGAGGGTCCAATTTATCAGCTTCTTTCTTCCAGATATTTTGGATAGCCTTGTTCGTTAGGTCAACTGCTGAGCCTAGAACGAAAGGAGTATTAGTCAACATATATTTTGATTTTAGTTATTAATGTCTAGGTTAATTAATCGCCAGCAGTGATTGTAGAAAATTCACCAACGATTTTACTGGTTCCGACTACACCAGTTTGCATAAATAAGCCTGTATCACCTGTAACATCAGTACCAGTGTTGTTAGCAGTGTGACCAGCACCCCAAATGCATCTCATATAATTATGAGCAGCATTAGCGGCATTCAATGTTCCAACTTCATACACATCACCAGGCATAATTTGCTGTAACAAAACAACTGTGTCAGCGGTAGTAGTTGCTTTTACACAAATACCAGCCAGGTTATCTAATTCTGTAGTAGCAGATGCTGTTTCTACAACCGCACCAGTGCGACTATATTGTAGCAAATCGCCTACAGCGAAAGCAGTAGAAGAGATGGTACGTTCTACCAATCCTCTATCACTTCCCTTAATTCTTTTAAAAGCCATATTGTTATAATAAAAAAGACACTTTAAATGTCTCTTTTAATACATTTAAGTTCTGAATAATATCTATAAATCGTCATCATCAAAACCTATGAACTTAACTCCGTCAGCTTCTCTGACTGGACTAGATTTCTTTGATTGAGTTATAGACTTGTTTCCACCTGTATGAGATACACTAGAAATCTTCTGAACTTGAGCTTTTATTTTATTGTCTTGATTAATAACTTGAGCTTCTCCAAACTCTCCTTTAACGTCTCGGTCTACCTTTTCATAGATAGCTTTGAGTTGTTTTGGAGTTTTGTTACTTAAATTATAATCAGTTCCAATAATCTCTATAAACTTACCCCAACGAATGTCATCTTTGTCGTTCTTAGGTAAGTATTCTGGGTGTTCTTCGACAAACTCATCTAATGCTTGATTAGCAGTTTCTTGATAGGTTTGAGCTTTATTAACAAACCCTAAAGCTGGTGCTAATTTAGCAATAAGTTTCTTAGAACTCTCAATATCAGCTTCAGAATAGCCTTCAGCAAGTAAATCAGATACATCTAATTGAGATTGTGGTGCTCTAGTCTTGCTAGTAACACCATCTCTAAGAATATCTCTATTCTTTTTTCTTAAATGTTCTACTTCTTTACGTAAAGCATATTCTCTAGGAGATTCTCCCTCTACAGGCTTCGGTTCTAAACGTTCTTGTGGAACATCAACCGTTTCCGGTTCAGCATCTTTAGGCTCGTCGCCTAAGTCTGGCTCTGTTCCACCGTCTCCGCCAGTAGAAGATTCTGGCTCTTGTTCTAGACTTTGAGCTTGCTCTGCTGATACTACTTCTTCGTCAGCATCTTGCTCGTCTGGAACATTTACTTCTCTTGTATTTTCTGACATAGTTTTACTTCTTAATTTACTCCCAGAAGATGGGAGATTTTTATATTAATTATTCTATGCTTATTCGACTAATAACCAACCAAGTGTTGTAAGTTTAATTGGTTCGATTTCAATATTCCCTAAGTCTACAACTTTAATCTCAGGAATCTTGACATCGATATTTACATTTAGTAGTTCTTCCATCTTATCATTAAATTCCTTAGCTTTATCTGCATCAGGAAATGTGTAGTGTCCTGTTTCTTTACCATCTTTATCTAAACTTGGAGTTCCGTACTCTTTAATCATCTTATCTTTCTCAACATTGAAAGCTTCTACCATCGGAGATACAGCCTTTAAGAATAAAGATAACTTAAAGCTTGAGAATACCGGAAGCTTTTGGTTAATAATAATTTGTAAAGATTCTAATCCGTTAATAATGTCTCTTAACTTTACTTCTTTAATTTCAGAAGTAGATTCATTTAACTGTTCTAATTGTTCTTTTTTCATACGTTTGTTTAACGCCTAGTAGAGGCGATTATTTAGTTTGTAAATTTTTATTAAAATATTCTAACCATTTATCTCGATTGTAATTAGTTTTTGGATGACAACTTTCACATAATGTAATTAGATTATCGAGATTGCAGTTTTTCTTATCGTAGTCGATATGATGAACACAAATTGCTGGTTCCTTCCCGCATAATCTGCAAGTATAATTGTCTCTTTTCCTAATAACTCTCTTTAAATCTTCAGTCCAATCTACTGAATAAGGAAAATATGAAATTCCACCTTTCCAAGAACCACTATTTTCTCCTCTTTGATTATAATGCGGAATACCTTTAGTTGAATCACTTATCTTTTTTCTTGCTTCTAAACTCATAGTACAACCCTTACGAGATGGTGGACGCTTTCCTTTTCTTCTACTATCTTCACCTATCTTTCTTTTGTGTTCTTCAGACAACTTTTTACCTTTTTGAGCTTTACTCATCTTTTTTCTAGTCTCATCAGACCTTTTTATACCAATTAATGCTAAACTCTGTTTTCTTCTGGTTTCTTCTGAGGTTTTATATGTTCTCTCTGACATACTATTTCATCTTAACATTTTTTTGATATTTTATATTACGTGAAACACGTTCGCACCACTCTCGGATTCCTCCTTCGATATTGCCTTGCTTTAAGACCTTGGTGCGTCTGTCTATCTGATAATAGCTTTTCCAAGCTTCTGAAGCATTAGAGAATTTCATCGGAACAATGATTGTGAAGGAGATATTACCTTCATAACTCATCTCTGCTTCAAACCCATCAGCTGGGTCAAAGTATTCTTCGAAGATAGCTTGGTAATTAGCAGGTAAAGGAACAATATTAGGAATAACTTCCTGTTCTTGTTCTCCACCATCTTCCCCATCTTCTACCTCTTCTTTTTTAAAATTACTCTTTAAGATGTCTAAAACCTCTGTTTTAAACTCTTCTAATTCTTTCTTAAGCCCAAGAATAGTAGGCTTTTTTTCTTCATTCATACATTTGTTTTTACGCCTTAACGAGGCGATTATTTAGTTATCTTAAAACTTGTTATTTTATCGGCTATGGATTCTTCAACCGGAAAGTCTATCTCTACTGTTATCATCTCACCCTCTTTAATATCTTTCTTAGCTTTGATATTTAACTGTCTCCTAACTGTTCTCATCTTATGATTACTTATAACAACCAAATCTTCTTGCTGTTTAGGAAGTCCAAAGAGCATCATCACTTGATATAATAGGTCTCTTGGAAACTCCATAGTCATACCATCCTTTGAGAACTGGAAGTGTTTATTACCTTCACTCCCCATTATAGTAAAGCCATCTACCTCGCTTAATAATTTATAATCCATATTAAACTTGTTTAGCGTTATCCTCTAAAGCTTGAAAGAAACGTTGTAAATGGTCTTTACCACCCTCCGAGAATGCTAAGTACCACATAGTTTCAAATTCATTCTCTCTTTTAATACTAGACTGAACAAAGTTCTCTAGTAAGTATCTCTCTAAAGCATTCTCAACAGAAAGCCACTGCGGTGTTTGCATTAAAGTCTGTATATTGCGTTTTCCCTGTTCTGATAATTGCGTAAATTTAGTATTTAATAATTAAAGTTTGTTTTTTTACATTACAGTTTAGACAAAGGGGTTGTATATTTTCTATGTTATCTGAACCTCCTTTTATCAATGGGATGATATGGTCTTCAGTAAGATATTGGCTTCTTTGATTAAATGGTTCTGACAATTTACAACAAGGACAAGTGTAATTATATTGTGCTTTTAAGGTTTGCCATTCCCCCAAAGTATGTGAGCCACCATTACCCATTTTCATCACCCTTCTTTTTCTATTTAATAACAATTTATTCTCATAGCCACCTTTATAATTATAAGCCTTCTCTCCTTTCATCGAATTGCTTATTTTAGCAATTGTTTCTTGGCTAGGTATTCTACCTAAACCAGCTAAACCAATTTTCCTTCTAGTTTCAACTGAAACCTTGTGTCCGAGTAATGACTGTCTTATCTTTTCTCTAGTCTCTTTCGATGTAATATGGCCAACATTCTTACCTTTTCTTCCAACGCTTATTTTTCTTTTAGTTTCCTCAGATGATTTAGAGCCTTTTAAACTCCCGCTATTAACACCTACTATTCTTTTGTATATCCCTCTTGGCATATTATCTAGGTTTCATTACTTGAGCATTAGACGCTCGCATATTATTACTTATTTCGTTCATCGGTACGACTGTCTGAGCATTCATCTGCCCTGGTCTAGGCGGTGTAGGAGCCCCCTTAGAGCCAGATTTGGCCTGTTCTTGAGCCATTGCTTCCATACTTGCCTTATCGGTCATTAACGGTTGTGCTTGTTGCTGAGCCATAGCAGCCTCTTGAGCAGCTTGTTGCTGTTGCATTATAGCTTGCTGAACTAACTCTGGATTATCTAACATTTCGACTATTCGAGCTGGTAACCAATTATCTGGTTCTTCATCTTGGATTTCTAAGACCTGAGTAGCAGGTTTAGCTAAATCAACTGCACCTTGAATATCTCCCATTTGTAATAATTGTAGAATGGCTTGCACAGAAGGAAACATCATATTATAAAGCTCTAACTTCCTTTGCTTCTCTAACTCTTGGCTAGTAGCGACAATAGACTGAACATCAACTATAATTCTTCCTTCCCACTTAGTTGCTCTGCCAGCGGTTTCAACATATCTAGCTTCAGGACTCTCGATTAGGTTTCCGTCTCTATCTTGCTCGATACTAAGGTCTAAAGTTGGGGAGTATTGAGCTTGAATCTTTCCACCTTCTTTCATCGGCATTTCAACCTTAGTAGGCTCTTTGGAGAACTCCGTATTGAAATCTTCCATTTCCTTTAAGGTAGCGAACTCTTTAAGTTCCGGAATAGAATAGACTTGATTAGCCCAAGAAAGAAATAGATAAGCTTCATCCTCTAATAACTTAGCGATGTTCTTTAAAGGAGTGCTTAATCTCTTTAGAGCCGAGTCTTTAGCGTGAATAACCTCTCCTAGAGTCTTGCCACTTACCTCGCCTTGTAAGGTAGGAGTAATCCCAGTGTTATTATCCATTCTTTCTCTTAAAGCGGTTATCATTTCAGGTGCTCTGTTATCATATTGAACCTTAACTTGGTCGATAGTAGTCCCCGGAAGTTTTTGTTGAATAGAATTAGGAGCGAAGGTAATCTTACCATCTCCTTGAGCTGGAGTGCCTGAGAAGAATAACATTGGATATATCGCCATCGTTAACTGGTCAATACTCATATTAGAGAATCTGTCATAAAGAACTTTATCATTCTTAATAAGTTCATATAAACCGATACCATAAGGAGTGCGAGGGTCACGAATTGACCAATAAGTCTGCCATAGACTCAACTTACCATCATCGTTTGGGAGTGGCGAATAGTAAATAATAATATCTTGGTCGGGAACGGTAATGACATAAAGGTCTTTGTCTTTACTTTCGTAAAACCCAACCGTAACTATATCATCTCGCTTGTTAGCACTCTTAGAGGTAACCGAGTCATCTCCAGTATCAATAGCAGTTCCGAAAGTTACCTTATTAGAGTTAGCATATTGACCAAATTCAGTTTCAAATAGGTCACGACCGTAATCCTTTTCAAAGTACCAATCCCGACAAGAATAAGGGTCAGTTAGATTGGTCATATCATCAATCCAAGTACGATATGGGTCTAACTTTTCTCTGATAATGTCATTGAACTCGACTATCTCAGTCTTTCGGTATTTGTTCTTGTCAGGATTCTCAGTGTCTAGTTCTTCTAAAACTTCTTTCTTTCTTTTAATAATACGAGGATAAGTACGACCGACAGCCCAACCATACTTAGCGAGGTCGAAGATAAAGAGCTTAATAGTTTCCTTAGCATAGCCTATCTCCCAACCTCTCTTCCAAATCGCCTTAGCTATATCGGTAGTGGCTTCGTACTTCTCAAGGATAGGCTTAAAAGTAGCAGTCGGATTCTGGTCTACTAGGATTGAAAGGGCAGTCTGAATCTTAACATAAAGAGTAGGTTCTGATATAGTTGAACGCCAATCAGCACCATCACTCACTCCGGCTACTAAACGAGAGCCTCTAAGACCAGTAACTTCATCTTGAACGAATATACTTGACTTGCTAGCACTGTTAACGGTTTTAACAACATCGTCTGGTTGATATTCTTGGTCGGCATTACGCATTATATCGGTAAAATCTATATGCCCAAGAACATTCTTTTTTGTGTCTTTTAAGACTTCAATTCTAAGCTTCAAGTAATCTAAAATATCCTGTTCTTCCTTGTCTGGATTGTAGGCTTCAGGGTTATTATCTTTAGGTTTAATATTTAACATATTTATAAATAATCAGTTTGTTTTATAGTTTGACTATCTCTCTTACCATAGAGTCGTTCGATTCTTTGTCTTGTCAGCTCTAAATTGGTCTGAGGAACTTCTACCGGAATCTTAAACTCTCTTGGTGCATTGACTCTTATTTGAAATGCAATCGCAGTCGCCATTACTTCGTCGTCGTGTCTGCCTTGCATCGCTTCAGGTTTTCCATTAGCACCCCTTACAAATGTCATACACTCTCTTAGAAAGTCAGGATTAGTCCAGCAATCAGTTATCGTATTAAGACAGGACTTAAGTTCTACTAGGATATTATCTCTGCTTCTTAAGTCAGTCCTAAAACCTAGCTTACGTTTCATCGTATGAGCGATATCATCCATTTCTTCCCTATAATACATATTAGGATAAGCCATCTTAAAAAGTTCAGAATTCACCCATAAGCCATCCTTATTGCTTTCAATTCCCATATAAGCCCAGTTGTACCATTTACCGAGTGCGAAAGCGACCTTAGCTAGTTCATCAGGTGGTACGTGGCTTCTGTACTTAGCAACACACTTTAAGGTTTTATTATCTATAACCTCTAGGACTTGGTAATCTCCGCCCTCTAGTCCTTCAGCAGTATCTCCACCTATCACGTAAGATGAATAGGTTTGAGGTTTCTCCCAGACACTCAGGTCTCCATCACAAGCTTCAAATACAGGTATTTTATCTACTAATCGTATCTCTCCAATATATGTAGGTTCTGTAGCTATTGCCAGGTAGGTCTTTAGCTTCTCATTATCAAAGTAAGGTGTACCCGATGAGATAAAAGCTTCATCAGGACAATTATGGACAACGATTCCATCCGCTACAAAGTCGTGTGTCGTTGTTGTTATGTCGTATACTCTCTCTATCTCTTTTTCTGTGATTGAAACAATCTTATCCGATAAGTTATTCAAACGAACGCCATTACCTTTTTTTAATCTACTATTCTTTTTCTGTGATATAAATCCTATTTCCTTTTTATACAACGACGATTCTTCTTTCCTTAGGGATAAATCATATCCAATATATTCACAACCAGTAGAAGATTTTTTTACAGCCGTTCTTAATCTTGATGTTATTCCAAAACTCAATAATAATAACTGGACATCTTGAATAAAGTATTTATATTTTGAAAAAAACACTATCCTATTGCCATTCCTACCAGCGAACCCATCGGCCTCAAATAATCCCTTTAAAAATTCCTTAACAACCGGTTTTGGAGACTGCTTAATAAAATCAGGAACTTTAATATTTCTCCTATAATTACCAGAACCATTCTTTCTTAATATCCCTAATTGGTTGAATATGTCAATGAATCGTTTATTTGATTTCCTTATTTCTTCACACCCCTTTTTATCTCCGCTAATTCTTGAATGCGAACCACCAAATAACTTTAGCATTAATCTCTCTACTTCTCTAACGACATCTTGGCACTCTCTGTCGCAAGCTATTGAAATAGTACCACTATCTCCAGCGAATGCCCCGTCTCCCATAAATATTCCAAGAAACAACGCTAAGTCTTTATCTATATTTATTTTACAATTTACAATGCTCTCCTTATATTCAATTGATTGTAGTTTTTTAGAGAAGTCTGAACCTTTTAGAACAACTGTATCAACATTAATATCTAAATCCTCTAGCTTCACAAACCCTCTTTGTGTCAAAACGGGGTGGTCTTTAGTACAAACTAACTCATAACCCATTTCAGTCTTTAAAGTAAATGTCTGTTTTTCTCCCTTGTCGTACTTAGCTAGTATGTATTTCCCATCTGGAACTAAGTCTTTCATTAGTACATAACCAGTAGTCGTTGCTATCTTTGAATTACCAGAAACACAGGTCGGATATTCTTGGTGTAGTTTGTCCCAATCCTTCTTTAGAGAGAGCCACTTGGTATAGTAGTAAGTGATTTCTTGGTCGGAGAGATTATGGCTTGCTTGATAGTTTTTAAATTTCTCTCCTTCCTCCATTTGAGCTGTCGGGATTAGACGCTCAATTTTACTTATGTCCTCATCATCCCACTGCCAGTTATAAAAATGTGCTTTGAATTCAGTAGCTAATGGCTCTCTCTTGCGAGTCCAAGCTTCCCAGAATATATCGTAGAAATGTCCTCCCATTCCTTCAGCTGTACTTTCAATATCTATTCTTCCGTCTTGAGGAACAGAAGGAATTGTCCCAGTAATAATTTCATCAGCCTTAGCTGGATACTTAGCGCAAAGTTTAGCGAACTCTGATATATGAACTCTGTTATGAGTTCCTGACCGACCGGAATTGCTTACAATCATCTGACTAAAGTTTCCATCTCCGAAATCAAATTTTAATTTGTTAGCGGTCGAAGAGTCTACTTTCCATAGTTTGCTTAGCTCCTCATTAAAGTTCTTCCAAGCTAGTTCTACTTTCTTATCGAATATCTCAATCGCATCCTCTTTGGTATGAGCGATGAAAAGGTCCGAGAAGTTCCTAGTAAATAAGCAATCATCCAGAGAATCTATTGCTTCGTGAGTGGTAAATCCAAGCTGTCTACTTTTTAAAATTACGTTTCTTGTATGTTTGTTATTATCGAAATCTAATTGTGCCCTATTACGTTTGAAAACTATCTTCCTTAAATTCTTGTCAACAATAGTATAAAGATGGGACATCCGCCACTCCTTATCAAGTAAGCGGTTCATATTATTCTAAGCCATCTAAGACTTTATTAATATTAAGTTCTCCGCTTATCTCTTTCTTATCAGCCATATTCTTTAAGACTACTGGCATTACTACTACTTTCATTTCGGGTAAGGTCGCTTTTCCCTTATCGTCAATACGCTTAAGTTCTCGGTCAGCTATTTTATTAGCCAGTTCGAGATTAACATACTTAGCTACTATCTCTTTATCAGTCTTACGACCTGAGTTCTTATTTCCGTGAAAGTTTTTATCTCCGTATCTTGGCATTTTTTATATTAAAATTATTATTTATCTTATATTAAACAAAAAGCGAGCTATAAACTGGAAAAGGCTAATTAATTATAAATAAAATATTTTACCATTAACATTAAACGTTCCTGATGTCAGATTAGTCCAGTCTCCTATAAAAGGTAACTGAGGCATAACACTGAATGGTCTTGCTAATCCACCATATATTCTTAAACTTAGATTTCTAGCTATTGGTGATTTCTGTATTCTTTCCTCTATCTTATCAAACTTTCCATTTCTTAAATCTTCTAGGTCTAGTTTAAGGACTCTTAGCTCTTCTTCTATCTTCTCTTTCTCTTTCTTCTTTGACTCTATACCTTGTAAGGTTTTAGTCATATATCCTTTTATTTCTTCAATTCTTTGATTAAGCAGTTCTTGCTCTGCTAGCTCTAACGCCTTTTTGTTTATATTTTGCTCGCTCATAGTTCTACTGGGCACTATTCCCAGATAAGCTCGCTTCTTGTTGTTAAGTTACATTTAAAACTGAATTACTTTTTTTTAGGAATAAAACCGTGTTCAACTGCCTGTAATGTTCTTAAGTATTTCTTTGGATTACTAGAGTGTCCAACTACTTTACCAGTAGCAGTTTTTATAACCGTATTACCTCGTATGCTGTAAGGCATATTATTTCTTATTATTAGCTTTAAATTGCGCTAATCTTGTTCCGACCACCTGCTTCTCAACTGCTCTCGCCGCATTATCATACTTAGCACTTCCACTCTTGCCAGCTTTAGGAAAGCTTCCATCTCTCATAGCCATATGTGGCTGAGTTTTCATAAATATCTTTTCACTCTCTTTTACTGCCTTACTAATAACTTCACTTCTTTTAGACATAATATTATATTATTGTTTTTCAAAATATTCATTACAAGTATCTACATCCCAATCCTGTTTAGAAAGCCGATAAGATAATTTCTTCTGCTTTCTCTCAGCTCTCTTGTTGGCGTCTCGTATCATCTTGTCTTTCTGGGAGTTTGTCACATTATTAATCATTAAAGGGGTCGGCGACAGGACTAATTTTTTGAAAAGTATTATTTCCCCAAGCACGACCCCAATATCCATCACTTGTTTATCCTTGCTATCCGGTATGGATTAGTATAGACAAACGTTATTAATACAAAAAAACCCTCTAAAAATATCTAGAGGTTAGTTATTATAGCTGCCAAGCTGGTTACAACCATATTTCTTTAATATTAGTTAGAATAACTACGTTCCAAGTTGCCCAAGCTATCCACTAATCTTTTTTATAGCCTTTTTTCAAGACTAACTCAGTTTCAAACTGGCGCAATCCCAGAACCCAATTATCCTAACCTTACTTATATTATAACATAATATTATAAAAAAAGCAAAGTTAATATAGCCTATAGTTATTAACAAGTTATTAACAGTTAGCTATTTACAAATCTAAAAATATAGAGTACAATGATTAGTAGATAGTTAAAAACTACCCTGCGGCGAAGAATGTAGAGTTATGGTCTAATCACCATATCCAATTGTTTACCGTCGCAGGGGACAGTTGGATAGATTAAACCAGAACTCTATTTTTTTTAACCTCTAGCGGTAACGCCGCCAAAATATTCACGATATTAAGAGGAACATAGGCGATAGGACGAAAGCGACGGGGTGGTGATAGGCAGGACTCCTACCTTTTAGGAGAGCCGGGAAGCTATCACCCCAGAGCAAGAGGACCAGGAGCCTATAGTATTACACTTAGTATTACCCGTATGAAAAGAGAAAAGAAATACAAAAAAAACTGGGGCAAGCTGTTTCAGGTTAGGCTATCGGAGGAGGAATACCACTCTTTAAAAGATTTCATCAACCGGTTTGGTATTACTCATAGGGAGTTTTTGTTTCTTGTCCAAACAGAGTTAAGGGAAGCAACCGTTGTTAGAGATGGTAAATTTTGGAGAACAAATACAGAGTATGCTTACAGTATTGCTCAAGAAACATACAGAAAACCAGAAAATATCCCAGAACATTGTGTTCTGTGCTTTGATAAGTTTAGGAAAGGTGAGGTTCTACACGCACATCATTATATGGGGTATGCTGGTGATAACGCAACAAACGTAAAATTTATATGTAAAAGGTGCCACGGTTTCTGCCACAGAAAAGAATGTAAAGATAAGACTTGGGAAGATATTACTTCTCTACATACTCTATGGGATGGTAAAAACAGAAACGAGGAGATTAATAACTATTTTATTGATATGGAAAGTTTAAAATAATTAAATACTAAATTTGTGAAACACCCATTTATATTTAAATCTGCCAGACCTCTCACCTGCTCTAAATGTAGAAAGATTATGAAGGTTGGTGCTTTCGTTAATGTAGTTGGATTTAATTTTAGGTGTTGGAAATGTAAAAATATATGAGATGCTGGCATCAAGATTTAATTCCAAAGTTATGTAGACAACACTTACTCGGAATGTGGAGGGAGTGCAACGGAATGTATAAAATAATTACAGAAGATAAAAAGGGGTATCGTAATCACCCAGCTGTTAAAGAATTTGAAAATT
>Ga0172381_10000659_pt1 | contig 41688 bp, 58 predicted proteins | sample Leawel6488metaG_FD_119754 | JGI IMG/M metagenome (GOLD analysis project Ga0172381, IMG submission 119754) | Leachate microbial communities from a municipal landfill in Southern Ontario, Canada - Leachate well 64-88 metaG | ecosystem: Engineered > Solid waste > Landfill > Unclassified | place... | reverse complement strand
GGTACCGCGTGGCGCACGGCGTTTCTAGCGACAGGTTTTTCGGCCAAGGTTGACGAGGTATGCTATGTCTGAAAAGCCCAAACGGAACGCACACAGGGGCGCGTCTGCGGGCGCGCGCGGGGCGAAAGATGGATGCAACGTCGAGGAACTATGCGCTGCGCTTGATATCAGTCGTCAGACTGTGACCGATTGGCGGGCTAAGGATTGGCTTGTGTGGGCGCCCTCCGGCCAGTGGTATGATGCGGAAGCGACCCGGGCCAGGGTGTTGTTGATGCGCGGGCCACAAGGCGGAAAGGTTGGTGGTGTGCTCGCGAACCTACCGCCTGATCCGGTTGTACATACTATAACTGCCGACGATGCGGAGCGAATTCGCAACCTACCGCCTGATCTGGCTGACCTACCAGCTGATGTCATAGCTCGCCGCCTGAAGGTTGCACAAATGCTACAGGCCGAGGCCGATGCAAGTCTAGCAGAGGCCAAGTTGGCGATTGCGCAGGGTGATTCCGTGCCAGCGGCAGAGGCGGCAGAGGTTGTGCGGCGTGGCGCCGCCCTGGTTGCCGAGATGTTTGCTGCCGAGATCGAAACGGCCGCCGTCGCGGGGCATGCCCGTTGGGCTATACCACTGACTGATTGCCGAGTGTGGCTCAAGGACTGGGTCGACGCGGTGTTGACGCGATGCGCAAACACGGCCGAATTGGAGGCGGAATGAACCTATGGCGGATATGGGCGCACGCTATCCGGCCGCGAGAACGCCTTGACCCCGCAGAGTGGGCGGCGCGCTACCGGTACCTGACTGCCGCGGAGTCGTCGAAGCCCGGCCAGTGGGACAACGCCTACATCCCAGCCGCCGTCGAACCTATGCAGCGAATGTCCCCGTTCGACCCGTGCCCGCGGGTCGTCCTGATGTTCTGTTCGCAGTTCATCAAGACGGAAATTCTGAATAACATCATCGGTTATTACACGCATTGGTTCCCGCGCCGGGTAATGCTGGTGATGCCAACCATCGACATGGCCGAGAAACATTCGAAGCTGCGCATCGCCCCAATGTATACCAGTCCGGCGTTCCAGGGTATCATTGCGGCCCCACGGTCGAGGGACTCTGGCAACACGTTGACACTAAAGGAGTTCCCCAGCGGGGCCCTGCTAACAACCGGATCGAACTCCGGAAGTCAACTGGCGTCGTGGCCAATGGCTGTCTTGTTGTGTGATGAGATCAAGGACTGGCAGGATTCAGTCTCGCAGCAAGGCTCGCCGCTGCATATTGTGCGGATCCGGCTTTCGTCGCACGGCGACCGGGCGAAGGAAATGGACACGAGCACGCCGGGCGTGAAGGGGACGTGTCCCATTGAGCGTGAGTTCTCATTTTCCAGCCGCGCGGAGTTCGAGGTTCCGTGCCCACAGTGTGGCAAGTTTGAGACGTGGAAATGGCCAGGCTTGCGATATGATGGGGATCCGAAGCGTCCCGGCTTCCGTGTCTGGTATGAGTGTGGAAAGTGTGGGCATCACATTGAGGAGCACGAGAAGGCAACAATCTTCCCGCTCGGCCGGTGGGTACACGCGGATCCTGACAATCCAGTGAAAGGTTATCATATCAACGCCTTGTATATGCCCCCAGGGCGGACGACCTGGCGAAAGCTGGTCGAGGAATTCAACGAGGCCAACGAACGAGCGAAACAGGGCGATAGCACACTGCTGCAAGTCTTCGTAAACACACGCCTCGCGGAGACCTGGGAGGATGTCGGTGTTGGGGAGGTGCCTGTGAATGCCCTACTTTCGCGCCGCGAGCCCTGGCCAGACGATGCAATCCCGAATGGGATCCTCGTCCTGACCTGCGGCGTCGACGTCCACGATGACCGGCTCGACTGCCACCTGGTTGGTTGGGGACTGCACGGGGAGCGGTGGACCGTCGACTATCGCATCATCCCGGGCGGGCCGATCCCAGACGAACAGGGCCGGTATGATTGGGACTATTTGGATGACCTGCGGCACGAGACTTTCCGACGCGCCGATGGAATGCAGTTGCCAATCACGATCACACTCATCGACCTGGGCGGGCACAGGACTGATGAAGCCTACAGATACACCCGCTCTAAGTCTCCGCATCAAGTCGTCGGCTGTTTCGGTCGCGACGACAGCACGGCGCTGAGGCCGGTGGTTGAACGGCAGGCACGCCGGGACGAGAAAAGGCAAAACGCACACTATCGCATCGTTGGTACCGACCCCGCCAAGACCGCCGTTTTCCGGGCGATGCGGACGTGGGACGTGAAGTCGCCGGGCGGACCTGGAACCTGGCACTTCCCGATGCGCGACTGGTGCGACGAGGAGTGGTTCAAGCAGCTCACCGGCGAGCATGCGGTTACAATCACAACGAAGCGTGGACGCCAACGCCGCATCTACGTCCAGCACCGGCACGACAACCACGTGCTGGACACATCGGTCCTGGGATACGCCGGGTTCCGTGTGCTCGAAATCGAAGGCCGCCTGCGCCGCCTAATGGCCGCGCCCACAAGTGATCCCCTGCCGCGCGGCCGTCTACCCAAGCCCGAAACTCCCGTGCCGCCGTCACCGATCAAGGATCAGGCCAAACCTGTGGACAATGAGAGTGAGGATGTAGGCTCCCTGTCTGCACCCCCCAGCCGTATCCGTGGTAGGTGGCATGGCGGCTCCGACCCAAGAAGAGATTGACGCCGCCCGCAAGGCCGACCTGAACGGCATTACCAGCATCCGCGATGCCGAACAGGCCATCACCTATGATGCCAAGGCTCGCGCAGAGGGCATCGTCCGCGCCGAACGCCGCGCCAACCGCACCCCGATCGTTGGCTATGCTAAATGCAGCAAGGGGACTTGATGGCGGCGAAAGACCGTAAGCCAAGGAAACCGCGCGCTCCGGGCGTGGGGTCCATCGCGACACGATCCTATGATGCTGGCACACAGGGCCGCCGCCTCTCTGGGATGCAGGCGACAGGTACTGACGGCAACGCGGAACTGGCACTGGACGGCGCCTTGATGCGCTGGCGGTCCCGTAAGCTGGAGCGGGATTCGTCCTATGCGCTCAAGGTACTGCGCGAGTTTGCGACTGACCAGGTCGGCGACGGTATCCGCCCGCAATTTGAGACGGGCACAGACAAAGGCGATCGTAGGCTGACTGATGACTTTGAGGAATTTGTATATCAGTGTGACTCACTTACGGGTGGAACACTGTACGGCAATCAGCATCAGCTCGCAATGGCACTCGCCCGCGACGGCGGCGCGATGCTGCGTCGACGCTGGCGCCGTCCTGGCGACGCGGACTTGTGGGGGCGCCCGCTGACGGTGCCACTCCAGATCCAAACCCTTGAGTTGGATTATCTCACAACCAGTCTCGACGGGCAGTCACAGAACGGCACGATCGCGAACGGGATCGAGATCAATCCCTACGGCCAACGGGTCGCATATCACCTCTACAGATCGCACCCCGGCTCACAGTGGATGTTCGGCGGAAACGGTAGCGCGTTTGGGCTGGACGTCCCATCCGATACCATCATGGGGGGGTTCCGAGGCGACGTATCGCGTGTTTCAGCCTCTGAGATCCTGCACGTCTTCCCGTATTCGCTGACCCGGCCCGGACAGATTACCGCCGCGCCTTGGCTTCACGCGGTCATTCTGCGCCTGTGGGATCTTGATGGATGGATGGACGCGACTATGCTCGCGCGCCGGATGTCCGCATCCATGGGCGCGTTTGTCACAGGGGGAGATCCGCTTGCTTCTCCTGATTCGGTCGATTCTGCACACCCCGTCAATGATCGCGATTCGTGGAAAGTGTTGGACGGCGCCGGGTATCCGCTAGAACTGACTGAGCCGGGCGTCATAGGATATTGTCCGAACGGCAAGACGGTTGAATTCCCAGAACAGCCCAGCGTGCCGGGCCACGAAGAGTCTTCGCGCGTGTCCTTGCGCGAGATCGCCGCTGGTACAGGAATGTCCTACGAGGCGCTTTCCGGCGACGTATCACAGGGCAATTTTATCAGTCTTCGCGTTGCTTTGCTGGGCCGCCGCCGCCTGATGGATTCGCTCCGCTCGCAGGTCACGATCCCGATGCTATGTCGCCCGCTTGGATATTGGTTCTTGGCAGCGGAAGACCTTTCTGGGCGGTACCGACAGACCCGCGATCCTGTGCGTGTGCGATGGATTCCCCCGGCCCACGAGGATGCAGACGAACTCACCCGGATTAAGATCCTGGCGGCCAAGATCCGCTATGGGTTTGCGTCGTGGGAAGGGACGATCCGGGGGGAGCAGTGTGATCCGGAGCAACTCGCCGCCGAGATCCGCCGCTCGAACCTGCTCTTGGACGGCAGCCGGGACGGCGGCGCCCCGATCATCCTTGACTCTGATCCCCGCCGTATGACGCAGGCGGGGCAACCCGCCGCGCCCGCCGAACCGTCACCGATCAACGGTACACAGATGCCTGATAATAATCGAGACAAGGGAGGCGTCGCCTAATGGCCACACCGAGCATTCGCACCAGGACCGTCGAAACCCGCGCCGCGGATCTCGGTACCTATGATGCCTCCACCCGCACGCAGCACGTCGTGTTTTTTACACAAACCGACGCGATCAAGAAGGATCTTGATGGACAGCGGTACATTGAGCGGTGGCATCCCGAGGGCTGCGATCTGACCCGCGCCATGGGCGTCGGTGTGTCGCTGTTCTTCAACCACGCGCAGGGCGACACGCAGGATCCGCGCTATATTGAGCAGCGGCATGTTATCGGTAATGCCGTCCCCGAATCCTGGGTGATGACTCCTGAGCGTGGCGAATGCGACATTCGATTCATCGCGTTTGCTGAGGATGAATCTGACACTGAGGATGATAAGCGCGGTGCTATGAAGGTCGCGCACGGCTACAGCCGCGGGATCTCCCCCGGCTACCGAAAGATCGAAACTCGCGTGGAGGCGCCGGATGAGGTTGGGGGACTCCCCATCCTACATATCCTGCGCTCGGAAATCGTAGAACTGTCGGCCTCGCCGATGCAGGCGGATCCTGGAGCCGGCACACGCTCAATGGAGGATGCTATGCCCGACGCCATCAAGACGGATCCGACCCCGGACGAGATCGCGGCCCGCAACCTGGAGATTGAAAACGCCCGCAAGGCTGGCCGCAAGGAAGGCTCCAAACATACGATCGCGATCCGCTCCCTGTGCGCTCGCCACGGCGTCGACCTGGACGCGACGCCCAAGGAGTCAGATCCCGAAGCTATGATCGCAATCCGCGCAGCCATGGACGATCCTGAGATCAAGATTGCGCGCGTGTCGGAGCTGATCCTGGACGTGCTGGCGACCCGATCGGATGCTGCTGGTATCCGCACTGGACATACCGAGATGACGCGCGACGAGGGCGAGACCACTATCCGCGCAATGGATGCCTCACTGTCTATGCGCGCCGGACTGAGTGTGTCGGCCGAAGCTCAGGAGTTGGCCGCCCCGCTCGCATCCCTTGACCTGCTGGAGATCGGGCGGCGAAATCTGGAGCTGCACGGCGTTTCGACTCGCAGCATGACCTCGCGCCCGCAGTTGGCCCGAGCCATTCTTCACCAGGCGCCCGGCAAGGACATTGCGATCCGCGGCGGCGCGCACATGGTGGGCGACTTCCCGAGCCTGAATGCCAACGTGATGAACAAGGTTCTTCAGGCGGAAAAGGCGCTTTCGGGAGATTATGCGTGGTTTGAAAAGATCGGCTCCCGCAACGACTTTGCCGATTACACCCCCCGCACGTTTGTCGAAATGGGCGGACTTGGTGAATTGCCGGTTGTGAAGGAGGGCCAGGAATACGGTCGTGTGACGTTCGGCGACGGCTCGTTGTCCTACACGATCCAGAAGCGCGGCGCTGAGTTGCCGTTGACCGAGGAAACCTTGCTGCACAACGACCTTGGGCAGTGGGCACGCCTTGGCCGGATGTGGGTCAGATCCTCGATTCGGACCAAGTCGGCCGTTGCCGCCGCCGCCCTGTTTGGGAATCCTGTGATGAATGACGGTATTGTGTGTTTCGCAGCTGGTGTACCTGTGTGGGACAAAAAGCAGAAGACCAACAGCGGCGGGCACAACAACCTCGTTACCTCTGGCGGTGCCCCGTCCCCCGCTAGGATGGCCATCGTTGATCAGTTGCTCCGTACGGCGGTTGATCGTAGTGGGGCTGTGGTCGGCAGTCGCGCCAGGTATTTCCTTGGGCCGTCTGACTATGCGACCACTTTGGAGCGGTACTACTCGGCATCTTATGTCGCCGACGAAACCGATCCGACCACGATCGTGACTGTGCCGCTGGCCGAAGCGAACCGGATCTATATCCCCTCGCTTGCCGGAACGTACCCGTGGGTTTTGGGCACTGGCGACACCATGGCTTTCGAGTATGCATACTTGCAGGGCGAGGGCGGCCCGGTTGTGATCGAATATGCCGAGCAAAAGACCGATTCGCGGATCTACCACTGCCGCGAAGTGTTTGGCTGCCGCGTGCTAGATCACACCGCGTTCGCGATGAACGACGGCGTGGCCTAAGTCAATGGTTGACGCGGCCGGCTAATGCCGGCAGGAGGACGCTATGCAGTTTGCACAGGGAGTCAAGGAAACGGTTCTTCGGACGGTCCCGGCCGGCGGTGTGCTGGCTGATACCGCGTATCTGATCGGAGTCGAGATCCTTGTCGCGACGGATGACTATGACGCCGCTGACACAGGCGTTTTTGTCAAGCGTGGCCTGGTTGGGCTGAAGCCGAAGGCTGGTGATGTCCCGGTAGACGGCGGCGCGTGCTATCTGGATGCCACGACTCACGAGGTGCAGGCGACGCCTGGCGCTGCTGTGTACCTCTGTGGCGCGCGAAACTCGAAGGATGCCGTGTCCTTCGACGACGGCACGACCTTCATCGGCGTCGACCTCGATGGGACCGTGGCGGCTGTCTACGGCGTCCCCGGTGATATTCAGGGTGTGACCGCGGGGACGGGCCTGACCGGTGGCGGCACGTCCGGTCCCGTGACCCTGAGCATCGACAGTTCCGCGATCCCGGGCATGGCGGCTGTGGGCGGGGCCGGGAATCTCGTGCAGACGGCGGCTGCTGATCGTGCGCTGTCCGACGCCAGCATCCCCGTGGCCAACGTTGTGACTGAGGCGGCTGCGGCCTCTGCCGCCGATCAGATTGTGACCTCTGCGGGAGCCTCCAAGGTCGTGAAGGATTCGGGCGTCCCGCTGGCGAACCTGCCGCAGATGGCGGCTGTCGGTGGTGTCGGTGAACTGCTCTACACGGTGGCGGCGGATCGCGCCGTGTCGTCTTCGGGCCTGGCCGTGGGGATGCTTCCCCGCATCGCGAGGGTCCGTGTGACTGCGCCTGCTGACGGCAACGCGCACGACACGGCTCTTGTGCTGCCGGCGAAGGCGCTGGTCCTGGACGCGTGGATTGACGTTGTGACCGCGGACACCGTCCCCGGTTCGACGACCTTCAGTTTCGGCGTCAACGGCACCACGACCGGCTTTGTCACAGGTCTGGACCTGACCAGCACAGGCATTGCAACTGGTGGTGTGGACCTGGACGGAACGAACAACTGGTTCACCGCGACCACCTACGGATCGCTGCTCGCCGACTTCGTGGCCGGCACGAATGCCGACGATCGCGGGCTGTACGCGCGGAAGATCAAAGACAAGGGCGGCGAGACGGTCGCCTACCAGGCCAGCGCCGGATCCAACGCCGTCATCGACTTGTACGTGATGTACGCGGTGCCGCAGTAGTCCGACCCAACCCCCGCCCGTGGCCCATGCGCGGGCGGGGCTGAAACCCTGACCGGAGCGTGAGCGTGGGTAGCGCATTCGACAGTATCGCGGCGAGCATGCACGAGACGATCCGGGATACGTTCGGCGTCTCCGCGTCGTGTGTTCCTGTCGACGGTTCCGCCCCCTACACCGCCACGATCGTCTACCACATCGCGCCACGCACAGACGGCCTGGATCCGGCTGGCATGACGCAGTACCAGCACCTTGGACCGAGTGCCGACGTGGCCCTTGCCGACTGCGTTCCTGCACCGGCACAGGGCGATGTTTGGACGATCCCCGCCGACGCGTCGAAGGGCCTGGCCGACGACACCGACTTCCGCGTGGTTGGGGTTGTCCCGAAGGGCGCGGGCCAGTTGCGACTCTTGCTGACGGAGGTAGCCGCGTGAGCATCGGCACTCCCAGCGAGATCCGGTTGGCGGTCGTTGCCGCATTGACCGGACAGACCGACGCCGACGCCCGCGTGCGCGATGCCGAGCCGTTGCCGCTGGACGCCCAATCCCTGAAGGCTGGCCCGTGGCTGTCTGTGTGGACGCCCAAGCGTCGGTCCGTCCCTATGGGTGGCCCTCGGCGCCTATACACCGTCAGCGTGGACATCCTGATTCAGGGCGTGCTGTCCGGTCCGGACGGTCCAACGACGGTGAGTCGTCTCGACACGCTGGAATCCCAGGTCCGCGATGTGCTGTTGTCGGGGACGTGGGCGGATCAGTGGACGAAGATCGAGGCGGTTGAGTGCGACAACGGTGTTGACCCGCGCGACCCGTCCGTTGGCAGTTTCGACCTGACGATCCGGGTCGCGCACGATCAACAGTACGTGCCGACGCCCCCCGATCCGAGCGGTCAGATCCATCACGTCACAACCGAGCCGGTCAACACCGACGCGGAGGACACGGAACAGATCATCGTTGTGTCGACGCCCCCGGCGCCGGCCCCGTAGAAAGTGGAGGACGCCATGTCCGTTTCTCTCGTGCCCCCGCTGATCCCGACGCACAAGATCCCGGGCCTCCGTATCTACGTCGACAGGTCGTATGCTGGAACGGCAACGGACCGTCCGCGCACCCTGATCGTCGCTCCGTGCGAGACCGGCGCTAGCCTTCCGACCGGACTCCCGGCGCTGGTGACGTCGCTGGACGATGTTGCGACGTACTGTGGCGAGGGCTCGCCGATGTACGAGGCGTGCGCCGCATACTGGACCGCGCACCCCACGGCGGAACTGTGGATCGCGTGGCCGGGTGACGGCACAACGAAGGCGACGTTCACCGGGACGCTGTCGGGCACTACCAGCGCCGCCGGCACCCTGCACCTGTACGGCAACGGAATCCATCACCTCGCCGTCGCGATCCCGAAGTCGAGTGACGCGACCGCGACCGCCGAACTGCTGGAAACGGCGGTCGACGGTGCCGACGACTTCCCCTGCACGTTGAACAACACAGCCGGTGCGCTGACGTTCGAAACCAAGTTCGGTGGTGTGCCCGCAAACTTCGTGGATTTGCGATGGAACTACGGCGGCGCGACGGCGGGCGAATCCACCCCCGCCGGCCTGACCCTTCCGACGATTGTTGCGGGTGTTGCTGGCGCGACCGATGTCTCGCACGCGACCCTGATCGCTGCCATCGCGGATGACCGCTTCGATCACGTCGTCCTGGGCTACAACGACACAACGACTATCGGCCTGTGGGCGACCGAGATCGCGCGCCGCTGGGGCGACAACGTCATGCTGTATTCGTGGGCCTCGGTCGCGAATAAGGACATCATCGCGGACCTCAAGACGTGGGTCGAGACGCACGACGACTGGCGGATCCAGGCGATCGGCTACGAGGCTGAGAACCCGACGCCGCCGTGGATCATCGCCGCGGACTACGGCGCGACCTGTGAATACCACCGGACCCTCGGCCCGACCGGGTCTCCACACCAGGGCGTCGACGGCTACACGCTGGGGACCGCCGTCGCCACCCCGAAGGGCAACAGGTTCACGAAGGCACAGCGGGAACTGCTGCTGGGCTACGGCTGTGCTACGATGTCGACCGACTCGTCCGGAGACGTCATGGTCGAACTGGAAGAGGCGTCGAATGGCGACCCGATCCAGAACACATGGATCCTGAAGGCGTGGAACGAATACAAGATCAGCGAACTGACGCAGCCCGCGTACCGAAACAAGGCGCTGATCAGCGACGAACTGGATCCGGTTCCCGCCGGTTGCATGGCACCGAAGTCGCTCCGCGCGAAGTACCTGGCGATGGGCCGTGTCGCATTCGAGCGCGGTTGGTTCCGGGACTACACCTCGTATCAGGCCGGCCTTGTGGTCGAGCCTGTGACCGGGGATCCGGACGCGGTCGCGATCCTGGAGACGCCGAACCTCGCTGGCCAGTTGCGCCGGATCAACAACGTCGTGCAGTTCACTCACACCGCGTCCTGATAGGAGGGCTCGATCATGGCCATCACGAACAACGTCATCGGCCGTCCGGCCACGTGCCGCATCGACGGACGCACCCTGGCGATGAACGGCTGCACGTACAGCCCGCCCGGCGCGGCTGCGGAGCCTGTGAAGGGCGACAGGCGCATCATCGGGTGGAAGGAAGGCGAGCCGACGCCCGCGATCCTGAAGGGCACGCCGGTCCTGGATTCGTGGACGCTAGACGACCTGCAAGCCGTCCGCAACTCCACGATTGATGTCGACTTCGGCAACGGGGAAATCTACATCCTCGGCAAGGCCCGCCTGACGAACGTCCCCGAACACAACAGCGACGACGGCACCTGTGGCGAGTGTACCTTCATGGGCCTGACCGGCGAACGCGCCTAGTCCCCCGACCTGGCGCAGCGAGGTAATACTGTGGCTGCGACCCTCCCCATCACCATCGCACTGAGCCGGCCCGTCAAAGACGGGTCGCGCACACTGTCTGAGGTCTGCATCACGCGTCGCCGGTCCGGTGCGGATCTGCGTGCGGAGTCGCGGGCAGAGTCGACCGACCATGCTGGTTTGATCGAAGTCCAGCGGGCGGGCGACATGCTGCCTTCTACTCCCGAGGCCATGGCGAATCAGGATGTCAACGCGGTCCTGGCCGCCATCGCATCGGCGGGGGACGAACCCGCCGAAATCGAAGCGTGGCCGTATGTTCTGCGGTTTCCGACCGGCGACCTGACCGAGATCAAGCGCCCGCGCGAAGCCATAGGCAAGGACGCGCGTATCGTTGGCCGCGTCGCGGGCGATTGCGTGCCCCTGCGGATGATCGCGTGGGTGGAACTGCTGTGCGGCCTGACGCGGGCGGAATTTGACGCCCTGGACGCGTGCGACGCGGAGGCGCTGTGCTTGGGTGTGGTCCCTTTTTATGCGGGTTCCCCGATCCGGCCGAGTGCCTCCGCATTCTTGCTCGGCTCGCCGTCGCCTGTTCCTGGCAGCCCTCGGAGCTAGACGCGCTGCCGCTGGCGGACCTGGAGGCGCGGCAGGACGAGATCCGGCAGGCACTGAGAGAGGTCCGTGGTGGCCAGTAAGAAATTCCGAGTCGCGGTAGAGATTGCGGCCACAGACGCCGCCTCGTCCAAGGCTCGCACGATTTTCCGCGGCATCGCGGCTGAGGCCCGCTTGTTGTCGTCGGGAGTCTCCGGGGCGTATCACAGGATCGTCAACCTGAAGTCGGCCGTGATGGGACTGACGGCGGGCTATCTCGGCATGCGTGGCGTACACGCTGCCGACGAATGGGCGAGCGGCGCCGCGGAGTTGTCGCGTCTGTCGCGGCAGGTTGGGATGTCGACCGAGGGATTCCAGGAGTTCGAGCAAGTCGCGGAACACGCAGGCGTAGCGCCAGACGCATTCCGGCTCGCACTCAATTTTGCGAACAAGGAGTTGGGCGCATTCCACGCCGGTACCGGGAAGCTGTCCGCGTTCCTGAAGTCATACCCAGCCCTCGCCACGAAGCTGCGATCTGCCCCGAACACAGAAGCCGCCCTGTCGACGGAACTGGAAGTGCTGAGGCGCCTGCCGGACGCGGCCTCGAAGGCGTACATGGCGCGCGTGATGTTTGGCCGCGGCAGCGCCGGGATGGTCCGCATGGCGGAACTGTCGGCCGCTGCCATCGACAAAGAGCGGGAGGCGGCCCGGGCAAACGGCTTGGTAACGACACAGGCCGGGTTGGATGCGGAATCGTTTGCGCGGGCGCAGAACGAGGCGGGAGACGCAATCGAGGGTGTCAAGAACGCCATCGGCGCAAGCCTGTTGCCTGTGTTGACGCCGGCGGTCAACAAATTCGCGGACTGGGTGCGGCAGAATCGAGCGTTGGTTGCGTCGAAGGTCACGGCGCTCATCGAGCGCACCGGACAAGTGGTCTACACCCTCGCCACAGACACGCTCCCGAGGGTGTCGAAATTCATGTCGTTCATCGCAGACAACTGGCGCGAAATCTACGCCGGGGCCAAGGTTTTCGCGATGTTCTGGGCCGGGACCAAGATCATCGGCGGAATCCAGGCTGCCGTTGCCGCCGCCGCTCCTTTGATCGGGCTGGCGAGCGGAGGCGCTGCCGCCGCGGGTGCCGCGAGCGCGTTCGGCACAGGCGCGGGCGGATCGTTCATGGCGAAACTGGCGGCCGGTGCCGGGCCGTGGGGTGTGGTTGCCGCCGCTGCCATCGGGACGGCGTTGCTGGTGCGGTTCAACAACAAGGGCGACAAGGAGCGGCTGGAAAGCAACACGAAGTTTAAGGCACAGAAAGCGGCATTTGAGGCGGGTCGGTGGGCTCGTGCGTTGCCCGACGCCGCCGACCAGGCCGAACGCAACATCTACAGCGTCAACAACCCCGCCGTCCGGGGTATGACCATCGAACAGTTCCGGGCACACCCCTACTGGCAGGGCGAGGTTGGGAAGGAAACGCAACGGGTGGCGGCGCTTAACTACGGCGTCACGTCGATTGATCAGGCTGAGGCCCGAGCCGCATCGTTTGGCACCCCGGCCGCCTTCCAACCAAACAACCCGTATGCGCCCAACGTCCACGGGGCAGTCAAGGTCGAGGTGGAACTGAGCGGCGCCCCGAAGGGAACGAAGATGCGGACACGGTCGACGGGACAGGTCGACGCGAGCGGAACCATGCGCCGCCTTGTGGGTGTCGACGCCTATGAACCGGAGTACGAGTGATGCGGCAGGCGAGTTTCAGGGGCGTCGACTTCTCGTGGGTGGACGCCCCGCGCCAGTTCGGTCGCAACACAGCGGAACACGTCTACCCCGACCGAGTGGACAGCGACGGGAACGCGGTCGAGTCCCGCCCGCCGTGGGTGGAAGATCCGAGTGGCCGCGTCCGCACGTTCCCGATGACGGTGGTTTTCGTCGGTGACGACTGCGAGACACAGGCGGACAAGTTCGTCGCGGCGTGTGAGACCCCCGGACCAGGGCGCCTCGTCCACCCCATCCTTGGCGAGCTTGACGCGATCTGCGAAACCGGATCGCAGACCATCGACCAGACCAACGGCGAGGCGCGGCTAGAGGTCACGTTCAAAGAATGCGGCCGTGCGGATCTGGCCGCGGAACAGTCCACAGCCACGTCGGTCCCATCCGCCTCCCTAGCAGCCGCCGTACGTGCCGCCGCACACGCTCGCGCGATGCTGAACCGTGCCGCGTCCATGGCCGAATCGATCGCGACCGCCACGGACGTCCTGACCGATGCTATGGCGACGGTCCGCGACATCATGGTTGCTGTCGGATCGCCCGCGTTGGCGTCAACGATCAAGGGCCGTGTGATTGCCCTGACCGCATCCGCCGCCGCCCTCGCAGAGACACCCGAAGACATTGCGGACGCGTGGGATACTCTGTTCGCCGACACGTCGTCCGCGGATTGCATGGCATCGATTGCCGACCTGTCCGCGGTCACGTCGACGGACGAATACGGGGACGCCGTCGCACAGGCGATTGTCATTTCGACAGCCGGCGCGGCCTGCAACGCCGCCATCGCCAACCCCGGCGAAACGAATCTGGACGCTGACGCCCAAGCGAGCGCGCTGACCGCGTCCCTGATTACCGCCGCCGACTTGGCGCACACCCCGGACCAGCGCGCGGACCTCGTCGGGCTCGCGTCCGTGTCGGCGTCCGCCCTTCGTCGCATCGCCGGCACGCTGCCCCGGGTCGAAGTCATCACGATCCGTCGCCCGACGCCGCTGCTGACCCTCGTCGCCGACCTGTTTCCAGGCCAGGACCCGGAACGGGCGGCACTCGCGATCCTGCGACGTAACCCCCGCGTCAACGCGTTGTTCGTGCCTGCCGGAACGCTGGAGGTGGTCAATGCCTGACATCCCCAGCCTGCGAGTCGGCGGCGGGACATTCGACGGGTGGGAGTCTGTGACCGTAACCCGCTCGCTGGAAATCATGCCCGATACCTTCAGCCTGGAAGCGACGGTCCCGCGCATCGACATCCCGGCCGGTGCCCGGTGTGAAGTCTGCTACGGCTCGGACGTTGTGCTGACGGGCATGCTGGAAAAGCCGCGCTGGCGACGCGATGCCAACGGGCGATCCTTCGGCGTTTCCGGCCGGTCGCTCCCGGGCAATCTCGTCGACTGTGCAGCAAAGCCGGGCGTGTACCTTGGCCTGGATCTGGGAACGCTCGGATGGCAGCTTGCGGAGCCGTACGGGGTGGACGTCCGGGTTGCGGTCGGCGTCAACCCACCGACCCTGCCCCGCGTCGTCGTGAAGCCGGGGCAGACGGTCTATGAGGTTTTGGAGAAACAGGCCAGGTCCGCGGCGATGTTGTGGCTATGTGGCACGGACGGCGTTCTTGTGTTGACCGTTCCCGGCCAGGTCCGCGCGTCGACCACGCTGGCATTCCCGGCTGTGGAGTCAATCGAGACATCCCTTGATCTGGCCAAGCGCGTCGACGTCATCGAATGCCGTGGACAGATTGCGGGCGATGGCGGCATCTGGGGCGTCGGCGCGTTTTCGGTCGGGACCGTGACCGACGCCAGCCTCAAAGGCAAGCGGAAGATCATCATCAATGCCCCGAACCGGGCGACGGCGCAACAGTGCGCGGACCGTGCGGCAATCGAGGCCGCGGCCCGCTACGGAAAGTCTGTGTCGGTGCCAGTCAAGGCGTCGTCATGGCGCGATCCGAGTGGTGCCCTGTGGCAACCTGGGAGGCTGTACCCGACGCGGGAAGAATGGTGGGGCCTGGACACGCCTCTGATTCTGCGGTCGGTCACGATGACGTACGGGGCGAAAACCGGCACGTCTGCGGACCTGGATCTGACCGTGCCGCAAGCCTACCTGTGGGAGCGCATCGCGGCGGCGGATCCGAAGCTGGCGAAGGGCCTGCGTGTGGCGTTCCCGGAACTGCTGGGGAATTGGTGATGGCACGTCGCGCAATCAGTCGCGGGATCGTCACCGCCTACGATGACACTGGGGACGTGCCTTTGTGTCAGGTACAGGTCGGCCCCGATGCGTCAGAGGCGATCCCGGACCTGGAATGTCTACAGCCCGCGGGACTGTCGCACGTGCCGACCGCCGCGAGTGACGGACACGGGGCGGAAGCGGTCGTCGCAGAGACTTCCGCGGGCCTGGACGTTGTATCGGGCCTGTCTGACCGCCGCCGCCGTCAGAAGGGGCATTCCGCGGGCGACACAGTGCTATTCGGCACGCATCACGCGACGGCCGCCGACAACGCGCGCGTGGAGTGTCTGACGGCCGCCGTCGCGGTCAAGGGCAAGCCGTTGACAGTGGACAGCACCTGTGACGCGAGCGGGTACAAGGCCGGCGGAACGGCCGGTAAGACGGGAGTCAAAACGATCGTGACGGACGCCGGGACGCTGACGTTGACGTTCAAGGGCGGCATTCTGACAGCCACCGATCCGATCGGGTGGATGGGGGACTAAATGGCAACCGCTGCATGGTCCGAAATCAGCCTGTCGAACGGCCTGTCTGGACCGGTCTTCCGCGCGTGGGATGCGGCGATCAACCTGCTGCCCGACCATCCGACGATGGCCGACACATGGACGGTCATCGACTGTTCCGCGGGGACTGTCGACGCGACTCCGCCGTGGTCCGACACCGGGTGGATATCGGATATCAGCCCCACGGATCCGTCGTGGGTCGCGCTGCGGTGTGCGCAGGCCAACGCGGACGACACGTACCGCGAGGTCTTTCTGGGGTACGTCAGGGGGACACACGACCTCGCTGGATTCGGATCCAAGACTGGCAAGGGCATCTACTGCTGCTACTCCCCGATCGGCGGATGGAACACAACCGATCATCTATTCGGCGCGGACCTGGGCGACTGGCGGAACGGGTCATTGAAGGCGCTGACCGGGTACGACGCCGCGGCGGTGATGAAGTTCTGGTTGTCGTCCGGGGCGGCTGATCGGCCTGGTGGCCTGGGTGTGCTGACGCGCCAGGGCACGGGTTCGCACACCTACTCGTTCCTGGTCCCCGAAGTACGCCCGCCCGTAGGTAGTGCCGAGGACCCGCGCCGGTCCTGTCTCTGCTACGGCCAACCGTCAGCGACCGGGGCCGGATTCCTGTCGACCGTTGGCGGCGGCGGCATCGTGCCGAAAACGACCCTTGACGGCTGGGACGTGTCGTACCTCGTGAAGGGGACCGCGTACGGCACAGACGGCATCGATTCGGCACTTGTCGCGGTCGACGGGATCCGAGTCAATAACATCACGACGGGACTCAATATAGGCCTGTTGGTCGCCCCGGAAGGTATCACAGGCACCAACGGCGAGCCAGACGCCGGGGCGGGCCTGGCGATCTGGGAAAACTACGCGTGGCCGTACGACGCGGACCGCGATGGGTCCTGGGTGTAGGGGGTAGGCGTGGCGACGATTGCTACCACAGGCATCACGGCTACCCGTTTCGGGGCGGCGGCTCCGGTTGCGGCCACGATCAACCTGCTGTCGGCAGTCACGGACGGGCCGTTGACGCTTGTGCTGACGTTCGACCGCCCCCCCGCCGGTGCTGTTCTGTCTGCTGGTTCATACACCATCACAACCAGCGGCGGCGGCCACGTTCCCAGCGTTGCTTCGGTGGCCCTGGATGCCGTCCCGCCCGGCGAGGTCTACCCGTTTGGTGTGCGGCTGGCGTTCGCGGAACAGGCCACAGACGGCGAGTCGTACGCGGTCGCGGTCGCTGGCATCACCGGGCCGTGTGACGAGGCGTTGGGCGTCGATTCGGCGTCCTGGACTGCGGAAGCGGTCGCCCCGCAGGCCGTTTCCGCGCAGGCTTCACACCTGGATCTAGCCGTCACATTCGACGCGGACCTTGACCCGGCTACCATTGGCGACCCTGGAGACTGGACGCTTGCCGGCATGACGTCCCCGCCCACGATCCTGTCTGTGACTCTGGACGTGGTCGCGAGCTTGGTTGATCTCGTCCTTGACGGCGAGCTTGCCACGGGCGCGACCATCACCGCTCCTGCGACCGTCACGGACACGTCGGGTAACGCGGTCGACGCCGCGCATCGGACCGCGACGGTGTACGTCGACAACGACGATCCGGTGAGCCTGGACGGAACCGACGCCAACGCCGCCGCCCTGTATGTCACTCCATCCGGGGAACCGCACGCCGATCCGTGGAGTCCGCTGCCTGACGATCCCACCGACGAAGACGACATCCTTGACCGCGCGACCGTCGCCTGTCTCGGTACGGACCGTGCGCGTTCCGCTACCGACGTCATGCCCCCGAGCAACGACGCCGTCCCGTACAGCGGCGGCACTTGGTACGACTTTTATGAGGATCCCGCCGAACGCCTGGATTCGCGCGGGTGGATGGTCCGTCTCGCGGGCGTGTCCGACGACGCGACAACGCGAGCGCGGCAGTACCAGACGGCCGATCTACAGCCGTTCGTCGACAACGGATACCTGACCGCGGCCGAGGTCGCAGCCATGGTCGCTGGGGATCGCATGGAAATTGCCGGGGTTGCGACCCTGGCCGCGGGGGAATAAGCATGTCGAATCCCTACACCAGCCCGACCCTGGCGACGATTGCCGCGCGTGTCGCGTCGGACGTGACCGCCGCCCTGATTGATGCGCCGTACCTGCTTATGCGTCTGCTGCGGGGCATGGCCGTCCGCTCGTCCGGGGGCGCGTCCTGGGGACTGCACCAGGCGATCGAAGCGGCGGCGGGCCAAGCGAATCCTCTTGACGCCACAGAAGACGGACTCGACGCATGGGGCAGCTTCGTATCCCGCACCCGCAATCAGGCGACGTACTGGACGGGTGTGTTGAACGTGTACGCGGCGGCTGGCTCCATCGCCACGACCGGGGACCGCCTCGTCGTCAAGGGCGGAACCGCGCTGTACGAGTTGAAGGCGGGGCACACCTGGGGCAGCGTGTCGGGCTACTATCCGCTCGCCGCACAAGCTGTCGACGCCGGCACGGACAGCAATCTGGACGCTGGCGATGTCCTGTCGTTTGTGACGCCCCCTTCCGGTGTCAATACCAGCACCTACGTCTACAGCGTCACCGCGGCGGCCAGCGACGAAGAAACCGACGATACCTACCGCGTGCCGGTCCTGGCGGCGTTCCGTGGGGCCGGCGCACAGGGTGGAACCGCAGACGATTACGAGGCCTGGGCGCTCGCCGTCGCTGGGGTGTATTCGGCGGCGGCCACGAGCCCGACGCCGGCGACGGTAGATGTCGTGATTGCAGCGTCGGACGGTGCTGAGCCGGAAGGGCCTGCGGTGCCCGATGCGGCCCTGTTGTCGGCTGTCACAGACGCGTTGGCCCTCAAACAGCCCGTTGACGACACCGTGACCGTTACCGCGTGGAGTGCATGATGCGGATTCGCGGCGTTCCCATGGTCCCGCTGTCAACCGAGGATTGGGCGACGTTCCTGGCCGCAATCGGTTTCCGCGGGCCGGCGTGGCGGGACTCGACAAATCGATGGTGGGCGTTCCTGCGGGGGCTGGCTCCGGAATTCGGCCGCGTTCACACGTCGTTGATCCAGCTTGTGAACGACCTGACCTTGAACGATCCGACCTCGGCCTGGGTGACGTGGTGGGAAGAGGCGTTGGACCTGCCGGAAGACGACTTCCCCGTCCCGGCCACGCTGGCGGACCGGATCGTCGCCGTCAAACAGGGGCTGGCCCGTGCGCGGTGGGGACAGTCGAAACCGTTCTACGTCGCCCTCGCTGCGTTGCTGGGTGCGTCCGTGGACATCGACACATTGACCGACCGGATTCGGACGTTCCGCGTGCTGTCCCTGGACGGCGCGTGGGTTCCGGCTCGCATGGGCGCGTGCGAAATGGGGACCGCCGTCATGGGCGGCACCATCACCGCGACGGGCGAAAAGGTACAGCGAGTCATCAATCGACGGAAGCGGCTCGCGTCGCGCGTCATCTACACAGACTAGGAGGGCTCCATGCTCGAAAAGATTTTGATGGCCGCGGACGAGGTCAACACGACGACGCCACCGACGATTCCGACGACGGGGACCGCTGGCTACCCGCAGGACACCGCGCCGGGCGTGAAGGGGACGCCGGTCCAGGCGTGGCAGTTCGACATGCTCCATCGGTCGCTGACGGCGATCATCACGGGCCTGGGTGGGACGTTCGGCGCGAACGTGACGGCGCTGTGGGCGGCGCTGGGGCCGCACGTCCGCGGCGTCTGGTGCGGGACGGCTGCCACTGACAACACAGCAAGCGGGGACTATTCCGTGGTGCTCGGCGGCGCCCTCAATGTCGCTAGCGGCACCGCCGCCGCGGCGGTAGGTGGGGGGCCAAACACAGCCAGTGGCGATGCATCGGCTGTCGTGGCTGGAACCTATGGTACGGCCAGTGGCGTCTCGGCAGTGGTTGCAGGAGGCGACCACAACACAGCAAGCGGTGATTGGGCGTTTGTCGCAGGGGGCGCCCACAACACAGCAAGCGGTATTGAGTCGGCTGTCGTCGGAGGGAAAAACGCCGAGAACGGCACCGCCTACAGCCTCGGACTCGGCAAGGGCAGCAGCGCGCCCACGGTCAACCCCGCCGCCCCCGCAAACCAGAACCTGTCCGTCCTGCTGAAAGGCGACGGAGGGGATGGCCTGTTCGCGGGCACAGTCACAGTCGGTGGCGATGTCGACGCCGGCACGGGCGCGACCGTGACTCTGGACGGGGCGACGGGCGATATCAGTGCGGACGGAAACATTGACTCCGCCGGCCATATCAGCGCCGACGGAAACGTCACGTCGGATGCCAATGTCATCGCGTTGGGGTATGTGCAGGCAGTGGGCCAGGTTGTCGGCGCCGGCGGCCTCACGGTAGGAACGACATCCGGCACCATCGGCGGCAGCCCGTACGTCATAAACAAGCCGTCAGGCAGCGGCGGGAAGCAATTCAGCGGCTCTACGTGGTGGGGGCTCGGAGAAGGCGGCGAGGAATTGTTCGTCGTCAACAACTCGCTCGTCGGCGCGAACACGCACATTTACCCGAGCGCATGGTGCGACAATCCCAGCGCGACCCCGCAGGCGTCCATCAAGGCGCGCTCGGTCGGGCAGTTCACGGTCGCCGTACAAAACAACGGGCAACTCTCGGTCGAGGATGCGCTGGTCATGTTCTCGTTTTTTTTGGTCAACCCGTCGTGAGGTGGCTGTGGCTGAGTTCGCGGTTAGGGTCGACTTGCGGTCGCTCGACATCCTCGCGGATGCGTTTGGTGGGCGGCAGATGGACTATGCCAAGGCCCGCATGCTGACGGCGCTCGCCAAGGATTCACAGGTGGACCTGCGTGGGACTGAAGGCAGGTACGTTCACGTCCGCACGCCATGGACGGCGAAGGGGATGCGAATCGAGCCGGCGAGCAAACGCGGCCCGTTTGTGTCGCGAGTCGGCACGGTAGACGCCGTCATGGGCGACCTTGTGACTGGCGATCCACGCGAGCCGGCCACGCCTGGCAAGGAAATAGCGATCCCGTTGGTTGGACCGGGTCGTGGCCGTCCGACGCCGCAATCCCTGACACGCCCGTCGCGGTGGCCAAAGGCGCTGGTTGAGGGCGGGGATGTGTTCGTTGGCGTCGCGGGTCACGGCCACGGAGAGGGGCGCAAGCTGGGCGTGTGGAAGCGCGTACACCGACACGAGGCGTTCGTGGGCGTCAGCAGTCGGCGCCAACTTGCCCGCGCGGGCAAGATCGCGTCGCAGGGAGGCGCGGGGACAAGAGGTGGCCTGCAGCTGCTGTACGTCCTGCGCGATGAGGCGGAAATGCACGCGGGCCGGTGGCCGATGGACAGGCTCGTGTCTGCCACCGTCGAGCACCGCTACCCGGAGCGATTCTACGACGCGTTGGAGGAAGTCGCGCGGACAGCCCATGCCCGCATAGGAGATTGATACCATGCCGCCGATTGACGAGACGCGAGACATCCGGGAGCGCCTGTCGCGGATGGAGGGATATCTGATTGCGCCCGAGGTGGGCTTGATTCCGCGGGTGGCGGCGTTGCACGAACTCGTCTCGGCACAGGGGCGACGCCTGGACAGCGGAGACGGGGCGTTTGTCGGCCTGCGCGCGTCGGTTGCGGAGCTGACCGCTGGACCAAATCCGGCCGTGCGTAAGGAGGACTGCCGCCACCAACACGACAATGCGCGGTCGTGGATCAGGACGCTTCTCCCCCCGGTCATCGCCGCGATCCTGACGATGGTGGGGGCCCGTGCTCTGGCCCTTCCCTCGCCCGTGTCCGATTCGCTGCTCGGCTTCACCTGCCCGGCTGAGACGTGCGCGATCCCGGGAATGGCCACGCCCCCGCCCGCAGTCGAGTCTCGCATCCCATCCGGCCGCGGCTTCTGGATCTGGCGTGTGAAACAAGACCCTGCCCGCCTCGCGGACTCGGTCGCCTCCATGCACGGCACCTGGGTCGCCGTGAAGGCTGGCAATCGCGGCACTCCCAGCGCCAACCGCGACACCTCGGGAGAGTGGCGGAATCAGTTCACGCCTGCGCTTGTCGCCGCTTTCCACGCCCGCGGGATCAAGGTCTACGGCTGGGGATGGGACGAACCTTGCTGTCTCGATAAGCAGGTCAAACTTGTGCAGTCTGTCTATGATACCGGCGCGGACGGCTATATCGTTGACGCGGAAATGCCCTGGGATCGTGGGCAGAAACAGACTGCGGCAAGGTACATGGCCCGAGTGCGAGCGGCGGTACCGTCCTGGTTCATCCTGGCCGATGCCCCGTGGGACGTTCGGCATTATCATCGGCAGTTCCCGTATGATGAATTCGGGCGGTACTCGTCGTTTCGCTCGCCACAGGTGTATTGGGAGGCCCACGGAATCAACGTATACACGTCGTTCTGGCGGTACGTAGATTCGTGGGGGGTCAAGGGCCAGGTGCCGAGCGCGTCCGCGTGGGGCAACGTTACGCCTGCACAGGTAGCCGCTTTCGAAATGTTGGCGCGGGCCGCGGGAATGCCCGGCGTACTGTACTGGGTCCGCGATAGCATCCCGCCCGACGTGTACAATTGGTTCGTCTCGCACCCTTGGTGATGCGCATGATCCTGCCCACACTCCTACTCATCGTCGCGGCGTGGCTACTGTGGCAGACACAGGGTCCGCGCCCGGGAGGTCCGTCATGTGGCTGATCATCGGCAAGTGGCTCGGGCACCGGAAGTGGACGGTCCTGCTCGTTTCCATCATTCTGATTGCGTCTCTGGCCAGTATCGCAACGTTGGCGTGGCGGCTGCACGCCGCGCGATCGTCGGTGTCACAGTTGCAGGACCAGCTTATGTCGGCCGAGGTGGTGCGACAGATCGGGGACACGCAGGCCGAGGTGTTGACGGCCGAGGTCGCGGACCTGAAAGCGCGACTGGAGAAGGTCAACGCGGACTTGGTCGACCAACTGGCCCGCGGCGAGAAGGTAGTGAGTCTGACACAGACTAGGATCGTGTACCGCACGGCCGCGGTGGATATCCCGGGAAATGTCTCGACTGTACCTGCGACGGCGACCGCGCCAGCGCAAGCGCGCGTCGATTTCGTGGGCGAGAAAGGCCCTGTACATGTCGCAGGGTACACGCTCGCGCCGGCCGGGACCGCCCACCTGGAATGGGCCGTCGCGCCCCTGCAACTGGACGTGGTCGTGACCCGCGGGAAGGACGGCCGGTACCGCACACTTTTTGACACACACGATGAGGCGTGGACTGTGACGGCTGCTTCGACCGCGATCGATCCGTCCGTGCTGCTGGACACGCAGCGGCGGTGGTACATCGCCGCGACTGCCATGGTGGGCGTGCCGGACTGGCGGACTGTGGCCGTGGGCGTGGACGGCGGGTATCAGTGGGATCGCGTCAGCGCCGGCCTCGCGTACCTGCACGATGGGTACGGGCTGGAGGCGGGACATAGGTTAGGGTTGCGGGTGGGGGGGAGATTCTGATCGCCGTATCTCGGAGGCACGCGCGGCGTGCGCTCCGCTTAGCATCCCTGGCCCTGCGGCAACAGCCCGTGCCGATGATCCATACCTCCTGTGTCCGCTGATCGTAGCGCATCGCGGCCCACGCACACCCCACTGTATGCACGTCAAATCCGATGCTCCAGCGGTACCTATCCCATTTTCTGACGCGGACGACCGACACATTACTCATCGTGGACCCTCCGCCACCCACCGGATCGCCGCCGGGCCAAGCGGACAGTCCGACGCGTGGCAACACATTTATTGGGGTGCCGGCACTCAGCCTGTGCCCTGGGCGTCCCCGGGCAGATATCCATCCAGTACGGACACGCAGGCGATCCACCCTCCGCCCAGCACAGCCCCGGCGGAATGTCTGCGATGCGACAGATCATGCTATCCTCCTACGCCCCGGCGGCATCGGCCTCCGCCAGCCACGCCCGCCGGAGTGCCTCCCTCGCAGCGTGGAGTAGGTCCAGTGCTGCTGCTGCGGCAGCGCACGCCGCCTCGCGCTCGTCCGGGTCCGGCGAGCGGTAGAGTCCGCCCGCCGACAGGATCGCGGGGTACGCACCCCACTCGGCTAACATAGCCTCGGTCTCGGCCCTGCGGGCCGAGTCCTCCGCGATGCGGAGCTGCCGGGCCCGTGTGGCCCGAGCTTGGTCGCACCGCGTCCATGTGCGGAGGCCGTCTCCCTTTGTGAAATTCGGTCGCGTGTACATTTCCCCCCCTTCCCCGGCCTCAGACGAGGCCGGGGCGCTGCGTGACTCAGTCCGCCTCGCGGATCTCGTAGTCTTCAAGGCTCCCGCAAAGCCGCTCGGTCTCCGCGTCCGCGAAGATGATCCGAGTCAAATCGTCCGACAGCGACATACGGCCACGGTACCCGGCGTCGAGGTGCATCGCGACCAGGGCCTCAGCTGGCGTCCGCCCCTCGTACTGACCCATGTCCTGCCCCGCCTTGCTGGTGATCTGGTACGTCGTCTGGCTCATCTCGTCCCCCTCGTGTCAGGTGTCGGCGAGGGACCTTCCCCTCACCCATGGACAGATGGTAGCGCCTCTTTTCTGGCGTGTCAACAATTATTTTTACACGCGTGATTGCGGCGTAATATCATCGGGTTGCGCGGTTTGGACGGCTAAGGTAAAAGCTTTTGCCTAGGCGGGCTGCGGGGCGGCGGGATGCTCCGTGATCCACTCCCCATCCTCGCCCAGCATCGTACCGCGCCGGGCGAGTACCTCGACCGCCTCCACGATCACGGCCCCCTCCTCCGGGCCGATATCCTCCCCGGAGTAGCCCTCGTCCAGCGCCGGGCCCAGCACGATCTCGCTCCCATCACTCAGGGTGGCGGTGGGGTGCTCCTCCCGCCACTGCTCCCACCCAGCTACGCACCCGAGCCCGTACTGCCGCATCGCCTCCTGGGCCTCTTCGGCCTCCGCGGGAGTCTCCCCCCCCTCGGTACCCCACTCATCGCCCAGTAGGTAGGCGGTCGCCCCACGCCAGCCCAGGTCGCGGACCAGGGCCTCGCCCCAGCCCTCGTCGGCCGCCGCCTCGATCGGCCGCGGTGCGGCCGTAGCAGCGGCCTCGGTAGCCGCCAGGTATCCGCCAGCGCATCCCAGCTCGTACGGCGTCTGCCGCTCCTCCATGATCTCCCTCCTCGTGCCCGCTAGTGGGCAGGGCCAGAGTAGCGCTTCCGCCGCCACGGCGTCAACTATTTTTTTTCACGCGTACAATCAAGTAGTTACGCCGTATTGCCTCGCCCATCCCTCTGGTGTATCCGGATACGGGCCTCGCGTGAGGTAGAGGATTGCAACCATCGTGCCAACCGCAGCGGATCCTGCGAATATTCCCCAGGCGGACGGAGGCTACCCCGACCGATGCCCTTGCAATAGTCGGGCCACCTGACCTGCTAGCAATGAGCATGCCAAACATCGACGAAATTCATGTCTCTGCAACATTTTCCTGGGACCTGCCGGAGGCCGAGCGCCTGGCTGATCTGTGGTCCGCGATCGCCCCGACGCGGCTAGGCGGTCCGGCTACTGGTATGCGAGGCGAGGACTTCACCCCGGGTATGTATCTGCGGGAGGGCGACGTAATCACCTCGCGCGGGTGTCCGAATCATTGCTGGTTCTGTGTCGTGCCGAAGCGCGACGGGCCATTGCGGGAACTGCCGATACACGAGGGCTGGAACCTGCGCGACGACAACATTCTTGCGTGTTCGGAGCAACACATACGGGCCGTTTTCGCGATGCTGGCTCGTCAGCGGGGACACAAAGTGTGCTTGTCGGGTGGCATCGAAGCGGCGGCGCTCCAATACTGGCACGCCCAGTTGATCGCTAGCGTCCACCCGGACCGCTGTTATCTCGCCTACGATTCGCCCGCGGACTATGCGCCGTTGGTGGAAGCCGTCGCACTACTCCGTCGCGCGGAAATGGAACAGGGCCGCCCGCGAATCGTCTGGTTGCGCTGCTATGTGTTGATAGGTGGACCGAACGACACGCCCGAGAAAGCGCAGCAACGGATGGACGCTGTAGCGGACCTGGGGGTGCTCCCATACCCGATGCTGTACCGCGACCCGGCGTCGCCAGACAAGGCCCGCCCCGAGTATCAGTGTGTTCTTCGCGCGTGGGGTGGATTCCAGGGCCGATCCGCAATGATGGCGTGTGAGGCCGCACATAGAATTATCGACAGGATGAAGGCGGCTAGCCGCTAATCGTCACAGTAATCTGTCTCGTCCCGAACGGGCATTCGACGTGGCGTGAATAGCGTTGTGGCTCTTCGTTTTCACCACGATCAACGCAGATTCTCGGGCATCCCTCATTGGTTAAATCGTCATCAACTCCCCAACATACACCCTCGTTGCCGTGTCTCTCGTGGTACGGGCATACTCCGAAGCTACCGACGCATTCTGGACTGTCGATTGTGTTAGTGCGTGTGATCATCGCCGTTCTTCCTCGCTGGCCTTGAAGTTGTATACCGGCCGCAGACGATCCACGATCTCTACGGTGGCGCCCAGCCACGCCTCGACAGTCGCGGCGGGCTTGTACGCGTCCGGAGCCTCATCCAAGGTGTCGCTGCCGACACACGACGACCACACACCAGCCGCCCGCATAGTGTCGCGGAAGTCGTCCAATGACAGGCGCCGTTTCGCTTCCATCCGGCCCATGCGCCGACCGGCCCCGTGGGGCGCCGATTCGTTCCAGTCGGGGTTGCCACGGCCGATTCCGAGGATCATACCATCGCGCATGTTCCAGGGGATCACGACGGACTCGCCTTGCTTCGCGGAGATCGCGCCCTTGCGGATCATTCCGTCGTCGTCTATGTAGTTGTGCACAGACTCGACTCGGGAGTTGAAGTCGAATCCGCGGCGATCTCCGAATACAGCTACCGCGATAGCGTCGGCCATAGCAATTCGATTCAGCCGCGCATAGGTTTGAGCAAGCCTCATATCCCGCAGATAGTCTTGCGCCTCTTCGCCTTCGAGCCACGCCAACGCGCCCGCTTCGGGGTGCCTGCGCTTCGCGATATCTTGGTGAAAGTTCGCGATGCGCAAGCCGAAGTTGCGGGAGCCGGAATGCAGGGCGAGCCACAACGACCCAGTTTTCGCGGAATGGTCCAGTTCTATGAAATGGTTGCCCCCACCGAGCGTCCCGATGGAGTTGATGGCGCGCTTCGGGTCGCCTCCTATGTGGATCGACAGGGCTTCGACGTCCGCTAGGAACCCCAGGAAATTCTTCCCGAGGCCAAACCCGTGGAACAGGGTTGCGACGTTCGGATGGATGCTGTCCCGGGTCGCGAACCCGGACGGGACCGCGTTCCGGACGCGCTCGTCAAACGCCGGGAAGTCGATCGGCTGGTCGGTCAAGGGCAGAGCCAGCACCCCGCACCCAATGTCAACACCTATGACATTCGGACACACCCCAGGGCCTACCGGCGACGTGAACCCAATCACGGCCCCGGCGCCAGCATGGACATCGGGCATGATCCGAATGTGACAGCCGGCGAACGCGGGGCAGTCCAGAAACGTACGGATCTGCGCCTCCGCTGTTGCTTCCGGATCCGAGGCGAAAACCTTGCAGGATGTTGCGGAACCGGTGAATTTCATAGCTTCCATGTCCATACCTAGTCCTCCTTCTTTTGCTCCATCACTCTAACGGCCAACAGCATCTCAGCAGATACAGCCGCTGACGTGTTGAACAGCGCCCGCATTACCGGAGTCTGATCCTCGGGCTGAATACCCTCGATGCGAAATCTGCCGTCCGCATCACGGATCAACACCCATACCAGCCGATTGGTCCATCCAGGCCCGGAGCAGTTTTCGGCCCATGCACAGAATATTTCACTTCCCCGAGGCAATTGTAGGACTGTGTTCATTGGGGCGCCTCCAAAATTGCACGTGTGTCGCGGCAGCATTGGCAGTAGCAGTCTGCGGGGTGTGTGTGTAGCCATTGCACAAGCTCAGATCGCAGACGCAGCCGCATCCGCACTAGAACTTCGATGGCGTCTAGGGCCTCTACGGCCACCGCTAGCGCGTCCGGCGTGCAATGGCCGTATACCCCCACCATGTCCTCCTCTTCCTCGCATATCTTCCTCAGTTCCGCGATGCGTTCAGCGGTCATGGGGCACCTCCAGGGCGGCGCGAACGCGGCAGTTCCAGTTCGGCGGCGGCAACCGTCCGAGGTCGATGCTGGGCACAGCCTCGGCAAGCAACCTCCGCAACTTTTCGACCCGCAGTTGCAGCCGTTCGTTGTCCCGCGTGAGGTCTTCGACGGCGTATAGAGCCTCTTCCAGGCCGTCATAGAGATCGGCAAGCGAACCACCTTCGGCAAGCAACTTTTTGCGTTCCGCGATGCGTTCAGCGGTCATGGAGCACCTCCGGCATTGCAGCGTGTGTGCGGCCGTCCAGTATCAGCAGAACAACGCGCTTGTGGCCAACGTCGACGAAGTGGCAGCCGACGTGCCAGCGGTGGCGCACTGATCCCGCAGCGACCGTGCCCAGTCCGGGTTCATCGGCCGGGCGCCGGGGCCGGATTCGCTCCCGCAGACGACCCACGAGATGTGTGAATAGACGTTGGGCTCCGCGTCGCCCTGCGGATGTCTACCCGTACCCGTGAGCGCGCACAGGTAATCCCACGGGTGCTTGCCGGGCAGCGGGTCGCAGTTGGCCGGCAGATCGGATAGGTCCACCGGCCCTAGCATCGGTTCGACCGACACCCAAGTTCGCCAGCCCTTCGCCGCGAGGTCCATCAGGTGCGGGATCCGCTCGTCCGCTTCGGCCTGTGTCGAGACGGAGGTGCCCAGGATGATGTTCGGCCGTGGCTCGGCTGTCCGAAGCCAGGCCATCCGTTCGGGGCGCTTCGTCAGCACGAGGAACGTGTGCCGCGGCTGGTTCTCCATCGCTCCGAAGACGCGGTAGAGAAACCCCATGCTGACGCCGTCCGCGAACAGGTCCCCACCGAATGAAACAGCCACGACGCCGGACCGGCGCGTGCGCATCGGCTGATCCAACCTCTCGGGATGTTCGCGAGGCGTCCCGAAGTCTTCGCCCGGATGGAATCGCCTGTGCATCGCCGCGGCCCGACATCGGGCAGCGCACGGCAGGCCAGGACGGCACCCGGTCACGGGATTCCAGGCAAAGTCGGCGTACTGGATTCCGGACTTCGACATGCTCATGGCTTCACCTCCATTCCACAGCGAGGGCACATGGACTTGACTTCCGGCCCTTCCCACGTCCACACAGCGGCATTCGGTTGGCAGCGGTAGACGCCGCGAGTGATATCGAATCCATCAAGCACCGGGAAATCGGCACGCCGCAGGTTCCGGGTGTTGCACACTTCCACCACGAACGGTTGATTCGACTCGCGCAGCATGACGGCACGTCCATTATCCGGACCGCCAACAAGGACGGCTTGCCGCAGTCGATTCCGCTCCTGTGCCCGCAGCCATTGTATTTCCTGCTGTGCCGCTTTCAGCCGTTGTGCCAGCGTCTTGCGCGCGGGTCGTTTCATGCTCACGGCTTCACCTCCGGCGCGGGGGCGTCAACGGCGGTCGCCTCGACCAACAGGGCAAGGCGCCGCTCGCACTCGGCTTTCGCCGCCTCGACGGTGGGGAATCTATCTTGATGCCAGATAGCTGCTACACCATCGCCAGCGAGCGGCGAATATTCGGGCGTTCGCTCCCTTTCCATAGCCACTATGCCACTTGATATGTGCCCCACGGCTGATACAGATACCCACCCGTGGAACGGTCCTCCGACCCTCGGCAATGTGCTATGCCGGATAGTGCGGTCCCGAAAGATGTCCGTGCCCCATTCCATCTTCTACTCCCCCCATAGTCCCGCGTCCCGTAGCGCGGTTTCGGCTGCTTCCTCGCACGCCTCGCGGGACACAAATGGACCACGATTGCATACCGCGTCTGTGACGTCCGGCCTTGCAGGCTCCCACAGGTCCGCGAACCAGTCCGCGCCGTCGTACTCCACGCACACGAACAGGTCCGCGAGCCGGTCACGCCGTCGCAGGACGGTCAGTTCCGTCGTCAGTTCCTCGACCCTCGCCTCTGCCGCCACCCTCGCGGCGTGTTCACGCTCGTATGCCTCGGGCCAGGCCCAGTCCAGTTTTTCAGCCATCCTCACCCCTCCTGCCCGCGGAGAATCGCGAGCGCCAGGTCACAGGTGCCATCCAGAGACAGGCCGTTGCCGCGGTACAGCAGCGCCGCTTCCGCCCGCTTGCAACGCGACCGCCAGTTGACGGCGTGGGCGCGGCAGTCGTCGTGTGCGCTCCAGAAATAACGGCGAAATCCCGTGTCGTCATCGGTACGGAAACAGGCGCTCGGACGCGCAGACTCTTTGCCGCCTGCGATGCTCCACGCCTCCCAATCTGCATCCGTCGCCCGTTCCCGATCGCACCTCTCGCATCGCTCAGACATTGGCGGCCTCCTTCATCGCGGCCTGGACGCAGGACAGGGGCGTGTCGCCACGCGCGATCCATCCGTCCCCGTGGTCCGGATCTCTCAGGACGCCCCAGCGAGGCACGTTGCCAGCAGCAAGGTCATCAACATCATCCAGACAGACCGACAGCCACGGACGCACACGCAGCCATTCCCACGCCGCCGCGAGTTCGTCCCGCTGCCCGCGCACAACGTCACGTTCCCGCTCCGCAAACTGGCGGATCTCGCGCTCCGCTGCTAGCTCGCGCTCCAGCGCCTGCCCCCGGCGGATTGCGTCGTCTATGACCGCGGCCTCGTCCTGTGTCGGCATAGCCATCCACTCTCGCAGGCACGCCATCGATGCCTGACCGTCGTCGCTACGCTCCGGCATGCAGTCGCACCCCATCGCTCCGCTCGTCACCATCCGCCCGCACCGCTTGCACGGCCCCATAGGATTCGCCATCTGCCCACCCCTCCTTACGTCCTCGCGGCACATTTCCACCGTGGCCGGGGTGCATTCCTCGACCATCGCCAGGATGCGCTCGTAGCGATCCCGCTCACGTTCCGCCTTCGCCCTGGCTTCGCGCTCGGTGGCGAGGGCGGTTTCGGCGGCGTCAACCTCGCGCTGCATGTCGCACAGCACCTTGGACTGGACCCGCATACATTCGCGGCGGTCGTCCCGCTCCCGCGTCACGGCGGCGAGGGCGTCCGCTAACCCGCCTCCCTTTTGGACCATGCACGCCGTATTGTCGGGGCAGGCTCGACAGGCCGCGAATAAGGCGTCGAAGCTACCCATGCAATCCTTCATCGTCCAACCTCCCGCGCCTCGGCAATCATCGCGTCAACCGTCAACGCGGAATTGGAAGCGAGCAAACCCCGAAACATCTGCCGTGCCAGCCTTTCCGCCAGCACCCGCGACACACGCCGTTCCTCGTCCAGCTCGCGTTCAAGGCGGGCGAGTTCGGAGGCGGCGGTGAGGGTTTCCAGTTTCGCGGCGTCATTCGGTCCCGCGTGCCGTTCGGCCACCAGGAATCGCCCCGCGCCCAGCGGCATAACAGCGCTCGGAGGTGACGTGTACCGGCAGGCGATCCCGCCGTTGAACTGGCGCGCCGCGTCCGTCGCCTTCCCCGTCGCCGGGTCGTAGTATTTCGGGTCGCTCGTTCCGCCTCGGTTCGTCGCGCTCATTCCAGCTCCCTCCGCGCCCCGGGCCGGTCTCCCGGGGCGCACGCTTGAAATGCGGCTCGTCGCCGCAGGTCATCTACTCCACGGTCCCCGCGATCTCTTCCTGCGTCACAGGAATGGCGAAGGTCACGAAATACAACCGATCCTCGGTACGATCGGTCGCCTCGTGGAACGCCTCTCGAATCTCATCGTCCGATTGGCCGTGTCCCTCTCCGCCGCAGCAGTCGCCCACGGCACACCAGTTGCCCTTTGTGTCCATCATCACACCGATTCGAGCTTGCACAAAAACCTGCTCTTCCATCATGCCCCCCATGCGACACTGTGCCGCAATACGCACACCATCCGTGTCCCCGCAGCAGCACCGCCCAGGATCCCAGTGCGAGGCCGTGACCGACCGTCCGCACCGGGGGCAGCGACCGGACAGGATCCTGCGACTGGCTCGCACCTCTTCCGGCGTCGGACCGAGATAGCTCCAGTCGTCATAACGATCACTCAACACCGCTATCCTCACGCGACAGATACACACAGTTGCCGCGTTGCTGCACTCGTACACCGCTCCATGCGCTCTCCCTGCCCAGGCGCCGCGCGAGGCTCTTTGGTGTCCGCACATTCTGGCATTGCTTGTATGCCTCACGTTGCGAATCAAATTCCAGCTTGATCGTCGCCCCAGTACGCACCCTTTCGACGGCCTCCGCGAGGACTGGATTGCGAATAACGCCAGCCCCCACGCCTCGCCTTCGCATAGGAACTTGATCCGGCGCAACCTCAGAAATCTTCATCTTTCCGTCCTCCTACGCCGCCCGTCGCGACGGCTGCTGTAGCACAGGCGCAGTCGGGCCAGGACACGGAAGACTCCGGGTATAACTCCGCCACGACGCGCGCCAAAAACGGCTCGCAGGCATCCCGCAGTAGCGCTGTGGTATCCTCCATCATGATCCCCATCTTGGCCCGCATTGACCGAGCGCCCGGCGTTATAGCGTAGGCGATTAATGCCTCGGTTTCAGCTGGTTCGAGCCGCGCCATAGCTACCTTAATCGCGACCTCCTTTGCCCGCGCGACGAATTCGGGTTGCATATCGTTGCTGGCGGCGGCCTCACGCCGCCCGCCCATATCGAGCGCCTCCAAAAATTCCGCGAACATGTGGGCCAGAATAGACGTGGCCTGCTTGTCATATTCCACCGCAGCCACATACCGTTCCGCAAGATCTCGCGTGATCATAGTCTATTCCTCCCCCGGCTCGCGCGCCCGGGACTCTGTGATGGGTTGGCCCGCCGCCGAATTGCACGGCGCCTGGTCCTGGCCGGGACCAGGGGCAGTTTCCGCGGGCCGTTCGTCGGTCGGAACGTCGATGTAGTCCGTCGTCGGCTCGCCGGAAATGTCAGCGTGTGCAGCCTGGATCGCCTCGGTAAGATCATGGGATAGTTCCACGGACTTCGGCAAGTATTTCAGGACTTGCAGCAGCACGACCTTCCGCCCATACATTTCTGGGTGTGCAAATGAATAGTGCTGCCTACCCACCTTGTTGTAGCGATCGCGATGCTTCAGCACCTTGGCCGCCGTCCATACCTCGATTGTTGGCAGTTCGGCGCCGTTCACCTTGCCGCACGCATAGAAATGCGTGATCTTGTCAGGATCATCCTCCCCGCACGGTTTGTGCGACACGAATGGAGCTGATCCGAGGCCGTAATCAAAGGTGTCGCCGACATACACGGCCCCAGTCCACGCGGTAGCGCGGCCCGTACGGCTCAGTAGGTCCACGAGACCCTGCCAGCCGGGAACAAACTGGCACTCGCGGCCATACGGGATCAGGTAGCACTGGCCCAGGACGCCGGGCTCCAGACCGAGTTGTGAAGCCTTGATCAGCGCGCCGATAAACGAGCGGGGATCACACTTCGCCAACGCTGGATTGCGCCGGAACTCGGTCAGTGCGATTCGCGCCAGTCGATCGCCGCTCATATGCCGAGGCAGGGCGCGATCCATTTCCGGAATCGCCCGTTGGATCAGTCCATACATAGTCTTAGCGTCAACAACTGTGAGAGACTGTGACACTTCCGCACCTCCTATTTTGCGGCCATCGCCGCTAGTTCGTCCGCAAACGCCCCAACCGCATGTTCATACGCCAATTCCGGATCCTGTCCAAACTCCCATCGCGGGAGTTCCAAATCCATAATCTCGTTGGAGTATCCGGGCCACTCATTGGCGCGTAGACACTCTGCTAGGGTGCGCAAAGCGGCCTTGTAGCGCTCACGCCCGCGCTCGATTGCCCGATCGGGGATCCTGTAGACCTGCACAACATACGGCGGGGTGGTTTCGACGACGATCAGCCTATTACCGCGTACCGCCTCGCCGTTGGCAATCAGGCCGTCGTCGTACATCGCGGCCGAAAAGTGGTATCCGAGCCGGGCCGACTGTGCCCCGAATGCCCGCGGGCTCGCATCAGCCGTGGTCTTCAGATCATCAACCCAACCGTCAAACGTCACGAGGTCGGGCTTGCCCTTACACAGTAGGCCAGTGTCCGAATCCACCCATGCGACCGGGCGCTCGATATAGCCGACTCCAGGCCGCAGAATAGTGCTAGCGTCCGAGTGTGCAGCGATGGCCGCCGCCATGCCCTGCACCGCCGCGAACTGTTCCGCAGTCAAAATCTCTCGCCCAGCATGAGTTTTCTTCCACGCCTTGCCTTCGAGCGTGGTAAACGACATACCTTCCGGCTTGATCGCATACTGGACATCGCGGAACAACTCGGGTTGCTGAATCAAGCGATGCGCAGCGGTGCCCAAGCGCATGCCAGGCGTTTCCTCGATGGGCGAGGATTCCGCAGCGTGATAGTGTGCGGGCGACTGTAAGGCTAATACCTTCAGCCGCGAGGGCCGCACGCCAGGCATCGCGTCGTAGTTGTCCGCGTCGATGGTGGTATAGTCCGTCACTTCGCCACCTCCCTTACCAACACCGCGCAACGATCCCCCACGTCGTACAGCGCCGCGTCACGGCCCTGTGAACGCAGCCGGTCAACATACTCTGTGCAAAACACATAGTTTGTGATGCGTTCAGCGACCAGCTTCCGCGCGGTAATCCACGCGTAGCACCGGACCGGACCCATCACGTCAATCGCAGATTGCACCGTCCGCGCGTCAAAAACGCCCTCGTATCGTTCGCACTCGAATTCCTGTGACGCAACAAGCAGCCACGTCAGCGCCGTGCAACCAGGCGGAACCCAGGTCAGATCGACGGAATGTCCCATTGTCACTCTCCCTTATCCTGCACGTGGCAGGCGGCGACAAACGCGCGGGCGGTGGCGTCGTCATACACCTTGTCGGCCGTGGCGATGGCGTCGAAGTACGCCTTGCGGGCCGGGGCGATGGCGTCGAAGTACGCCTTGCGGGCCGGGGCGATGGCGTCGTCGTACGCCTTGCTGGCCGGGGCGATGGCGTCGAAGTACGCCTTGTCGGCCGGGGCGATGGCGTCGAAGTACGCCTTGCGGGCCGGGGCGATGGCGTCGTCGTACGCCTTGCTGGCCGGGGCGATGGCGTCGTCGTACGCCTTGCTGGCCGGGGCGATGGCGTCGTCATACACCTTGTCGGCCGTGGCGATGGCGTCGAAGTACGCCTTGTCGGCCGCGTCTGACAACAAATGCGCGGCGGCCCAATGCAGATCCAGGCCGAGTTTCTGCGCCCGCCGCGCCGCCGCCAGCGTTACCTCTCCTCCCTCCGGACACATTGCCGCGAATATGGCTTTCTGTGGCTCGCGCGCATGAGCGTTTTCCAACATTTCCAACGTGATTTTCATAGCTTACCTCCGTTAGGAGACACCCACCCAGCCAAAAACGTGCCTGCCGTCAGCACACCAACACCTACCACGCGACCAACTGTGATCCACACGCCTGCTGTATAATCAGCTAGTATATATGTTGCACCTCCACCAGCCAGCAACAGCCCCACCGCAAGGATCGCGTAGACCTCGCGGGTCGAGGCACGGATACGGTCTCCCACCATTGCCCCCATCGCAGGTAGCGCGCCTGCCCCGGCCGGATGGACCGGGACAGGCTCTCGGTGGGATGAGGCAGGGGCAACATCCGGAGGGCGGATGTTGCCGGGGAAGCGGTTGTCTCGCACATCATATTGTGCGCGTTTGGGCATTCCGATTCTATGCGACATATATCCACCCCATCTACTTGTTTCCCAGCTCCTCTCGCAACCCCGCAGCCTCGTCCCTGCGTGTCGCCCGCCGCCCGCATGCATCCCCCCCGCCCGACTCTAGCGGCTGGCTATCAGGGCCGCTATCTGCGGCATCTGAGGGGAGATTACCGCGGTCGTGCGGCGCCGTCAACTATTTTTTTTCACGCGTACAACCTATTGATACCGCTGGCGATTATTGGCTTTCCACGTTGCTGAAAGAAAAATCCTTGCGGGCCGGGGCGACTAGTGGTACCCTCCACACTGGGACTGGTAGGAGACAATGCTATGACTCCGGCAGAGTGGATGATCTCGGGTGATCTATCTCGTCGCGAGGCGGCGCGGATCCTGGATACGGATCCCGCGAGCGTCGCGCGGTACCAGGCGGGTGAGGCGGTGCGGACCCGTCGGCTGGCAGAGAGATTTTCGGCCGCGACCGGCGGCCGTGTATCGATCGAGGAGTGGCTCTTCCCCGGGGGTGTACCAGCCCCCGCGACTCTCACCGCTGCGGAGGCGGCGGAACGGTCCGCTGGGTAGCATAGTTTTGACATTCGGGGTGCGGTAGCCGTCCTGTCCCCCCTCGTACGGCTGGCCGTGGGCTCATAGTCCAACACCCCGCTACTTTGTACGCGCTGGGCCGTCCCCCTGTTCGGCCTGGCGTCAGGGATGCGGTGGGAGCTACGGCTTCCGGGGCCGCCGCCGCATCCCGCCGATTGTGCGGTGTTGACTTATGCGTAACGGAGTGATATCGGATGTAGGCGAGGTTAGCTCCCTCGCTGTCTCGTAACAGGGGATCCAAGTGGCCGACGCAGATTTTCGCATAGAATTTGGGTGGCGAAGGCATTGGAAGCGCAAGACTTTGCGCAGAATATTGGGCCCACAGGCAGTCCTAGCGCTCGAAGATCTATGGGCAGACACCGCCGAAAACCGCCCCTCCGGTAGCCTTGAAAGTATGTCGGACAACGCAATCGAGGCCGCGTGTGATTGGGACGGCGAACCAGGAGTGTTGGTAGCCGCGCTGGCTAGCGAAGAACTGCGCCTGCTGGACGGCACCCCGGGAAACTATAGGTTGCACGATTGGGCGGAGCATCAGCCATACATAGTCACAGCTCCGACGCGCAAAGCGGCCGCCAAACGCGCCGCAGAAGCGCGATGGGCACACCGTACAGATACCGACACATGCACCGAGCATGCGGAGAGCATGCACCGAGCATGCGGAGAGCATGCACCGAGCATGCGGAGAGCATGCACCGAGCATGCGGAGAGCAATGCCCCTATCCGATCCGATCCGATCCGATCCGATCCAACCGATCCAATAGCCCCAGTATCGGATCCTACGGATCCTCACCCGTCCAAGGACGGGCAGGATGCGGTGCGTATTTTTGAGCACTGGCAATCGGTACACGGCTACCACAGGGCCAAGCTCGACGATAAGCGCCGTGCTATGATCAACAGAATCCTACGCAAATACACAGTTGAGGACTGCTGCAAGGCGATTGACGGATGCGCCAAGTCTGCGTACCACATGGGTGAGAACCCAACAGGCCGGAAGTACAATAGGTTGGATCTGGTACTACGCGACGGTTCACACGTAGACCAGTTTATGGCAATGGATGACTTGCCACCTGAGCCCAGATTTCCCGAGGCGAAGCGTGCGCCAACCGACCCTACCCGCGACAGGTACGGGCGGGAGTACAGTTCTGTCACACTTGCCCGCGAATACGGGCTGCTGGAGGATAATAATGAGCACTGACCAGGGGTTTGTGGGGTTCTGGGGGGTTCTTGAAGCTACGTTTGGGGCTCAGGATCCGGCACGAGCAAAGATCTATCGCACCGTGCTACAGCAGATCGCAGATTCCGATCTCGCTGCCGCGGCCGTCCGGTGTGTTGTTGAATGCAGGGCATTTCCTGTGCCGAGAGATATTCTGGATCGTGTACCCGGGTCGCTGTCTGTCCAGTCTGCCGCCGCCGCCGCATGGTCGCGCGTGCTGACCTCCGCCACCAACGGCCCGACGGCCTACAGCCCCGCTACTGGTACCAGCCCGACCGGTGCGGACCTGGACGACGACTGCCTGAGTGCCATTGGTGGACGTGGTGGACTGTGCAACTTGGCGACTGCACAGGACGATGCTCAACAGGTCGGGTTCATCCGCCGGGACTTCCTGGTATCGTATGAGGCTCGCCGCCAGTGCGAGGCTGCGGGCCTGCTACCGGACGGTACCAACCCCCCGGAGCTTCCAGGCGCACGGGACGAGGTCCGCAGTTTGTCCGCCGCCCTGGCCGCCGACATGCATGTGCCGGCCGAAATCAGTGGCGATGAAGCATTCGAGGAACGCCGCAGGACTATGCTAGAGCGACTCGCCAAAAGACGTGGGGTGGCGTAATGGATGCTACCGCCACCCTTGCGATCGACCCCGGCGACCACGGCGCCGGCCTAGCCGTGTGGACACGCGACCCCGGTGACCGATGGATACTCCGGGCATCGGCCGCCGCGCGCAAGCCAACCATTGGACACACAACACCAAGCGGCGCGGCTATGAGCCTACGGGCGCTACTGCGTGATGCGGCGATTGCCGTGTCCGCACACGTCTGGTGGGTGGTTATTGAGTCACACACAAATCCGCATATTTCCCGAGCATCCATAGACTCTCTCGCGGCCTCGCGGCGGACTTGGGAACAGACAGCAGACTTGGTGTTGCACGAGCATACGACGTACTTTCTGCCCGCGCAGACGTGGCAGTCGGGATGCGGCATCGCTACACCAAAGGCCCGTGGCTCCATGGGCGACACCAAGGCCGCCGCGATGATCCTGGCGTCCGAGATCATGCGTCCGCTCCGCCCCGCGACACACGATGAGGCGGACGCTGTCGTGATGGGGGATTGGTGGCTGCGCGCGGGGGGACCGAGGGTGCAGGAAGAGCTAGCAGCGCGGCGGAAGGCCAAGCGGGCGAAGCACGGTGGTTGGCGCGACCCGTCGTGCATTGACGCACTACGGGCGAAGGGATACGTAGTATGAAAGTATTGATGGAGGCATGGTATGAAGAGTAAGATTCTGACCGCATGGAACGAGTACGCCGCAACGTGGGAGGCCCTGCAAAAGGCGCGCGAGGAAGCGAAAAAGCGAGAGAAAGAAAACGAGGAAGCGCTTGATAAGTTGCAGGAACTGTGTGTTGTTGGAACAACCTATGAAACTCCCGACGGACACCAGTTGCGACAAGGTCCGATGGGGTTTCAGATCATTCCGCCTGTGGTGAAACTATGAACTGCAAACGCTGCCACACGACCTTGACCCAGGACGTCAATCGCCAGTGGGAGTGCCCAAGCTGCGGCGATCGTCCTGGGCCGCTGCGGGATGCGGACCTTGAGGCGATGGACACCCCCGCCGTGGCAGAGACGCTGGACGAGTTGCAGGCCCGGCACGACGAGCGGATCGCGGCCGCCGCTCCGGGCGTGACGCGGCGGATCATAGTCATGGGGCCGGGACCAAAAAAGTTCGAGGTCGACGAGCGGGACGCGGAGTTGGAGAAGCTGAGGGCACAGGTCCACGGGTTGATGGCGGAACTGGCGCGGGTGAATGTGGAAGTCAGCACAGTTCGGGACGAGTTGGCGGACGCGCTGGCGGAACTGGACGCTATGACTGGCGAGCGAAACGATGCGCTCGCGGACCTGGAGCGGGTGGTGCTGGGGGCCCACAGTCCCCGGACAATGGGGGTACGGCGTGACCGCCCTCGCCACCATCCTCGCGGCCGTCCTGCTGTCGGGGTGGCAACCGCAAGCGTACAGGGAGGTGGGGAAGTGAAGATCCTGAGGCGCATCAATGTCCCGACTGGCGACATTCTCATTGTGCAGGGGCAACACGGTCCCCTCGAATGCTTATCGTTGGGAGACTACGGCAAAGAGGTGAATATCAAGTGCGATGCGCTCGGGCTGTCGCGCGATCCAGATCCGGTGAGACACACCCAACTGCTGCCGTTGACAGAGAAATGGGTTGCCACGATCAGTACGCAATACGGCTGTTCGATGGGTTGCGCGTTCTGCGACGTCCCCAAGGTTGGGCCGGGGCGCAACGCCAGCGAGCAAGACATGATCCGCCAGGTTCTGGCGGTGATCGGATTACATCCAGAGGTGCGCACAACTGCACGGCTCAATATCCACTTTGCCCGAATGGGGGAGCCCTCGTGGAACCCCAACGTCCTTGATGCAACGCGCTGGTTCAAGACACACATCGACCCTGAGTTCCATATTCACCCCGTTGTCTCCACGATGATGCCGCGCCGCAACGAGTGGCTCAAGACGTTCATTCACACCTGGATGCGGATGAAAAACCGGCTTTTGGACGGGGAAGCTGGATTGCAACTGTCAATCAATTCGACCGACGAAAACGAACGCGCCGCCATGTTCAACGGCAACGCGCTGACGCTGGACGAAATCGCGAGGCTGATGGACGGCATCATTCCGAAGGGCAGGAAGATCACGCTCAACTTCGCGGTGGCCGGATACGAAATCGACCCCGCGAAACTCCTGCGCTATTTCAGTCCCGACGACTACCTGATCAAACTCACGCCCATGCACGAGACGGTTGCTGCGATAACCAGCGGAATCCACACCTGCGGCGACTACACAACGATCTGGCCGTACAGCCACCACGAAGCGGCGCTGAAGGCTGCCGGCTACGACGTGCTTGTGTTTATTGCCTCTCACGAAGAGGACTCAAGCCGCATCACATGCGGCAATGCCATTCTTTCGGACGCCGCCGACAAGCCCGCCGACCTCTTCGCGGAGATCGCGCCATGATGACCGTCCTGCTACTCGCGGTCCACCTGGCGCGGTGGGTCGCTGTGTCCCCCGACGCCGAGATCGCCGCCGTCGCGATCCTGCGGGGTGTGCCGCCAACGCTCGCGCTGAGCGTCGCGGATGTCGAGACCGGCAATGTACCGGAGGAGGAAACGGATGGACAACGTGATGGTGTTAGTGTTGGGAGTGTCCGTGATAATGACTATGTGGATCGTGATAATCTCGCGGTTCCGCACATAACCCGCGACACCGTGGTCTACCGTGGCAACGTCGGACGCTTCCAGATCCGTGCGACAACATGGTGCCACCCACTGGGCCTGGGCTCTCGTGCCGCCTGCCTCCGCCGCCTCCAGGACCGCCACGTCAACATCCGCGCAGGCGTCGCAGTCCTCGCCTACATCGCGGCACGGCACCCGTCAGCGTCATGGGCCGAGATAGCAGCCCGCTACAACACAGGGACGACAGGGACAGCGGCAGGGGCGAGGTACGCCGCGAAGGTCGAACGGGCCATGGAGCGGCGGTTGCGATGGGGACAGGACAACAGGAGGGGGTGGTGACTAAGCTGTCTGTGATGGTCCAATGCCGTCCACGGCGCAAACTCGTAACGCTGGACTCGTGTGAGTCCGCCTACACGACCGTCGATGCACTGCGCCGTACCACCTCCTCCTGCTACAGGTGTGAGGCTGGGCTGCGCCGCCGCCAAGCGCTCGCGGACGAGGGGAGCACGATCGACACCGCGGTCATCCTGAGCGGCCAGTATGAGCAGGACGAGGCGACGGAGAGCGACGTATGGTGAGTCTAGATCCATGCGAGCGGTGTCGTCATTACCAGGCCGGAGTCGGCGAGTGCGCGGGGTACGTCACGTGCGCCACATCCGCGCTGGATGTCGACCTGTCCGCACGGCCGTACGACGGCAATGATCATCCCCGCACCATGCAGCGGCGAGATGCCCAGGATCGCCTCAAAGCGGTATGGATCCGGCGCGATGCGGCGCTATCCTGTGAGGATCCATCTACGGCTCAGGAGTCATCATTCAAGGCCCCAACAGATCCGACCCACGCAGCGCGGCAGGCGCGGTACAGGAAGCGGCAACGAGCAACATCCACCCTACGGCCATGCGCCATCTGCGGCACTCTGACCGCGACTCTGGTGTGTAGCAGGGCACATGGTGCGGAGTACGCGAGGCGATGCAAGGGCCGCTCCCTGTCACGCGTCCAGGCGCGTCGGCCGTCGGTCGGGTCGTGGGGGTTGACGGGTGGGGTAGGAGCGGTAGGCGAGTCTGCCCCCCGGGATTGTAGATCAGAGAGATCTCCTTGAAGGGGCTATGTACTAGCAGGCGCGGCTGCGCATGTACGCGCGCGCGAGGGAGAGAAAAAAGTTGAAGCCCTTGGCACGATCTTTTCCGAGGGCGTCTGGCACGATCTTTTCCGAGGCGCTGGGGTGTATCAAAACGAGACCGGCCAGTGTATCAAATTGATGCACCCCACCCCCCAAAGGTACTTCCTGGAGGGTCGTTTCGCGCGGGTACCGCGTGG
>Ga0172381_10000658_pt1 | contig 41691 bp, 51 predicted proteins | sample Leawel6488metaG_FD_119754 | JGI IMG/M metagenome (GOLD analysis project Ga0172381, IMG submission 119754) | Leachate microbial communities from a municipal landfill in Southern Ontario, Canada - Leachate well 64-88 metaG | ecosystem: Engineered > Solid waste > Landfill > Unclassified | place... | reverse complement strand
GGAGCTGATATTATTGGTTCTTCTAGTGGAGTTTTAATAATGAAAGAATTAAAGAAATAATATGTACAAAACAACCATCGGATTAGAAATACACTTTGAATCAAAAACAAAATCAAAAATGTTTTGTTCTTGTGCTAATAATCCTGATGAAAAAATAGCTAATAAGAATGTTTGTCCGATTTGTATGGCTCATCCGGGAACTTTGCCTGTGATTAATGAAGAGGCAATCAATAATATCATTTTAACTGGTTTGGCTTTGAATTGTGAAATTCAAAATCATTCTAAGTTTGATCGCAAAAGCTACTTCTATCCTGATTTACCCAAAGGATATCAAATCTCTCAATTCGATTTACCAATTTGCAAAAATGGATACTTAGATATTCATTTAGATGATGGTTCAGTTAAAAGAATCAGAATTAATAGGATTCATATGGAAGAGGATACGGGCCGATTGAATCATGCGAACGATGGTTCAAGTTTGGTTGATTTTAACCGTGCTGGAGTTCCTTTAATGGAATTAGTAACTGAAGCTGATATTCATTTTGCTGAAGAAGCTAAAAAGTTTGCCCAAGAATTACAATTAATTTTGCGATATATTGGTGTTTCTGATGCGGACATGGAAAAAGGACAAATGCGTTGCGAAGTTAATATTTCGATTAGCAAAACTGAAGAGTTGGGAACTAAGGTAGAAATCAAAAACCTTAATTCATTTAAAGTAGTTGAAAAATCAATTGAGTTTGAAGAAAAAAGACAGGCTGAATTATTAGACAGCGGAAAGAAAGTAGTTCAAGAGACTAGAGGCTGGCATGATACCAGACAAGAGACAATGGAACAGAGAAGCAAAGAGGATGCTTTTGAGTACAGGTACTTCCCAGAGCCTGATTTACCGCCTTTAAACATCACTCCTGAAATGATTAAGGGTATTAAAGGTAGATTGCCTGAATTACCTGAAGAAAAAAGATTTAGATTTATGGAAGAGTATTGTTTAGATGCTAAATCAGCCGAGTTCTATATCAAAGATGAAATTATTTCTCATTACTTTGAAAAGGTTATTTCTGAATTGAAATGCTGGAGAGAGGACCGAGAATGCAAATCAGACTTTATCAATACTGCCAAAATCTGCTCTAATTATATTTCTACTGATTTTCAAGCTCTAATCAAAAATGATCCTGAAATGAAAGAATACGATTCAGTTAAATTAGAAAAGCAGATTACTGCTGAAAATTTTGCTGAATTAATCTGCATGATTACTGAGGGAGATATTTCTAGTAGCATTGCCAAAATATTATTATTAGAGATGTATAATACCCAAGGAGATCCTTCAGATATCTTAGAAAAGAAGGGATTAAAACAGATTAATGATGGGGGAGAGATAGAAGCGATCATTACTGATGTTCTATCAAAAAATGCTAAAGCCCTAGAAGATTATAAAAGCGGTAAACAAAATAGTTTTAGCTTTCTCATCGGACAGATTATGGCTGCTTCAAAAGGAAAAGCTAATCCCCAGACAGTGAGTGAGATGTTGAAGAAAAAACTAGATAATTAAAATTAATGTAATAAAAAGTTATAAAAACAAAATTATGGTTCTTGACAAAATTTAAGCCCATGATAACATTATATTATATCCGCTAGACTCGTAGGCGAGCGTTATCTAAGGAGGGCTTAATCGCCCTCTTTTTTTATAAAATATAAAAATATGGAAAAAATAATTTTACTAATAGACGGAGGCTATCTCAGGCAGATATCTAAAATAAAAGGTAAAATATATAATCCCGATTATATAGAAAAGTGTGCAAAAAAAATAATGGAAGAAGATGAAAAAAATCTACTTAGGGTATTATATTATGATTGTTCTCCATTTGAAGGAAGCACAACCCTTCCGATAAGCAGAAAACCAAAAAAATTTCTAACCAGTAATTGGTTGGAAGAATTAGGACAAAAAGATTTATTTGCAATAAGAAGGGGAAAGTTAAAATTTAGAGGATATACACTCAAGAGAGAATCTGCAGGAAAAACAGAATTAACTGATGATGATTTCGAACCAAGTTTTGAACAAAAAGGAGTAGACATGAGAATAGGTTTAGATATTGCAAGTTATTCACACAATAGATTAGTAGCTAAAATAATATTAGTAACTAATGATACTGATTGTGTTCCAACATTAAAATATGCTAGGAGAAATGGAATCTCTGTGTCTTTAGTTGAATTTGAAGATTATCATTTATCTCCTGAATTATTACTACACACTGATAAAAAAATATTAAAAACGTTACCTTAAGATAAATAAAAATATAAACAATTTAATAAAAAATAAAACATGGAATATATTAATAAAATAAATCTTTTTAATGATTGGGGATCTATTAATGAATATATAGAAGAAAAAAACCTATCTTTAAAAAATAAAATAAATAGTCTTAATTTTGATAATTTTAAAAAGGGAGACGATGTTTTAATTGCTGAACTAATAAGTGTATACACAATAGAAATTCCTAAAATTGTAGATACTGAAGATAATATCAAAATAGATGCACAAGAAGATAATATTAATATTCATAGCGATAATTATCAATTTAATTATGGAAGAAACGAACCGAGCTTTGCTAAAGGATTATCTATTATAGTTAAAGTTTCATTTATAGGCAATTCATCTCTATTCCGACATAGACCATCTAGATATACATCAAGTGGAACTCCAAGCGCCGAAGTAAACAATAAATATATTACCTTAAGTTATAAAACGATAGAGAAAGATCCAGATAAAATAAAAAAATTATGGATTAATGATATAGAAGAAATAAAAAAGAACTTAGGATGGATAGAAAATGACGTTAAAATTTATAACGATTCTATAGGAGAAAAAATAAAAACAATGATAAAGAATCGAAAAAAAGAAATTAATGAATATAACTCTCTCATAGAAAAAATCAAAGAAAAATAAATTTGTTTATTATATAATGAGTTATTTTTAACAACTTAACAGGAAAAATAAAAATAATAAGCAATATGATATATAGAGATTCAACAACTAAGAATATTGATATTAATCAAATTAGATCAATAAGGAAATCTATTGGCTGGCAACCCAGAAGTGAAAAGAAGTGGAAAGAAATACTATTTAAATCATCTTTTGTTTATAGTGTTTATGATGAAAAAAAACTAATCGGAATGGGCAGATTAGTAGAAGATGGAATCATGTGTATGTTTTATGATATTGTCGTTCATAAAAAATACCAAGGAAAGGGGATAGGTAAATTAATTGTTAGTAAACTAATAGAACAAACAAAAGGCAAGAAATATTGCTCAGTATCTTTATTTACAGAAAAAGATAAAATTAAATTCTATGAAAAATTAGGGTTTAAAATTGATAATTTTGGAATGGAATTAAAAAATCTTAATTTAAATATTTGACAATTACTCAATAAATGTTATTATAACAAACGCACGGTAGTGCTCATAGGTGATTTAAATGGAAGATTTAATATGTCCACGAACCTTTGCAAAAGAAGCGGCAATGCAATTACTGTTCGTTGCCCAAAGAGTCTCCAAGAAAAGGACAAAAGGAGACTATCCATCTTCTGAGAAATTAAATGAGGCATACAAAAAAATTGCTTCATGTCCAGAAGAGGAAATAAAAAGGCTAAAAGTAGACATCCTGCCAGAGAAATTCCTCCTTGCTTGCCTTGACCTAATAGTTGAGGCTGCCAAAGAAGGCAAAAGCATCATACTGAAAAAAGATTTCAAAGTTTCTCCCCAGGTTAAAAGAATCATTCTGCGGATAAGCGCAGATGACCGGTTCATTGAAAAAGTCAAAAATGATATTCAAAAGGGACAGTCGTATAAAGTCTCTGATGAATTGATGGGAATAATCGATATTCTACAATTTGTAGGAATAATCGAAGCATGACCCATCTTTTTTTATACAAAAAAATTGACTTTTGCACCTAAACAGTTAGAATTAAATTAATGATCTTTACCAATTAGAGGTTTTACAATGACTCCTAGAGAAGAAATCCTGCATCTTATTAACCAAAGTAACGACATTGGAAAAAAGGATAATATCCGTTTTAAAGATATTGTCGACATCATCTTGTTATACATCAGTATGCAAGAAGATATTTGCAAAATTACTAAAATAGAAACTATTGATTTCTATTATTTGGTAAAAAGAGAATGGTTCCTCTGGGTGCGGCATAATACTTGTTTCAAATGTCTTAATTCTGCATGGGACTGTAACCACAAAGCAGCAGATGAAGACAAAGAACCATTTATTTACAAACTTACGGGAATCAATAATTATGATATGCTTCGTCGCTTCTATTTTTTACCCAACAGATTCAATCTTGATTGGGATAAACATAAAAAACATATCATCAGGGATATTCTTCCCAAGTGGAAAGAAAGCAAAAAAATTAATTTAATCCTCGATCTTGCAGATAGTATTCATAAAAAAATGCAAAAAAACAACACGGCGAGATAATATCAACCCGTTTTTTGTTTTAATTTTTATTATTATTTGATATGATTAAGATATGAAATTTAAAAAGAAATCAATTACTATTAATAATAGAAAGTTTTTTTATTTAGACAGTAACACATCTCAAAAGGTTATGATTCTATTACATGGGTTTCCTGGTAATCATTTAGGATTGATTAGATTAGCGAATCATCTTGGAAATAATTACCGAATAATCATTCCTGATTTGCCAGCTTGCGGATCTTCAGAATTATTAGAAGGGAAGCACAATCTTAAAAATTACAGCGATTGGCTAAATGATTTCTTAACAAAACTATCTATCAATGAAGCAATTATTGTCGGACATTCCTTTGGTTCAAGAATCGCTCTTGTTTTCTCTAATTATTATCCTAAAAAAGTTAGAGGTCTTGTTCTCATCACTCCCGTCCTCAAAGTAGATGGATTATTTAATAGAATCCTTTCTGCTTACTATGGCATTACTGGTATTATGCCTAAATACCTACAGAAGATAATGCTTTCTAATGAGTTCGGCAAAAAGATGGGGGATTTGATTATTTTCAAATCAAGTAATCGTAAACTACATCAGGAAATAATAGACAGAGACATTAAAGAAATTAAGAAGACTAAACCTCAAGTAAGTATTGAAATCTTTGATGAATTCTATAAATTTAGCCTAATTTCTGTCGGCAAAGAGATTAAAAAAGATTCTTTAATTATTGCAAGTGATTTAGATAGAATCTCTCCTTTGGGACCAATTGAAGAATTGGCTCATCAATTACCCAAAGTTAAATTAAAAATAATGAAAGGTTGCGGACACTTAGTTCCTTTGGAAAAACCAAAGTCTACTGCGATGATTATTAAAAAATGGCTAGAGACTATTGATAGATAAAACAAAGACGAGTATAATATATCTAATGCAAAAGGTCGTTAATTAAATTTAACTCAAAAATATGATTATCGGAATTATCATTGTAGTTATCGGACTAGCATTTTTACTACAAAGCTTAGGTATTATTTCAGTTGGTGCTTGGCAATTCATTTGGCCATCTCTTTTAATTATCGTCGGAATAGGAATTATCTGTAAAGAAAAAGGATGTTGCTGTGGACCAAACTGTGACTGTGAAAAACCAAAGAAATAAAAATAAAAGAGAGCCTTCGGGCTCTTTTTTTATATCCACTTAATAGTCTTATCTTTCTTAAACCAAGTCATCTGTCGTTTAGCAAACTTAATCGTATTAATCTTTATCCTTTCAATGGTCTCTTCTAGAGTTGCTTCTTTATTAAAATAGCTTTCCCATTCTCGATAACCAATGGTTTGCATAGGAGGAACATTGAATCTATATTTCTTAGATAGTTTCTTTACCTCCTTTTCTAGTCCTTGCTTAATCATATTATCGACCCTCTTTCTGATTCTTTTATCTAATTCATCCTTCTCAATATTGATTCCAATCTGAAGAACATCATACATTGGTTCTTTTTTTCTTTTTTTAAAGAATGATTCTTTTAACGCAAGAGAAACTTCAATAGCTCTAATTAATCTTCTCTTATTGTTCTTGTCGATTATCTTTGAACCTTCTTCATCTAATTTAATATACATCTCAAATAACTCTGCAATAGTTTTCTTTTCTAGCTTTGCTCTTAATTTCTGATTAGCGGGAACAATAGGGAATTCTAGGTTTTCAACAATCGCTTTTATATATAATCCAGTACCACCAGCTAGAATTGGCATTTTTCCTTTTTCAATAATTTCATTAATCTTCTTAATTGCTTCTTGTTTGAATAAGGCAACATTAAAATCAATATCAGGAGAAACAATATCAATTAAATGATGAGGGATTCCTTTTAATTCTTTAGGCTTGGCAGTGCCAATATCCATTCCTTTGTATATTGTTCTTGAATCAGCACAAATAATCTCGCCATTAAATTGCTTTGCCAAATCAATAGCCAAGTCAGTTTTACCGGAAGCAGTCGGTCCCAAAACAACAATTAACTTCGGTTTAATTAAAATACCTTCGAAATTCCAAGCAGTTGCTTTTATTATCTTAACCTTAACAAATGATCCTGATAGGTCTTCATTAGATTTAAATCTAATGGCTTTATTTTGATCAGTTCGGCCATTACAATATTCTCCTTCTTTTTCTGTAACCAAAACCTCGACTTCTTTATTCAATAACTTCTTATTATTATTTAAAGCAGTCTCTTTAAGAATTTCATTTAAGGCAAAAGCTCTTCTTTTTTTATCTTTCTTTAAGATATTATTTTCCATCTTTTCTGATGAGTAAGACTGGGGACGGGGAGAGTATTCAGAAATAAAGGCCATGTCAAACTGGACTTCTTTCATTATCTTTTCGCTATTCTTAAATTGCTCTTCAGTTTCATCAGGGAAGCCAACGATGATATCGGTAGAAATACTAATGCCATCTTTAAATGCTTTCTTAATTTTTTTAATTAAAGCCAAATACTTTTCTCGAGTATATGGACGATTCATTTTTCTTAAAATAGTATTGTCTCCTGATTGAACTGGTAAATTAAGATAGGGGACATACTTTGGACTTTCTTTTAAGGTTTTAATTAATTCGTCAGAGAAATCTTTAGGATGAGGGCTGGTAAAGCGCAACCAAAACTTACCATTAATTTTATCAATCTCTTTAATCAGTTTACTGAAATTAACTCCTTTAGAATTATAACTATTAACATTCTCTCCTAAAAGCCAAATTTCTTTGTATCCTTGGTTAACTAAATTCTTAACCTCCTTTATAATATCTTTGTAGTTCCTAGAAACTAATCGGCCACGAGTGAAGGGAACAGCACAGTAGGTGCAGAAATTATCACAGCCGTTACTAATTGGAACTAAAACTTGAATTTTATTCTGGTATTTAGGGGTGATTTTAAGATAATCGTATTTCTTCATTGCAACCTCTTTTCCTTTAAGTAACAAAGGCCATTTATCCAAATCCTCTTTATTTAAGATAAAGTCAAAGACTTCAGCTAACTTGGCTCTTTCGGGCTGCAAAATACACCCAGTTAAGACCGTTTTAAAGGCCTTATTCTTCTTTCTGAGGGCCCTAAACTGGGGCATTAGTCCGTAAACTCGATCAACCGCTGGTTGCCTCACAGAACACATATTAATTACAATCAAATCAGCCTCTTTTTGATTAAGAGTTTCCTCGTATTTCATTGATTCTAGAACTGAGGCGATTCTTTGTGAATCCGAGTGGTTCATCTGACAGCCAAAGGTAATAATATGGTATTTCATAGCCTTAATACTACAACAGAAAGAGGGGAGTTTCAACTATTGACAAATATACTATATATGTTGTATTATATATAGTAAATTGGAGGACTAAAATGGACTTTATAAAGTTTGATTACAGCCTTGCAGTGATTACAGAAGATATGGGAACCATCTTTCTTCCCATAAAATCGATCTTGGTGATTCCACTAGGATCGTCACCTCGCAACTCAAATAATCTGAAAATCAGAGATTTGGGTACGAGGTGATTTTTTTATTCAGCTGTAGTGGTAATGGTTTTTATATACTCCTTGCCACATTCTTTTCTATAGAATTTCCATTCCTCACATTCTTTGCCTTCAGCAAAAATACACATCCCATATTGACCTCCAGTTGCATCTGTCCTTATTTCTAATTTATATCCCTGAGTTGTACAAAACTTTGAAGCAGGATTAGCCATTCCAACTATTGGTACATTAGTGGTAGTAGAATTGGTAGTTTGCTTTCCACATTCTCCATCATATTTAATTTTTATCCCAGCCTGATTAATGAAACATTTATTGCTGTATGTTTTTCCGTTCTCTCCACAAACTGGACTCCAGTCAGCGGTACAAGCAATATTTCCCGAACTACTTTCTCCGCATGATTTCTGACAAACTCCTTTAGTATCATTAGGACAAACTTTATATCCTGGACAGCATCCTTTTTCCGCTGTTATTGGTTTTCCTTCTAAAATACAACTTCCGCAAACTCCTTTGTAGGCAACCTCGATTCCGACTTTCTTAGCTTCGCAAACATTATTATAGTTTTTATTATCCTTACCACAAACAGGATTATTAACATTAAGACAAGTTACTCCGCCTTCGCTGTATCGGTTGGCCATTTTTGATTGTAGGTCATCAACAATCTTTTTAGCTTCATCAGAAATATTTAATGAATAGAGTCCGCTCAATATCTTTTGGTAATCAGTGATGCCACTGCCCAAAACACTCTTTCCGTATTCTACTATCTTAGCCTTATCTTCTTCAGAAATGTTTCCTAAATTACTAAATAAATCTTGATTGTTATTAATTATCTTCTGAATATATTCTCCTGATATTAGATTCTTGTATTCAGGTTTTGTTTTTAGTTCTTCAAGATAAGTATTTAATTTTACCTTATCTTCTTCACTAACATTAGTCATGGTCAATCTTTTTTCAATAATTTTGTTCTGAACTTCAATAATTGACTGTTTGGCTTGCTCAGGAACAATTGATTCTACCTTCCTTAATACCTCGATAACATTGGTTGTCCCTGATTTAGTTGTATCAGTCGCTTCTTCTAAAGCTTCTTTAACTTTTTCATTTGAACCTAATTCTAAAGAAGTATTAGTTAGGCTACTTAAAGCTTTTTCTTTAGCTTCGAAAATCTTCTGCGAAGCATCAGTTTGCTTCTCGGCTATTTGATTTAATAGTTTTTGCTGGTTAAAAGTCTGGATAGCTATTTTCTTTAATAGAATATTACTGCTTTCGCTGTCTGATTTTAAAGTTGAAACGTAAGCATTCAAGCTTTCAAGAGAATTAGTGTAATTAGTCAAAGCATTATTAAAAGCTTCTTTGTTGCTTGACAGTTTTTCTGCTTCAGCTAATTTTTCACTAGCAATTTTCAATTTTGTTTCTGCTTTCTTAGCTGGATCTAGAGTCACTAAAAGCTGAACCTCTCTACCAAATTCTTTCAAGAAATAAAAGAAATTATTAGGCAGAACTGTTGGTTCAGAAACATTTAAATCATCAGAAGTGATTGTTGTTTCTTCAGCTAGAACAAATGAAAAAGAAGAGAACGTAAGAACAGTGGCGAGAACAAAGAATATTATTTTTTTCATATTTTTATTATTTAAGTGCTAATAAACTCACTGACTTTTAAAAATATTCCTCAATCAATAGATTCATTATTAAAGTTTTTCAATAAACTCTTCAATGTTAAGTTTTTTAATAAGATCTTCAATTGATATTTCTCCTAAATCTATCTTGCCACGCTGTCTAGCACTGACAGTGCCTTTTTCTTTTTCTATATCTCCCACAACTAGAATATAAGGGATTTTCTCCATTTCTCCAGCCCTAATCTTCTTGCCGATAGTTTCATTATTATCATCAATTTTCACTCGATAATCTTTTAATTTCTCGGCAACAACCTTAGCGTATTCACGGTGAGATTCTCCGACGGGAAGAATTTTAATTTGAACAGGAGCTAACCAGAAAGGGAAGGCACCAGCATAATGTTCAATTAAAAGACCGATAAATCTTTCAAATGATCCGAATAGTGCACGATGTAACATGTATGGTTGTTCTTTTTCTCCTTTGTCATTAGTGAATTCCATTTGGAATCTTTCTGGTAAATTAAAATCAAATTGTAGGGTAGAGCATTGCCATTCGCGCCCTAAAACATCTTTAATTTTAAAGTCTAATTTAGGACCATAGAATGCTGCTTCTCCTTCTTCTTCTTTGAAATTCAAACCTTTTTCTTTAGCAACATTTCTTAATACTGATTCTGAAAAATCCCAACCTTCATCACTACCAGCATATTTTTCTTTATTCTTTGGATCTCTCAAGGAAAGATATACGTTTACTGATTCAGGATTAAAACCGAATGCTTTATAAATGAAAAGGATGAAATCAATTACTTTCTTTAATTCATTTTCAACTTGATCTTTACGACAAATAATATGAGCATCATCTTGGGTAAAACCTCTAACTCTAGTTAAGCCAGAAAGTTCTCCTTTCTTTTCAAATCGATAAACAGTTCCAGTCTCAGCCCAAAGTAATGGCAAATCTCTATATGAGCGAGGAGAACTATTATAAATAGAAACGTGGAAAGGACAGTTCATTGGTTTCAATAAAAACTGTTCCGATTCTTTAACTTGGTCTTTGTTTTTTGATTCCTCAAGCGATTGACCAACTTCTAATGGAGGGTACATGCTGCCTGAATAAAATCCCCAGTGACCAGAACGCTCCCATAATCTTCTATTTCCAATATGAGGAGTTCTGACTAATTCATATCCATTCTCTAAATGCTTCTTGAACCAGAAGTCTTCAATGATTCTCCATAGAATTGCTCCCTTAGGGTGCCAAAGAATTAAACCAATACCAACTTCTTCATCAGTATGGAATAAATCTAATTCTTTTCCTAACTTTCGGTGATCTCTTTTTTCAGCTTCCTCTCTCATCTTCAAGTATTCGGCTAGCTTTTCCTCGTTCTCAAAAGCTAAACCATATACTCTAGTTAACATTTGATTTTTTTCGTCTCCTCTCCAGTATGCACCAGCTAGTTTGTCTATCTTAAAAGCTTTCGAATCTATTTCTTTAGTTGATTCAATATGAGGTCCTTTACATAAATCAACAAAATCACCAGAAGTATATATTGAAACTGTTTCTTCGGGTATTTCTTCAATTAATTCTAATTTATAGGGCTGATCTTTGAATATCTTTCTTGCTTCATCTTTAGAAATGTCTTGTTTTTCAAAAACAATATTCTTCTTAATCAACTCTTTCATTTTCTTTTCAATAGTCTTCAAGTCTTCTTCTTTTAGGTCAACTTGCATATCATAATAGAAACCATTTTCAATAGCTGGTCCAATGCCAAATTTAGTATTGGGATATAATTCTTTTACCGCGCTAGCTAGAATGTGAGAAAGTGAATGTTTTATTTTTTCTAATTCCATATATTTATAATTATGCTTCTAATATTTCTTCAACGTCATTGGCGATTACTTTGGGCATTCCGTCTTTCGTGTCGGTCTTGCCCGTAATCGTCACTATTTTATTTTCTATAAAGGCGTAAGGATTCTTTTCAATCATAGAAGGGAAGACCACTACTTCAATGGTGTCCGTCAAATCTTGAACTTTGATAAACATCATTGGATCTCCTTTTTTCGTTAAGATCTTTTTAATCGTGGTAATAATTCCTCCGATTGTAACTGTCTCGCCATTAATATAGTATTTTTCAAAGGGGTTTCGGTGGCCCGTGGCCGTACCATTTAAATCATTAACAATCTTTTTAATCGAAATCGTTTGCTGTTCTAACATGCCTCGGTACTTTTCTAACGGATGACCAGAAATATATAGTCCTAATAATTCTTTCTCCCACATTAATTTATCATATTCATTAAGGGGTTCTACTTTATCTAATGTAATACCATTAGAAAAACTAACAGAAGTAGTGTTATCAAATAATCCTCTCTGTCCACTTTCCTTTATTTTCTGATTCTTCTTCGCCCAATCTAAAAGCTTTTCTAAATTAGAAAGAATTTGATTTCTTTCTTTTAGATTATCAAAAGCACCAGCTTTAGTTAAGCTTTCTAATGATTTCTTATTTAAAACTTTTGAATCAACGCGAGAAATAAAATCTTCAATGGTACTAAAGTGCCCATTCTTCTTCCTTTCATTAACAATTAATTCAACAATATTGTAGCCAACGTTTTTAATAGCTGACAATCCGAATCTGATTTGATTTTTTCCTGGAACCACACTGAAGTTACTGAAAGACTCATTAATATCTGGTGGCAATACTTCAATCTTCATCTTCTTGCATTCCTCAATCAAAATTGAGATTCTATCTAAATCAGATCCATCAGCAGTTAGTAAAGCAGCCATGTATTCCACTGGATAATTAGCTTTGAGATAAGCAGTTTGGTAAGCAATGATGGCATAACAAGCAGCGTGTGATTTATTGAATGAATAGCGAGCAAATGGTTCAATCCAATGCCATAGCTCAACACCGATTCTTTCATCAATCTTATTCTTCTTCATCCCATCAACAAACTTATCTTTCTGTTCCATCAAAAGTTTTTCAATTTTCTTTCCAATCGCTTTTCTAAGAATGTCAGCTTCAGCTAAGGTAAAACCTGCTAAATCTTGAGCGATACGCATAATTTGTTCTTGGTATACTGGGATACCGTAGGTGGTTTCAAGAATTGGCTTTAGCAATGGATGTAGATATCTAACTTCTTTTCTTTTGTGCTTGCCATTAATGTATTCAGGAATATGTTGCATCGGACCAGGACGGTACAAAGCTACTAAAGCAATAATATCTTCAATTTCAGTTGGCTTTAATTGTTTAACATATCTTCTCATGCCATCAGACTCTAATTGAAATACTCCAACACAATCTCCATCTTGTAATAACTTATATGTTTTTGGATCGTCTAAAGGAATCTTGTCGATATCAACGTTGAATCCTTGAACAGCATAAATTCTCTTTAGAGTTTCTTCGATAATGGTTAAGTTTTTCAATCCTAAGAAATCCATCTTTAATAATCCCATGGATTCAACACCATGCATTTCATATTGGGTTACCATTCCATTCTCATCTTGAGTTGGATGCTGAGTAGGAACGGAATCATCTAATGGGTTTCTAGCAATCACCACACCGCATGCATGAGTTGAGGCATGTCTAGCACAACCCTCAATTTTCAAAGCTAAGTCAATTAGTCTTTCGGCTTCTTTATCAGATTCGTATAGAGATTTAAATTCATCAATCTTCTCTAATGTTTCATTTAAATCAAAACCTAAGGGAATCATTTTAGCGATGCGATCACAATATGAATATTGATAACCTAAAGCTCTACCGACGTCACGAATAGAAGCTTTAGCTGCCATAGTTCCAAAAGTAATAATCTGAGCTACTCTATTCCTGCCATATTTCTCAGCAACATAGTTGATAACCTCATCTCTTCTTTTATCAGTAAAATCCAAATCGATATCAGGCGGGGAGATTCTGTCAGGATTCAAGAATCTCTGGAAATACAAATCATATGTTAAGGGATTAACGTTGGTGATATTACACAAAAAAGCAACTAATGAACCTCCGGCTGATCCTCTACCAGGACCAACAACGATTCTGTTATTCTTAGCCCAATTAACAAAATCTTGAACAATTAAAAAATAACCAGAAAAACCAGTACGATTAATGACTGATAATTCATATTCCATTCTTTCAATGATTTCTTTTAGCTTTGGATCAGTAATTTCATCTAGCTTAATTTCTTCTCCTTTAGTCGCTCTTTCAACAATCTTATTTAATTCTTCAGAATGAATATCACATTTCTTTTCAATACCGAAATAACACAAATCTCTTAAATAAGTTTCGGTTGTTTTTCCTTCGGGAACATCAAAAGAGGGAAGTTTGAATTCTCCTAATTTCAATTCTAAGTTACAAGCTTCGACTATCTTTTGAGTATTACTGATTGCTTCAGGATGATCTTTGAAAGCTTCGGCCATTTCTTCAGTACTTCTAATTGAGAAATCATCACCAATCATTGATAATCTTTCTTTATCATTAATATCAGCCCCAGTATTAATCAACATTAAGATATCTTGTGCTTCAGCATCGTCTTTATTAACATAGTGAGAATCATTGGTGGCAATAACTGGAATGCCAGTCTTCTTGCCTAATTCAAAAACCATTTGATTTGCTCTGGCTTGTTCAGGAATTCCTAAATGCTGCTGAACTTCTAAAAAGTAATTACCTTTGCCAAATATCTTTTCGTAGCGCAAAGCCATTTCTTCTGCTTCTTCTTTTTTATTAGAAAGTAAAAGATGAGGGATTCGTCCCTGTAAGCAAGCAGAAGTAGCAATTAATCCTTCAGAATACTTTTCTAATAATTCAAAATCTACTCTCGGTTTATAATAAAATCCTCTCAAGTGAGCCTGAGTAACAATCTTTACCAAGTTCTTGTATCCAATCTCGTTCTTCACTAAAAGAATTAAGTGATGACGTTTTCCGTCAAGATTGGGAACCTTGTCGTCCATCGTTCTAGCTGCTTCATAGACCTCACAACCAAGAATTGGCTTAATACCTTTAGCTTTAGCTTTTTCGTAGAATTCAATTGCACCATACATAGTGCCATGGTCAGTTAGAGCAACTGAATCCATGCCAAGTTCTTTGACTTTGTCAATTATATTATCTATTTTCGCTAATCCATCCAAAAGAGAATAGTGCGAGTGCAAGTGTAAATGTGTAAACTTCTGATTCATTTAGGTTGTTATTAAATAATCTTCTTTCCTCCAATCTTTACCTTCGTCGTATCAATATTTCCTTTATTGCTTTGCGTTCCTGTTAAAACAAGATTGCTACCAACATTGGTTTCTTCTAAATCAATCTTTCCTTCAGTTCTCATTTTACCTAAATTAAGACTACCTTTAACATTAGATGCGCCGAAGAAAGCATCTCCACGAACCATTAGATCGTCGTAATTAGCTGATTCTATTTCTGCACCTTCTAAAATTACATCTCCTAATATTTCAGTTTTCGCTAATGACAAGAAGCCGACAGTAATTAATCCTCTGGCATTAATGCTACCGCTAATCTTAGACCCGACTAAATTAATCGTACCATTAATTTGAGCATTTTCTAAAATTAAGTTTTGTTTAATGTTTGATTTACCTAAATACAACGATCCATTAACTACCGCTCCTTTAAAATTAACATCTCCCATTACCACCACCTCGCCCAAAAAGACTGGGCCCATTATTTTTGTATTCTCTAAATTCAAACCGAACATGGCCTTGTCAATAATAACGTTGAAGTCAGATAAAACTTTATTGCTAAAATCAGCTGGCCTACTTTCTTTTTCGGCTCGCTTAATTTCATTGATTATTTCCATCTGGCCTAGGGCTTCTAAATTGTTTTTATCATTATTAAATATGACCATATGTTTAGTATGTTTAATATACATTAATAATATCCCAAATTCAAAGATGGTACAAGTTCAATATTTTACAACCCATCTCTTTTATGTTATTTAGATAATAAGTACTAAAAACAGTACTAATGGATGGTTATCATGAAAGAAATTCAAATCATCAATGGACTGCTCATTAAAACACGAAAGGATGGAAATTTTATCCTAGCCATTATCAGTGGCTACTATCCAAGCTTTAAATCTGCACTAATGCATTATTATGGTCCATGGTATCTCATTAATAAAAATGGCCTCCCAGAAAATACTGCTCTATTAGTGACAGAAAAAAATCGATGCAATATTGATTGCGTATGGAAGAAAAATGATCTTACATCATATGATGTGGTTCTTAATTCTAATCATAAGACCATTATCTCAAGCGAGGAGGTGCTATCATCCGAATGGATGAAATATGCATAACTCGCTCTTTTTTTATACAAAATATATTTTTAGTGTATAATTAAAACATGATTCAAGAAGAAAAAAGACTATGGAAAAAAGGATATAGATATATCGTAGGAATTGATGAAGCGGGAAGGGGACCATTAGCTGGGCCAGTGGTTTCTGGTGCAGTTTTAATTCTTGAAAAAGATTTTGCAGAAACTAAAAAGATAGAATCAGTTAAAGATTCCAAGAAGTTGAATGAGAAGAAAAGGGGAGAGGTCTATCTTAATTTAATCAATAATCCTAAATTGAAATGGGGAATAGGGATTGTTTCTGAAAAGATAATCGACAAAATTAATATCTTAGAAGCAACCAAGTTATCAATGATTAAGGCAATTAAGGACTTAGAAAAGAGAAATAACTTAAAAGTAGATTTTCTAATTCTTGATGGAAGGATGGAAATTAATTTTGATGCAAATCAAGAGTCAATTATTAAGGGAGATGACAAGGTATTTTCTATCTCCGCCGCCAGCATTATTGCAAAGGTGACGAGAGACAAATTGATGATTAAATACGACAAAAAATATCCAAAGTATAATTTTAAGAAACATAAAGGATATGGGACAAAGGAGCATTTAGATAATATTAGAAAAAATGGAGCCTGCGAGATACATAGGAAAAGTTTTGCTCCAATCAATCAAATAGTTTAATAATTTCTCGAAAGTTTTAAAAGGTTCCAATCCTTTCTCCCCTGCAGACAGGACACTGAGTCCATTTTAGGGCCATTAAACAACAAGTTGAATGGCTCTTTTGCTTGATAGCTCAACACTTCTTGGTTCTCAATGGTAAGGTTCCAAAGTAGCTTATTTGCGATAGTATTTCGCTTTTCTGGAGTGCCATTTATGTATTCTGCCTTTGATCTGCTAGCTTCTAAAAATGTATCCCTTATTTTATCAGCAATAGCCTCATCTCGGTTCTCTTTTAACTCTATTTTGTGCAATTCCTCTTTTATCGATATCTCCTCATTGTTTAAATCTTTCATTTTAGAGGCGTAAATCTCTTTTGGAGTGGTCATGAACACAAAGCTGTCTAGAAGTATAGACTGCTTCTTTCGGACGTTCTCAAGCTGTTTTAAAAGGGTTTCTTTAATGTCTCCAGCTTTATATCTTCTTTCTTTCAATTTAGCCTTACTAGCTTCATAGGCAATATCAATCCATTTCTCATTGACAGCAACGTTATCAAGTAGGGAAATAACCTTCTCATCTAAAATCTCGGAACGTAAATAATGTTTATGTTCAGAACAAGCTCCTTTACCGTTAGTGCAATAATAATAATCGTGGCCTTTCTTGTTTGAAGCAGTCAACATACAGCCACACTTGGCACACATAAACAAACCTCGAAGATGGAAGAAATGTTTATTATCTTTAAAGTGAGCTTTCTTAGTTAAAACTTCTTGAGCTTTATCAAATAATTCTCTAGAGATTATCGGCTCGTGATTTCCTTGATAAGAATTTCCACATTTAGACATTAAGCCATAGTAAAAAGAATTCTTTAAAAGTTTATCAATATTACTTTTGCAAACAGGAACACCATTTCTACTTCTCATTCCTTCACTCGCTATTAAATTGGTTAATTCTCCGATTGTATATTTCCCAGTAGAATAATATTCAAAACACTTTTTAATATAGTGAGCGATTTCCTTATCAACAATTAAAGTTTTATTTTCTTTGTCGTTCACATATCCCAGAGGAGCAGGACCAGGCCAACCTCCTTTTTCTAGTTTGGCTTTGTTTCCTCTTTTTACATTCACACTTAAATCATCGACATACTTCTTAGCGATACCGAACATAAAACCCATCATTAATTTATCATCAGCAGTATTGCCGTAAAGTTTTGAAGGAGTTTTAATTTCTTTAATAAAACCTCTATCCATAAACCAGATAATCATACCTCCGTCCATCGTATTTCTAGCAAGACGATCTAAGTTCCAAGCAAGAATACAATAATCATCTTTACTCTTTTCGATAAAGGAAAGCATCTCATTAAAAACAGGCCGACCTGGTTCTTTAGCAGTTTTACTTTCTTTGTAAGTATTCGAAATATACCAATCATTTGCCTTAGCCAAAGCTAAAAGCTCTGTTTCTTGAGAATCAATAGATAGCACTTGTCTATCCTCAGATTCAGTAGATTTTCGGCAATAAATTATATATTTCATGAAGTTCTATTCTTTAATTACTGATGATATAGCGTCTTTGGCTTCTTGGTCAAGGTCTAAGTCAAATATTTTATCTTCTTGATGAAGAACATATCTTTCATATTTCATATGTCCAACATACTTAGTATCCCACTCTCTTTCACAAACTAACCTGCCTTTTAGTTTACCCGTAAGGGATAAAACGGCATAAGTATCACGAAGAATTTCTGGTCTCAATATATTCTTAGTAACGAAATATCTTTTCTTTTTAGCAAGTCTTTGGTCTTCATAATCCTTAGTCATATACTTAGAAAGATAAGAAACTAAAACTTCTGTGCTTTCTACTTTCTGTAATTTGATTCTCCAATCCTTGTTCCAAAGTTCTCTGATGGTCGTATATACTTTATCTTTAATATACGGGAGATTAAAAAGCATAATGTGATAATGGATAGCACCTCTCTTCTGGAATTCTAAAACTCCGAGATATTGTAAGTAGGATTTCTTCTTGCCAGTAAGCATATAATTAAATCTCTGAATAAATTTACTGAATATTCTATTGGCTGTTTTAATATCCTGAATATTTTCTTCAAAAGTTAAAGTTAAAAAGAAAGGAGGATAGGGAAGTCCATCTTCTCTGAACCACCTCCAAGCATTGCAATAGATTATTCTTCTCGCATTTCTTTTTGACCTGTAAAAACAATTATTTTCAACTTCCTCCTCTTCCTCGTCCGGAAACTCTTCTTTCCATTTCTCATTAAAAGCCGACGGACCGCTATGGCTTCGGATAGGAAGATTGTATGAATAATATTCTAATATAGGGCCTGATTTTACTAATTTTGTTTGAAACATGTATTTTTATTTGATTATTTTATTAATTACTATCTGATTATAAGCACCATAGAACAAGGATAACTGTTAATCGGGGCAGAAAACCCCGATTAACAATTTTTCCTTTAGCCATCATCAACTAAAGCTATATAAAAATCTGCAATAGCGTCTAGATATTGATCGACATTTTCTTCAGGAACAGCAATTCCATAAATTTCCTGAAAATACTCCATTAATTCTTGTTTTAATTTTTTACTATACATGCTAAAAGTATGGCATTTACAAATAACCGAAAAGGTAGTTTAATAATGACAAAGCCATATTTTATAAATAAAAAATTAGATAACTAACATAAAAGTTGAAGCATATATGCCAAAAGAACCATCACAACATTTGAGAGATGGGATGATTACATATGAAAAGTCAGGACACTCCTTAACTTTCGTTAATGGTTATTATGTTTGTTCAAAATATCAAAAAGGAGAATGCATAAACAAAGAAGAAAAAAGAATAGAAAGTTTAAATTTTGAAAAGAAGTTAGCGAGATCATTAGAATCATTAAAAATAAGAGAAGAAGACTTTATAAAATGCAAGTACGAATTTGAAAGATGGGAAATAGATTTGAGAGAGAAAAATGAATACGAAATATTACTAAAACAGCAATCGATGGATGCCATATTGGATAATTGCAAACAAAAGGGAGAGATAAGCCAAAGAGATGAAAAAGATTTAAAAGATTTATATGTTAAAATATTAGAATTTGCATTTCCTGCATTTAGTATCGGGATGGCAAGACCGGTAATGGAATCATTGGTTCTAATAGAGCAATCAAAGCGGATGGCAACAGTTTTAGCTTTTGCTATATTCAAAAAAATATACATAACTAACGATGGGGAAATAAAATCTATAGACCTTGAGGGCTACGGGGAATATATTTTTAAATATTTAAGCAAAAAAATACCATTTTGGAACAACGAATTGAAAATAAAAATAAATTACAAATTAGACCTTCCCAATACGGTAAATTATATAGATACCATAGAATACTTCAAAAAAGATAATTTTAAATTTTTTTTAAGTTATTCTATTTTTTCTTCAAAATACTCAATAAAAAAATCTCTTGATAAGTTTATTACGTGGGAAAGAATTCAAAATATTGAAGACAGGCTAATATTTTGGAGAAATGTAAAAGAAAGATTATGGCAAGATCCTTTAATGTTTTTGAGCCCAACCGTTATTATTAAAAAATAAAAAAATACCTAGATGAGAAAAAGAACAAAAAAAGAAAGAAGGGAAAGGTATATGCAAGCGAGAGCTAGGTACGAAGCTAAAAGACATACTAAAAAATGGAAAAATCGCAAAAAAAGAAAAGCGATCAGAAAAATTAAAAAAATAAGGCAAGCAAAAAAACTCCCCACATCAATAATTGCTCCAAGCAATTTCTCTTTAATCGAAAACGCAGAAGAAGTTTTAGAGTATTTTAAAAAAGCTAATAAATTATTATGCAAAGGAGAAAACGTAGAATTAGATGTATCAAACGTCAAACAGTTAACTCCACCAACTTTATTATTATTAGTAGCAAGCATAAATGATCACGACTTCACCCAAGAATCAATTGTATCCGGTAATGCGCCAAAAAAACCAGAATTATTAAAGTTATTTACTGAATCAGGATTTTATGATCATGTAAAAACAAACGGAAAATTTAAATCAAGCAAAGAAAATTTACTAAACAAGCAAGTAGATAAAATAGTTGTTTCTGAAATCGTAAAAGAAGCCTCAATTATTGGTATAAAGCATGTATTCAACAGAGAAACCCCATTTGAACCATTATACGAGGTACTACTTGAGTGCATGTCGAATACAAACCACCATGCCGACTTAAAACATAAAGGTAAATGCCGTTGGTGGCTCTACACATACAATATTCCAAACAAAAAAATTACATCTTATTCTTTCATGGATCTAGGCGTCGGGATATTTAAAAGTGCTGTTGTTAAAAATTATTTAAAAAAATACACAAAAGGGACCTTTCTTTATCCAAATATCAAACTTGTTGATGATTTATTGTCTGGAAAAATTCAATCTAGAATAGAGAAAGATAATGAAATTAGGGGGAAAGGCATACCGCAAATAGTCAATAACTCAAAAAGAAGAGAGTTTAAGTCATTTTACATTATTACGAATGATGTTATAATCGACTTGAAAACAGGAAACCGTAAGCAATTAAAAAATGGATTACGTGGAACATTCTTTTATTGGGAAATACAAAATTAAATTAAAAATATGATGGAAATTAAAGATCACATTAATATAGCTACTGATTTTTCAGACCACCCTGGATCAAGATACATAGAGGATGGCGCCTTTTCGGGACAAGATTTTCTAGAAAAAATATTATTACCAAGGTTCGAAAAAGCTGTAAGAGAAAATTATTTATTAGAAATCAACTTGGATAAAGTATATGGATACCCATCATCTTTTATCTCTGGATCTTTCGGAAAGCTTTCTATAGAAAAAGGTGGCGAACTACTATTGAAACACATTGTTTTAATATCAAATGATAATCCACTAAATGCTGAAAAAATAAATAGGGAGATTAAGAACCCTAAAAAATGAACTCAACAATAGAAAAAATTAAAATCCCTTCTTGTGTATTTTTTTTAGTAATTTTAGGCATGCTAATTGACAGAATTTATTTAGATTTTCCTTATCTACAATTAGATCCAAAAATAAACCTACTTAATGTTGCCAACCTTTTAATTAGTATATTGATAGCTTTTTTAATTCCTCTTTATTTCAAAAAATTAACAGAAGAAAAGCATGACCAGAAAATATTCCTGATAGATGATTTTAAGGAATTAATTACAATAGTTAAAAAAATTAAATCAATAGTTTCGGATGCATACAATAAAAGAGTTTTTTCTACTCAAGATAGAGATAATATAATACTAACTTTTACCGAAGCTGAACTAAAAGTAGATTCAATTAAAAGCCAAATTTCTCTGTTCGGCAATGGATCAAGAAAAATATCAGAAGACCTAACTGAGCACCTTTTTGAATACAATGACTATTTGACTGGAGGAGAAATGATGTTATCTAGTTTTGATAGCGTTGATTTACGTTTTTATACAGATAATAATATAAAATACGGAAAACTAGAAACCGAAATTAAAAATTTGATTCATAAAACATATAAACTATAATAGATGATTATAAAAAATGAAAATGCTGCAAGAAAAAATAAAAAACGACGACTTAAGAGATACTTATTGGACACGCGTATATATTAGCTCTAACGACGAATCTCAAAAGACCAAACTTCTAATTTGTGTTTCACACGAATATATTTTTAGTCTTTTTAATACAACCGAATTAGATGAAGCAAAAATAAATCAATGGTTTGAGGGAGTAATCAAGAAATGGGAATTGCAAGAAGAAACTATTTTCAATAAAGAGATTAATTTTGATATATATGCCAATACTCTAGAGGGAAGAGAAAGAGGTTTAAAATTTTTGAAGGAAAATGTTCTATAAAATATCTTAATCCTAGTCTAAATATATAAATTACTTAAAATCTAAATGCATAGCTTTCTCGCTATACATTTTTTGTTTTTTACGCTATTATGAAGGCACAATTAAATAGCAATGGACCTAAACTTTTGAGAAATCAGAAGCATGGTCAAAAGTCAGGTAATGAATAAAGAACCCATCATGGGGTCGCATTACCTGCCATATCGGGAAACTGGTATGAGTGGCTTCGGTCACTACCTGTGGTGGGCTTTTTGTATAAAAAAACACTCAGGAAATAATTAGAAAAATATGGAATGGATATATATTATCATTATTTTCTTAAGCTTTATTGGTATTGCCTTTTTTATATGGATCAGTGATATAAAAAGATTTGGGAGAAATGAAGACGTAGCCTTGCCATACAAGAAAAAAGAATATTTGATGACCATTGCAGAAAGGGAGTTTTTTGATGTATTAAAGGAAGTCATCAAAGATAAATATTATATTATTCCTCAGGTAGTAATCTCTGATATCGTTTATGTTTCTGCTAATAGAAGAGATTACTACAAATATCGTAGCAAGATAGATAAAAAAAGAATTGATTTCGTATTATTCAGTAAAGATGCATTGACTCCAGGTATAGCAATTGAACTAGATGACAATAGTCATAACAAAGAAAATCGTATAAACAGAGACCATTTTGTAGATAGCGTAATGAGGCAAGTTGGAATAAAGATAGTGCACATAAAAACAGCATATAAATATAATCCAGAAGAAATAGAAAAAATAATTTTTTCCTAAAAAATTTTCATAAAACTTCCTTGACAAAATTCATTTCTGATATAGAATTAACCTGATGAAAGAAAAGACATTGCTTTAAAACTAATAACACCTCTTTTTGAGGTGTTTAAAATTTTCATTAACATATTATTTATAAAAGACAAAATGGTTGACAAAGAAGAAAAAATAGAAGACGAGAAGAAGAGTATAATCAAAAGTAATAATTTTGAAGAGAGGTTTTCGGAATTAGAAAAAATATCGGCCAGAGCTAGAAGCTTTTACCTAAAAGAAGATGAAAACGATAGAAGAATTCAAAAAAGCAATCGAGACGCAGTTTGTGGTTCTTGATACTAATGTACTAATAAAAGCCTTTGAAAACACTACTTGTTTCAAGGGTTTTTTTGAACTTTTAAAAGATTGCGATTGTGATATCGTAGATTTTGATCTCATTAATTTTGAATTTACAAGAAATGATTTTAAACCAGAAATAATAGACCTAAAAGAAGATTTTTTAAAAAAAATAAACGCATTCAAATTACAACAAAACGGTGGAATATTAAAAGAAGCTCTGGAAATAGCTAAAGTTTATTCTCATCAAGGAATACAGAAAGGACAGATATCGTTAGTAGACTGCTGTTTAGGAGCCTTGCTTAAACAATATGGAGAAAAACTATTTTTAGCGACATCAAACCATTCAGACTTTCCACTTTGTTTATTTGATAGAGAATATATACTACCAATAGACGCGGGCAATGAAGTTATATCGATAGCATTTTACAGATTTAATAATGAAAAATGGGAAGAACTGAAAAAAGCCTTAAGCAAGGTTAAAACAAAAGAAAAAAACTAGTAAATTCATACAAAGCCATTTCTGGGGGGGTACAATATTCGACAAACAGGTTACTGGTGACTGTCTCTGTCGAAGACAGCGTATTATAAACCAATTTTTACCCGTATGGCAAAAACCCAAAAAGGCAAAAAGATTGTAGAAGTTCGAAGACATTACCGAACACTATCTGATGGTAGAAAGGTACTCGTCAAAGAACATCGAAAATCAACACCGAATTAGTTTGGTGTGGTCACCCTCAGGGTGGCTCTGTATGAATTTAGATACTAAAAAGGTTCCGATAACGTCCCAGCGCCCCTGTAAACTATTGGTGTCCCGTTGGCAGTTTTTGTTTTTAAAGATATAATAATTTTAATATAAAATTTAATAAAAAATACAATGATTGAAAAAAATGTTAATAAAATCGGCTGGATAGCTTCTTCGTTGGCGATTCTCATGTATTTTTCCTATATAGATCAAATCAGACTAAATATTTCAGGGAATACTGGTTCAATTATATTACCAATTATTACAACAATAAACTGCACATTTTGGGTAATGTATGGATTGCTTAAGACAAAAAAAGATTGGCCAATCATAGTTTGTAATGTTCCTGGGATTATTTTAGGTATCATTACTGCAATTACTGCTATAATCTATTAATTTTGACCCTTAAAAAAGTTCCTAGTTCGTCCCATCGCCCCTGCAAACATAATTTTAAACTAAAAATAAATACTAATTAGCGATTTCAGGTTCAAATCATATCTAGACGCAACTATAGACATAATTTTTTAAAAGGTATACTATTTTTCTGGAAGAGTAAAAGCTCTTTACCAATTTAACGGTGACTGATTATGATAAGGGAAAAGATTATTGACTGCATCAATAAAAGCACTGACGAAAAACTGCATCCCATCGACAACAGATTCATTGAAACTATTCATTACAGTGATGTAATGGATATAGTTTTCTTTTACCTCAGTCTTTATCTCAAAGACAAGGGTATTAAACGAATGAGCACTTCCGACTTCTATAACATATCGGAAGTAATCTGGAACAAGTGGAGCAGAGAAAAGAAGAACAAAAAGTTTTCCCATCTCTGCGAAGCATACTGTACTGGTCCAGGACCAATGGGAGGAACAGCTAGCTCGGCGGAAATGTATCTTCGTTATCACGCGAATTTTATCTGTTTTGAAAATATTCAAGAATTCTTCAATTGTCCGAAAACAGCCTATTGCGGATGGAATTATTATCGGGATAATCAAATAATCCCGAGAACACTGCCTAAGTGGAGAAGAGCGAATAACTTCAAAAAGATTAATCAAGTTTTTGAACTCGCAGAAATAATCTGCCAAGAGATTGAAAACCATGAAGTGGAGAAATAACCTCCTCTTTTTTTATACATAATCCAATCTCAAAAAAGTTCCGAGTTTGTTCTAATGTCCCTGCAAGTTTAAGAAGCATAACTCTGTAAGACTTTTAAGATACCGCGGTATGGCGCTTTTCATTTTTAAAAGCTATAATTAAAATAAAAATATGACATTATTTGTAAGACATCCAGTAAGAAATATCGGAAAGATGAATTCATACGAAAGACAGGTGGGTAAATATAAGGGAGGCAAAACCTCTCAAAAGTCTGAATCAGAAAAAAAGAATAAGAAAGATGCTAAAAAATAGGGACAATTCATTTGACCAATTATTCTTTAAATGCTATTATTATGTCTGTAAGATAGTTGCTTAATAGTATTTAGTCGAGATTATTCAAGACGCTAAGCTTTAGGATAAAACCTTAAAACATTAATTAAATTAAACTTTACAATCATGGAAGGAACAATCAAGAACCTAACAGACAAAGGATTCGGATTCATCACAGTTGATGGAGAAGAAAAAGATTTATTTTTTCACAGCAACGAACTTAGAGGCGTAAGCTTCGAAGAGTTAAGAGCAGGTGACAGAGTATCTTTTGAGAAGGGAGAATCTCCAAAAGGACCAAACGCTACAAACGTTAGTCGTATCTAATTTCTCTAAACAAGACCAAGCTCGATATGAGCTTGGTTTTTTTTTACAAAATATTAATTCCAAAATTCTTTAATTCGCAGACAAGCCTCTTAAGAGGAAGACCCATGGCAGTGTAAAAATCACCATCTATCTTTTTGATAAAGACAGATCCTATTTCTTGAAGAGCGTATGCTCCAGCTTTATCCATTGGCTCTCCCGTAGCAATATATTTATCAATCTCTTCTATGGACATTTCTTCCATGTAAACTTGAGCTGTTTCGTGGAAAGAAAATGAATGATTATTTTCCATAATTGTCACGCCAGTAATAATTTGATTTTCTTTTCCGCTCAACATCATTAACATTTCCTTAGCTTCTTTTTCTGTTTTTGGCTTTCCTAAAACTTTATTTTGATAGGCAACAATTGTATCGGCAGCAATGATAACCGCGTCTCTATTATCACTAACTATTGCCTTAGCTTTATTAAAAGAAAGAAATTCAACTAACTCAACTGGAGACATCTCTAAAGTCATATCTTCTTTATAATTACTTTCTTTTGTTTCAAAAGGAATCTTTAATTTAGAAAAGATTTCTTTTCGACGAGGTGAAGTTGATGCTAAAATTATTCTTTTCATATTTTAAATTTAGCATAAATATTGTTTTTAATCTATTGACACTAAAAAATAATAGTAATATACTGTCAATACCTAGATGGAGGAAGTGTAATGAAGAAGACACTGTGTATTATTGCATTGCTAATTGCAATATGTATCGCTTCGGGGTGCTTAGATGATTGCACTCCTGTAACAAAAACGAGTTCCAAGGTAATTGCAGCTTCACAACAGTATTCAAAGATCGATTTGTCTCCATCAAGTGTTGATGGAACAGTAGGGTACAGCATCCAGTTTATCGCCAAAGCATATGACAATAATGGATATGCACCCAACGCAAAAATCGAATGGGTCATCAACAGAGGCGATGGGATAATCAGTAGCAATGGAGTTTTTACTCCTACTAACACTGGAACAGTTATTGTTTCTGCTAAAGCTGGCAACACTATCAGTAGTGCACTGATTACTGTAAAAAACGAACCTCGTCGTTCCCGATATTATTATAACGATTATAATGATCGGGATGATTATGATTATCACTATAATAATTATTATTATAATGATGACCGTACCGATTATGACGATTTATGTTCACGTGAACACAATCACGGAACATCTTGCTAAATAAAAGAGATAATCTCTTTTTTTTGTTTACTTTTAATTTGTTTATTTTAAATGTATAATCTAGGCATGGAAAACATTCGACAAAGAATATCAAAAGGAATGAAAATCTTTAATAGTAATCTTTTGCTTTTTCTTGCTATTTGTTTAATTTCTTCAATTGTTTCAATCTATGCCATTCCATTTTTAATTAATGGATCTATTACCGAACAAGAAATTAATGAAGGAATTAACCAAGTTGGCACAACTTACGGAGGAGCACTAACTTTTTCAACTAGTGAAATTATTAATTCACTAATTTCATCTTTTCAACTCCTAATTATTGTAACTATTTTAATAATCATTGCCTATATCGTTAAGCATAAGATTGATAGAAAGATATTCAGATTCAATAAATGGAGAGATTGGAAATTCTTTATCTATATCTCAGGAATTTCTTTTATTGTGGTTGATGTTTTTCAAAATATATTATTAAGTCTAGGTAGTAATATTGCCATCAGTCTAGTTTTAACAATATTCTCTTGTTATTTAATAGTTATTATTTCTTCAATACTTTTACCTGAAGAAATACCAGAAATTAAAATATAATAAAAAAGGCTTACGCTTTTTTCTCCATACTGGAGAATTGTCTGCGTAAACCACTTCGACAGGAAGCTCACTAGAAACTTTTCTAGAAACATCCCCATGGGTCACATGAGTGAGTTCCATATTTTGTGTTCTTTGAGCAAGCTGAAGAGCTCTTCGCTCATTGATGTCTTTTAACAGTTCTTTTTCTATTTTTCTTTTCGAACCACTAAGACTTCCTTTCATAATATACCTTTGACAAGGTAGCATGATTATAATATTTGTCAAATCAAAACTGTTTTGATACAATTATCACATGGACAAAATAACTTTCCGAGAACCGAAAACAAGTGATGTAAAATCAGCTCTTGAAATGATTAACTCTTTGGTTGAAGAAAAAGCATATATAACTGTTCAAAAGAAACTAACCCTAAAAGAAGAAAGGGCATACTTTAAAAATATACTCAAAGACGCAAAGAAGAAAATGAGAATTGATTTAATGTTAGATATTAATGGAGAAGTGTGCGGCAGTGCGGGAGTATGGTTACTTGATGATGGAATAAGAAAGCATGTTGGAGAAATAGGAATAGCTTTAAAAAAGAATGCCAGAGGAAAAGGATTGGGCGAAAAGCTCTTTAAGAAAACAATGGAAAAAGCAATTAAAGAATTGAATGTTAAAATCGTAACTCTTTTTGTTTATAAAGGAAACAAGGTCGCCATCAATTTATATAAAAAGATGGGTTTCAAAAAGTTAGGTGTTATAAAAAATGGCGTTAGTTATTATGGAAAATTAATAGATAATTATTTAATGATAAAATATATATGAACAAAACAACAAAAATAGTAATGACAATTTATCTCTATACTGTTTCTTTAATTAGTTTAATTTTCTTTGCTGTTGGAATGGGAAATTTAATTAATACTTCTCTTAAAGCTTTCATTTTCACCGAAGCCGAAAAGAGAGATTACACTATGTGTAATAATTACCCATACTATTCAACAATTGATGCTCAAGCTTTGAAAGAAAAGGGGATTACTGTTGAGGAACAAAACCAATTAGACAACATGATCAAAGATTATGAAGAATGGAAGAGTAAAAATACTGGCGATACTTGTTATAAATCAGAAAGAGAAAAAAGAATGCTTGATGCAGTTACAATGATACTAATTGCTTTCCCGCTATATATCATTCACTGGAGAATGGCTAGAAAAGAAAGATACGAAACTGAAAGTTAATAATAGGAAAGAGGGCAGTTGCCCTCTTTTTTTGTTTGTGGTAAAACATATTTAGATTAATTTTACAAATTTATGAGGCAAAGCTATGGATGCTGTTACTAAAGAATTAATAGCTTGGACAAGGAATTTTCTTTTATGTAGAAAATTCGACCTCAAAGAAGCTGAACGGATATTTGAAAAACTCATAGAAGTCGAAGAGATAAAAGTGAAAGAAATGGACCGCAATGATGGTTCAATTCATCCAAGTAGACTTCCTAATGAGTATAGAAGTCTCTCTCGAATTACTTACATTATAAAAAAATGGTATTTTGCGAGAGTGACCGGTAAGGAGGAGACTATCGATTATGTCTTCAATGAAGAAAACGATGAAAAAAGAAAAAAATCTTTATTCAATGAGAAAATCATCTTCGTACCATCTCGGCCCTAATCGGCCCTCTTTTTTTATAAAAAATAAGTGGTATAATATTATCATATGAAAAAAGCGGTCATTATTATTGCCTCAAAAAACTTTCGTGACGAAGAATATTTTATTACTAAGGAGGTTTTAGAAAAGAAGGGGATACAAATTAAAACAGTTTCCGATAGAGTTAAAGCTCTTGGAAAATTCGGTGGAGAAGCCGAGGCTGATATTTTAATTAATGACTTAAATACTGATGAATTTGACGCCATCATTTTTGCTGGTGGCTCAGGAGCTGTAGAACTATTGGATAATGAAGTTTCTTATATAGCGATAAGAAAAGCAATGATTATGAAAAAAATCATTGCAGCTATTTGCATTGCTCCAACCATACTAGCCAAAGCTGGAATTTTAGCAGGAAAAAAAGCAACTGTCTGGTCAAATGATATGGATAAATCAGCCATTAAAACCATTCAATTAAACGATGGTATTTATCAAAGATCATCTATTGTTATTGATGGAAATATTATAACAGCAGAAAATGCTGAATACGCTCAAGAATTCGGAGAAACCATTGCTAGCGAGTTGACAAAAGGCTAAAAATAGATATAATCAGAATATAAATAAATATTCCACAGAAAACAGGCATTTATAAGTCCTGTTGAGGAAAAACAATAGCAATATTGTATTAGGTCGTCTGTGGAATCACAGATTTTTTAATTATATGGCATTAACAAGAGAACAAAAACAAACCATTATCAAAGATCTTGAAACTAAGATCGAGAAGCAAAAATCAATCGTTTTCATGGACTTTAGCAAAATCAAAGTTAAAGAATTAGCTAAATTAAGAGAAAACTTGAAAAAGGAAAACAGTGAAATGAAGGTAGCTAAGAAAAGCTTGATGGAAATAGCTCTAAAGAATAAGAATATTGAGCTTGATTCAAAAAAGTTAGAAGGAGAAGTAGCAATCGTATTCGGTTACCAAGACGAAATTGCCCCAAGTAAAATAGTTTATCAATTCTCAAAGGAGAATGTTAACGCTAAGATATTAGGAGGATTTCTAGAAAACAAGTTTTGCGAAATGGTCGATGTTATCAAATTAGCCGAACTACCAAGCAAGGAACAATTATTAGGTATGTTAGTTGGAACATTATCCGCTCCAGCCACCAACTTAGTCGGAGTCCTATCTGGTAATATGAGGAAATTAGTAATCGCCCTTTCTCAAATCAGAGATCAAAAAGCATAATAAATTATAAAATATAAAAATATGGCAGAAGAAATAGAAACAATCGAAGTTCCAGAAAAGTTCAAGAAGTTAGTTGAAGAAGTAGAAAAGATGTCTGTTCTAGACCTAGCTGAATTAGTTAAGGTATTAGAAAAGAAGTTTGGTGTATCAGCCGCTCCTCAGATGATGGCAGCAGCCGCAGCTCCAGCAGCCGCCGGTGCAGCCGCAGAAGAGAAATCTTCATTCAACGTAGTATTAACATCAGCTGGTGACAAGAAAATCGAAGTCATCAAAGTTGTAAGAGACTTAACTCAGAAAGGATTGAAGGAAGCCAAAGATTTAGTAGACGCAATCGCTACAGCTCCTCAAACAATCAAGGAAGATGCTAAGAAAGAAGAAGCAGAAGAAATGAAAAAGAAATTCACAGAAGCAGGTGCTACTGTAGAACTAAAATAAGGATAACAAAACAACTCCACGAAAGTGGGGTTTTTTGTTCCATAAAAACGAAACGCACACAAGCAAGATTGCAGGGTGCGGAATAATTAACATAAGAAGTTTCTCCAAAGTTGGAGGGATTTTTTGGGATATTCTTGGGATTTAAGTGTCTAAGAGGCACAACCTTGAATTCATCCCATTAGGTATTCCCTCTGATTCCTTGGCTGCTTGTAACAGCTCATAAACTTGAAAGAGGTGAGAAGAAACCGGTCTTTCGGGCAAACGGGGCATTGATGTTCCTCATCATTGTGAGAGCGGAACGCTTCTCCAAAATGCCGCGGTTATAGCGAGCGAAATGACGGGTAAAAACACAGACTCACCTCGAAAGGCAACCAGAACAGGACATACATCCTAGCTCTGCCAACGCGTCTCATGGACGCAAATCGCTAGTCTTTCATGATTTCGGGTGCCGACCAGGGCGGAATTTCAGCAGCGGGAGTCAATACGGATTAGGTCGTTTGTGCAACACACCTTCATAGGCATCAGTCCTCCTACGGGGGCGATGATTAACAATTCATGAGCAATATCAGGATTCCCATTTAGCTAAGGCAAAACCTTGACTATCTGGTGACCTACTTTAAGAGCATTTAAATACTATTAAAGTAAGCCACCAAATCTTCTTATTTAATATAGAAAAGAACTAATTTAACTTACAAAGCCTATTATAATCATTTCTTTATTTTTGTCAATAGGAACCAAAAACACCCTTTCGGGTGCTTTGTTTTTTAAAGTTATTCACCACAAACACTAGCTGGTAAATTTCCTGTAGCTCTACAGATAACTTTCTTTAAAGATTCCTTTTCTGATGCTTCTCCAGCTGGTTCACCTGATCCAACTCTGTAATATTTACAACCAATTACTAGAGTAGGAATTGAACCAGTGCTGTATTTTGAGAAAATGTCTTGATCTTTATCGGTATCAATATTTTCATGATATGAGATCGCATCTCCAAATTGACTTACTACGCTTTGAAGAATTGGCTTCTCCCAAGTACAATGAGGACAAGTTGTTGAACCAAAGAAGTATACTATTGGCTTATCATTCTCTTTGCAAACCTCTGTATCTTTTGCTTCACTAAATCCTCCTTCAATTTCTGTTCCAGCGCTTTGGACTGATGAACTATCTGACGAATCTAAATCCTTACTTAAATCAATTGGCTCTTGAGCAAAAAGATATTTTCCATCAACACTTACATATGAAGCAAACTTTGTTCCAGAAACATCAAGAGTAATCTTTCTCAAACTCACGATTGTCTCTTTATCAACACTAGATAATGTTGCTGTAGCATCTGAAGGTAATAAATATTTACTGTATTTGTTAATATAATCAACTGCTTTAGCCGCAGCCTTATCAGCTGAACCAAATATGTTTGATTGAGCAAGCATTACGGCAAAAACGACAGTAGTAATAGCAAGAACAATAGTAGCTATTTTCCATCTTTTTAGTTTCTTTTCCATAGGAATTTTTTTATTATTATATTTGAATCATATCAACTCAAGGATAAAAATGCAATAAGAGCCCCGCAAGAAGCGGGGCCATAGCTAGAAATTATTCTTCTTCATCTGCATCTGCGTCGTCATCGTCATCAATGTCGTCGCCTAAGTCATCGTCTTCATCAATATCGTCGTCGTCAATGTCGTCATCTTCGTCTTCATCTTCTTCTTCATCGGTAGAGAATTCATCGTCACTGTCATATTCTCCAGTAACTTCTGTTTCTTCTTCCTCTTCTACTTCGCAAGATTCTTCTTCATCTAACATTGATACTTCTTCGATTTTTGTTTCTTCTAAAGTCATAATTTTATTAAAGGTTAATTGTGAACACTTTATCTTTTTTTATTAAAGATAATTTTGTTATTTTTATTATAAAGTGCCGACCTTTTTCTAATGATGTTATTCATTATAATTGTAGAATAATTATTGTCAAGCTCTAAAGTTGTGGACATTTTATTTAAAACAGTTATAATCAATATAACGAAATAAAAATTTGCCGAAGCGCATGAATATTTTCATTAAATATCTATACTGGCAGCTAATACTTACTCCCCAAAAAGTTTTATTAATCTTAAAAAACTATCTTTCTTTTGGGTTCGACTTCTTTTCTATTAAAGAGACTTTACGCTCTCTTTTTTCACCTTGGAGAAGATACGCTTGGGACTATGGCCGTGGATTTGATATTGCCAGATATTTAGAAGTCTTCCTTTCAAATATCATCACTAGGGTAATCGGGTTCATTATGAGGCTCTTTTTAATCATTTTCTTTATTATATATGAAGTCGTTGTTCTTGCTTTGGGAATAATACTATTCTTTGCTTCTATTGTTTATCCTTTCCTTTTTGTTCTTGCGATAATATACGGATTTAAATACCTATGATTAACCTAGAAAAAACAGATATATATGAAGTTGCTCAAATGGAATCTTTTTTCTGGTGTCTTAAGTTAATACAAAAGATATCATTAATTTCTTTCGTTGCTTTTCTTTTCTTCTATCTTTTGAATAGTATTAATGCCAAAGATACTGACCAGCTTTTTGGAGCCACTATCATTACCTTATCCCTTTTTGCTTTGACCAAAAATCTTTATTCATTTTTTAATGAATATCTTAAAAATCCAAAAAGAAAAATAACACTAGAAAAAGCTCTAGAAGACAAAAAAGAAAATCTAGCCCAATTTCTTAATTTAAAATCAGCTAAATACCTAGATGATGCTTTCAAAAATTCAAAAAAGAATGGTTTGCGCTATCCTAACTACGAAACACTTCTTGAATCTTTCTTAGATATTAAAAATCAAAGGATAATCTTCATCTTCTCTAGGCTTTTAATTGATTTAAATGAATTGAAGAAAGCTTTAAAGATGACTAATTGTTTAACTCAAACAACCAAAGAAGAATTTGAAGCGGTTTTTGAAGAAGCTGGAAAAATAGCTTTAAAAAGAGGGAGCGGAGAGATAAAGGAAGGCGATGTTATTTCTGCTTTAGCTAAAATAGAATCTCATTTGAAACAAATAATTACCGATTCAGATATTGAAGAAAAAGATTTCGAAGAATTAAATGAATGGCAAGAAAGAATATATACAAGAATACAAAAAAACAAACAATTCTGGAGTTACGAGAATTTACTTAAATTAGGATCACTAGGAAAAGACTGGACGGCTGGCTTTACCCCAACCTTAGACAGTTATTCAATTGATTGGACCGATATTGTTAAAAGAAGAGGATTCGAAGATATTATTGGAGACAAAGAAAAAATATCTCAATTAGAAAGAATTCTTTCGACTAAAGAAAATGGTAATGCCTTAATGATTGGAGAACCAGGAGTCGGCAGAAAAAACATTGTTCATGGCTTAATTAAAAAAACATTAATTGGACAATCTGCAAATAACATCAATCACAATCGATTCTTGGAACTTGATATTGTTTCTCTTTCTTCAACCACCACTTCTTTTGAACAAATGGAAAGATTATTAGAACAATGCTTTAGAGAAGTCACCAGTGCCGGCAATGTCATTTTAATTATTAATGATATCCATGACTTTTTAGGAGCCAAACAAAAGGCAGGAGTAGTTGATATTTCAGGAATCATGGGACCATATCTAAATTCTCCTTCTTTTAAAACTATTTGTTTGACTTCTTTTAAGGGACTACATCAATATATTGAAGACAAGCCATCGTTGCTAGCCCAATTCCAAAAGATAGAAATAGAAGAAATGAAGCCGGAAGAAACTTTAAAGATTTTAGAAAACAGAGTTTTTAGATTAGAAACAGAACACCAGAAGTTTATTCCTTTCGCCTCCCTAAAAGAAACTATTTTATTGTGTGAAAAATATATTTCTAATTTTCCTTTCCCGCAAAAGGCTATTAATCTTTTAGACGAAGCCGTTATTTATAGTGACAAAGAAAGCGAATTAAATATTGTCTTACCCGAACACGTTGACAAGATACTCTCTGAAAAAACTAAAATACCGGTTGGTAAAATTAGGAGTAAAGAAAAAGAAGTCTTATTAAATCTTGAAGATATCCTACACAAAAGAGTTATTGGCCAACATGAAGCTATCTGTGAAATATCTTCAGCTTTGAGAAGAGCCAGAACAGGAATACAAACCAGAAAGGGAACCATGGGAAGCTTCCTCTTCTTAGGACCAACTGGTGTGGGTAAAACCGAAACCGCTAAAGCTCTGGCGGAAGCATACTTTGGATCAGAAGAAAAGATGATAAGAATTGATATGTCTGAGTTCCAAAGAATTGATGATATTCCTCGATTACTTGGTTCAGAAACCCAGCCAGGAATTTTAACTTCTCAAGTATCAGAGAATCCTTTCTCTTTAGTCTTATTAGATGAAATTGAAAAAGCTCATCCTGATATTCTTAATGTCTTCCTTCAGGTATTAGATGAAGGGTATGTAAATGACAATCTAGGAAGGAAAATTAGCTTTACCAATACAATTGTCATTGCCACCTCAAATGCCGGCTACCAGACCATTTTAAAGGCAATAGCAGAGAATAAAGAGATGCCAGAGATAAAGAGAACTCTACTATCAGTCATCTTTGAGAAAGGAACCTTCAGACCAGAATTTATCAATAGGTTTGATGGAACAATTATTTTTAAATCTTTGACTAAAGAAGACTTAATGATGATTGCTCAAATACAGTTAAGTAAATTGAATGATAATTTGAGAGCCAAAAAGATCCAATTAATTATTACTGAAGAATTAAAAAACAAGATTGTTGAATTGAGCTACGACCCAGTCTTTGGAGCTAGAGAAATGAAAAGGGTTACTCAAGACAAAATTGAAAATGTTATTGCTAGAGCATTATTAAATGATTCTATTCCTCAGGGAAGCAAAGTTCAAATAGATTCTAATAACTTTGCGATAACTATTTTGTAAGGCATAAGAAGGATACCAATTAATATCAAAAGCAAGCGCCCCAAAAGGGCGTTTTTTGTTGCCCCTGTGGATAAGTCAAAAATTCCTTTTAAACAAAGGGCTCTCACTGTGTTGATAGGTGGTTGACAAGTTTTTTCGAGTGGTGTAAAATGGTCTTACAGTGTTAATAAGTGGGGGAAAGTGTGGAAAACACCAAATCCATGTGGATAACCAAAAATAAATGATAATCGGCCAATACAATTACAATTTGGATCCAAAGAAGAGGTTAACCATCCCTACTAAATTTAGAAGTGTTTTATCAGAAGGCGCCGTCATCACGAGAGGAATTGATGGATGCCTTTTTTTGTACCCACAAAAGCAATGGAATGAATTAGCTGATAAGCTAAGCAAGCTTCCTTTATCACAATCAAATGCCAGAAGCTTTGCGAGAGTAATGTTAGCAGGCGCAATGGACGTTAAGGTTGATAGTCTAGGAAGAATTTTAATCCCTGATTATTTGAAAGAGTACGCTAAGTTAAACAAGAGCGTAGTTATTGCTGGTCTATATGACAGAATTGAAATCTGGGATGAAGATGCTTGGAAGAAATATGGACAAACAACTAACACTCAAGTTGAAGACATGGCTGAAGGATTAAAAGAATTAGGAATATAAAATGCACATACCAGTATTACTAAAAGAAGTTATTGAATATTTGAATGTTAAGCCCAATAGCAATTATATCGATTGCACATTAAACGGAGGAGGGCATACGAGAGAAATACTAAAAAGAACAAATGGAAAGGTATTAGGAATAGAAATAGATAGAGAAATATTTGAAAAAATAGAGAAAGAGAAAATAGAAAGATTGATTCCGGTTAATAATTCATACGTTAACATCAGAGAAGAAGCAGAGAAGAATAACTTTAACAATATTTATGGAATACTATTCGATATCGGAATGTCTTCCTATCATGTTGATGAAGCCGAAAGAGGATTCAGCTTTAATAAAGATGAACCGCTAATAATGAACTACTCGACTGGATTAACAGCTGAAAAAATATTAAATGAATGGAAGGAAGAAGAGATTGAGAAAATATTAAAAGAGTACGGCGAAGAAGATTTCAGCAAGAAGATAGCGAAGAAAATAGTTGAAAAAAGAAAAGGAGGAAAGATAAAGAGCACTTTACAATTAGTTAGCATCATTAGAGAAGCAACCCCTGAATGGTATCACCATAGCAAGACACACTTTGCTACCCGAACTTTCCAAGCGCTTCGTATTAAAGTCAATAATGAGCTAGATAACTTCAGAGAAGCACTTCCAGAAGCCTTAAATCTATTAGAGAAAGAGGGAAGACTGGTAGTGATATCATTTCACTCACTAGAAGACCGCATCATTAAAGAATTTTTAAAAGAGAAAGAAAAAGAAGGAAAGGTAAAAATAATAACTAAAAAGCCGATTGTTCCTACGGATGAAGAAATTGCTCTTAATCCTAGAAGTAGATCGTCTAAATTAAGAGCAGCCATAAAAATATAAAAACATGACTATAGCAAAAAACAATTCACAAAGATTTTTCATGATAATCACAATGACAGCTTTGGCTTTAGTTTGCTTTTATGTTTTTCAAGTGGTAAAATTGACGGAGTCTGGATATATTAAGGGAGAAAAAGAAATGGCCATTAAAGAACTAAAGAAAGAAGTGGCCGAGCTAAGACTATCTGTTTCAAAAGGTAGAAATCTTATCAATATTGAAGAAAAGGTTTTAGGAGCAGGCTTTGAAAAGGTTAGCAAGCTAAACTACATTGTTGTTCCTGAATCAACCCTTGCTTCAAAATAGTAGCTTCTTATGTCTAATAACTTAAGAATAAACATTATTATCGTTATTGTCTTTTTGGTAGGAGGGATAGTTTTATCCCGCTTATTTTATTTACAAATTAATCAAGGAGAATATTACAAAGCGATGGCCCAGGGCCAGCAAACTTCTTTGTCCGAAACTCAAGGAGAAAGGGGAGAGGTGACTTTCAAAAATGGAGAGATATTAGCAATGACTGAAAAAGAGCCATATCTTTTTGTTTCTCCTGAGGAAATAAAAGAAAAAGAAACAACTGCTCAGATGCTAGCAGAAAAAACTGGAAAGAATATGAACACTCTTTTAGCTTTGATGCAAAAAGAGGGAAGTTTTTATGAAGTAGTAGAGGAAAATATAGATAAGGCTAAGGCGAATGAAATCTCTGATTTAGGATTAGATGGAGTTCATATTGGCTACAAAACTAAAAGATATTATCCTAGTGAAAAAACTGCTTCACAAATCATCGGCTTCATCAATCAGGAAGGATTGGGGCAATACGGATTAGAAGGATACTATGATGATCAGATAAAAGGGGAGACAGCTGTTTCAAAAACAGAAAAAAATCCTTGGAGTTTTCTTTTTAAGCTCTCTGAAAAAGAATCTTTAAATGGTTCTTCATTGGGCTTAACCATTGATTACAATATTCAATTCATGGCCGAAAAAGTATTAAATGAAAGTGTTGATAAATATGATGCCGAAGGTGGGGAAATTATTGTTATGGATCCTAATACTGGAGCAATTATTGCCATGGCTCAAAATCCTAATTTTAATCCTAATAATTATCAGAATGCCTCAATGGAATCTTTCCAAAATTCTTGCATTCAAAAGCTATTTGAACCAGGTTCAATCTTTAAACCATTAACTATTGCGATGGCTATCAATGAAAAAGTAGTAACTCCAGAAACTGTTCATGAGGATAAGCTAGGATATAAACAATTTGGAACTTATAAGGTATATAATTATTCGCAAAAGATTTGGGGCAAGGTGACTATGACTGAAGTATTGCAAGGTTCAATCAATACTGGAGTTATGTATGCTGAAAGTTTAATTGGCCACGAAAAATTCTACAACTATTTAAAATCATTCGGACTATTTGAAAAAACTGGCGTTGATTTAAACGGAGAAGTTTCTTCTTCAAACAAAGAATTAAAAAAGGCTTTAGATAATCATATTGAAGTTACCTTTGGTAATGTTTCCTTCGGACAAGGAGTTGGCATGACTCCATTACACATGATTAGAGCTTTCTCTACTATTATTAATGGAGGAAAGTTATATCAACCATATATTGTTAAAACCATAACCACTGCTGGAGAAGAAAAGAAAATAGAGCCAACCGTTATTAAAGAAAATGTTATTTCGCCTGAAACTAGCACCACCTTAAAAAGCATGTTGGTTAATGTGGTTGAAAAGGGGTTTGGACATCTAGCTAAAATATCTGGCTACTATATTGGAGGAAAAACAGGAACTTCCCAAATTCCATATAGTTCTTTAGGGATAAATAAGTCAGGATACTCGGATAAGACTTGGCAAACTTTTATGGGTTTTGCTCCTGCTTACGATCCCAAGTTTATCATCCTTGTTAAATTAAACAATCCAACCGCCACTAAAACATCAGAATATTCAGCAGTGCCAACTTTCCATGACTTAGCTAAATATATAATTGACTATTGGCAAATTCCACCCGATTACGATGATACAATCGTCACAACTACTTTGGACAAATAGTCGTATATATGATATCTAAATATTGTATTGGTCCTATCGTCTAGAGGCCTAGGACATTAGATTCTCAATCTAAGAACACCGGTTCGAATCCGGTTAGGACCGCCAATTCATTCTTAATTCTTACGGTTCGAATCCTATTACCCGAACAAATTCAAGACCGACTGTTAGTCGATTTTTGTTTGTGATATAATAATCTAAAATAATAAAAGAAAGAAATGAACAATAACATTGAAATCGAAATCCAGGTTAACATTGAAAATAGTAAGCCTTTATTAGAATTTTTAGAAAAAAATGCAATTTTTCAAAAAGAAAGTCATCAAATAGATGAGTACTTTTCTCCAGCTCATCGTAATTTTATAGAAGTTCGTCCGATAGAGGAGTGGCTAAGGCTAAGAAATTCTAATGGGAAAGATTCAATAAATTATAAAAAATGGCATTTTGATGAAATCGGAAAGAGTCATTTTTGTGATGAATACGAAACTAAGGTAGAAGACTTGAGTCAATTAAGGAAAATATTAGAAATTCTTGATTTCAAGTCTGTCGTTAAAGTAGATAAAATTAGAAAAGTTTGGACGTATGGAGACTATGAAATTGCAATGGATTCTGTAAGAGGGTTGGGCGATTTTGTAGAAATTGAATATATTGGCAAAGACAATCAGGTAAATCCCAAAAAAATTACAGACGAAATGATAAAATTTATTAAAGACATTGATTGCGGAAAAATAACAAGAAATTATGTGGGCTATCCATTTCAATTATTGTTTCCAGAGGAGGTAAAATTAGAAGAACAATAATTTTGTTTCAAAAAGAATCCAAACTCGTCCCACTTGCCAAGTTTTGATAGAAATTAACTCTTTTTTTATATAATAAATGTAGTATAATGAATATAATAAATTTAATGTTAAAGAAATGACCACTCTAATTTATATTCTTATCTTCTTTTCTTCCTGTCTTGCTTTCTACTTGTCAGGAGAATTGATTGTTAAAAGTTTAATAAAGATTGCTAAATTTCTTGGCTGGAAAGAATTCGTAGTTTCTTTCTTGGTTATGGCTGTTATTGGATCATTACCGAATCTTTTTGTTGGTATTTCTTCTGCCTTACATAATGTTCCTGAATTATCTTTTGGAGATATCATTGGTGGTAATGTTGTCGACATGACTCTAGCAATTGCCTTAGCTGCTATTTTTGCTAAAAAAGCAATTCCTGCTAAAAGTAAAACTGTTCACAGTACTTTATTATTCACTGTTATGGCGGCTATTTTACCAATCCTTCTTATTTGGGATAATAACCTTTCCAGAATTGATGGGGTGATCATGATTGCCTTCTTCTTCTTATATATTGCTTGGCTATTCTCTAAAAAAGAAAGGTTTATTAAAACGTGTGAAGATAATGCTGCTCCCACTGAAAGCTTTAAAGCTTCCTTTAGTGGAATCTTTAAGATTATCTTTTGTCTAGCTGTTTTTGCCGTTGCCTCGGAAGGAATAGTTAGATCAGCTAAATACTTTGCTGTTGCTTTTGACTGGCCGATAGTCTTAATTGGTTTACTTATCGTTGGATTAGGAAACTGCGCACCAGAAATATTCTTTGCTATCTCTTCTGCTAGAAAGAGGATGGAGTGGATGATTTTGGGAGACTTAATGGGAACAATCGTTGCTCCTGCCACTCTTGTTTTAGGAATCGTGGCTTTAATTAATCCAATCTATATTACTGATTTTTCTCCTTTTGGAGTCGCTAGAATCTTTTTAATGATTGCGATAGTCTTCTTCTTTTTCTTTATTAAAAATGATAGTCAAATCAGCAAGAAAGAAGCTGTTTTCTTGCTCTTTATATACATTGCCTTTATTCTAACTGAGGTTTTCCTTAGAGCCTAATATAGATTATTGACTATTAATGGATAAAATGATATAAACAAAAAGTATTAATTAAGCAAAAAAACATGTTAGCAGTAATAAAAACAGGAGGAAAGCAATACAGAGTTTCTCCAAAAGACAAATTAAAGATAGAAAAAATTGTAGCCGAAGAGGGCAGTGAAGTTGTATTTGACAACGTACTTTTAGTTGAAAACGGAAAAGACTTAACAATTGGGGAACCAATGATTAAAGGAATGACTGTTACCGCTAAAGTTTTAAAACACGCTAAAGCTGATAAGGTAATGACTTT
>Ga0172381_10000657_pt1 | contig 41691 bp, 64 predicted proteins | sample Leawel6488metaG_FD_119754 | JGI IMG/M metagenome (GOLD analysis project Ga0172381, IMG submission 119754) | Leachate microbial communities from a municipal landfill in Southern Ontario, Canada - Leachate well 64-88 metaG | ecosystem: Engineered > Solid waste > Landfill > Unclassified | place... | reverse complement strand
GGACTTCTTCTTCACAGTTGGGGGGGAGAATAGTTTTAAAATCTAATAGGGCGTTCCATGCTGCCATTGTGTTGAATTGTGAAAAATAAAATAATATATCGTCTAATTTCTGCGCCCATCTTCCTTGCCATATTGCGGTTGGGTTATTATTTTGGCTTCCGTATGATTCCATAATAATTATTCCTTAATTATATATTTCTGTTATAATATTTTTAAGTTTATTGGTATTTCTGTTTATTTATTATTTTAATTAGGAAAAATATATTAAGTATTGGCATTAATCTAAATTAATTAAATAACCGTTAACTTGAAGAGGCAATGTTTTGGGATTAAAAGAAAGAATATTCGGAAAAAAAGACGAAACTGCTTTTCAATTTAGTGCAGCGGCGGCTCATACTGATTTAGCGAACCCAAGCAATAGTTCATCGGAACAGGAGTATATTGCAACTATAGGAAAAATCGGTTACTTACTTGATAGCCCAACAATGACACAGTTCTTTCAAGATAATCCCCAAATGCAAGTTTTTATTCCAGCATTCCAAAACGTCATTCGCACAACAAAAATAACAAACCATGAAGCCGAAGTTATGTGGATAGATTTCAAGATTTTGTTCTTAATGAAAAAGGCCACGATTCCACCTCACATGTATAATGAGAGTATGATGGCTATGTTTCAAAGTTTAAGCATACTTGCAGACTCAATAATTTCAGACGCAAAAGACGGTTGGAAGGGGCATTTAACAACTGAACAAGTTAGACGGTTAGATGTACAACTAAATAAGAAACAGGACCGATAAAAAATGGCGCTTGAAGATTTAAATACATTCTTAGGCTTACCCGCGATGATGTGGTTTTTTGTAGCAATAGGCGTTTTCGTAGGGTTTGCTATACTTATTCTTGTGCATGAGACTTTCATAATGTCAAAGTTTGCAAAGAAAGCGCGAAGCATGAAACGATCTAAAGGTATGCCGGCGTTGATTCAAGAGAACAATGTTATCCGGCTTTACTTTAGTGATGGCAGTTTACCCGAGGGATTATTCCATATTGCTAAGAGTTGGTTTGTTCGCCCACGAAGGCCCTATCTTCCGAGAACGCAGCCACAACAGGGGCATGTTGGGAGGCCACGTAAGGAGGAGTTAGAAAATAAGATTAATGATGATAAGCAATTGCCTGATGTGTTGAAGCCTGGAGAACGTGAAGCATTAGAAGAAATCTTAGAATGCCCAATCTTAGAAGATACTGGGAAATCCGTGTTTATCGGCTGTGTCGGTCAACCGTTACTTACAAACATTAAAACAATCGCTCATGCTAACGCGACTAATATTCAAGAGGTTTTACCCATCGTTTATCCACCAACAATCTTAGATGCACTTCATGAATACAGTGTAATGAAAGGCCTAAAGAAAGGCAACAAGGAACAGATGAAGCTTATTATGCTTGCCGTAGTTGCAGTTATGATTATTGGCGCGTTAGGGTTAGTTGTTTATTTGTTGACTCAGCCACGCCAGGGAATTGTGGCGGCTGGAATATCCTTGTTAATGGGGGTGTTTCATTAATTGAATTTTAAGCGGTTGTTCCAAAAGAATAGTGAGTTATCAACTGAGAGGTTACAGAAACTAAAGAATCTCTATCAATACTTAGGGTACTGTTGGGTTGGTTTTGGTTTGCTGTTTGTATTGGTGCTTGTGAATGTGCCTTTAACTTTAGATACGGTTGGGCGGTTGGCAGCGGTTAGTTGCTGCGTCGGCGGCTTGGCGGCTTGTTTGGCTATGTATGCTCAGTATCGGGTGTTTGAGGTTGAGCTTAGTTTTGAATTGCGTTTGAGGGAAGAATTTGCAAAAGCTAAGGCTCTCCCCTAAATTTTTTTGTTTCTTAATTATCGTTATAGCTTTTGTGGCTATGTTAGCGGCTGTGTTGTCTGTGCCTTTGCCGATTGGTTCGGATTATCATTGGCACTTAAACATAGCTACAATGATTGCTGATGGGAACTTGCGGGGTGCAGTTGACTATTTACTTAGTCCAGCGGGTAACATGTTTCCTTATGGGTTTTATGTTAGTGTAATGCACCTGTTTCTTGTGCCTACTGTTTGGAGTGGGAACCCCTACTTTTTTGAGAAGGTGTTGCAGGTGTTGTTTTTGCCTTTGACGTTGGCTTTGACTATGTGGCTTGTTTACAAGTATGCGTCACCGAAGGCGGCGGTTTATACTGGTATGGCTTTGTTTGGTTCGTGGGCTTTCTTTGATGGCGCTATGCAGGTGCGGCCCGAGAGCTTAGATTTACTGTGTTATCCTTTGATTGTGGGGGCGGCGCTATCAGCTAAGAAATGGCGTTTTGTGGGGTTGGCTGTGTTTACTGTTTATGGGCATGGGTTGGCAGCATTAAGTAATGTTGTTGGGTTGGCTTTGGTTAAGTGGCAGCAACCTAATTGGCGGCGAGCTTTAACTGTTGGATTAATAGCGATTATTCCGGTGCTTGTTGTATCGGCGCTTTATGTTGATGGTGCGTTTAGTAAGTGGGGTGGGGCTGGTTTAACAGAGAATCCACAGGAGGTTCTTTTCTGGACTGATCCAAGTTTCATACCCTATTATATGGGTGCTACTGTGTTCGGTGTGCCTTTCTTGTTTAAGCGGGGTAAAAGTGAGTTGCTTAAGCTTGCGTTGTGGGGTTTAGTGGGTAACTTAATTATGTTGCCGTTGTGGGCTGACCGGTGGCTTCACTATGTTAGTTTACCACTTGCGATTTTTGCGGGTGTAGGAATCGCGGGGTTAAAGAAGCCTGAACACAGATTTTATTTTGCTATGGCATTGCTTGCGGTGTTTATTGTTTATGTAGCTAGTTACTTTAGCTTTAGCATAGGGATTGAGGGTCACCGTTTCTGGCAACCAGGAGACTAAAAATGAGTGTTAAATTTTTCAAGTTGATTAGTAAAGCTAACTTGCGTAAACTTGGCATGATAGCGTTTATGCTGTTGATTATTTTTTTGTTGTCGGGTGGCACAAGTGCAGTTAAATGTTATATGTTTGGTGCTGAGAGTAGTTTAGAATATAAGAGTGCCACTGTGTTTCCTTTGGTGTTTGGGTTTACTATGATGGGCGCGTTCGGTTTGCTGTATGGGTTAAGGATGCGAGGGTCTAAGAAATGTTTATTTGGTTTTGTTGTAACATTATTTTGTTTTGTGGGGTTAGAGTTAATGTTTTATGCAGTTGGAGGCGGCTAAGTGAGAGAGAAGTTGGCTAAAGAAATTTTACGGCAAAGAGGCGCTATTGATTACGGTCAACCATCTGTTTCTTCTCAAAGATGTCCTAGCTGTAAACAACCTTTCAGTGGAAACGTGTGTGTTAGTTGCGGTTGGGGTTCGCATGAGTGGTGGTCTAAGTGACTTTTACTGATGCGTTACAACTTATTCTCTTGTCAGTTTGTACAGGGTTTGGTTTAGAACTTTCTAAAGAGTTGATGCACACTTTGAAGGATTGGGTTAGCAATTTCCGTAAGAAAGTGAAAGTAAAAACATGATCGCACATCCTAAAGCGATTTGTGTTTCTGTGGTATTATCAGTGTTGTTTATGTTGGTGCTGTTTTTGTTACGGCCCTATTGTCCGGCTGTGCCTGTGAATCCTGAACCTTATGGATCAGTGGATTGGTGGGCATGGTACTTGTTTAATTAACCATAAACCTTTTAAACTATTAGCCATATGGTATGGTATGCCTAAAAGGTGTTTGATTTGACAGAAGGGAACAATCATGTAGCCGACGAGATATTAAGATGGACTTGCCCAAAATGCGACAAGCTAATAAAATCATTATATCAAGGACAATTTTTTTTCTTAAAAAAGCAACATGAACTTAGCCACCAAACAAAAGAGGCAACCAAGCAATGAATTACGAAAAAATAGTTGAGTTGCACAAAGCAAGTTATATTTTTTGGAACGGCAGTTTATTTTGGGGCAACTTTCAACTAAAAAAAGAATATACTATCTTTGATTATCTAAGTTATCAGCCGGCTATGTTTGGGATAAAACTTTGGGCTTGTTTAGATTGGTTGTGGAATCATAGAAAGCGGTGGATAGTTGCATCAAAACAAAGGAGCCAACAAAATGATTGATAAAGTTCTTTACAGATTAACATGGTTTATGGTTAAAACACGGTTAAGAACTAACAATCGTGTGCTTGCAAGAGTCTGTCAAGAAATAGCTATAATATTTTTGGACCTCTACAATATTTCTTTCTTTAAAGAACTTGGGCTTATGTTACAGCCTAAAAATCCGTGGAGCAAATAACAATGAAAAAAGTCTTTAATTATTGGTTTCTATTGTGGCCTTGCTTTATAATCTGTTTAATCGGTGTAATAGTTGCTTTATTGGGTTGTTTTCAATGGAGTATAGAATATGGAGTTAAAGGACCAATACCGCCACAGATTTATGAGACACAGTATGCTTGGAGTTTTTGGTTACTTATGCCTTCAACTTTGATTAGTTCTTTATCTGCGTCATTGTTGTTTGTTTACCGATTAGGCGATTGTGTGTTTGAGGAAGAGTACAGCGATAAAGATGTTGAGCGCATTAAGGGGTTGATGAAGGATAAGGGATTTACTTTCACAGAAGCAATAGAAGCGTTTGATGCAGACGAAAAGAAGGTATAGAGGAATGATTGATCGTTATAATTTATATTGGCAGGGTAAGTCTCCAAAGGTTAGAGCTGCAACCGAGGACTTCTTAACCTCTGGTAAACCGGTTAAGGAAATTGCTGAGAAGCATGGCGTTTCAATAGTTGCTATCTCTAACAATGCTAAGCAACTTAAGTATCGTTATCATGTTGGGCAAATTAATTTAGGTGAAGCGTTAAGGAAAACATCTCTTACAAATGAACAAAAGCAAGGAGGTGAGTAAGTGACAGAAGAAAACAAGGATATAGAAATAGAAGTTTTTGACGGCGACGAAGGATTAACTAAAATAAAACCTAAAAAGAAGAAAAAGAATTAGAACGCTTTGCCTCTCCATTTGATATTAAACGTTTTAAGATCGTTAGGGTTGGGATAAGTTTTTTCTTGATAATGGCTATAGCTTTGTAGTGCGTATCTTTTGCTCCAATTAGCTATAGGCCGAGCGCCCTTCTTAGGTAGTTCATTAATGAATGGTTGAGCTATCTTCCAAGCTGCCACTTCATCTTTATATCTTCTCTGTGTATTTTCAGTTCTTCCAGTTATGCGGTGATTATAGTTAACGCCTGCACCTGCAATCTTACTCATGTCACCTCTTGCGTGTATGTGATGCCCAAATTCATGCGCGGCTGTTGACAAAACAATAGGCGCGTTTCCTTTCATTCCTAACCTAAGTTCGCTGCCAATATATGCACCGGTTAATCTGTTTCTTGCAAGAACCATTTGGCTTTTTCTTGCAGACACTGGCATAAGAGTAAGTTTCTCTACAGGTGGCGCGCCATAGTGCATACTCATTCTTTCGCCCAGTTGTTTTACTTTTTCTTCCATTGGGATTTTGCGGGATTCGTTAGCTTGCGGTTTAGGTTTAGTTTGTGTTTTGATTGGTTGAGCTTTAGGTTTAGATGCTGGCCTTGCATTGTAGCTTGTTGGTGAATCTACTTTACCCCAATCAGCTTCAAAAGGATGTTTACTCCAGGGGGTGCGGTCCTCTTGTGGCGCTCTCAATGCCTTGTCTGTGGTGTAAGCTTTATAGTAATCACTTGGAGGATTCGGGGCTTGTCGTCTGTAATAGACGAATGCTTTATAGTCGGCGCTTTTAAGTATCGCCGCTTTCTTTACCGCTGCTTGTTCGCGCTTGTTCATTTTGTTTCCTCTCTTTCTCTTTTTGTTTATCTATATGGATCTGTGCGCGTCTGCGCCAATTCTCAACCGCTAACTTACCCAAACTCTATTCTTCCTATCGTTTCTTTCTGTTTTTGCGTCTTTTTCTTTTAGGCGCTTGATTATCGTCTAATGTGAATAATGAATTAAAGTTTTTATTGCCACCTGATTTTACCATGTCTTTGCCTACTGTTGCAGCTAAACCCATCAACTTCTCATGTAATGGTTTACGATTAGCTAACTTGTTTGCGTCGGCTACGCCGGCGGCTTTGGCGTTGATGATGCGTTGCTGGATTTTGCTGTCTATGTATGCGTCGTTGATTTCTTTTTGTCGTTTAGATTCTAAGCGTTGGCGTGTGTCACGTTCCTGTTTTTCTCTGCGTCGGCGTTCTGGATCACCAAAAAACAAGCTGCCTATGCCCACTAGATTGCGCTCCGTGTTCGCTTCACAATGTTGCTGTAGCCGTTGTAGAGTTTGTTGTTGTCTGTTTTAGCTGTTTGAATCGGGCCACTATTAGCGGCGGCTGGTTTAGTGTGGCGGTATTTATTATGGTGTTTCTTGGCTGCGTGGTCTTTAGCTATTTGTTTTGCTTGTGCTACTGTGAAAGTAGGATGCTCCTTTTTCTCCTTACGCCAAGACATGTTAAATCATTGATCCTTTTTTGATAAGTTTAGCGATTACATTCTTTTTCTGTTCATGTGTCATTGAGTCAAGTTTCTTTTGGTTGGCGGGGCTTAACTTGTTTCTTAGGATTGGGATTCTTACGTTATAGAATGATTCTTCTGCCCAATATTTTTTTGTTTTTTTAGGCATTTTATTTCACAATGTTAATTAAGTGCTACTCCTTATTAAATATTGTCAATGACAAATAAAACGAGGATAACATTAATGCAACCACAATCTAAACGCAAACGAGGCAGACCCATAGGCGGCAAACACCCCGAAGTCATACGGCAATACTGGAGAACAATGCAAGAAGAAAGCCGACAAATAAGAAAAATAAACTTGTATGAAAAGAGGAAAAAATAATGAGTAGTCTACAACAATTACAAAGTGAAAGAGGCGTTTTTATAGCTACCTATTTAGCCCACAAAATCACAAAAGAAGAATTAGACAGCGCCCTAGCCGTTAATACTCAACAGCAAAACGCACTCAAAGCATCTACTCCCGCACAGCCAGTTCAAACTTCTACACCAGCGTATACACCTACAGGTATGGGTATGGTTAAGTCGGAAGCTATAGGAAACACAACCCAACCCGTAGCCACTCCAACACCTGCACCCGTTACAAGTACTCCATCTTTTACAGGTACAGGCTACGGTTTAATACCATCTGGAATTGTTGAGGCAGGTCAGAAAGATCCCACAATGCAAGACATCGTAATCCCATCATTAATGGTTGTACCAGTTGTGGCGGGTGCGATTGTTGTACCAGAAATAGTTATCCCCGCTGTAGCTATCGGTTTAACCGCTGATGTTGGAATTAAAAGCGCTGTGAAAAGCTATGAAACTGGTGAAGCCCAACTTGTATTACCCTCTACCTACCGCGAGGTTGCAGAGACTTCTTTGATTAGTGCAGGGTTCGGTTTAATCGGCGGCGGCGTTATTGGTGGTGTTGCGAAGGCAGCTCCCAGTTTAGCTGGTCAAGTAGCTAATCCCGTAGTACGCGCCGCAACTCGAATAGGAATCAACACAGGCTTAGGCGCGGCTGGCGGTGCAGTATTAGGCGGTGGAGATCCCGATGCAATATGGCAAGGTGCAGCATTCGGTGCAGCATTTGGTTTAGCCGGCGAAGCCGTCGGCGCTGTAGGTGCTAAAATTAAAACACCTAAAGCAATCAGTAACATTCAAGATAACATTTTAGGTTCAAAATTCAAAGAAATAACTGGTGCTACAGAAATCTATGAACAGACAACCGTAGGTAAACAAACCTTTGTAACAAGAGTAACGGAACCAACTGTTGAAACTGTGCGGTTAAAAGGTGCAGACGCAAAGTTTTACCGCGAAAACAACATGGGAACTTTGAAAGATCCCACAATAGAATTAGCGGGCAAACAACGCACAAAAACTTTCACAGATGAATTTGGTTTACAAGAGGTCACACGTTACGATGTACCAGTTGAATCCACACGGAACGCTCAACCAATAATTAGCGCGTTGAAAGGTGAAGAGTTGACTTATGGCAAAATCCGTGTAGGCGACGTTAACCGGATGCTTAACACTAAATCCGATTATTCAGCGATTGAGAAAGTTCAGGTACGCGCCGGAACAGGCCAAGTGAATGTTAACGGTGTAAAGTTTCGTGTTGATAGACCTGTTACACTCTTAGAAAAAACTGTTACCACAAATGAGAATGCGTTACTGCCTAAAGCTTTGGTTTCAGTTCGTACCTATACTGGTGTGAAAGTAAGAGGTGTAGCTGATCCACAGATTTACGCTGGTGCAGCTAAAGCGTTACCGGATGATATGGCCCAAGCAATCTATAAGAAACTTGGTGGCGGCTACAAGCAAGGTTCAAGTTACTTCGATGAATCAACCAAACTAAAAGGGATGAAACCTTTTGGAGGAAGTAAAGGAGACAAAGCGCCAGGTGTAGCTATTGAAGAACAATTTAAACTTGAACAAGCAAAAGTCAAAGAGGGTATTAGTTTACGTGATTACAAAGATATGACCGCTAACTCTAAAGCTATGAAGAAAGGGAGCAACAAATTCTTTGAAAAAACAAGCGGTAAAGATAACACAGTTGTTAAGCAAATAGGTAGGGTAAATGAAGTAAAAGAAGTCACGTTACCACGCGCTATTGTTGGCGAAATAAAAGGTGTGTCTAAAATTAGATTTACAGGCTACCCATCTTACGCCAGGATTTCGCAAGCACAGGTTCAGGATGAAGATACAGTTTCACTAAGTTACCCCAACGTTTTGCGTACACCTAGCATCATATCTAAACCGAATATTGCCCAAACTAACTATTTGTCGCCGCAACAATATTCATCTAACCGATTGAAAACAAGCTTAGGCACTTCGCCCATAAACATTTTTAGAACCAGTACGGTACAAACTTCTAAAACAAAACTATTCGATACCCCACTAATCACACCAATCAAAGCTACCAAAACAACTCCCAACCAAATAATAAAAACGACACCAGACCAAATCATAAAACAAACCCCAACAACAATAACTAAAACAACTCCAATCACAATCCCCAAAAACCCAACTAAACAAACCTACAAATACAATCCCCAAATCAACACAAAAACAGCATTCAACCCAAAAACTTTAGGGTTCAGCTTCGGCGGTGGCTACGACGGACCAAAGGGAAAAAGCAACAAAGGAAGCAACTGGTTCCAGAAGAAACACCAATTAAAAACATTTAGCCAAATGCTTAACACATTCGGCGTAGGAGCAGCCGCTAAACCCATGAAGGGTATAGATAAGGCAACCAAAAACTTTACCAAAGCATTTAAACCAAAACAGAATAGTAATAGTAATAGGAGAAAAAGCCGACGCTAACACGATTGAAACGCAACAATAGAGGTTTAATTAACTATTTCATAGTAGTAATTATGGCTCTAATCATTGTTGGCATCATGTGGTTCTTCTTAGCTGGCGGCATACAAGCAATACAAACCGCTTTTAACCCCGAGTTAGCAAGCGACCACTTCGCAACAGAAGGCAACTGGAACAGTTTTAACTTAGCCAACATCTTCATAAACAATCTATGGATGTTCTTTCTCGTTTTCCTAGTACTTGGATTAATGTATTACGGCTACAATGAAGCCCAACGGAGGCGCTAAAAAGAATGCGTGTACTCTGGGTTTGGTTTACAGCAATCATTAGCATATTCGTGATAACAATGGGCTGGTACATTGGCAACGGAATCGTAATCACCATAGCTTATCAAGCGTTAAGCGACGTTACAGGCCAAGCCCAAGCCTTAGTAATTTTACTGCAATATGTGGCGGCTTGGTGGGGGCCACTATTAGACGTTATAGTTTTATTATGGGCAATAACACATAGTCAAGAGGTAGATCCAAGTGCGTACTATGCTTAACAAAATCTTCTTAATCCTATTAGCTGTAGCGTTGGCTACGTCACTGGCAACTCCATTTATAGATACAACACAAGCCGTAACGGTATCTATAACTTTTACAGGACCCATAGATGAAGTAACCTCAAGCACCCTACAATACGATAACGGTTCCTATGCTGTTTGCGCTGTAACTGTGTACTTCAAATACATAAGCAATAATACCGCTGCCGGATTCCAAATAGCCAACATAACCAACAGTCAAAACTTCATCTGCAACTATAGCAACACAGCTATAGTTCCAACATACTTTGATTTCATAGTTACCGACAACACCGTTTCACCAGCGGTAACTTATCAACGCCAACATTATTATCAAAGCAGTGATTCGGGAGAGTTGTTTACAGTTTATTTCGGTGTAGATCAATTAAACTATGTAGTAAACTTTCTTGACTACGTTGGAATGTTGGAAACATATCCGTATCTGGAAGCACGTTTACCAGTAGATTTCGCGGAGAAAACTGTGGAGCGTCGTCAGTTTGATGTTCAAAACAGTGTAATCTTAGGTTTACGTCTCAACACACGATACTCACTATATCTAAGCGATGGCACAACCAGCATATACTACGGTGACTTAACCACTACAGCAACCATCGGTATTCAACTGGTACTAAGAGGTGTAGATTTCCCCAAAGAAACCCTACTACTTTACCAGTATGTACATGCCTATACAACACGCAACTTTACTTTAAGCACACTCACAGTAAACTATGAAGATTTAACAAACAACACCAACACCGTAACCATAGTAATAACAAACGCTACCAGCGGCGAAACAACTTTCGCCCAAGTATTCACATCACAAAGCTTCGTTTTTCCATATGCCGCTGACAACTCAACAAGCTACGATGTACTTGTAACTATAGATCACGCAACCTATGGCAGTTTCTATTACAAACAATACCTACCAGGAGAATACACGAAGGCTTCTGAACCATTCAGCTTAGACTTCTTAGGTTCAACCACAACCGGCATATCAACTGCCATACTTTTACCGGCGTTACTAATTATTTTTGTCGCGGGTTGCTTTAGCGAATTAACAAGTGAAGCCGCTGCCGTGTTAACGGTGGTTGTCGCTATCATATTAAGTGCGCTCGGGTTTATTGAGATTAGTCAGGGTGCGATTATTTCGGCTTTAGCATTAGCTGTGATGGCGGGGATTGTTACAGCTAGGAAACGGATGCAATACAGTTAGAAAGGAGATATGAAACAAAATGAGAGTACAATTTGAACTATTGCTTGGATTATTCGTAATTAACTTATGTGTTGGTGTAGTGATGGGTTTGGCTTTGCCAGGTACGGGTTATGTAGCTAACGGTCCCGCTATAAACGCAACAGAATATGAACAGCACTTTAACGGTACAGGTATAGTTAGTAGCTGGACCTCTACCCCTTTTAGTGGCATACCCGTAATAGGCGACATCTTTAGCGGTTTAGGCTTCCTATGGCAAAATATACAGTATATCGTAGACGGTTTACCAATGTTCCTTAACTGGATAAAAACCAGTTACATCACAGATCCAAACGGTCAATTAGCATTCGATATAATAGGCAACGCTATACGCGCTATCTACGCTTTACTAATAAGCATCTTAGCCATAGAATTTATCAGTGGGAGATTTTTAAGTGACTAACAACCCCTTGCATAAACAAAAACTATTTACCACTTTACTAGTAACTGTTTTACTGCTAAGTTTTTTTGCAGCAAACTATACACCCGTCACACAAGCAGCCAACGCCCTAAATGGTTTGCATGTTGAAGGCGCACAATTACTTACTGGTGCAAATGAAACTGTAATAATTAAAGGAGTTGTCACAGAAGCTAACCGTTGGTTAACCGGTGAAGATACTGCTTATGTGGATAATCAAGTGCAAATGATGAAGGCCGCTAACATCACTTTTGTTAACGTCGTCGTCGCCACCGGCGACATAGAGAACGGTATTATTATTGGTAACTCTATTTTTTGGGCTAATTTACAAAGGCTTTGTGCTCAAACAGCCGCTAACGATATGGGTGTAGTAGTCACAGGCACTGGAACGCATTGGTCCAACACAATAGACTGTCACTACCTCGAGAACTATTTTGCAACTTCCGCTTATACTTGGAGTGATTGGGTGGATTGGTGGGAACTCTACGCAACCAACTTAGCAGCTTACACCAATGTTATCTTTGACTTATTCCGCGAACCATTATGCAGTGAAGAAACGTATGTAACACAAATGCAAACTTGCATAGACGCAATCAGAGTTATCGATCCAGACAGAGTATGCAACGTAGAGGCCACAGGAACAGATTGGCAATATCTCAACTTCAATTTTGAGTTAAACACTGGAATCCAACGCGACAACATACTGTTTAGCATCGACGCTTATGCCCATTACGCTTCAAGCTATGCAGCATATGCCGCTGAGAAACACATGGATGATATGTTAGCGGCGGGTAAATGTGTTTGGTTTAGCGAATTTAACGGTTGTACAAATGCGGCGGTAGGTCCACAAACATTCGATGGATCAATGCAGCAATGGGAAGAAGATTTAATCAATGATGGCATAGCGGCGGGTATAGATGGTTTTAATATGTGGAGTTGGGATGCTTACGTTGCGTTTGGTCCTGTTGATTCTACTGATGGCTGGAACTTTAGTTACGACATCGAAAACGGGTACTTAACTACGCAAGGAACCTATTTAGCTGCTAAATACGGCGACATCACAAATCCCACGCCTGAGACAGAAACAGCTTTCGGCTACGACGCAATCGGCGGCACAGAACACACACAAGGAGCAAACTATATAGATGCAGTAAATTACCAAGCACCCACCACAGGAAACATAACAACAGTATCTTTCTACTGCAAAACAAACAACGCCACAGGACACATTAAAATATTCATGTACAGCGACAACACAACCAACAACTCCCCTAACACGTTACTTGCAACCAGCAACGAAGTAACAGTAGGCACATCATACAGTTGGGTAAACTTCACCTTAGCCGCATCCGTTACAGCAACACAATACTACCATTTCGGATGGATGAGCGAATCAACCGTTTACTCACGCTACGACGCGGGATCAGCAACACAATGGCACTGGAAAGACGGCGTAACATACCCCACCCCACCAAACCCATTCAACACCACAAACAACCCAGAACCATCCAAAGTTAGTTTATACGCATCCTACAACTTAACAACCGTAAACACCTACACAATAGCAGTAACAATCACATGGCCCATCAACATCACATACACCAGCCAAACCATAAGCTACAGCGTCTACGCCACAGGAAACGACACCGCATCTGATTACCAAATTAACCTATTCAAAAACGGATTACTAGTCGGCACAAACAAAACCACCGAAACCGGCAGCTTCGGAAGCTTAACAACCGGTTCATACACGTTTGGAGCTTACGTTTTAGGAACCAACGGTGCAAGCACTTATGAATCTGTAGATTTCTCTGTTATTTATGCAGCGGCAACACCCTCACCCTCCCCAGGCGGCATACGTTACCTAGATGTATTGAATGTGCAACCCTTTTGGCAATACCTCAACGCCGGCAACCTCTTAGGATTCTTCCAATCAATATTTCTATGGAGCTTCATACAACAAGACATCTTAGTAGGCGCTTTGTGCATGCTGTTTCTTGTGCCAATTTATATTAAGACACGTAGTTTGCTGTTGCTATCTATCCTGTGGATTCTGCTTGGGGGATTCTTTATTGTGGCAATGCCCGCTGTAAGTGGCCTCGCGGTGGTGTTCTTAGTGTTGGGGATTGGTTCAGTGTTTTGGAAGCTGGTTCATCCAAATTAACCCTTTTTTTCTATTTTATAGATGAGTAAGTATTATATATAACTACTTCATTATGTTGTAACTATGGCAATGCTTAAAGAAACCTGTGAAAAATGTGGGCATATTCGGGTTTTAAGAACGGAAAAACCTTTGAAGTGTCCTAGATGTGGTCATATCCCTGGAACAAGAATAAACAATGTGAAAAAGAATCCAAAATAGGAAGTGACACAATGAAAAAACTTAGAGATTGGGCAAAGCACACAATCGAAAATAGCCCGTTTGTTCCGGAAGAAACAAAACAATACTGCTACAAAGTATTAGCAGACAAAAAAGAAATAAGGTGATGCTATGCAGATTTTAAGCCAATCCCATAAACTTAGACGCATACAACAATTCATATTCATAATATGGATTTGCAGCATCATATTCTATAGCACAGCCAACCTATACCATTACACGATAATAGAACCCTGCATAATAGAACAACAATACTGCACCGATGGCCCCATACAAAAACAAGAAGTAGTAATAATCAAAAATGTGTACCCGTTGCTTGGTAAAGTAACTACAGAAATATTTAAGCCCTAATTTTTCTTTTATATTCCGGCTGTACCAGTGATAAGGCTTCGTTTAGTTTCATGAAAACTTGGATAACATTGCTTGAAGCTATATGGTAATATTGACAATGAACACACTCGTTCGGATTCGAGTTTGAGGGGGTGCTTAGGAACATGCGGATAAGTAACTGTATTAATTCACTCTCTGACATACCCATGTTTGCGGCTTTTTGGGTAAACTGTTTATCTAGATCCTGTGTTAAATAAACCCACGTTCGCTTTGACATATTATCATATCACTATTTAGTGACATATATTTAAATAATTATCGCAAAAATATATTAAACTTAAGTGTAACCCAATGGAACTAAAACAATATAAACAAAAAGCTCAACATCTACTTTCCAACCGCAAAGGAGTTGGCGGGGTTGTTGTAGTCTTGATAGGCCTTATGATCATGCTACTCATCGGTGTCATCGTCGTCAACGCACTCATTAACAGCCAAACTCCAGATACAACCTGGAGCGCTAAGGCAAACAGCACATGGACCTCTATCCAAACTAACATTTGGATCGCTATGGGCCTTGTTGTTGTGTCACTGATTATCGTTGGTGCAATGGCAGTTCTTAGTTACCTAAACATGGGTAACGGTAGAGGCTTCTAGTCAAGCCTAAAAACAATAGGGCGCGGCGACCCTCAAACTATCGCCAACCCAACCTTTTTAACTAAAAAATAGTTGATATTAACCAAAATTATTTATATATCTTCATAATTCTTTTGTATTTATGGTAGTCTCTGAAACAATCGGTTACGTAACAATTTTTGCATTAACCATTGTTTTCACAGCTTTCAGTTTCGTAATCCAAGATAACATTTGGCGTATTTTACTAAAAGCGATAGCGGGCTTATTCTGGATGATTTTTGGTATCGTGTTATTTGTTTCTGTTGGAACAAGTGGTTTCTTATCCGTTATGAGTTTGCCCTTTGTTATTATCGGCTTGATTTTCTGGATAATTCTTATCTATGATTTCTTTGCTGAAAAAAAAGAGAAGCCCTTTAGGTTCGAGGATTAATGAGACAAAAAATTATACCGCAAACTTCTGTAGCTTCTAATCTTGTTTGTATCGAAGGAAAATGGTATGAACAGAACCCAACAGTAAAAAAAGAGTTTGAACAGCCAAAGCCGATTCAGCCAACCCCACAGGTTACAGCAACACAGCCAATATCAGCGCCGCAAGCTACAGCGTCAACTCCGGTTAAGATTAAGATTAATTGGCGTGTTTGGGGCGGCTGGTTACTCGGTGCATTCTCTACGGCAATTCTATTAACTCGGGTTTTGTTGGAGGTGATATAAAATAAATAGAAAAATTCTTTTCGGAACCCTCTCAGTTTTAGCGGTCCTCTCAGGTTGCATGTTAGCGTATGGTTATACAACATTCACCGCGAGTATTCAATGGAATTATCAAACAACGCCAAGTTTCTCAGTTAACGGAGCAAGCAACCCCATTGATATAGCATTAGGAACTGTGACGGCGGGTACACAAACTAAAACCTTCACGATAGTAAATAATGGTGACTGCCCAATAACTGTGAATGTATCAGTTGCCGCAACAGGAGCAACCGCAACGTTAGATAAAACTTCAACTGGTGAATTACAAGTTGGGGAATCATCCACAGTAACTTTAACTTTGAATATTACGGGGCAGGGTTCATGTACTGTTAGCTTCGCTAAAGCTTAAAAAAACATATTAATCCCACTCTTTTTATTTAAGTAAACTTGGAGCAAATAATATATGGTTAAAATATTGAAAAAACAGTTACAGTTATTAAATATTATTTCACTAGCTGTGCTTGTTGCTGCTTTATGTTTTGCTCCAAGTGTAAACGCACAAGATGAGGCAGTTATTGATGTAACTTTTAATTGTTCGTTTGGTGGTTTACTTTGGGTTAATGGAACCAGTGTTGTAAATGGCTCTGTTATTATATACTCCAATAATACGATACTTAATTTAGCTGCTACACCAACAAATGCCAATTACAGTTTTTCCTCTATGTTTTTGAATGGAACTATAACAACAGATAACCCTTCGCTTTATAATTTAACTTCCTCAGAACTTCAATCTAATCAAACAATTAGTGCTATATTTACAGCGGAGGCGGTTCCTACTCCTGAACCAACTGTGGATCCTAGTGCTATAACATCGGATGATGCTTTAGCTATTGGAGTTATAGCATTGGTTTTTGCTATTGCTTTACCTGTTGTTTTAGTTAGCTTACATAAGTTTAAAAGTTAAATAGTTAAAACAATCATTATAAACATGGAAAAAACTATGAATAACAAAAAAATAATTTCACTATTTCTATTCGGATTCATAGTTTGCATAATTAGTTTACCAGTGGTTTATTGTCAAGATTTCTCTATTGGTCCAGGCTGGATATTTCCCAGTGGCAACAATCCTACACCGACCCCCACCTCTACACCTAATATAACTGTAACACCTCAACCCTCAACTGAACCAACACAAACAGCCCCGCCTCAACCAACAACAACAATTACAGTAACCCCCACACCTAAAACAACCCCAACTGTTTCTCCTACAATTCCAGAGATGTCTACTATAGGAATCGTAGCTTTATTAATTATCACTTTAATAGCCACATTAACTTATCATATTACCACTAAACGGAGAAAACAAAAGTGAATACCAAAGCAAAACTATCCATCTGCCTCTTTTTAGCTGTAGCTTTGCTTTGTTGCCTAAATCTCCAATCTGTCAACGCTGTTTCAGTCAATACACCCACCGGCGGTCAAGCAACAAAAACTTTGAACTTTTCTTTATCAGATATTGAATACTTCAACGAAACAGTAATTTCTTACCTGTGGAACTTTGGAGATAGCACAGCAACAACTACCACAACCATACCTTACACTTCACATATTTACTCAGTCGCTGGAACTTATCTAGTAAACTGCACCGTAACAGTTCAATTAGAGGTAGGGGGAGATTGGAATGTTTCAACAGATTGGGTAACAACGGAATCGTTTAGTGCATCTGTTACTGTTTTACCTTCCAACGCTCAAAACTCAGCAAATACTATAGTTTCTAATATGTATATTGCGGTTGGGTTAATTGGTATCAGCTTAATTGTATTAGCCGCGAGTTTAATCATGATTGCTATTAAAAGCGGTGATGCTGATAATAAATTAATTTTTGGTGGCCTTATTGTTTTAATTGCTTCTATTATCATTTTGGTAGTTGGGTTTTCTATAGTTGCCGGTTTGGAAGGCGCTATAAATAACGCTTTAGTTTTAGCATTAATTATTTAGTTAAAACTCTATGTGTGTGAATAAAACCTTATATATTTTCTGCTATTAATAATATTTAGCGGTTGAAACATAAATGTATCCAGTACATCAAGCAACGCAAAAGTTGAACCTGAAAAGTATAGGTTTACTAGTTTTTAGTTTCGTAGGGTTAATAGTTTTTGGCAGAGCAATAGTTAGCCAACTCGGCTTATTTGCTTTTATGAATTTATCCTGGACCCCCCAAACCCTATCTGCATTCATATACGCCATGCCCTTTGTTGCCTGGGGAACAGTTGCGGTTGGTGTTGCTTGCTTCATGTATTACGGAGTTAAAACCCATTTCCATATTGACCGCTTTGCTATGAAGAAACAGTTAAAGAAAACTTATGTTTTATCAGCGCTTGTTATCTGTGGATTATTCCTATCAAGCGCAATAACTACTCCATTGGTGTCTGCTTCTGCAACCGCAACAACCGGCTACTATTTAGCAACACCATTTAGTACCGTTGATTGGATAATTGGTAACTATAGCACAGGCACATTGTACGCTATTAATGGATCTAACTGGGCTAACCTTATGACTTATCCATCTACAACTTGGGCCAGTTACGCAAGCAACTCTACTAAAGTTCAGGAACTTGTTTTAGCTTCAATAAACAGCGGCACAGTATTTCTTAAAGATGTCGCGTTTGATTACGCTTTAACTATCCCTGAAAACGTGGCAGTAATTGAGAGTAAAAACGGTTTAATACGAACATTCGTTAACGCCGCTAACACTCAAGGATCGCCTTACACTATTTCAGTTGATACGGTTAATCCAACATATTATATGGCTCAGGATAGTGCTGATAGATTCATAAACGCTTGGTCCTCAACAAACGCAAGCTACACTATAAATTCAGCAATACCTTATGGTGGGGAAATAAAATTCGCATACGGCTCTTTCTATATTGATTCACCTATACTAATTAATCATTTTCAAGCTGTCACAGATGCAGGCAACGATAAATACCTAAAACTTAGCGGTTCCACTTTTAATGGAGGCACAATATTTGTAGCTGATGCTGACATGGATAAAATGGTCTGGGCAAACGATTCAGGAGGATTAACCTTTGAAGATATAGCATTCAACACCAACGGACACAACGTTAACTATAGTTTATACTTATTCAATGACCCAACATTAATATGTGGACACACAGAAGTAAAACGCTGTCTTCTCAGTACCCCCAACTTGATTGCTAACGTATTTAATAATATGAGTGGCACAAGATTTGATGATTGTTCTTTCGGTGTTTCAAAAGGTTGGGCTATTGTTGCATATTCAAGTATCCGTGTTCAAGGCGGCTGTAGTTTTGGACCGCTTAGTGGTGGTTCTCTTGGTCAAATCTTATTGGACACTGGGACATCTGAATCAACAATTATAGGTAATCATTTTGAGGGGCTTAATAGTACAGGGTCAATGATTTATATTAATGGCACAAGTAATTCAGTTAGAGTGCTAATTGCAAATAATGAATTTGACGGTTCAGGTATTGCAACAGCAAACACTTGCATAAACATATTTTCCGCTGGATACACCATTGTTGAAGGAAATGCAATGGTTAATTTCCAGACAGGTATTCATTGTCAATGGTTCCCAAGTGCAGGGTGGCAAACAATAAGCGGAAACAACATGGCGACAATGACGACAGGAATAGAAGTGGCAAGCGTTGACTTTGCTAATATTTTTGGGAACACCTTTAAATCAGTTACAACTCCCTACTCTCGAAGTAATAATTATTGCGGTGCAAACATACAAGTCACCAATAACATGGGATACAATCCTCTCGGTTTACTTGCTAACCCATTTAAATACCAGAAAGTCTCTAACGTTGACCTATGGACACTAAGCAACAGCGGCAATAATGCAACACTTCAAAGTGAAGTAACCTACACGAATTTAGATACACCAAAAGACATCTATGTTAGTGGCGGAACAGTGACTGTTATAGCAGTTAATGGAGAAGCAACTGGATTAACAAGCGGTATGGTAACTGTGCAACCGTCAGGAAACTTTAGTGTAACCTTTAGTTCCGTACCAACAATAAAGGTGTTTGGACAATAGGTATAAACTAATTAGCTTGACCAAAACAAGCCCCTTTTTGTTTGTTGCTGTGTAAGCAACTGTACCCTTCAATATTGTGCAGTTGAAGCACACCCTTTTTCTTTTTTTAGCATAAGTTAATTACTGTAGGTGTTATATGTTTAGTTAGGTAATTGTTTTGAAATCTAATATTCGATGGAAAGGGTTAACTGGCGCTGACTGGTACTAAACCAAATTTTATTATCCATCTTTTTTTAATTCATAAAGGTTAAATACTACTTTAGTATATAATGTATACTAAGAAGGGTATTGAACATAATATGTCAGTGAATGACAAAACCAGAATATATGCAAGTAAAACTCTTATGGATATTTTACAAAAAAAATATCCAGAAACCAAAGACATGTCATACACAGGTTTATCCGCTTGGGCATTCAGAAAACTTTTGGAGATAAAACCATGAATATAACAGAACAAAAAGCATTTATCTGGTTAAAAGAAAAATATTGTTTAACCGATAATCAAATAGTTTATCAATACAATAAAAACCCAGATTTCATTACACCATATGGAAACTTTGAAGTAAAACCTCTCAGTGGAAAACGTGTCTATTTTACCAGAAATCAAATAAAAGATATGACTGGTGATAAACCTTATAAAATATTGCTGTTCATAGATGATAATAATGAACCATTAGTTTTAACTTACGAAGAAGTAAAACAGAAATTTTCTACCTATACAAATGAAGGCACACCTTTGGGCATGCTACAAATAAAAGTTTCCCAAACATTAATAAATAAAGCCATACGGAAACTAAAACTAAACCCCAACACCCCCGCGAATTACGTCGTAGATAACGTTTTAAGAATCTACACAGAATAGGCGATTACTTTTGGCTCAACTCACTTTGAACCAAATTCACCGCAAACCATCCACAGAACTAAACGACCGTATAGTAGAAATCTGCATCAAAACAAACAACCTAGTAGGCACAGACAAAACCTCAGAGATCAAAACTTTAAGAGAAGAATGCAGCCAAATCATCAACGAATTACATCACCGCACAAAACAGATCCTGGAGGCCGCATGCTATTGAAACACGGAATAATAGCAGAAGAATGTCCGGTTTGTAAATTTCCAGTAGGCATAAACGATTCCTACACAGAAGAACTCGAAGGACCAATCCACACCCTATGCCTACGAGTTTCACAAGTTCATAGTCAAGCACAAAAGGAGAACAAAGCCTTTGATACGTCGAAATGTTGAGTACCTTCTTCGATGCAATAGTTATAGCCATAGTAGTCGTTTATTCGGCGTTGACATAGGTATATCTCCTGCAAAACTTGGCAGTAGCTTCCTAGCCGCTACAACTCTTTTTCAGCCCTACAGCCCCTCAGTGGCGGCTAGGCAACTACTTAAACGCAAACAGAGGTTTAAAAAAGGAGGTCTTGTGTCTGCTCAGTAAATCATGTGAAGGCTGCTCCCAAATGCGAGAGTGTGCTAAGCGTTATGCTAAAGTTAAAGTTTGGGAAAAAGTCTATTGCCCAACTGGAGATGCTCATTTGGTGGATGGTGTTTGACTTTGGAAGTAAATGATGCTTGCGGCTACTACTCAAAATGTGGCTACTGCTCCTACCATAACAAATACTGCAAAAATGTACCCTTAACAGAATGCCCAACAATCAAAGAATTAAACCAGGTAGCTTTACCATGAAAAACCAAAACACCTGTTTCACCTGCAAAGATAACAAATGTGAAATAAGAAACCTTTGCCCCGACGACGAAACCAGCACAGATAAACGGCCTCAAATTATTTCGGCGTGGCCCACAACGGAGGCTTAACAAAAATGGCGTGTAAAAACTGTATCAGAAAAGAAAAGCGCTGGTGCGAAATGTACGGCTTACCCACCAGTGAACATACCTATTGTTGGGTTACAGGAGAACCACTCGAGGCGGCGACTGATGCTTAAAAAACTTGTAAAAATCCTCGTTTTATTCCCCATTTTTGCCCTACTTTTTTTCATAGGCTGGATATTATATGCACTAGGAGGAGAATAAATAGACATGCGAAAAACAACAACATCATCAACAATATTTCTAGTTCCCACACCGAAAAAACCTTTAGTTATGGTTAGGCCAAACTATTGGTTCTGCCCCTACACCAACTGCAACGTGTGGAGCAAAAACAAACACGACTTAGAAACCCACATAACCTTCGACCATAAAGACGAGTTATCGGTGAGCTAATTACGACAACAAACACCAATTTAAACCAACCCATCAAATTCAGCGACTACGCCAAACAACTAAGCAACAAATTCAAAGAGATAGACCAACAATGCCAAGCACAGCATTAAAAAACTATTACTACAACCAATGCCTAAACACAACCGAAAACGTCACCTGCTACAAATGCAGTAAAGCCCAACGGAAACATTGCCACAAACAAACATACCAACAAAAATAACAATTTTTTTATTAAAAAAAATAAAAAAGAAACTTTTAGCTTAAAGTGCGATGTAAATAAAACCACTTTTCCCTAAGCCTGGGTAGTCTTGTTTTGCTACGATTTTTATTCTTCGACCAACCCACTTGGCAGCATCGTCACCTAATGATGGTTCGAGGTTTGTTACTTGTGTTCCGTTGAGTCTTAGTTTCATTGCTTCGTTTGTGCGTTCTAGTTTGATGTCCATTACAAGGCCGACTTTGCCTGGGAATGATTCTTTGTTTATTGTTGGGGGGCTTGTTATGATTAGGTTGTCGTTTACTTGGCAGTTTTTGGTTGATACGAAATTTCCTTTTGCTTGGTTTAAGAAGTCTTTTATACTCATTTTTTAATTCACCTATCTGTGTACACTGTACTATGTACGGTGTACACTTATAAATTTTAGCATCAAATATGTGTATAAACAACAGTTCACAACCATTAATAATATACAAAAAAACTTCGACAAGTCTTTAAAACAAGTAACTGTGTAATGACTACAACAAGAAATCAAACAGGTAATCGCTATGCCCAACCTCAAAAATAAACGAATTTATGTAAGAGAAGAACTCATAACCGCACTAAGAAACAAAAACCCAAAAGAAACCAAAAACATGACCGACGACACAATGATAAACTGGCACTTATCAAACATAGTCTTACTCGAAGAAACAGAATAAAATTGAGGAATCAACCTGCCACTTGAAGATTTACCCCAACCGATCAAAGATTTGATTCTTAACGCTTCAAACTTTGATGATTATGAACCCATGCCAAATAGTTACTCCATAACTGAAATAATCTATTGCACACGCAAACTACACTACCGAAGAAATAAACCTAAAAAAAACATTGACTTAAAAAGTGCAAATAATTTCTTCCGAGGAAACCTTTGGGATCGCACATTCACATCACAATTCAAACGTAACCAGGTTAGAAGCACATACAGATGTACAAACGTACCGATTAGTATAAGTGGTAAATTTGATTTCATTGATGAAAATGGAATTTTAACAGATTTAAAAAGCCCCGCAAACCTATTCTTTGTCAAACAACAAGGCAAGCCAAGCGAAGAATACGAGAAACAAATATTATTCTACTGTTACACTAACGCAATACAGCAAGGCCAAATAATGTATTGGGATGGCTCTGACTGTATAAAATATCCTATCCAAATTACTCAAGAAGCTTGTCAAACACTAATTAAAGAATTAGAAATTAAAGCAGCGATTCTATATGAATCGCGACAGACCGGTAAAACTCCATCAAGAGAACAATCTAACCCCGCTGATTGGGAATGTAAATGCTGCGAGTTCCTAATTGAGTGCTGTAAAGAGGATTCCAAAAATGCTCAATAAAGAAACAGTATTATCAAAGTTTCCATGCCCAACGTTCAGGCGGCATCAAAAAGAAGTCTTAGAGCAAATCGTTGAAGCAGTAAACAGCGGTTACAAATGCTTCTTACTTGACTGTCCGACAGGCTTCGGGAAATCCCCCTTAAACATTGCGTTGGGAAGATCCTTTCAAAATGCTTATTATATAACACCACAAAACCCATTAATTGACCAACTAAGAAAAGATCAGTTCTGTGGTCCTTACTTAACAGAAATAAAAGGCAAACGTAATTACAAATGCAAACATGACGAAAAATTAACATGTGAAGTTTGCTTAAAAAAAGTTAAACCCCAAACACCCTGCGAAGAAAAAGAAGATTGCCCTTACCAGATTCAAAAGAATGCGGCGTTAGCTTCACAAATAATGTTAACAAACTTTGCTTACTTCTCATTGGTGAGTAGTAATAAAACTTTCAAGAATCGCGAGTTAATGATTATAGATGAAGCTCACAATATCAGCGAAGATATTGTAAAAAATATATCAATTATCATATCACCCCACACTTTACCAAAGGACATATTTGAATCAAACCTGTCACTAATGGAAGTAGTAAAAGAGAAAGATGATTTCACCGAATACCCAGAACTAAACAATCTATTAACATCACTCAAAATATCATGTGACAGTAAAGTAATTGAAAACGAAACCAAAATGAGTGCAAGCTACGAAACCAATAATCCCATTCTGGAATTTCTCTCAAGAGAAAACTCACAATTAAAAGACTTCATAACCAAAATAGAAAACTACGAAAATAACACACACGAAGAATACACTTACAAAGTTGACAAACAAAACTATTGGGGCAAAGTTTACCCAAGAATCACACTACAACCAATATACGCGCGGCCCTTTATGCCTAAAAAAGTTTGGAACAAATCCAGCTATTTCATTCTAAGTTCCGCAACACTCCTGGACACAGACATATACATACAAGAATCAGGATTAGACTTAATATTTACAAGAGACGAAATCAAACATATCTCTGTACCATCAACATTCCCAATAGAAAACCGCCCAATAATAAACGCAACCGTCGGCAAATTAACCTATGAAACAAGAGAAACAGTTTTACCCATAGCAATAAAGAGAGTAGAAGAAATCTTAGACATCGAAAAAGGAAACATCGCCATCCACTGCCACTCATACGATAACGTTGACGCAATCTACAACAACATAAACCCAAAATATAAAGAACGAATAATCAAACATGAAAGCAACAACCGCCAAGAACAACTTAACCTCTGGAAAAACTCTCGAGGTAAAGTATTCTTAGCCGTAAACTTTGAAGAAGGACAAGATTGGGTAGGCGACATATGCACCGCACAAATACTATTCAAAGTACCCTACCCAAACTTAACAGATAAAAGAACAAGAATCAGAATCTATGGCAAACACGAAAGCGAATGGTTCGATAACGAAACTATGAAAAAAGTAATACAATCCTATGGTAGAGCTGTAAGAACAGAACAAGATAGAGCAAACTTTTACATCATAGATTTCAGTTTTTTTAACTTAATTGGAAAATGCAAAAACATCCCCGCCTTCTTTATCGAAGCCCCCGTAAAAGGATGGGAAGATTGGAAAAAGAAAAAAACACCCACAGGCGAACAAGTATGTGGACAATGCACACATTTTGAACCAAACTGTTCCCATTATAACAGAGTAATCTATAGACCAATAAAACATGACCAATGGAGAGCCAACGTTGGCTTAGTCGGCCAATATAGTAGCGTAGCAGAAAATTGCCATAATTTTGACAGAGTGAATTAATATGGAAAACATAATAGTCACCCAAAGAGATCATGCTAAATTTCACTTAGAAATATTAGGTGAAAGACAACTCTACCACACAACAGCAAAGAACTATCAAACAAAACAAATAAAAAACGAGTTTCTACAAAAAGAAGAAGTAATAACAGTTCTATTTAACTGGAATAACAATGGCTTCACCACCTGGTTAAGCATCAACGATAAAGAAACAGACGCAATAACCGGCGTATCTGCACTTCAAGATTTCTGGATAGATATAGATTCAAGACCCAAAGGCATAGATGAACGACCAGCCACAACAGAAGAACTACAAAAATCACTACAACAAACCATCAAACTTAGAAACCATATAGAAAACGAATACTTAGCCATTGGATTCCTAGCAAAAAGCGGCAACGGCTTCCACCTACATTTTCCTTTACCACGTTTTGAAATCCCCAAAGAAATGCGCGAACAAGTTAACCGCAAAGTTAGAACATTCGCTAAAACAGTAGCTAAAACAATCGGCGTAAAAATTGATAACACATACGATATTAGCCGACGCAGCACATTAATTGGAACATTCAACAAAAAATTAGTAGAACCTATACAAACATCATGGGATGCCAAAACATTTGAAAATGGATTACAAGATGCTATAAAACAAGTTGATAATGCACGAACAAAAAACAAAAGTTTACTTGACAAAATCTTAAGCACCACAGAAGAAAAAGCTATCGAACAAAAACTTTTAACATCAAAAGAAAACCATTTAGACATTGAACAACTCTGCCAAATGAACCCAAAATTTTATGATCTCTACAAAGTAGCAAATAAAGAAAACGAAATCTACAAAAAATACAATTATCCAAGTCGCAGCGAAGCAGAAGAAAGCGTACTTGTCACTTTAGTTATGGAAGGATTTAACGATCAAGAAATTAGGGATTTAATGCAGAACTGTTCATTAGGTAAATGGCAAGAGAAACCAGACTCTTACCATACATTAAGCTTAGAACATGCCAAACAAAAAGCTGGCGAAATTGTAAAAAAACGGGAAACAGAAAACAAACTCATGGAAGAAATAGCCAACTCAAACGGAACATCAACCATAACAACAGATGATGATATTTCAATAGCTGACATAAACCCCGTTTTAGTAGCTAAAAAAATAGAAACCAAATATTGCTTTGCCCGCGAACTTGGAACAAAAATACTCTACGTTTACGACGACAAAAAAGGCATCTACACAACAGACACAGAAGAAATCATTAAATCCGAAATGTGCCGCTTACTTGTAGATTTTACCAAAGTCAGATTATACCTTGATATTGAAAACTGGATAAAATTCAACGATAAAACACCAGTTGTAGAATTTAACAAAAATAGAAAACTCTTAGCGATCAATAATGGCATACTCAATTTAGAAACTTTAATCCTGGAAAAGTTTGATCCTAAATATTATATCACTTCAAAAATTCCACATACCTACATAAAAGATGCTTCATGTAAACCAATAGAGGATTTTCTTGAAGTATCTATGCCAAACAAAAACCACCGCTTACAACATCAAGAATTTCTCGGCAAAATCATAGCCAAAGAAAATCATCACTTCCACGAATACGGAATAATGCAAGGCGAAGGAAACAATGGTAAATCAGTTTTAATAGATATTGACACGTTTTTCTTAGGAAAAGAAAGCGTCAGCAATCAAACATTACAAGCATTAATCTATGATAGATACGCAACCATAGACCTAAGAGACAAAATGGCAAACTTCTGCGCAGACCTACCAAGCACCATGCTAAAACATATGGGTATAATCAACATGATAGCAGCCGGCGACGAAATACAATCACAAGGCAAATACAAAGACTCATTCAAATGGAAACCAAATATAGGTATGATGTTTAGCTGTAATGAGGCCCCCGCGATTGATCCCTCAGAGGACCACACAGGAACATACCGCCGAATAATGATTTGGGATTTTCCAGTTACTTTTTCACCTAATGATCCAGATCCAAAACACCGTGAAGATAAAACTTTACGTGACCGATTAATGACTGAAGAATTAATGTCAGGTTACTTAAATTACGTGATAGACGGATGGAAAAGGTTGGAGCAACAGGGAGATTTTACTGCCAAATTAGCTGTCACTGAAACAAGAAAAGCATACATTAAACGTTCAGATAGTCCGCATGCGTTTATAATGGAAAAATGCAAAGACACTGATAACGAAAATGACATAATTATTAGTGATGTTCTTTTTAGATTATATATTACGTATTGTACTGCAAACAAATTAACAAGGCGCTCGAAGGGTGAATTAACTAAAGCTGTTAGAAATTATTGTCCTGGTGCAGAGTTTACAAAAGCGAAATCTAATCCGGATGTTAAAGATTCTCCAAGAGTTTCCGCGTGGAGATTTCTTAAGATAACAGATATGTCCGACTTGTCCGACCTGTCCGACCATTCCAATAAAGTAAATTATATTTCAAATTTTGAAAACAAAAAAGAAGCTAATAGTAAAGTCGTGACAATAAAAAGTTTTATGAAAGGGGTGGACAACTCGGACAACTCGGACATATCTGATAACTCACGAAACAAATTAAGTGTTGTTTACGCAGAACAATTCAAACCCAAACCAGGCCAACTATGCACTTATCCCGAACAAGATCACCAAATAGAAGCTGAATACAAATTTAACGGAAATCTATATTGTCCATCTCACTTTGAAGTTGTTAAAATTGAGCAAAAAGATTTAGGGAAACAAATACAAATAAAATGGCAGGGTGAGATGGCGAATCCAGGAGCAGACGCTTAATGTTTGAGTGGTATGTGTATGTTTTCGCTTGTTTAGTTGTTGGGGTTGTGGTGTACATTATTGTTGGTATGTTCATAGAAACACTAAAAGATGAGGAGTCTAAACCTGTGGGTGATGGGTATATGGAGGATGAACTTGGTGCAGGTTGATTTAGTTATGTGGGTGTTAAATGGAGAGCGCACTTTAAGGGCTGTTCTTAACCGAATTAACCGTGTTATACCAAAGGAGTATATTAATCAAAAAATTGTGGTTGACGATGGCAGCATTGATAATTCTCGGCGTATTGCGTTGGCGTGTGGTTGGCGTGTGGTAGATAATTTTGGATCGGGTATTAGTGATGGTGCGAATACGGCGCTTAAGTTGGTTGAAACAGAGTTTTTTTGTAGTTTTGAGCAAGATGTACTGCTTTCTTCTGATTGGTGGGAACGTGTTGCTGTACCGTCTATGTTGGCGGGGTTTGCGGTGGGGTGTGGTGTGCGGTTTAATTCTGGGCCACATGGAGTTATTAATTTATCACGGGTTAACCATAGTTTTTGTGTGGGTGATGTTAGGAAAAAGTTTGGTGTAGGTAAAACGTTAGATAATACTATTTATCGGACCGAGGTTTTGCGTGGGTTGGGTGGATTCCCGTTTTTTGGTGTGAATGCCGGTGTGGATTTAGTTTTAGCTTGGATGCTTAAACAGAAAGGTTTTGTTTGGCATGTTTATCCGAGTGTTGTTAGTGTGCATTTGCGGGAGGGATTGGTTGATGAGTTACGGCATCAACGGTGGTATGGTATGCAGCGAGCCGTAATTAATTCTGAGCTTGAAAAGTTAAGTGTGCCTATCAAAGTTTCTAAGTGGCGTGTGATTGCTCATTTGTTTGTTCCACCAATTCAAGGGGTAATAGCTGCATTTAAGGCGCGAGATGCAACTATTTGTTATATTTATCCGTTGATTCGGTTTTATTATGTTTGGGGAGTTATAAAAGAGGTAGGAAGAATTTAGTTTGGATGCAAAATATATCTTAGGTAACGTGTTAGCGGCTTCTAAAATAAAATTGTTTGGTGTGGTTAGGCCGCGTTTTCTTTGGGTTGAAACGTCTGATCTTTGTAATAGTCGGTGTGTGACTTGTAATATTTGGCAAAATAAGACAAGTCGAAACGTTTTGGATCTGAAAGTTTTAGCTAAACCCCTATTTCGTGATGTACAATACATTATTAATAGTGGCGGAGAACCGAGCTTAAGTGATTTAAGCAATATTCTCTTAACTGAGCATCGTTTGTTGCCTAAAGCTGTGTTGCAAGTTTCTACAAACGGTTTGTTAGTGGATAAGGTGGTTGATGCGGTTTGTGATGTGTTACGTGTGGGTGCGTGGGTTGATGTGGGGTTAAGTTTAGATGGGGTTGGCGAAGCGCATGATCGATGGCGTGGTGTGTCTGGTAACTTTGAGAAGGTTAAGGCCTTAACGGAGAAATTGGTTAAGCTGCAAAAGAAGTATGTGGGGTTGAATGTGACTGTGGGGAGTACGTTGACTGATAAAACTTTTGAAAACAGCCAAGACTTATACGCTTACTCTAAAAAGTATGGTGTTAATTTTATGTGGCATTGGTTTAATCAAGGCACATTCTACAACAACAATATAGACCTAAAATTATCTCCTGAAAATGCTAAAAAAGCTCTTACAATTATGTCTGATAGTTTGTATAGGTATCTTTGGTTACAAAGCTTACAAGGGCAAATTCCACGTTTTGAATGTTATGCGCTGCGAAGTTTTGCTGTGTTGAAATGCACCGGTGAGATAGTGCCTTGTTTGTCACGGTGGAATCAGAGTATAGGCAATATTATGGAACACTCTGGTAAAACCGTTTGGAGTGGATCTTTAGCAAAAAAAGCACGGTTGGATATTTCTAAATGTGCTGGTTGCTTGAACTCTTGGGGTTGTGGTTGGAGTTTACAAACTAAATATTTTCCAAGTTTACAATATAAATTAAAGGAGAAAACAAAATGAAAATCGCTTTAGTTGTACCTGATAAGACTAAGAAATATAATGAAGCTTGCGCTCCCCTTAACTTAGCGTATTTAGCTAGTTATATTCGTAAGTTTCACCCTGAAATCGAAATAAAAATCTTTGATGGATCATTCGAAGATACCTGTTTGGGTGTGCAGTTGTTCGGTGCTAATATTGTAGGAGTAACGGCGACTACTCCACAAGCACCGACAGCTTATGTTCTATGCAGTAATTTAAGAAACCAAAAATACTTAGGTGACGATTTACAAAGTCATACTTACTACGAAAAACATAATCGGCTTATTGTTATGGGTGGCATCCATGCTACTTGTATGCCACAAGAAGCCCTACAACATGCGGATTGTGTTGTTACCGGCGAAGGCGAAAAAGCCTTTCTAAAAATAGTTGAAGATTATTTAGCGGGGAAAAAAACGTTTGGAATCGTCACAGGGGAACCAGTTGAGGAGTTAGATACGATTCCAAGCCCTGCCTTCGACTTAATAGATAATAAGTATTATCTCGAGCGTGGCGCGTCTTTTCCTGGGTTAGTTGCACCGGTGGTGGCTATGGTTACTAGTCGCGGTTGCCCTGGTGGGAAATGTACATTTTGCTGGAATAGTGTACGAAGTGCTAAAGTGAGGTATTTTAGTGCGGAACGTATAGCCACAGAGATATTGTTTTTCCGCGAAAAATACGGAATTAATAGCGTATTTTTTAATGATGATGAATTTCTAATCAACAAAAAACGATTAGTTGAGATTGTGCGGGTGTTCAAAGAAAAAGGTATCAGTAGCTGGATTAAGTGGGGTTGTCAAGCAAAGGTCCAAACAATTAGTGATAGAGAAACTTTACGGTTAGCTAAATCGGCGGGTTGTGTTGTTATCAGCACCGGTTTTGAGAGTCGAAACCAAAGGATCTTAAGTTACCTTAAAGGCGGGTCCACAACGCTTTTACAGCAAGAAAAAGCGGTTCAATCCGCTAAAGAGTGTGGTGTAATATTGGGTGGCAGCTTCATTTTTGGAACACCTACAGAAACACTTGAAGAAATGAAAAGGGTGTTTAGATGGTTTGAGCAGAATGATTCAATAACATTCTTTGGGTTAAACACGTTGATACCTTATCCTGGTACACCAGTTTGGAATTATGCAAAACGGATAAAGTCTTTGCCGGATCAAGTGGATTATGAAAGGTTAGTTCCAACTAATTATCCTGAGCAAACCTATATTATTAATCTAGCTGTTAACCCAAAAATTTATAGCCGATTTGTTAAGGATCTTGCGTATTGTAGTTGGCTGTATAGTAAAAGCCGAAGCCATAAGGGATTTAAACCGTTTTTTGGTTTAGCGAAAAACAAAACGTTCTGGTATGTTCTTTTAGTTCATCCTGGGCGTTTCTTGCATATGGTTAAAACTGTGGCGGTGCAGCGGGTTGTATATTAATTTTAACAGTTGGAATCTTGACTGTTGCGGCGGCAACCGCTTCATTTTTACCCTTTCTAATAAGTTGGTGGATCGAGGCCACAAAGTAACTATAACACATGTCGGACTAAAATCTTATAGTAGCTGGTTTACCCCAATAAAAGCTGAAATAATTGAGTGTGGCTACAGTTTACCAGAACGTGCATTACTAAAAATATTACAACGTAAACCTTCAATGCTACAACGTTTAGAAAATAATATACCGGATTGTGATGTGAATATAGCTACTTTTTGCTTTACAGCTTACCCAACCGTCGCAAGCCACAAAGGCCGAGGCTACTATTTGGTACAGCATCACGAAACAGACTTTTTCCAAGACAAGGAAACTAAACAATTCGCTGAATCCACTTATAGCTTACCTTTACAGCATTTATGTGTCTCCAAATGGTTAACTGAATTAGTCGGCGGTGTTAACATTGGAAATGGATTAGATTTAGATGTGTTCAAACCTTTAAAACAGAAAACTAAAAACAAAAAGCCTAAAATCCTTATTTTAACCGTGAAAGAACAGTTTAAGCGCCCTTTACTTCTTAATAGGATTGCAGAACTTTTAACCCAGGATTTTGAAGTTATTAGGCCCAAACATGTTTCTGACGCTGAGTTAGTAAAGTTGTATCGGGAATGTGATGTTTTTGTGGGGGCAAGTTTGCGGGAAGGGTTTTATTTACCTGCATTGGAAGCTATGGCTTGCGGTTTACCAGTTGTTAGTAGTCCATGCGCGGAATACTTGAATGAAAGTAACTGTGTTTTAGTTAATGAGGATCACGCTGAAGCTTTTGTTTATCGAGTTAGGCAGCTTCTTAATGATAACGCAAGGTATGATAGGTTAGTTAAGGCGGGGTTGTGTTTTTCTCAACGTTACAGTTTTGACGGTGTTGTAGATAGGTTACTATCATGTTTGGAGCATAACATAAAGGCTTAAATTAACTTCGGAGAAAACATCAATTATGTCAATCCAATTTAAAACCGTATTAGAAATCGAGGCAGAATACGATAAGAGAGCTCGATTGATGATTAGGGGGATAAGAGAAGGTCGTAAAGATTTAGCGTCTAACTATATGGATTTAGTAGATTTAGATGCAAAGCTTGCTAAAGAGGGCGAACCATAGATGTCCACTTCACAAACGGCAAAATGCAGTACATTATCGGAGGTTTCTAAAGATAGAATATAAAAGCGAGTTAGAAGCCTTAGCGCCTTGTAAGGAGTTAATCTTCAATGGCACACCAGGCTTTGGCAGATACGCACCTTTGCTTATTCATGCTGTCGCACATCCAGCTAAGATGAACACTCACTTAACTGAGTACCTTATTTTAGAATTAACTAAGCCCGGGCAGGTTGTTCTTGACCCTATGAGTGGAACAGGCCAGACGGGTTTGATCGCAGCATTAAATAGCCGTGACGCTATTTGTGTTGAACTTGAAAATAAGTTTTACAGTTGGCAATTAGAAGCAAAGCAGAATTTAGCAGTAACACAGACGTTTATCACAAAAGGCGCTTTTAACTGTGTACAGGGAGATGCGAGAAAACTTAGTGAATTATTACCACCTGTTGATGTTATTCTTACCTCACCGCCTTATTCTGGTAGTGTAACGGGCAATTTACCAAAAACAGAAGAGAGAGCTAAACGGATGATAGCGGCGGGATATGACCCTAAAACAATCATTGGGGGTAAAGCCCGTAATGCTCAAATAGATTGGCATTATGCACCGAGAGCAGAAAAGGATAATATCGGTAACTTACAGCATGGCGATATTGATGCAATCATTACAAGCCCACCTTATGAGAAAACAGTTAAAGATCATGGTAAAAGTGATAGAGCGAACAAGATAAACATTGAAAAGTGTAATCATTCAAGCTGGGCCTATAACGCCAATAACCCAGACAATATAGGAAATAAAGCAAAAGAAACCTATCTAGAAGCTATGCTTCAAGTTTATTCTGAGATGTTTAAGGTTCTCAAAGCTGGTGGAGTGGCAGCCGTAATTGTTAAGCCATTTATCCGTAATAGGAAAGTTGTAGATTTACCATTCCAAACTTACCAACTGTTAGAAAAATGCGGCTTTCAGTTAATCAAAATCTATAAGCAACGCTTAGACAATCAAAGCTTTTGGCGTATTCTTTACATGCAAAAGAATCCGGAGGTCCCCCAGATTTGGCATGAATGGGTGCTTGTATGCCAAAAACCGCAGTTCATTTCGTCAGAAACTAAGAGGAATAAGCCATGATTTTAGACGCCTGTTGTGGTTCCCTCAAAATATACAATAAATGGCATAAAAACATAGGTGATGACTTTATAAGTATAGATAAACGGAAAGGAGATTTTAGTTACAAATATGAAAGTAATTATGCAAAATCAGAGATAATTATCAAACCACATGTATTAGCTGATATGCGTTTTCTACCATTTAAGGAAGGGTGTTTTGATGGAATAGTCTGCGATCCTCCGCATTTTGATTTTAAATGTGAAACTGGTTTTTGGGCTAAGAAGTATGGAACTTGGAGTGATTCGGAATTAATTCGCACATTAAGAGCTGCTGACCCAGAGTTTGCAAGAGTTTTGAAGAGTAATGGTTTTCTTTTTCTAAAAATTATGACGGAGCGAAAAAATATTTACTTAGAACTTTTAAGGCATTTTATTTTCTTTTTACCAATTCAACTTAAACGACCGCGAGGTGCGATAGCAAAGAATTTGCCTGATGTTGATTCAGCAGTTTGGTATATTGGTTGTAAATGTGAGGAAAGGCAAAAAGTTAGTTTTCCATTTGATATGCCTTTGTTGGCTGCCTGTGAATCAGAACCATTATTCAATTCGGAGAAGGTAGAGAACAAATGATTGCTGAAAAAATAGAAAAAGAATACCTAAAGGAATCAATCTCACAGGATATTTGGGATATAATAGTGTTGCATCCTGACCTGAGATGTACTTGTGATGAGGCTGGAAAAGAAACAGAAATTCATCAAGCACGAGGCCATTATCACCACTGTATGCTTTGGCAGGTTGCTAGAGCTGTAGATGTCTGTTTCCGAATATTGCAAGATAGGGATAGCTTTGTTTTTGATGAATCGGGAAAGTCGGGCAGGTTCGAGCCCTTCATTTCGGAGAAAAAAGAGAGTAAAGTCTAAGAGATACTTTAATATACTAAATAGTATATTATGTACTATTGAGGATTTGAAATGACAACCAACGGAAAAATAAAATGTGCAATATGCGGCAACGCAATAGACCCTTCTGCTTGTGGGCAATTATTAGTTAGAGTAAACATTGAAGATGATACAACTCACGCAACCACTGGAAGAACTGAAAGAAAACGCCTCATCCTTTGCGAAGAACACAGTCTTGACCTAAGCATATGGTTAAACGAACAGTCAATAAAATCATTACAGCGTAGCAAAATTATAATGGGGGCTATTTAGCAACGCCTTCTGAATCTTTCATTTGTGACGTTCAAGTTCTCAAACGCATAGCCATCCCCAAAACCATCTATGAAACCCTCAACATCAAAGACGGGGATAGAGTGCGGGTTACAATCGAGAAGGTATCTTAATGGCTCAATACTCTTGGAAATTCTATCTCTTAGTAGCCCACTTAGTAGACACCCACAACCACACCGCCTGCAACCGCCAACTCACCCACACCGACACTGCAACCGGTGAAGTACCTGAAAAATCTAAGTGTTCAACTTGTAAACTTTATGCTCTTAAATTCAGGGGAACAGAATAAAATGAATGCAAAAGATGTTCAGTTAGTTGCGCTCCGCAAAGCCTTTGATGACTTAGACTTTACCCAGCCAAAAGCACATGAAGTCTTTAGCGAATTATTTGTTTCACTCGATGGTATAGTTAGCCACCCAGACGATACAGTTTGGCGAGAGTTCTTTTTCTTTAATTTGGGCTGCTCATACGCTTTAGCCAACTTAAAAATCAAAACAATTCCCCCAGTTCAATTCATAGTTAAAGAATCGGAGGGTAAAAAATAAATGGATAAAATACTGAAACTAAAAAAGTTGAACGCGCAACTCAAAAAAGTAGATGATAGTGAAAGAGATTTACGAGTTAAATTAGCGGCAGTTCAATCTAAACGTTTGAAATTAGCTACAGATATTTATTATCTTAAAGAGTCAATGCAGCCTGATTTTGGGCCAAGGGTGGAAATAAAATGATTGTTATTAGATTCATTTCTAATAAAGAGGTAGAAAAACAATGACTGAAGAAATGATTGAGACAAACGTTTGGAAAGTAGTTGTAACGTCAGAAGACTCAGATGATGAAATTACTTTCTATCTTGCAGCCAGTGATTGCTATGACGATGCTTTAGAGGTTTTCAAGCAATACAAAAAAGAGTATGACATAGAAGGCTACAGCTTAATTGAAATGAAGTATATGGGCGTTCTTTATGTCATTCAAGATACGTCCAAAGAAGCACAGGAGGATAAAGAGTAATGCCGTACTGTAATGGGTTCTGTGAAGATTGCCCAAGAGAAGAAAAGTGTCAAGTAAAAGAAGCAATCGAAGATAACATTTACTTTGGCTTAAACGGTTGTGATGCCCCCGGAGTGGCTAAGTTGCCTGAAACGTTTTTCCGCTTTATCGGTGATATCGCTGGGATGTGTACAGACAAAAGCGAAACACCAGACTACTACAACAACCCCCGTGCCATGTTTGTAGCACTTGATTTAATCTATAAAGCCTGTCAAGAAGTTAACGAACAAGTAGAAGCCGAGAAGGTTAAGAAAGCACTTAGAAATAATCCAGTTGAAGAGGGAAAAACAGAATGATGCACGATACAGAATTATTCAAAAATTGCCGAAAATATGGCATAAGTCCTATGGGCTTTCAGATAGTTGCTACTGCTTGGTTGAACTCTAAGAAAGTAACGACCGGTGCAGATGATAGCCCGCGTCTTTATGATTCGTGGATTCAAGAGTTAATCAATGAACTTGAAATCAAAAATAAAGAAGGACAAACACCATGACAGAAACAGAAAAAGAAGAATCAGAATTTGGCAGCGGTTTAGTTGTCTGCCTTGTTAAATTCTCAGAACATTTTATGAACCCACAAATGCAAAGAATCTGGTCAGTCGAACATTGGATGAAAAGCAAAGACCGACAAGATCAATACGGCACAGCCTACAACACCGACATCGAGAGCTTCAAACGTGTTGAGTTAACCGTTTATGGCACAGACGAAAAGGCTTTCTCGCAACTGATTGAGAATTGGGCAAATGGCGCAACAGATCACCTTTACGAGTTACAAGTGCCAAAAGAATGGGAAAACACTGACTTAGCTAAAAAAGTAGCTGAATTAAAAGAACTTGGCTTATCTATGGGTCATAGTTTCCAGAGAGACTATCCTTGGACTACAGAACACATTGGTAAACTTAGAAAACTCGTGGAAGAAATCAGTTTAGAGCTTGATAAGCGATTAGGCATTAAAGACGGAGATTGGGGTCAGTGGTAACTGTACTTCTATTCCAAAGTCAAGAAAACCAAAAGGAGAAACAATCATGCCCATAAAAGTCATGTGCCATGAAGTAGTCTGTAGACATAACAAAGGCTTGTTTTGTCGTTGCCGCAGTATTGAGTTGCCTTTTGTTCATATGCAAGGTAAAGTTCACTCTTGCTATAAGTTTAAACCTATAGAACAGGAGCCAACAAAATGAGTCTAAAAGATAAAGCAATGTCACCGTTTGAAATCCGTAAATCCTTAAACATGACTTGGGAAAAGGGTTTCAAAACACCTGAAGAATTTACCGCTTGGACCAAAAAGAAAGAGAAAGAAAGATGGGTTCCGCTAGTGGATGCCCAGAAAGAAATCAATGAGTTACAAAGTGAAGTCTCTGACGCTAACGATATTGCTATGGGTTACAAGGCTAAGATTGAGGCCGCCAACAAAATCCTTACAGAGTTTGACGTTGAGTTATTCAACACCGGCGAAACAAAAGCAGATGGCACAGTTTACTATAATTTCAATATTGATAAAACATTCAAGCAACTAAAAGAAGCTCTATTAATCCCGCGAAAAGAAGAGTCTAAATTGACCTGTGACAAAGCCAAAGAACCACCCTGCCACTTAGAACCATCTACAGAACTATGTGGCAAATGTCCATTAGATAAAGAAGAGGTAAAACTCCATGAATGAGAAGGAAAAAGCAGAAGCACACTGGAAATGTCTTGAATCTTGGCTTCATATAATTTATGTTGATGCCTTCGTTCATGGTTATAAACACGGCGTTCAAGATTGCGAAAAAGAACCACACAAATAGGGTTTAGTAAACCTTATATTTTGGTGTGGTATAGTAAACCTTTGAGGAATAAGTAAATGAGTATAACAGAAGAAATAACCAAAATGGTTCAGACAGCGAAGGAAAAACACAATCTAAGTCCTCGTGAAATCAATAATGGTCTATGTGAAGAGTTTGCTATGGCTGTAATAGAAAGAATGGGTGGTTACTCTGACAACTTGGAAGAGGTAAGCACAGAGAGTTTTGTAAACATCGAAAGTGATGAGTGGGCTAACTATCCTGGACACGTTTGGATATACTACGGTGATAAATTTTATGATGCTGAATGTCCGCAAGGAGTTAATGATTGGAGGGAACTGCCAATTTTCAGGAGAATTGCATAAATGCCTTATACTGACAAAGAAAAACAGAAAGATTATTGTCGGAAGTATCAAGCAGAGCAACGGGCATTACTTAAAAAACTTAAAGCACAAGCAACTGAGGTAACCAAATGAAAGTTATAGTTTGCGGGGATAGAAACTGGACTGATAAAGAATTGATTATCAGTTTTATTAGAAGCCTTCCAGAAAATACCTTAATTATTCAAGGCGAATGTCAAGGCGCTGACTACATAGTAAAGCAAGCAGCAAAGAAATTAGGTTATCCTGTTACAGAAAACTTTGCAGCTAATTGGGAGATTCACGGTTTAGCGGCTGGACCAATCCGTAACAGACAAATGTTAAAAGAGTGCCCTGATGTGGTGGTTGCCTTTCACGATAATATAGCAAACAGTAAAGGCACAAAAGATATGTTGAAGGCAGCAAAAGAAGCAAACGTGCCAACACAGATATTTTCACATAATTCACTATTATGTAGTTCTTTATCAGAAAAAGGAAGTAAATAAAAATGAAACTTTGGTTAGTAGAAACAAGCAAATACGACTATGACGAATACGACTCTTTTATTGTTAGAGCCGAAAGTTCCGAACAAGCATATCAAATAGTTATAGCGTTTGGATATACCAGCAACTTTCAAAAGGAAACTACCACAATAACAGAAGTTACCGTAGAGGGCGAAGCTGGCATAATTCACAGTAGCTATAACGCTGGATAAAGGAATTAGATATAGGAGAAAAAGAGAACAGTCTTATAGTTTTACCATAATACTTATATTATAGTATTACTATAAGGTATTGTGAGGACAAACAAAATGAACACCCAAAATATCTGGACAAAAGCACTCGGAATAACCGAAGCAGAAAAACTATTCATCGAAGGAAAAATCTCTGAGGAAGAATATCTCAAAACAAGAATGGGAGCTTAAACCCTTCTTGACTATTTTAGGCAAAGCTCGCAAAACAAAAAACCCTGCAACTTTAGGAAATTATAAGAAGGCTAAATAATGGCTGAAGGCTGGACTCCTGAAAAAGACGCACAGCGCAAACAACTTAACCGTGAATACGCTAAGTTGCGAAGAGATAAAACAAGAGTACGCAAGTTTAGCCCAAAACCTAAAGTTTGTTCTTCATTTGATAGCAAAAATAGGGAGGTAAAGTAGGTTGGCTGAGGCTTTTCATCAATGGGTAAATAATATGCCCTGGTGGGAAAAACTATACTATCAGTTGTTTGATCCTCAAGCAATAACTTGTACAACTTACTATACCGCTTTTTCAGTTGGTTGGCTACTACTTTTGGCTATCGGTATTCTACTAGTTGTTTTGTTTGTTTATATTAAATACTTACGGTTTAATTTAACAGACTTAAACATTGAGGCGAAAGACTGTATGAAGTTTTAACTAAAAAAGGTAGGGTATTTGTTTAAACTTTACCTCACCTTGAAAACGTTATCCTCATAATGTTTCCATTGCCCACTAACATAAGCAGAAGTGCTATCAAGATTGACTAAACCCATAAAATCTTTTAAAGCCCAGGCATCATTTTTGAAAATCTGCTTACCGTAAATAGTTTCACATACCCCTCTAAACCAATGTGGAAACATACCGGTAGTAAATTTTATAATCCAATGAATCCGCTGCCTACTTAACGCGCGGTCCCAAAGTAAATCTCCATTTAAATTAGCAGATGGAAATATTACACTGTTATCATCTGGTATCTGGTTTAACCAAACTTCAAAGGTCCTGGTGAATGGTGCTAAAGCGCCGGACTTAGGCAGTATAATTTCAGCCCTAAGATTACCATGCTTAGACGGTTGAACATTAGCAATTAAAATATGGGTATCGTAATTGCGGATTTGTTTTTTCTTTATGTTTTGTGTCTCGGAATTTCTAACACCTGTCAATATTAAGAAACTTACTAGGGCCTTATCCCTTTCTTGTAGCTGTTCTTTATTTACCTTGTAATCCCATTGGGTTTTTTGTACGATTTCCTCTAGCTTTGGGAGTAAATATTGGTCCAGTATTATTGGTTCATCCTTTACCTTTCGTTTTCCATTCATTTAATCATGCCCTATAATACATAACAGTATTATGTATTATAAATGTTGTTGAAAAGCCATCGGGGGCTTCTTTTAGTTGCTTTAGTAATTGCAATTAATTAATAGAGTTAACGGATTCGCTGATTTTACCATTTCTGTATACTAAAAAGGGAGAGTTAATGGGGTTTCTTCTTTGGTGTAGTGGTGCAAGTGTGGCCTTCATCTATAGCAGCAATGATGTCTCTACCAATACTTGATAGGTCCAGCTTATAGTTGCCATTGCCTAAGTTAGTAGGTATAACTATAGACCTTGCTTTGCATCGTGTTAATGTTAGTTTGTAATCTTCGCCTAACTGTTCTTTCGCTGTATCATACTTGATAGGTCCATGTGTATCTATAAGCCGGATAAGTTGTATGTCGCTTGGTTTTAGTATCTTCATTAGTTGATCTAAGGTGTCGTTTGCCATTGCATCCTCTAAGCGTACAAAGGCTTGGTCTGTTAAGTCCTTGCGTAACTCATCGTATTCTTTATAGACGTTCATGGGTACAGGGTCAAAGGTTCCTACCTCGATGCACTCTTTTTTCATTTTTACTTGGAAGCCTCTGTAGTCTTGTTTCCAGTGTACTTTATCATATTTGTATTTGCCTTTATGTGTTAAGAAAACCTCTAAGTTGTATTTTCCTTGTAACTGTTGGGTTGCGCTTCCTGCATCTACGGCGGTTAATAGTAGTACACCTATTTTTGTGCCTAAAACATCAAAAGCGGCTTTAAACTCATCCCATGCCATTGAATGCTGTGATACGGCTTTGTTGCCTCCGTTTACTGCAAAATCATCCCATAGTAATAATGGTACTCTTTCATGTAATCCGTTGGCTGTAGGCCACTTTTCGGGTTTGCCGTCTTTCATTCGTTGGATAACTGAGGGTAAATTAAAAACTGTTGCTCCTAATACTTTAGGCCAATCTTCATAAACTGAGTAGGCAGCTTGTAAGCCTAAGCTGCTTTTGCTGCATCTAGGTGGGCCATGTATGATTCCGAATATATAGCCGTCGTCGTAGATTTCGTGGCGTATGTCTTTGAATAGTTGGCTTTGTTCAAAAACTCGTTGTGTCATTCTGGGCCTCCCTTTATGTGTGCTGTGCCTTGTCTTGGGTGTACAGAAAAATCTTTGTTGATCCAACCGTTTGTGAATAAACTGTTTTTTATGGCTGTTAAAAGTTTTCTTTCAGCGGGTAAAACAATGCTTTCTCGATGATACTTTTTTGTTTGCTCCGCGTAGGAAAATACTCTGGACACAGTTATTTTTTTGAATACTATTTTTTCTGTTTCATCATAAAGTTGCTGGACTTCTTCTTCACAGTTGGGGGGGAGAATAGTTTTAAAATCTAATAGGGCGTTCCATGCTGCCATTGTGTTGAATTGTGAAAAATAAAATAATATATCGTCTAATTTCTGCGCCCATCTTC
>Ga0172381_10000656_pt1 | contig 41745 bp, 63 predicted proteins | sample Leawel6488metaG_FD_119754 | JGI IMG/M metagenome (GOLD analysis project Ga0172381, IMG submission 119754) | Leachate microbial communities from a municipal landfill in Southern Ontario, Canada - Leachate well 64-88 metaG | ecosystem: Engineered > Solid waste > Landfill > Unclassified | place... | reverse complement strand
TCGATCTATTAAAAAAATACGGTCGCGGATCGTCCAAAGAGAACGTATCTCCAATCTCACCCTTCCTCTCGCTCCTCGTCGTGGCAACTTTGCGTCCTTCGATTGCCGCAATCACCATCTCGCGGCTGAAAGGGATTTCAATCTGTGCCATCATGCCGCCGCCCGCCGTGCTTTATACTCCTGATATGCCACTCGCAGACGTGCGTTCTGCGCATCCCGCGTCAAACGAACGAACCGCCGAAACGAACTGGCACTTGCTTTCCGCCGCTCCTTGACTGCATCCGGCAGGCAACAAAAACACTCTTCCTGATCCTGCCCGATGTACCGGATCGTCTTCTTTCCTTGCCGGATACATTCCGGGCAGGGCTTCTTTCCTTTGGATTCCTGCCAGTTGCATGTGGGGCAGAGCGCCTGGCATTGGTTCTCCCGGACTTTCCGCACGTATGAGGATGGGTCGTGGATCATCGCGTGATAATCCTCTGACGTGTGTCCCGGGACGATTTTCCCGACTTTGCCGCACCGTTCGCACTTATTATCGGGGTGCTTGGCATGGAAGATGGCGTTCGCTTCCCTCCATTCCGGGGAGTTCCATATCTCTTGTAGGCGCTCACGGTGAACGGCGATTGCGTGATTGAGGTTGGGGGTCATGGTGCCCTCTCGTCCATCCACTCACATATCTGCTGCAATGTGCCGCAATTGGTCGCATCGTAGTTACCTTCTTTTTCCACGAGTTTCCGCAAGCGTTCCCACCGTTCCTGTTCGGATTTAGTAAACAGCCCCCGGACGATTGCTGTGAGCCACTGTTCCGCCTGGGCATCGTCTACGCGGTTGGGGACAACGCGGTGCGGCAGTTCTGACTTGATGACCTTCGCGTTGTCCACCCGTGCAAGAAGAGATGCTTTGACAAACTCCTCGACGGGCATCCCTTTGAGCCGTGCAGCGCGGGCAATCGGGCACTCATCCTCAATGAGCTGGTTGATGGGCACTCCGACCAGGTTGCACCGGGTGCCCAGAATGGTATTGGTTTTGTCGATGTGGTTTTCCAGGTCGGGGCATTTCCCACCCCATCCCTCCACACGGCACGGAGCCGGGACCGGGTCAGTGATGGGTTTCGGTGCCGGTGCTGTGTGTTCCTGCCCGTCACCGTTGTATTTTTCTTTCAGTCTTGCCGCACATGGGGCTGGAGGGATGGGGACGGGGGGCTCGGTTGCTGCCTTATTTTGTCGTGTTTGCTCTGCGAGTGACATGGGGATCGGTTTTTCAGTTTGAGCTTCTTTTTCTGTTTCGGGTTCGGTTTGGGCTGGAAACTTGGAAATTTCCAACTTTTCCGAACGCGTTCGGAGACCACATGTTTTGCCAGCATCTTTAAGCCAAACTGTGATGCTGCTCTGCAGGTCTCCCGCAGTCACCTTTTCATTGCGTTTCAGACACGCCGCCACGTAATTAAGTGCCTTTGTCCGGGTCTCCTCATCTTTTGTTGATATGAGCGGGCGTGCCGCGCCCACCGTGAAGTTTTGGAAAATAAAATCGCGGTCGATCCCCACTTTCTCTAGTTTTCCGACGTACTCGAGGTATGCTTTCACGCGGGAGATCTCAGTCGGATCCATCCCACAGAAATTACCCTCTTCTGCGAATTTATGCCAAAAAGATACACATCTGCTCATTTTGTTGTATCACCTCGTTCTCAATTCCCACTCCATGAAACCGCGCCCATCCTTTCCATTCCTCCCCCCTCCTTTCCACTCCTTTCCTCTCCAGTCCACGGAAACCAAGCCGATCCCTTCCTCTCCGTTCCCGCCCCCTCCATTCCCTTCCCCTCCGTTCCTCTCCACAAAAACCAAGCCTTTCCATTCCGCTCCTGTCCCATCCATTCCCGTCCATTCCGTCCTCTCCATTCCGATCCATGAAAGCCATGCCCATCCTCTCCACTCCAGTCCGCTCCCGTCCTTTCCTTTCCCGTCCACGGAAACCATTCCATTCCTTTCCTTTCCCCATCTCTCCTATCCCCTCCCTTCCTCTCCTTTCCTCTCCTTTCCTCTCCCGTCCTCTCCGTTCCCCCCCCGCTCCTTTCCCCGAAAACCAGTAAAAATTATTTAATAATAGAAAACTCGAACGTCCCATATCTCGGACGGTAATCGCTCAGCCCGATCTTGCTCCCCGCAATTGCAAGAATGTGGATAATATCATCCATGTTGAATATCGCGTCATCTGCGATTATGTCGAACTCCAGCCACCACTTGTTAAACCGTGGGCGTGTGCGCATGACGGTCGATTGATTCACCCCTACACCACGGGAATCAAAAAAATCTTCACCGTTGACTTTCTCGCCAGAGAACGCAATCTGTTTCAGACCTGCCATATCCCTCGGACCGTTATATCCGAGCGGGATCTCCAAGGGGAACACCCGGACAGACTGCTTGACATCTGTCCCCTTTTTCAGTTTCTTGGCTGCATCGCGGAGCAATCCTTCAACGTTGATCGATGGGACAAACGGACCGATCTTCTCATCGAAGTATAGACCGGCTTCCCATTCGATCTTGGACAATGCTTCGTAGTCCTCATCTGTCTTCTTCCGTTTCCCGGTGATCGCTTTCATTGCCTTTGCGAATTTGTTCAACGGATTGCATGTCTGATTTGAATGCATTAGCATCGGCTGAATGCTGTCGAGTCGCACTTTCACTGTAAAGTCTACCATGATTCACTCCCCTTTTTTCATCTCGGATGCTGCTTTCAGCATCTTCTGTTTTCTCTGAATTCCTGCCAGTTCTTTTGCCTCGTTGACCGCCGAGACCAAATTCACGTACGTCCGCCCCATGTGGGTAGTGATAGCATCAATTCTCTTGATCGTGTCGTGATCCATCTTGTGAACAGGCGCATCGTGGATTTTCGTCAATCCGCGTTTCAGTACCCTCGAAGTCCGGTCGGTATCGTCATATGCTGCTTTCGGGTATTCATCGGGCATTAACACGCGGTATCCCTTTCCGTGGATACACTCGATCCTTTTTCCGATACGCGAGAGTTTGTCCGCGACGGTTGCCATATGTTCGTAATATTTCGGCGTGCCGTAATCTACACCGAGAATAATCGCAAGTTCGAGGTGTTCGTGAAAAACCCCATATTCCCAATCTGCCTTCAGCAATTCTTTCCACGGAGGGTACAGCGTTGCATCCCCCGGCTCGTTTTGTTCTTCTGCCATTCACTCACCCCTCACAAACTTTCATCCCATATGATACCAGCGACCAAAGTTCATCCCCGGTCTCCTCATCCAGCGCAACGGGCACCACTTCAGCGCGGGCATGGACTTTGCCGACGTAGACTGCCTCGCCGCCGTCATACTCATCTCCGCCGACCTCATCGTTGATCCCCCGTATCCGGCGGTCATATTCGGCGCGGGCTTCTACTTCGCTCAAAAAAGTATCGAAGTCTTGTTCTGTGCTGTCATAGACGAACCACAGTTCCGGGAGGGGCATCAGGACCGCCTCCTAGCAGCCCATTGAACAATGCGGCGAATCTGTCCAGGAGATAGATCCACATTTGCCCCATTATCTTCGGTGATTTCGTAGTTGTCCTCATCATGCATGTGCACGCGGAGGTATCCATCCGAAAGAGCCCGTAGATACATCAAGACCACCCTGGAATATTTGGAAGATGCCGGGCGATATCGGAGGCTTTCCGTGCCTCACACGCAACGTTGCGATAGAGGTACCGGCGCATATCATCCCGCAATTTTTCGTAGATCTGACAATCGATACAACGATCGTGTACGTCCCCACAATCATCACAGAGTCCGAACATTATGCACCTCCGATCTCGTCCGGGTCGTAAACTCCGGACACCACGAACGCCTTACGAAGGCACACAGATTCCGCGACCTTAATGATCATGACCGACGGCTTAGTCTGCCAAAGACCGGGCTTTCCTGAGAAGGGGATAGGCTGCTCGTACTCGTCGAACCGCACTTCGGTCTTAAAAGGGTGAGACATATCTTTTCGCCAGATCTCACACCATGCGGAGACGGGGTGCTCTTTTCCTGATGCGTCCCTCTCATAGTTCACACCGGAGTGCATGCCGTCGAATTGTCCGGACCTGTGAGCGATGGCAAGCATCCCATCCCGACCGACGAAAATGATTGCAGGGGATTTTTCACCACGCTTGACCGCCCATATCTGTTTTAGCAACGGGTCCAGCCCGTACTGCCCTGCCATATACATCATCATTTTGAATTCGGGTTCGGTGCAATCCTTGGCAATGACGTTCCGGAGCAGGATCATTTCATCAGATGAGTAGGACTTCGGAACTGCGAATCCTGCGGGAACCACAGTTACCGGCTGTACCGCCATCCGGGCCTCATTCTCTACCCACATTCTCTCCGGGTATGCCCTAGCCTCACGGTTGATGTGCTCCAAATCGGGTGTTGCCACCGGTGCTTTGGGGGACGTGCAAGGTGTTTCCTTCTGCTCCTGTGCTGCTGCCGCTTTCTCGCGCTTCTCAGTCTCGATCTCTACCTGGCACCGCTCCTTGCTGATCTGGTTGCAGGGGACACCCAACTCGGTGCATACTCTCCCACGGACGCTCTCCACCTTCGTCTTCTGGCATTCCGCGCAGATGGGGTTCCCGTTCGGTGTTGGTGCCGGTCCGGGCGTTGGGTTGCCGAATCCGGACGCTTTCAGTTTCTCTGCATTCGCCGCGTCCGCCGCCATCTTTGCCAGTTCGGCTTTCTTCCGTTCCTGGTTGCGGGCTTCATCGGCTGCTTTCGCCTGTGCGTTATAGGCATCGCGCTCTTTTGCGATCTCTTCTGGAGTCCGGACGGGGGTGGCGCTCTTCTTGGACGCTGGAGGTGCAGACACGATTTTACTAATCCGCCCGTCCCTGTCGAGGTATGCCTCCACAGGCACACCCTTCTGGAGCTGCGTGAGGTAGTATACGACATGCCCCAACACGGGGTAAGATGCGTCTGCAATCTGTGCTGAGTATTTTTTCGTGGTCCCTTCGGTTGTAAAAGAGTAACCGGTGAGAGGACCGGACACCATAATTACGGGACTCATTTCCGCACCACCGTGTATGTCGGTTCAGATTCTTTGATCGTCACCACACCGGGCGCGACTTCCATCAGTGCTTTCCCACTCTTACCGAGCACTTTATCGGCGAGCGTCACCGGGATTTTCTCGCCCAGGTGATTCATCTGCTCTTCCAGCTCCTGCCGTTCCACGTCACACACAGTCATAAACGCTTCCGGAAATGCCTGTGCAAATTTCGCCGGGTCGATTGAGCGGATCCGCCGGACCTTCACATCAAGGCGGTAGTCCTCATCCTCCGCGATCTGTTCCTTGATGGCGTAGTCGAGCGCTTTTGTGCGCTGATCCGCAAGATCTTTGAGCCGTGCCTGTAGCACTTCGATATCTCGGTCGAGTGCATAGACTAGGGCAAGTGGTTCCAGTATGATCTCACGGGGGAGTGGGTTCTGGACGAGGTCAGCTGCCTCTTCACGAGCGGTGAGCATCAGAAATCCCTCCGCGAATTGCGGCACCGTTCCGACCAGATACACGTCTCGGTTTTTACGGGATAGTAAACCTCCTTACATGACCGGTATCCATATGCACCGAAACAACCCGGTTTGTCCTCTTCTGTAAGTCCAGCTGTGGCATCCTCACGAGCGGTGAACATCAGAGATCACCCCTGCGCTCATACTCGTAGTCGGACCGCCCGTCTTCGCGGTCCTGCTCACAGGCGCCGGGATTCCCGGTGCAGTGCCGGGCAGTGCATTCCCGGCACACAACTGGCTCGCTCCAGGGAGAGGGGGTCATTGCCCACACCCCACGACCATATCCAGAGCATTCCGGATCGCGAGTGCATCGGCGTCTGACAGGTGGAGCATCAGACTCACGCGCTCGCCACCCCCGATCGATATCAGGATCGGTGTTTCCTTGTTATCTCCATACCGGGAGATGTTCACATCCCCGCAGTACGTCGGTATCGTAGGGGTGCGGATGTGCTGGGGCGTGACCCACGCCTCCGCGTCGATGATCGGCGAAAGTATTTTCTCACATGGCGTTTCAATTATAATTGGGCGGGTCACCTGGACAGTGGCGCCCATTTCATTTTCTGTTTTAGTTTCGATTTGCATTCTGTTCACCTTCGACGGCGTAAATGCCCGTCTCTTTCAAATGTTCGATTACATCGCCGGGTATCCCCCGTGCGAGAAGCCATTCGTCGTCTCCCACCTTGAACGGGATCGCGATCGCTGCTTGTGGGGTCATGCGGGATCGCACACTTTCCGATTCATTTTACAAACGAGTTCTTCACCCGTTGCTCTCACAGCTCGCTCATATGCCTTCGCCGCCCCTCTTTCATCAGTAAATTGCCCGAGATATTTCCGTTTACCTTCGATCTGGATCTGTGCCACCCATCTCCGACTTTTATGGTCAAACCGAACTCCGGGAAATTTCGATGTTTTCTTGACGTTCATGTTTTGGAGATTTTGACGATGACTGCATACACGGAGATTTTCTTTCCGGTTGTCGAGTGTGTCGTGATTCACATGATCGACATCAAATTTTCTATCAGTGACCCCCATAATGAACCGCGATAGGCTCTGTCGACTGAATCTGCGTGGGGCTATCCGCTTATCATTCCTCACGGCATAGAACAGCCCGTGTTGATCTGACAAAGTCCACTTATGTCCGGTCATACATCGGTCATAGTCCTCGTCATCCACGAGAGCAACTTTGCCCCGAGATAGTCGGATCTCTTTCATGCCGGTATCCCGATCCCGTTCTCCCGCGCGGCTGCTTCGAGACCCATACGAAGTACCTCCGAATCATTGCGGGCTTTGGTCTTTTTTCTCAGCTTCTCAATAAGGATCTGATCCTCGTCGGATGCTCGAAATCCTTTTAATTTTTCAACCATTTTACCTCCGTTAAATTTTTGTTAAACATTTGTTAAACGTATAAGTATAAGAATGTTGTTAAACGTTTGTTAAACAAAATCCAAAATAGATATAAATAGAAATGTGTTTAACAAAGTTAAACGCGGGATGCTTCCGCAAAATCAGAGGATGAGAGGTGTATATGAGTGAGGATACCGTCGGGATCCGCATTGATCCTGAAGCTAAGAAAAAGATTCAGGAGAAAGTAGATTCAAAGGAATACAAAAATATATCGGCGTTCGTTAATGAGGCGATTGCCGAAAAACTTGAACCGGATTATGAAGATGAACGCTTTATTCAAAAACTGGATAAAGCGCTTGACAATCCTGAGATCAAGAAGAAAATCAAACAATAGTTCAATAATCCTTTTTTCTTCAAAAGTTCAGTAAATTTCCCAGAGTCTATAACCCCTTCCAATTTCTTTAAAAACGCTTGATATTCTTCTTCTGGTATCTCTGGCTCCATAAAAGGTAATGATGGTGTAAATGGGGATATTAACCCTGCGCGTGCGGGGGGTGAAAGTGAAAAAAATTAAAGATTATTAATTTCATCAATAGCACTCATCATTTTCGCTTTGTAGAGGTTCGCAATATCCAAATCCGAATAGGACTTGCTCGTCTGATATTGGTGATAATATTTCGCCCACCCAGCGGCGTTATAGAAGAACGACTTCATTATCGTCTGTATTTGTTTTGAGCGTTGCGTGTCGGGGTTTAAATTAGATATTTTCACATAATAAGAATCCGAGATACTTTCGATCTCTGTCAGGTGATAGGTAAGTGCTGAACCTTTGGCATTATTTACTGCTTTGATGTGATCAGCAACTTTGTCAAACCCTTCATGCCCGACATCCAGAACCTTTCCATCATCGCCTAAAACTGCGGTGCATCCGCTCATGATTACCATCCCGATGACCAGAGCAGCCAAAATACTAATTTTAAACCAGTTTTTCATGAAGTTCACCATAGAGGTATGTTCTCCTATTCACAATGCGATACTATAAATTTGTAGAAATGCATCCTATTTCATAGGCATCGCCTTCTTCCCTCGTGACCTTTTGGTCAGTTCCTTTATAGCCTCATCCAACTGCGCCATATGCCTATCCCGTTCGGCATCTGCGCTTTCCTTTTCCGTAAGTTTCGCGGTAAGTTCGGCGTTCTCTTCTTTCAACGCAGCCAGTGCACCGGTCTGAATGCGATGGTCTTTGCGCGTTATATAGAGTGCAGCCTCCCCTGCGTGGAACTGGTCCCGGGCATCAGCATCCGAGATCCTGACATACGAGCCCGTGAGGTATCCGGAGTGCCGCATGATCTTCTCGACCAGATCAAGACTCATGGTCTTGACTGCATTCGTCCGGAAATACTTTCGGCAACTGTGCATCGTGCACCGGTCACCGTATTTCCCCTTCTCACCATCCACCTTTGCATATAGCAGACTAAACATCTTGTGCATGGACGTGTATGAGGTGGCGAACAGGCGCATATCCGGATTGGGTCTGGGTCTCGACCACCCATGCTTGACCAGTGCCACCCCCTGTAGGTCGGTAGACCGGATCCATTCATCCCGCTCTGCCAGCCACATATCCAGATATTCCCGTGCCTCTTTTGTGAGATACACTTTCCCCCCACGCCCGAACTTCGCAATGCTGTTAGGGATGGTGATCGTATCTCCGTCAACGTCCGAGAGTAACAACTGCGAGCATTCCCCCGCACGCATCCCGGTACTGATGAGTGTGGTGATAATCGCTTTCCCGTGAACGTTCGCCCGGTCCATCATCTTCAGGAGTGTAGCGTGCTCCAGGGATTTGTCATTCGAATCTTCGGTGCGACGGGCTTTGATTACGGATGTTTGCATCAAGTCAAACTTTACACCATTGATCTCGAAAAACCGATGGAGAATAGAGAGGTGATTCCGGATCGCACGTTCGCTTCTGCCGCTCCGGTATTCCGCATAGCGCATCAGGTTATTGGGTTCGAGGTGGTCTTGTATATCTTCGACCGGCACATTCAGGAACTTGGCATACGACGTGAAGACTCCACTATAGCTCTTTATCGTCCACTTCGACCGTTTTGCCAGTTTCAACATGCTCAAATATTCAGAAACTGAGTACATTGGTTAAAGATAGATTTGTGAGTTAATAATCTATGCGTCAAGGTTCAGACTACTACGACACGTTAGTATTTTGCACATAGATTATCACTTTTTTTGATTATAATATTAATAAAATAAGATTGTTTGGATTCTCTATGCCTCCTTGGTAAGGACGCGGGAAAAATGACCGCAAATGTCCCCAATTAGGAGGAAGTCGCGAGTTCGAATCTCGCCATAGGCTTATCGCGTAAGACGGTCAAGCGGATTTCGACACCCTAAGACCTTACAATTTCTATCCATTATGTCGCGCAGTCGGTCGTTCTGCAGCACCTGATCGTTAATCAGGTTCCACCCATCACAATGTTTGATCCAGCCATAATGCGACATGATCGAAGATACGACAGTCTCAGGATCAAGTCCTCTCCGTCCGGATTCGATTAATCTGATCTGCGATTTGAACCTACGTGCTGCCGATTTCCGCAGGAGCGTGTAATTCCGGAACGTCCGATATCCCAAAAAGTCAATGCCCCGACTATCAACAGGGAACAATTGTGTTTTGTTGTTCAAGGAGAGATCGAGTTTTTCTTTCATATAATAAGTAATATCTCTAAGCACTGCATTCAGGTAATCTTTATCCCGGTCGAGTAGGACACCATCATCACAATATCGCATATAATACCGGATCCCCACTTCTTCTTTCAACCAGTGATCGAACTCGTTCAAGTAGATGTTCCCGAAATATTGCGACAGATAATTCCCGATCGGAACGTTTCGTTCGCCCGGCAAACTTTCGATAATCTCATGAAGCAACCAGAGGGTATCTTTGCACTTGATCTTGTGTTGGATTAAGTTATACAATATGTCATGACGGATGGATGGGTAAAACTTCGATACGTCAAACTTCAGACAATATTTGGTATTTATCCGGTCTGCCAGAAATCCCCGAAGGCGATATGATGCTTTGTGTAATCCTTTTCCGGGAATGGAAGAATACAAATCACGGATAAACACGCGATCCCAGATCGGTTGAATGACTTGCATTATCGCGTGATGTACGATACGATCAGGATAGTATGGAAGAACATAGATAAGCCTCTCCTTCGGCTCGCGCACGATCTTCGTTCGATATGCCGAGGTTTTGTAGGTCTGATTGAGTAAATTGTCCCTTATCCGTGAGAGGTACTTTTCTGGATTTTGGTTAACGATTTTCACTTCGGTATAATGTGATTTTCCTTTCTTTGCGTTGATATGTGCGAGTGAAAGGTTTTCCATGCTGCATATTTTGGAATATAAATTTCCATGGCGTTTCATAAAAATCAGAAAATCGACCTTGCCCACCCTCCCGGACGTTCCCCGATCGGTACTAGCGCGAGAGTAGGGTTCGGTAGTGTGTTTGACCTTATGATCGGTACTGGTTCCTGTGCTGTTCAAGGTCGGCTCAGATCCTGAGCTCGCAGTGCGTGCTGATATTCGCATTCGAATTCGAGGCATTGTTATTCGAATTCAGATAGCTGATCCCTGCATTCGAGGCATTGTTCCAATTGCTGCCTGAAAGCAAGTCGCTCGCACAGGTACCTCTTCAAGATAGGGTGTAATATTTGTTAATCTTTTTGATTTTTGTTAGAAATGGGATCTGGTCGCGATACTTCTCTAATTGTGAGATCAAGACGTTGGAACCGCTGAACATGATGTAAGATTTTTCTTCCAGTTTGAATTGAATAGTGGCATATTGAGGAGTCTTAAATTTTGATTCGCCCACCTTGAAATCAAGAATTGTAATCTCCTGGTTCAGTACGTCATCCACTCTCTTTTTCTCTCCTTCGAACGGGATGGGATCGTGGCAAAAATCAGAAAAATGTTTGGGTTGGTCTATGATTTCGCCCCCAAATTGAGTTCAGTGCCTTTGGCGTATCCGAGTATTTCCGATTCGATCGAATCACAGTACTGTTGCACCTCTTCCGGCGTCGTGTATTTGACGGGTAGTGCCCATAGGATCACCTGTTCCTTATACTCGTACTTTATCCTCATGCTGCCGGTCATTTCGTCCGTGTACTCAATCTGCTGTGCATCCCACCGGCAGATTATACGTGCTTTCCCGTTTATCACGCAATCAGAGTGGGTTGCCTTTGGTTCTTCGTCTGAGCTGGAATATCTCATCTTGTCACCTCATACTGGTATGAACTCGCAGCGCGCGCCGACATTCGCATTCGAATACGAGGCATCGTAAGCCGAATACAGATAGCCGATCCCCGCATACGAGGCAGCGGGCCAACCGCCGCCCGAAAGCAAGATGTTGGTGCGCCCTGCCGTGTGATCGTAGAAGTAATCAGTGAGATACGTACTCGCACTGCCTCCGGAATGTGCTTTGCATACCAACATGAGTTTCAACGGATCTTCGTATAGAATGTCGGTTACATACCCGTTAGATCCAGCGAGGGGTGTAGTTGTTGATTCGTCATATGTTGCGAGTGTGTCGGCAAAGGTTGTAGTCCCATCGGATTTAGCGATGCGATACTTAGTATCGGTCGAGTTCCACCCTTCGGTGAACTGCCAGACGTTGCCCCACAAGTTTTCGATACCCCTCCAGACTGCGGGCGTGATCCCATCTACCCCGGTTCCGGACCCGGTGCCGTTCGTGCCGATATTGGTATCAGCAGAATCTGCCCCGGAGCTTGCGGCAGACGTGGTATCAACCCTGCCACGGCTCTTGGTGAACGCGGACTGGCTGTCAAGCGTGGCGAATTCACAGTAGAACAGCCGCTTCAGTAGGCTGGTGGTGTGGATGTTTATGATGCCCCAGTTCGTGCCGATTGCTCCTGCACGGGTTCGGAATTCACCGATGACCTGCGAGACCAATGGTGCAACTCCAGTAATCGACGTGAGTTTGTTTGTTCCTCCGTCATTCCAGTTGCTGGCATCGTACGCTCCGACATACACTGCATTCTTTGCCACACCCCCACGCTGAAGAAACGTGGGATCCAACGCGAATCCAGTTGCCGGATAGGGTGAAAACCACCATCGATATATACCTGTTGCGGGGTTTGCAGACTTCTGATATACCGCCGGAATTCGCACCATCACTGGCGTAGCGGCATTATCCAGCGTCAATCCATCCCCGCGCGCATTTGATCCGAACGTGGGAACCCCTGCTGCCGTCAGGGTGCATCGTTTGATCTGTCCCCAGATCGGATGATTGTCCCAGTAATATGACTGCACCACGATTGGATTGCCGTCGATGTCTATCTGGATGAGTTTCGGGGATGAGGATCCCGCCCGATTCCATTCAAACCCGATGATCGCCGGTGCTCCGGAAATCGTCGAAGCATCGATTCCGATTTGACTCATTTTCGACATTCAGACCAACTCCAGATTCCCGGCTGCTGATTCCACCACCCAGGTGGTGTTCGTCACGACACACCGCACCGTAATGCAATCATACCGGGTTGTCGCGAGAATATATCCCCCCACCCCCGTCGTGGTTGTTTCGGTCTGGAATTTCACCAACTGGGACGCGTTCTGTGCCAGTTTCCACATACCCGCACCGTTTCCGTTGATAGTTACATAATCTCCGACTGCTGCGACTGCCGGGAGGGTGATTGTTACCAGCGCTGCGTTGTTGGCGAGATATGTGGTGTCTGACGCAGCCTGCTGCGTGGTTCCAGTGACCTCTATCACTCTACGTGTATTTCTCAGATTGACCATAATCAGTGCCCCACATACCTTGCATCCACAGTTACACCCGCGCCACCGGAAACCATCGTAACTCGGATATATGCGAGAGGGGTCTCAGGTGCAGTCAGTATGCGTGTGCCATTCGCTGTGTAGGTGGTGTCAAGTTCTGCACCATCGAGATTTGCCCACGCGGTATTGTCTGCGCTGCCTTCGATGCGGATAACCACATTGGTACTGATATTCGCAATCGTGACAAACATCGAATGGTTGTTGCGTCCTGGCGTTGCGAATCCTGTAGTGCTGCCGGGGGCGGTCAACTGTGCAAACGTGTGCGTCAGAGGATCTGCACCTTCTGACGTCACTGATAGGGGATTTGTCGCCCCGATCGTTGCTCCCGTGCTGTCCATGAGGACGGCATGATCGTATGCACGTCCTCCCACTGAATAATCTGTCATTTTTTGTTACCTCCGTTCTCAGATGACTCACATTATCGGATCATCGCCATCCAAATCACCATGCCGGTGCAGTTAGAGTTTCTGTGCACTTTATCACAAACGACGATAATACCGCGTCAGCTGCCGATATTCTGGCGAGATACACATCGATCACCGCGCCCCCGCCACACGGGATCACAATATCCTGACTACCGTCCGAAATTACTTGGTTGCTATTGACTCCATATTTTAGAGTCACAAGTCCGGTCGTCAATGCCGTAACGATTCGGTACGTCCCACCCTTGTTATGATTCTGAGGGAGTGTAAACGAGAACTCATAGACATTGTCTGCGGGACTCGCTACTGTGTATGTGGTGGAATTCGTGTATTGCGTGGTGTCGGACGCAGACGCAGTCACAAAATATAATGGCACAAACAATTCATACCCGCTCTCGTCAGATTTTACTCTCGGAATTTTACCGGGGTTCCCGGATGGATCCGGATTTCCTAATCCCGCGATTTCGTCGTCGACATATTTCTTTGTAGCCGCGCCCAGATCCACAGACGGGGCTGCCGATAGGAGTAGTTCCCCATCTGTTCCCGTGCCAACGGAGGACTTTCCAAGCGCTGCCGGGGCACAATAGGATGCTTCCGGCGTAATGCGTGCTGTGGTGATGGACGTCGCTGCCGGGAGTACTGCTATCTGTGCCAGGGAGATTTCCCAGATTCCTGCGCCAGCGAGATCCTGTGTCAGTGCGGGTGCTGCCGGGGAAGCGCCAGCCAGCGCACTTTTGATTACTGCGAGTTCGATCTCGCTGTTCGGACTGTCGTACGTCAGCCGCAATACAACCCTGTCGGTTCGGTATAGAGTTGCATCCGCCGCGTCAATAGTCACCACCTTGAGTGCGTCGTTCACATACCAATGTCCCTGTACCCACGCGCCGCCGGTTTTCACGTCGACCGACATATCCGCGCTCGGAGTGTGCTCTACCACGTCCAGCGCGTTCAGGTAGCCGAAAAACACACCGTCCTGGAATAACCGGCGCATCATTGCGCCCCAGTCGGTTTCCTGCCACGTATCGCCAGACGCTGCCGCTTTGAACGGTCCACATTTCTCTGTCACTGTCTCATCATCTCCTCCTGATCGGGCTTGTTGACGCCCGTAGGTCTTTCACGATACTTTTCAAGTCAGGACTTCCTGTCCCGACGGTAATATCCATGGTCAATCCATCTCCATCATACGTCCTCGATACCGATATCACCCGGCTGATCATCGTCGCCTCGTCCGGGAAGTCTACGATCACGGTGTCACCCAAAAAGAAATCGGTCTTGTACCGAGCCGACCAGTTCAACCAATTGTACGTGAACGTCAGTGATTGCACCGGTGCGAGTGCTACCAGCTGCTCAGTGCCGCGGGTGGTGAGTGCGTCTGTAGAATCGCAGTCAGAAGCATCGACGAACGCCTCGTGCCGATCCCATCCCGTGGGTTCTGACACGCCCAAATACGCTTTCTGGACGAGCCGGGCAGCGCCATCGCCCGTGCCCGCCACGTAGAGTGTATCGGCAGAATCGTAGGCGGAATACTCGTACTCGTAGCCTGATACCGATCCCCAGTTCGCAGTGAGCAGCACGCGGGCAGCAGAGCCGGCACCAGATCGATCCGTGCCGGCGCCCACCTGGAACTCGAAATTGAGACCGGTACCGGACCATTCCATGTCCGGATGCAGCCCCGATGTTTTACTCCACGATTCAAGCAGATCGAGGATTTTATCCCCACGTGTCTTGAGCTCGTCGGCGGTTCCCCCACGGAGGAGGTCGTATGGGGCAAGTGTCACACCAGACAGATTCCGTGATGTGTCTGCCGAACCGTTCGCCCCGATAGCGTTGACGCAGTTCACGTCGATGATGTGTCGCATGGCAGTTTCGTATGCGACAGACGTTTGGGTATCGTACCCGTCCCCCGTTGAGAAATATGCCATTGCTGCCCGCCGTTTCAGAACGCCAGCCAGTGCACCCCGCCCCGCCACGGTGACAAGCGATGTGTTTTTCCCCTCTTTGGTGATCACAGGACGTATCGATTCGATCACGCCCAGGAAGGATGTCGTATCAGCATCCCAATATGCCTCGATCCATCCCCCCGCCACAAGCACGCTCGATCCGGGCAGGTCACGGTGGACAGTCAGTTCCCATTCGTGGGGGGCATACCAGTTCTCTGTGATGACCAGGGGTTGGTATGCAGTGATCTCTCCGACGCGGTTCATACTCGCATCGTAGACCCGTATGATCGGGCGTATGAGTCGGTACGGCTTGTACGAGGGTTCGGGTATTACGCCAGTACCAACTGAGGGGATAATGGGTGTAATGCCGATTCTGTATGCCATCCCTCACACCCCCGAATAGCGGTCACGCCATTGTACGGAGACCACCGCTCCAGTGCCGGATGCAAGCGCCGTGAGTTCGCAGATGTTGTTTCCCGGTTTGAGGTAGAAATCTGATAGGTTTGTGTCGTAATCGAGGTAAGGGAACGCGCTTACATCGCCCGCGAGCGCGTGATAGATTGCGTATCTCTCGTCTTGGGCGGTATAGATTTCCACGCTCTCCCCATCCAGGATGTCCAGGGTGAGCCCTACGGATTTGCTGATCCTGCCATTTTCAAGGGAGGGATTTGTAATCGGTCCGGTGAACAAGATGTAGACCGGTACCCGATGTGAGCCGGCATTCACCAGCGTCTGAAGCGGTGCGTTGGCTCCCGTGAAATCCCAAGGGAAATCAAACGGGAAGAACGGCACCTCATCGCTCTCGAAGTCTGCCCGGTGCACTACGCCGGAGTACCAGAATGGATCGTGAGCGATGAGATTAACAGTATACCGCTGGGTGGTGTTGGTCCGGTTCCCGCCACCCGGCGCTGATGTGGCTCCGGGATCCCCGATTGCATAGATGAGATATTGCGTGCCGTCTTCCTGTTCCCAGACAAGTGTGCCCGGACCGTCTTCAGGATCGAACATTGCGACGATATCCCGCTGTGCATCGAGCAGGTCCTGGAAGGTGTCAGCGATATAAACGAACTCAAACGAGAGCTCACGAGGCTCAAATGGTGATCCAAGGTATGTGCTGCCGTCCTGATCTGGTCCCCGCGTGGTCTGGTGGGTGAGCGCCGCCTCAGTGAAGCCGGTGTAGTTCGCCGTGAGGTAATAGGCGGTGCCGCTTTCGAATGTGGTGGGATCGTCTCCATTCGCAGGATACCAGATAAGTTTCACGTCGCTCCTCCACGCTTAAGCAGATTCGCGAGTGCCTTGCTTGCCTGCTGGATGGATGCCGGGGTAGAGAGTCCCTGTGGATTGTTGATGGTGATGCTGGTGACAACTGCCGCTTTCGCCGTGCTGCCCGCTGCCTGTGTTTGTTGACTGGTGCCGCTCTCACTGCCGCTGCCAGCCGAGCTACCACCGATGAGCGTCTTGATGCCCGAGAAGTCTGCCGGGGTAAGCTTCACGCTTTGGATCTGATAAAATGCTGGCGGCGTCCAGTCCGGACCTTCGGCAGATTCAATAATCTTGTATTGTCTGATCGGGTTGCTGCCAGCGAAGTTGACGCATTCGATCATATAGTCAAGTTCAGCCTGCGATCGCACACGGGACATTTCTGCCAATGAGCCATAATGGGTGAGACCATCCGCTTCTTGCTGCTCCCACTGTTCCCGCATTTTGGCGGTGATCGTCTCATCGTACAGTTGGCTGTAATTTAACCCTTCATCGAGCCTGCCGAAATCGCCGAGCCCATCTGCCGCCTCTTTGGCGGTGGTAAGCTCTGCATTGAGATCCTTTCCCTCCTGGACGAGGTCTTCCATTTTGGATTGGGAACGATCAAGACCCCTATTGAAACTTGCTTGTGTACGGACGTCGCTTTTGAGCAGATTGTTTTGATCTGTTTCGGAATCGTTGATCTCCGATGCATCAGCCGAACCGGTGCCTAACGCAGCTAATCTCTCTCGTTCGTTTCTTCCAAGATTTTCAGTGGGTGTTTTCCCAGATGCAATCGCTTCACCGAGAGTGCCGAAAGTACCTCCCACTTTGATGTAACTGTGAGCGCCATTCGCCCACGCCTGCGCCGCAACATCTGGAGGGACCCCGTGCTGCATCTCATCGATCATAAATGCCGCCCGTTCCGAACCAACAGAACCGACAATGGTTGAGGATGACCAGCCAGCCGCTATTGTGATGCTTGCTTTGATATCAGAGGCTTTTACGGCTGCTTTTCCAAGCGCAGTGCCGAGATCGTTGGCGCTGTTCACTCCCTGCTTCAGTGCGATATCGGCAGCCTCAATATCGGATTTCAGCCCGCTTGCCTTTGCCTTGTCAAGTGCGGATTTGAGCCGGGGGAGTGTGATATCGACAATCTGCTGGTATTGGAGGTTCTGGTCCCGGATCTGGTTGGTGATGTCAAACTGCTGCTGAAGGACATCGTCGTATGCTTTCCGTGCATTGTTGATCTGCTCAATGTTGCCGATTGGGATCGCGTCTAGGTATGCCTGTTTCAGCTTCGGGAGCGTGAGATTGGTAATTTCATCGAGCTTTTGCTGGAGGGTTTCCGGACCGGTCAGGAGTGCGGGAATAGATACGGAGGTGGTATAGGTTGATTTGAATGGGTTGGGTAAGTTCCCCACCGATTTGGAGAATGTATCATAATCCCCAGTAAACCCTTCTTTTAGTGCTGTTTGGTATCTTTCCCATTTCGCGGCATTTTCTGCGAACTCTCCGGAACCACTAAGAACATCAAGAAGAGTGGAAATGCCGCGATTTTCGATGAATCCAACACCGATTTTTGTTTTGATCACATCCATCTTCTGATCGAATTCCGCCATCTCGATTTTAGCTCGGTCGATATTTTCGAGTGTTTCTTCAGAGAAAAATGGTTGCTGCTCCTTAAATTTCTGCACCGCAAGAGTGCCGTTGTTGACCAGGTTGGCGATATTATACCAGTTGCGCCCGAAAATCTCAACTTCGAGGTTCGCCCTCCGTGTACCCTCGGGAATCCTGTCGAAAGCAACGAGGATCTCCTGCATCAGGTCGCTGGCATTCTTGTAGTTGCCAGAGGCATCCTTTGCGTCCACCCCAATCCCTTTCAGCGTGGCTCTCAGGGATTCCCCGGAAGCGCTCGTATCGGATACTCTCTGTGTGAGATACCGTAGTGAGGAAGAGAACGATCCTATGTCTGTGTCGAAAGACACGAGTGTCGATTTCCATTTCTGGGCATCAGAGTTTGCAATGCCGAGAGTGTTATGAAGGTCCTCGATGGCTTCCTGGTAGGCGATGGCTCTTCCGACAGTATTATCGAATGCCTGTTGCCCATACCGTTCAAACTGCTGGAAAAGTTGAAGACTCTGGTTAAGGACGATTGCCGCCGCACCCCCGGAACTGACCAGGGATGCCATATCCATGCCGAGCTTGACGTATAAGCCCGGACCTACCTGTTGATCAGCCATGCTTTCTCACCCCACCCCATGTGTCCATGTTCTGATCGAATCGCGTCATATCCTCCTCAGTCATTTCGGTGATTGGCTGCCGGCTCTTTTGTTTATCCCATGCGAACGTCATACAGGTCTCCGGATCAATCGGTTTCTCCATCGTCCTGCCTTGCATATACATGAGATTGGCTGTCTGGCTGGCTTGTATACGATCCATGTGCCGCACCAGCGAGGTACGGTACATGTTCCTGATCTTCATCTTTCCGTCGATACACGCCTGGAGTTCTGCCGGAGTCATCCTCCAATATTCGTCCGGGGTGAGACCGCATAGACCGTACGCTGCCTCCTCTGCGGTTATGTCTGGGGTAGAGTCGGCACCGTCTCGTTTTTTGGGGTTTTTCCCTCTTCTATGGATTTGGTGGGATCCCGGCAAAGACCAGAAACGATGAACGCCTGCTCGAAAGTCTTCCGGAGTTCAAACCATGCTGTGAAATCGCGTTCGCTCGTATACCCCTCGAGAAGTCCCCCAGCCAAATCGTTTCCGATCGGGTCCTGCACGAATGCGTGAACCAATCTCCCGTCTTCGTTTTCTTTGTAGAGTCCCCGGTGCAGGAACGAGCTGAATGTTGTCCACCCCGTTCGTTCCCGCTGGAGCAGGAAAAGGATCCCAATACCCCCGAAATCCATCTCGACGGCTTTCCTATCCGCGTGCGAAAAACGGATGTGGTATTGTTTTCCCCCCATCACAATAGGTACAGAATGATCGGGCATCGTGCATCACCTCACGGTGGGCTCGCCACAGTACCGCGGGTCACGTCGATCTGATAGATCGGAGTACATTTTGCGTCTGATTCGACGACCACAACATAGAATGTGTTCGTGCCAGTTCCCAGAGTGATCGCTGCGGATGCAGCACCCGTGGCGACTACCGTGCCATTCACGTAGATCGTGCCGGTTGCCCCGGTAGGTGTGATTTTAATGCCGGTATCATCCGAGAATGCAGTTACAGCGTACTTGTAAGTTGTGGCTGCAAATGGAGTCGGGGTGAATGTTGTGATTGATTCATCCGCCTGATTCTTGAATGACAGGGCACTGAGTGCCGCCCCGAGCGTAGTGATATTTTTCGTGACAGTCTCTTCAGGGGTGACCGTGAGTTTATAGGTTGCCCTTCCGGTCCTCGGAAGGACCTCTTCCCAGCCGGACACCCAGCCATAGAATTTGTCAGTCTTGAATGGTGTTACAGTACCGGCAACCTTCCATGTCGAGGGTCTGACAACCTTCCACCACACCGACGTTCCTGCATCACGGAGAGTCTCGATATAAGCCTGTGCTGCCTCATCAATTGCGAAGCAGGTGAGGGTCATGTCACTCCATTCCGGTTCGCCGGCAAGGTGCACCTTAGCGCTGCACCCGTGATAGGTGCCGTCGTCTTTCACCCGCGAGAATTTCGACGGGGTGATTTCTGTAGTTTCGGCAACGACGTATCCTCCACAGAGGATCAGTGCACCGTTCGCCGTCTGAGCTTGTACCATAGTTCTTTTTCACCTCAATCTGTATGTGATCATGAAATCATGATTGTCCCGGAATTCCCTGGTGGTCTTAGCATCGGAATTGTCCGGGACTGCTCCCCTATCCTCAATATCGGAAAATTCTATTCCGCTGACGGGAGTGATCATAATGCTGTCCTGCACCATCGCATCCCCGATGAGATCGGATAGGATTGCAGCTTTCGTTTCCGTGGTTTCGAACGAAGTACACTGGATGCGATCCGTGCGATACGTGGATGAACTCGTGGGGGGTTCCGGGGTTTTGGTCGGGGCGCTTACTGCGATGAATGGCTTTTGTGGATCTGCCGGGATATCCCCACCTTTGTAGATCCGGGTGCCCACGATAGTTGCAATCGGTGCGTATGCTTTCAGAACTGTGATCGTGGCGAGAACGGCGTCCTTCATTCAAACGCTCCGAAATCGCCCTGCATCGTGCCTCCAATCGCAGCATACCGGCTCTTTGCGCTGGTTAACTGGGATGACGACCCCACACTCTCAGCAGAGTAGATCATGCCAGATCGTCCGGCAAGTTCGGTGGATTCCATCCAGTGGTCGAGATCGCCTTTCATGATCGCAATGTACTTCCCGATCTGTTGGTCGAGCGGGGGGCGGAAGTAGGGGTGCGGATACTGATAGTAGTGCCGACCCAGCTTGTCGATCATATCGTAAAACCCAAATTCCAACCGTCGTGCGTATGGAAGATCCGTTCCCACAATAGCGTAAAATTTTCCATCCTCTTCCTGCACCTTCGGCTCGACATGAATCGAACGCCTCAGAGTACCGGTGAGGTAAGGCGCGAGCTCTTTCACGTCGTTGGCATACGCCTGTGCCCCAAGTTTCACGGATGTTTCACCGCGTCTCCGGATGGCATTTGCTGCCTCATCGATCGCGGCTATGGTTTCGTCCCATCCGATGACTTCCATCAGGATCCCCCGTTAATCTTGCCGCCAAAGAACCCCGTAATAAACGAAATCACTGATGCAAGCCCGATCACTTTCCAAAAGGAGCCTTCGAGCGAGCGGATCCGCTTCTCGTGGTCGTCTTTACAGTCGATCAGAACGGCGGTTCTTTCGTTGATCTGTAGGAGTAGTTCCCTGTCTGTCAATGCATCGTCGGCTGCCAATTATGCGCCTCCCCGTACAAGATCACATTCCCAGTGGTGTGCGATTCCACCCGGCCCGGGTAACAGGTTCGGTGAACCCAAAACCCACGTACCAGTAAAGCCGGTAACCGTGCTGATGACTTGATCGCCCTGTGCCGGTGTAACTGTTGCCGGTAGGATGATCCGGGTCTTGGCTTCGAAGTATAGCGCCTGCCCGGCTGACTGGATCGAGGTCTGCTTGTTGTAGATTTTGCAGGTCGTGGTCGTGTCGATGTTTGTGTATACGAGTTCGCCGTTCGCGTCAAATGCATCGGCGATAGTGCCGCTGACCTTGGCAGAGCCCGGAACCGTGCCATTATCGGTGATCGTCTCGTTGTCCTGGAAGGTCCCCGACACAGTATGCAAGGTGAGTGTGCCGGTTGCAGTCGTGCCGTTGACCGATACGATAATCGCCGTTGCGTGGCTCGTGGCTCCGGTCAATGTGTTTGCTGCCGCGAATGCTGCTGTGCCGGTATCGTACCCAAGCGTGAAGTTCTGACGACACCCACGGAGTGTACACGTGTGCGGAATCGCCTTTACAGGAATTGTCATCTCAGCTCCAGATACGGATCGTCGGCGTTAGGGATAATAAATATCCCGGAGGCACCCGCAACGGCAAAGTTCAGTCGTTCGTTCAATACCCGGAACGCTTCGGTTCTCAATTCTTTTGACAGTGCAAGTTGATCGGCCGCCCCGCTCTGCGAAAAGTCCCCGGACGAATATGAGGTTGGGTTTTCGCCGGTAAGATAGAACCGGTACGCTACAGACGCCCGGGCGAATAGAATCGATGCGGATTTGGCTGTATTCTCATCCACTGCGACGCCCTGGTTCGTGAAGAATGCGAGAATGTCGCGGTCGGCGTCCGCTATCATTTCTGTGAGATCTGCATCCGATACTGTCGTGCCAACGTAGACTTTTACGTTTTCAGGCGTGCAGTAAACCATTTTGCCATCTCTCCACCCCTCCTAAAAAGGGATTGGTATTAGGCTCCGCTCTGAAGGTAAGTGAACCTGGGATCGAGCGGAGCTCCGCCGACAACGTCCCGGACACGATATGCGATGTTGTCGGTCTCGAAGTCGCCGGACATTGCACCGCCGGCTCCACCGCCGATCATCATCTTGTTGGACGCCTTCATGCACACTTCGGGAGTTTCGTTGCCCCGGAGGTATCCGACTTCGACCGCCGCACCGTATGTCGGATCGGCGAACAGATACCACGCGGTATCTCCGTGCGTGGTGTCGATGTACGGGAGCCACTCGTTGATACGGAGCTGGAGTCCGGACTGAGTGAGCACGTTGTTGGTCGGCAGCGGAACAGCAGTTGCCGCTGTTGCTGCGTATGCTACTGTCGTGCTGGTCAGGATCGCCTTAGCGGTGAGTTCCAGCGCCGGGGGGACCACCAGATACTTCGGGCGGATCCGCATGATCTTACCCTGCGGGTTCTTCTGCGCCTTCATGAGCCCGATGGTGGTCTGGAGATTGAACATCGTGAGCGGCAGACTTCCGAGGTTGGTAATCGCCTGCCCGTCATCGGTGATCGTTGCACCGTAAAGGGATGCGTTGCCGTCACCGGTTGATGCTGCAAACTGTGAAGTTGCAACGTACGCTTCGGTGTCCTTGGCTGCAAACGCCATCTCCTGCGGAATGTCGTTGAACGCTCCGAGACTGTCGTTGATGATCGACTCCCATGAGATGTCGAACCTGCGACCGCGCTTTTTGACGGCGTATTCATACCGTGCATTCGATGGTTTGTATGCGAGATATTCGCCTTTCTCTGGTACTTCCGGGAGTAGGGGGTCTTTGCCGCTGACCTTCTCGCGCCGGACGGTATTGAAATCCGGGACGCTACCGATCTTCACGTAATCCTGCCAGCGGTAGAGCGGATCTTCCGGCTCGCGGTAGGTTGCCAGGAGCTGCCGGTCGATGATATTGCCGAACAGGTACGGGAAATCTGATGTGCTCACGGCTTCTTCCATACGTGCTTCGTGCATCCGCTTGGAGAGCCGGTCTTTGTTGATGATGAGATCGAGGGTGCGCGAAAGTTTGGATGCGTGCTGCGCCCGTTCTGCCTCGCTCATGCGGGTTGTTTTGAACCCGTTCCAGTTGTCCATTACTTCCATGAGTTCTGCCATTTCAATCAGCTCCCCGTCGCATTGTACCCGAGCAGATAGTACATGGTCCCGTTGAACGAGATCGGGATCTGCATACAGGTTCCGGTATCAGACGGGTTCGTGGTCACGGTCTTGCAGCCGAAACAATCGGAGTCGAGTTCAAGGACCGCTTCAAGAGTGCCAGCTGTTCCGCTGGAGCCAAGGTGGATGCCGCTGCGGATGGTGGGTGCTGTGCCGGGCACGCCTTCGCTCTTGATATCGAGACCACGGACGTACGGGGCTGCTGCGCCGTTCTTGTTGTCGCAGTTGAGTTTGAGCGCCGTCATTGCCGATACTGTTGTATCGGTCGCCTCATCGCGGACAACCTTGAGCTCCCCGGCGGTGATTTCCCCACCTGTCGAAATGAGGTTGTCAACCACTCGGATATTGAACCCGTGGATCTGTTCCCCTGCCAGAAGGATCGTGGCGGGAGCGAGACACGCTTCAATGAGCCGGTTCTTGCGGAGTGTTGCGTCACCTTCCAGGAGCATGTTGCCAGTGGTGGATCCTGCGAGATATCCGCTGCCGAAATGGAGCCGCCCCTCTTCGGGCACCGATGCCTGTTCGATCTTGACCGCTACGAGGGTTGGCGTGGAGAGGTGCGCTGAGACTGCGCCGAGAACCTTACCGAACGGCTGCCATGCGGAGGGATCCTGCTGACCGGACAGGATATAGGTATCCGAGCCGGGCGTCCGCTTGATGAACACGGGATCACCGTATGCAAGAGCCTTGGCAATGCCGTCTGTGGTTCCGTCGGAAACGCTGCCGAGCACGTAGAAGTAGTAGATCCCTTCGGTGTCGATTGAGATCTTGTCCGTTGCTGCGGTTGCGGTTGCGTTCGCACGCCCTACGAGGTTTTTACCGTGCAGAACCGGATCGCCAACGTTGACGAACCCGCTTGCACGATATGGGTGAGTGAGTTCCGATTCAACTGCCGAGATAACCCGGCCCTCACCCGTTCCTGATGCTGCTTCGCCCGCCGTTCTGGTCGGGCTGGTGATTGGGTATTCTGTCATTCTGATTACCTGCCTGCCGCTGCGCTTTCAGCCAGTCGCTTTGCCTGTTCCGGGGTCTTCCCCATGCGGAGATATGCCTCGACGAAAGATTCCGCGAGGGCTTTGCTGTCTCCTGTCGGAGGAGCACCGCCACCGTTGCCGGTGATGCCTACTTTGTTCTCTTTGAGGACTTCGGCGATCTCAACTTTCTTCGCTTCGATCGCTGTGGTGACGATTGCACCGAACGCCGGGGCGTCGATTGATCCGTCCTCGGTGAGGATGACAAGCTTCACGAGCTGTTCCGCGAGGATCTTCCCGGACGCTTCCGGGAGTTTCGCCTTAGTGACTTCAGCAACGACATATTCGCGAGCTGCCTTGTCAGCGATCTTCTCTTTCAGCGTCTTGTTCTCCTGTTCGAGAGCCCTGATCTTCGTGCCAGCCTCTTCCAGTTTCTTGGACTGGTCTTTGCTGGCGATCTCGACTTTCATCTCTTCCCTGAGCTGTTCTTTGAGCTCGGTGACTACTTCCGGGTGCTCCGTGCGGATCTCCGAAAGCGTGAGGGTTTCCTGTTTGCCTTCTCCTGCCATGTTGTTCCTCTGATTGTTCGGGTTCGGATCGTGCCGGACCTTCATCTCCCCGAACATTGTACGATAATGCCCTTCTGCCCCGGGCACGGTCACGAAATCAACGGTGTTCAGAGGAGATGCCCTGAGCTCCTTGATGATCGGACCTTTCTTTCCGTCCGGTGCGGTCCCCTCTTCAGAAATGCCGTCCACGTAATGGGAGATCCCGATGTGTCCCGCCATTGCTCGGATATCCTCAACGAATTTGGGGAGCACGCGGGCCTGAGTATAAGCGCCGGGACCGTCCCACCCGTTTGGGTCATAGTGCCCGTCTTCGGTGAAGATGGCAGCAAGGGGGGATTCTCCAGAGATAGTCCGTGCCGGCTGATTCTTTGCGGATTCCCGTGTCGGGTGATCGAGGTGCATATGCATACCCGCCGGATACACCCGCTTTTGGCAGGCTTCCCGGAGGACGGATTCAGAATAGTATCCGGACGATCCCCACACCGGGGCGATAATGTGAACGTCGATCAGCATTCCGGATGGATCCGGTTTCCCGGACTCAACGAGCCGGAACGATGCGATCGGGCTGTCAAAAATGGTGGCTTTGTCTGCCATTGAATATATTGGCGCTGAAAAGTATTATAAAAGAGCATGGGGCGCTATAGCGGGGTTATTTTGGGGCTTCTCTATACTCTTTATAGCACCGGCACCCCGGATCTGTGGGAACGTCAGCATTTCCTGATGAATATACGTGCCCGATTTCTACCCACCCCTCATTCTCATTTGCGGTATGTTCCGGTCGGACCTTCTCATCGTGGGAGGTCACCCACCGTTCCTGCATCTCAACACCGTCATCGACAAGTGACTCTGCAAAGAGTTTGTTGCCCTGCTCATATGCAGAGCCCGTCTCGAATACTGCTATCCGCTGCGCTCTCGCCCGGCTGATCGGACCATCATAGAGTTTTTGGATCTCTTTTGCCGTACTGGAATACGACCATCCTTCATCCAGGGCGGATTCGATTACCCGCCTCAGACTGTCACCGGTCGTTGCCTGAATCCCCCGTATTTTATCAACGCTGCCGCCGTTTTGCTGAAACCATCGGACTGCTCTGGGGTTTGCCAGCGAGAAGGTTGTTTTTGCATCGAACGCCATTGCGGTTTTGAGCTGGACCGCGCCGGATGCTAACCCATCCGCCGATGCTGACGCTATAATGTGCTGGAGTTCTGCCGTGCTGTTGTGCGCGATCTCATCCCATAGGTTCTGCCAGTTCTGGAGCGTGAGCCGCGTTATCTCTTCTGAGAGTTGCCGATACGATTCCGTGAAAAGATATTGCCGTTGGCGGAGTTGGTCCAGCACCATGCCTTTCTGCTTCTGGAAAAAGGCGGTGAGGTTCCGCTGATGTTTCCGGGCGAGGGTGTCCTTCTGCCTGCGTTTTTGCAGAGAGGTAACGGCACGGGTGAGCCGGGCGATGGCTTCGGAGATCATGCAGTGGGTTTCTGTTTTGCCGATTCTCTCACCGCTTCCTTCAGCTCGTTTGCCGCCTGTGCTATAGCAGCCAGCCCGGTATCAAGTTCCGGCGCTCCCTCCGGGGGTGCTGCCGGAGTATCCAGCGCCGCACCCATCGCGTCTACCTCCTCTTTTGGCGGGAGTTTCCACTCAAGAGCCTCGTGCGCTGCCTTCACGTAATCCGCACCACGCACCGCGCCGGTCCATGACCCGTCCGGCTTCTTCGCGATCTTGTTCACGTTGTCGATATAGGCGTTGATGTTGTCCCGGATGGGGGGGAACGATACCTCGAACGCATCCGAGTCGAGCAGATATTTAAATACCGCTATCAGCGCGTTCTTCCAGAGGGTTTGCCGGGATTCGATGAGCATGATGAACACCGGGCTGATCTCCTTTGCGGTCGCAAGGTTGCCTGTGCTCGGGTCCATCGTGAGGTACGTTTCCGGTACTCCTGATGCAGCGCATACCATCATCAGTGATGCCCGTGCACCCTCAATGCCAATGATGTTCCCGCTTCCCGCGCTGATAGTTCGAAGTTCGTTGCCCTCTTGCGCCACAACGATAGAGCCAACAGGATTGCTCTGTAAGGGGGTGCCCATCTGCGCTGTGTTGCCCCGGAACTGCCCGGCTATAGCGCCCGCCTGTGCTGCACTGCCCTTCGTAGTCATCATATGCGAATATTTCCGGTACGCGGATGCTATAGCGTGGAAATCTTCGATGAACTTCTCGTGAGGTTTCGCCCATCGGCAGGCAGATATTAATTCAGACAGAGCGAACTTCTGCCGGATCCCTTTCCGGCTGCTCATGTGGTAGATGACGATCTCCTGATCGACCGGGTATGATGAGCCGAGGTGGGATAACGTCGTTTTGCTGTCCCGCATTTCATCCGGTCGGATGAACAGCGACGGATACGCCCGTTTCTGCTCGTGGTTGTTGGAATCCAGCCATGATCGCAAATAGAACATCGGACGGGCGGAATCTTCTGGGTCTAATACAACATCCCGGATCTCGTAGTTGCTCCACGCCCTCACATGCTTCTTATCTTTCCAGATCGCAAAGAACAGGTTTCCATCTTTTTGGGAAGCACCGTCGGAATCTCCGAGAGCCTGCGAGCCGAAGAACGCCATCTGGTTGAGCGGGTCTTTGAGGATGGTGTCAATATCGTTCTGAAGTGTGTCTGACGTGACCCCGCAATTCATAGCAAAGGTGAACTGGGTCTTGACTTCGACAATACGCTTAATCAGGGGATTATAAACCGCCATGAAGTTGGCGATATCGGCATACATGTCGATGATCTCTTTCGTCATGTACCGGAACTGCGGGGTGTTAGCACCACTGGCACGTACCCACAAGAAATCCTTATCCACCCGGTTCGCCCAGTCCAGATCGTTGAATGATTCAGATAGTTGCCCGCCATCGCTCATCCGCTGCTCCATTTCGAGCTCGAGGTTGTTGTACCGGACGAGGAGCTCTTCGTGCATCTTCACGAGCGCGTCGGCAACGGGTGCCGGGTTATCTTGGCGTTTATTGCGGCTCATGATACCCACTTTCCACCCTCGAAGTGTGCCGGCGCCTTCTTCTGTGGCGCTGGTTGTGGTATCGGGCGACCTTCAGCCATCCGGCACCTGCCAGTATCATCGATTGCGATCATCTTCAGCATACAGGTTCGTTCGGTGCTGCCTACGACATTGAACCGGCACATAACCGATGAGCAGCCGATCAGGGTTTCGCGGAAATCTCCGGACATCACCGCACCGCCATCTTTAGTGCGTCGCTGCAATCGCTGTTATTCTGGTTCGCCATAATCCACCGCATCTTATGCCGGCTCATCACGAGCGTAACCTCTTCGCTTGTGCTCTGCTTCCCGGTGCTGGTGTCCATCAACGCGATAATCACGCCGTTGTAGTCCGGCTGTTCCAGTTCGGTTTTGAGTGCGTCCAGGCGTTCCTGCGTTTCCCGGAGGACTTGGATCGTCGTCTTCGCTCGTTTGTCCTGCTCAATTGCAGTTTCGAGCGAGGTTGTCCGGACGATATCCGGCTCTGCTGCCGGACTTATCTGTTCTGTCTGCTTTACCGGTTCCTGCTTTTTCTGCTGTGTGTTTTTGCTCATGTCAAATATCCTCAAATTTCGTTCCGTTTAACAACTTCACCGGGCGAAATTCCCCGGATTTGGCTTTCATCTTCGGTACAACCCAGTTAAATTTCCGTGTCATCCTGAATCACATACACTCGCTGTTGTGGCTTCGGTTCCTCTACGGGTTTGATTCCATCGACGTAACACACCAGATACCGCATCGGGTCCATGCCGTGATCGTTCTCCTTTTTCGGTTCCTCTTTGTTCGGCTTCCCATCTTTCGTAGGGAGCCAGATATACGATTCAATCTCCTGCTCTGTGCAGACGGGTTTCTTGTCTTTGAGGAGGAGAGGATCGGCTTCGACCAGTGCCCCTGCCATAATGAATATCCGGGGTTTGCCATCACCCGCCTTCCTCATCCGTGTTTGAACTGCCTGAATGCCCAGGGATACCGCTTTCATCGCGGCGATTGTCGGAATACCGTACCGCTCAAGGGTTGCCCGGTCCTCCGCATCATGATCGGCAATGGTTGCGAATATCCGCTCACCTTGTGAAAATGCGTTAATCTGCCGAGCGTGATCCTCGACCAGCCGGTGCGACATGTAGATTTCCCGGTATAAGTAGAGTCTGCCGTCCGGATCCGCCGTCCACCACTGGCACGTAAAAGGATTTGTGTATCCGAAATCGATCGCCCGGAACCGCACCCAATCGGGTGGAACAGGGAACTGGTTGATAATGTGGACTTCCCGATCGAAGTCTTCATAGATCACGCCCTCAGCTGCCGCCCACTTGCCGAGCCGTAACCGAAGGTGTCGGACGCCCGTGAGGTTATCCAGTACGGACAGAGACCGGATCCCCTGTTCGGTTATCTGACGGGTGGTGGGGTTAAAGAGGGTGGGGTTGTCTTCGTGCCGAGATTCGATGAGTTTTAACCGCCCCTTTTCAGCTCGGGACCGTATCCAGTGCGTCGGTGCGCCGGGATTACAGTCTGCCATCACCTGAGCATACGGCATATTCCCAGCCCGCCCGGTGGTTCTGGTGGTGATAATTTCCCAGTCGTTTAAAGTAAGTTCTTCGGCCTGGTTGACATACACAACATCCCATTCGGATGAGAGGACCTTATCCGGGACATCCATACCACCTAAATAGATGCGGCTGCCGTTCGGGTACAGGTATCCCTCGGCGTGTTCTCCGCCGAGTTTCTGTACGGGCGTTTTCCGCTGGTCGAATGTGCCGGTGTCCGGGTTCCACGCACCGAGTACCTTTCTTTCAAACGTCAGAAGGACAGATGTTTTCAGGCTCTTGTAGGTCTTCCGGACAATGATTGCCTGTGCTCCCGGATATTTCCACATCAGAGCGTCCAGTTTTTCAAGAGCTGTGCGGGTCTTGCCGGTCTCTGCCGGACCTGAGATAATGACCTCCGGATCTTTGCATTTCCATAACGCCAACCCCCCGCCGTATTGCTGGAATGCTTGTTTCGTCCCAGCCGGGAGCTCCAGGATGGTATAGGGTGACTCTGCAACCTCACTCATAGGTCGTCCATGCTCCCGGCACGCAGGATCTTCACGGTGAGGGGTTTTCCATCACCCGACGGTTTTTCTCCCTTGAACGATCCGAGGATCTTACCCTTTAGTTCGATCTGTTTCTCCCGGCGTGCTATTCCATCGAGAGCGGTTCTATAATCAGGATCCTTGGCGTCCTTGTTATCTGTGGTTTTCTTTTTCCGGTTCATCGCGGCTTTGATGATGGTCTTGGTGAGGTCTTCGGTCTCGTTAATCTCTTTGAGCAGGTCGTCCGAATCGGCTACTTCCTGCGCCTTGACCGCCTGTTTGATCTTGGCGATGAGATGCCCGTTTTTCACGTGCCGCGAAAGAGCGTCATCTGATACGCGGAACTGCCGCGCTATTCCGCGAATGGATGCATTATCCACGGCGAGTGCTTTATCGATCTCGTGCCGCGCTTTGTGCTGACAGATCGAGCATTTCGGAGCCATTCAGAACGCCTCTTTTCTGATCCGTTCGATCTGTCTCATCGCAAATTCTTCGGCTTTTGCTTCCATCGATACGCTGGATGGATCGAGCTGATACATCTCATGTTCAATGATGGCGATACTCTCTTGCTTTTCCGCGATGATTGCACGCAGATTGTCCCGGCTCTCTCTCAGTTTGCGCAGCCGCCTCCCGCCTCCCGCATCTGCCAATGTCTGTCCGGGCAGAGTCACGATCGTTTCACTCCGCACTGAAAGTTTACGAGCTTTGTGGGGCAGAACCCCAACTCGCAGTATGGGCGGTTGTCGTTGCGTGTTGGTGAGCGCTGCTCGTAGTCGCACCGGGGTTCTGGATCGGGGGTTGCATTGTCTTCTATCATAGGATATCACCAGCGAGACTTGAACTCGCAGCCTATTCCGGAAACCCGGAAACGCTCTGCCATCGAGCGACGGCGGTGCTTGTGGGTCCCTTACGGGATCCCCGTCTTAAGAGGACTTGAATTTGTACTGATCACGTTATCCTAGGAGTGAGACTATGGGCTCTATGGTTCGACCTGCTGGGTACAAAGACTCTATAGATCCGATTCATATTGTGCCTCTTTCATTGACGGGGTAATTGGCTGCTCCCGGGTACTGTGAGCCGGGAGACCCTCGTGCAGCCAGTTGAAGTGAGATTTCCCCCGCAGACCTCCTGCAGGGATACGCCCGGGTACGGAAGTGAGCCGTTACACCGTTTGCAGGTCTCCGGGAGGAGCCGGGTGGGAAGATCACCAATATCCGTCTCCCACGAGTTCGTATTTCAGGCACCCCCCCACTCCATCATATTGGATCTCGCGTCCGGCGCCGTTGATGTCATGGATGGTTGCGAGGAGCCAGTCGTGTTTGACCCGTTCGGGCTCTTTTCCGGGCAACGTCCACGTGCCGTATCCGTGGACAACGTGCGAGTGGATTCTGTTGTATTTGAGGAGTTCCTGCATGAGCATCGCCATATCCGTGCAGTCGCCTGACTTCTCGCGCCAACATGCTTCTATGCCCATTGCGTAATAGTGGAAATTCCACTGAATATGCTCCCGCACCCATTTCTCTATGGCGCGAGCAGTGAGCCATTCAGTATCACGTTTGAGCATATATGCAACGTCTTTGATGGTGAGAGAGGTTAGATCCAATCAGATCATCCCGGTAAATTTTAGTGCTGCGATACCGGCGGTAACCGTTGCAATTACACCGGGCCACTGGCATTTGAGGACATTGGCGATCATTGCACAGCCGTCATAGTACTGCGCTTCATCGTACCAGAGGGGTGGGCATTTCGGCACGTCTGCTAAGGTCCCTGCCCGTAATCCGTCACAGAAACCTGCAATAGAGATATGGCGCTCCCTCCAGGTGCTCCACGTGCCCCCCTTGCCTGAGAACCGTTCGGTGAGTTTGGAGATCAGATCGTCAACTTCTCCGCCTTCGTCTGCGTAGGGATCTACTGTATATCCCGGTCCTGTTTTCTGAACCGGAACACCAAGGACTGATTCGGGCATATCTCCTCACTCCGATGTGAGGGGGCTGACGCGGTAATAGTACGGTTCGCTTTCGTAGAGGTTGTATTCCCGTTTCCGGAACCGCTGGAGCAGTTTGCATGTCCCAAGTCTGATTTCGACCTTGTGTGTTTTCTTCTGTGAGAAGAATTTCTCATACCCTTCGATCTCGAATGCGTATTCCTTGGTGCGTTGGGGATCGTCATTCCGGAGCCAGTCAGTGACGTAGCCGGCTTCGGATCCATCCACGAAGATCCCGATAAGCAATGAGTATTTGTTCCCGTCTTGCGGGTCAAGACTCATCTCAATTGCTGTCTGAATGTGAGGCATGAGCCGGAACCGATATCCGTCAAGGGTTGGTGCCTCTTCTTTTGTAGTCCCGAGTTCCACGGGTTCTGACGGATCCCGGACAAAAACAGATGTTACGTTTGCTTCCAAGTGCACACCTCCCGCTTTCGCGGGCGATAAAAGAGAGTGAACGGGATGCACAATAAAGAAAACACGCGATGTGGCGCGATTGCTCACGATGCCGCACGGTTATTTGTGGTTGTTTGTGGTTGCTCGTGGTACGAAAAATATAAGTTGTCAGAATGTTAGAAATATCTCACAATTAGTATGAGGCTTAAAATCCGGAAGGTTATCAAAGATATCAAGGCAGGACGATTTGGGCAGGTGAGCCTTTCGCGTTTCCCAGTCAATGATCCGGGGTACCGCCGGGCAGCTCGAGCTCCGATGTGTATCCGGTGATCATCCAATCACCGGAGTTTATCTCGTCCTAAAATAACCGGCAGAGCAGCCCTCGATCCAACGACCATATTGAGCTGACATTCTTGAATCTACGTACACGAGTAGATCGCGAATTTCCTGATGTTGGATAATTTGATCTTGAGGATACCGGAGTAATTGCATACAAGCAATTCTGATATTCTGTCGTATGATATCATTTTTGATCTCAGTTCTTGTGTCGCAACTCGCGAACCAATTAAAATCCATCGTCACACGCTCCGATGTGCATTAGGTAATTATTTTTCAAATTCTTTGTTTTTCATTTCGGGGGGATCGGAGAATGAAACCATCTCAACGTTTGCCACATACACGGGAGATATGGGTCTCCGTAACGCCCTTTGAAATGCGAGGGTTTCGGCATATTTTATCATCCAATTAGGATACTGCTCCATTGAGATCAATAAATTTTGAGATTGTTTGATCTCTTGCATCATTTTCCGATATAAAGTCCAGTTTTCCTCGATGTCTTCTGGTGGTGCCTCCATGATCCGTTTAAGGAATTCTTGGTATACTCCGTGGTTAAGGTGTACGATCAGTAATGCGAGATCAGTAGTTGACCATGTATGCAAATCTTTTATAATGTGCGGAATTGGATTGTGTGTTTCATTCATCGCGATCACCAGAAACATCTTTTTGGAAAATCCCACGTTCGATTTGCATTTTCGCAATGTAGGCAATTGCGGCAATGCTTTTACGCCCAACACTTGAATTTGGTTCTTCTTGCCAGTCCCAGAGGTTTCCGCACGTGTTTTCAATACCTTTTTGTGGGCGCTTGTCGTTGTCTGCCATTTTTTCACCGGTTTTCCATCATCTCAAAACTTATCATTTCCGCGATCTCTTCGCCGTTAAATAGGATTTTCGAGCATTTTCCTGAGCCCCTCAAAATAGCGACGGAGAGGACACCACATAGATCACATTTTTGTTCAGGAGGTACGATACCAGTCACTTCTTCGAAAACAAGAGTGACACCACGCCGTTTCTTTAAGCGTTCGAAGCAAACATCACAGACGATGACGGGTCCTTTGTCGCTGTCGATAATCTGCTTCATTCTCCTCACACCTTCACTGCTTCTTCGTTAGACTGCCTTTCTTTTGTATGTTTTGTTGTTCCCGTGCAGGGTTTCACAAACAATCTCCACCATTCCAGGCAGATCGGGCATACACAATCCAGATGCTCCTCCGGATTCCAATCCTCAAGCAGTGGTTTTGTATTGAGGAGCGGACGCCCGCAGAGGGCAGATGTTTCTGACTCCATAAAATGGGCTTTCTTTTTCGCCATGGTGCCCTGCCATGTGTGGCGTTTCTCCACGTCTGTCAGGATATCACTCTCCGCAATTGTGATTCGTTCACGATCCCACCCCTTGTCGACGCTGTGACCGTACACTCCGAGGTGTCAAGTACTCCGGCATTTACGGCATCGGCCACCTTGTCCAGGATTGATTGCTGTTGGTTGTCCCGCTCTTTCTCTAGTTTGTCGAGCACGGCTTCGGGGTTCTGCCCGGTCCGTTCCGCGTATGCCTCGATTTTCTTCTTCAGTGCAATCACATTTTCACGGACCGGCTCTATTCCGAACTCTTCAAGAGTGCAATTGACTGGAGCAGAGATATCGAACGTGCAGGACATGGAATATTTTACCATCACCACATCACAGCGCGGGATCCCGAATTGCTCGGACATTTCCCGGCGGGTGCGCTCGGTGAGCTCGTTCATCATCTGTACGATATCGCCGGATCCTGTGGCGACGATTCCCAGTTGTTTGACCTGGATGATATATTCCGGATCGCCCGGCTTTACATTCGGATCATACTTGATTGTGCCTTTCGTTTCTAGTGTCATTTCCGTTTTCCTCCGATTACTTTCAATGTCAATTCAGGATAATGAAATTCAAACATCTTTTTTTTGTCCAAAAACGTGCGGGTTTTAATTCCCTTTGTATCCACGATCTCTTCGTGTCCATCTGCATATTCCACGCGGAAATCTGCGATATAAGTGATTGGTAATACTGCCGGAATCTTTTTCCCGCAATAGTGGCAGGTGTGCTTGGATGCTTTGTTTGTTGACACTTCCCCGCAGCATTTCCAATATGCCGGTTGAAGTTCAAAGACCGGTTGACATTCAATCCCGATCACTTCCCCGGCTTTCTGGAGTTGCCGCAACTGGAGATAGTATCGCGCCTCTTTGTGTGATGCAAACCGAATGCCATCGACAATCGTTGGTTCCGCGTGATATTTTGAGCGGGTTTTTGGGATGCGGATCATGCCGTCACCGTTGCCAATTCTTGCATGTAATCAGTTGTCAATGCCTCAGCTAGTCTCGGACATACGGCATTTCCGATCTGCTTGACGATTTCCTCCCGGTTGCCTGCGAAGATGTAGCCTTTCGGGAAACTCTGTGCCGCTGCGAGCTCGTGCGGCTTCAGCATCCTAAAACCGATACGAACGTTTTCCGGGGTAATCAGTGCGAACCGATCCCTTGTCGTGAGTGGGGGTATCGGCTGCGATACCGGATGGCATACGCCCTGCCCGTAATACTCCATGATTAGAGGTTCGACAAGTCCGATCGCTCCTTTTGTCGCGATGGTTGACAATGGACCGGATGTCGGACGCACTTCACCGCATGAGTGTTGGGGGATGAAGAGGGGTTCAATCAGACACGCTTCTTCTTTTGTGACGACGGTCGCTAATGGTTCGTTGATGCTTCGCGCCCTGCCCTTGCTGCTTGTTTGCCCGATGTGTATTATGATGGGCTGTACTATTCCGTACCGATTTGATGTGTCCAAAACAGGTATGGGCTCGTCTAAAGAATGAACCCGGTTCACTCCGCCGTTATAACGCACCAGAAAAGGTTTGGCATACTCGCCCCAATATTTCTCGATTCCCCGTAAGATCCTCTTCATAGTATTTTCGGCGAGTGGCTTTTTCCGTTCGTCGATTATCTGCGTAGGGAGAGACCAGTCGATGATACTCCGTGCAGAGATCCACGATGGCAATTCCTCAACAATGGAATGGTTAAGCTTATTTTGGCGATGTGACGCCTCAGGCCACAGGATGGACTTTTTGCTTCTGGTCCTGACAGCCTGTATAAACAACCGTCGCCGGGTTGTGGGTGCTCCGAAGTCCGCCGCATTAAGAACATTCCAGTCTACCGTATAGCCCAAGCCCCGTATCATGCCAATAAAGGCGTTGAACGTATCACCTTTGGCTTCAGGTATTGGCTGGTGCGTCTGTCCATCGAGCGGTCCCCACGAACAGAACTCCGGTACATTCTCGATAATAACCCGGTCTATAGTGAGTTTGTCGAGCCAATCGAGGATAGTAAATGGGGTTACGCGGCTCTGGTCGTCACATGGTTTCCCACCACGGGCAACGGAGAAATGGGTGCAGGCGGGACTAGCCCACAACAGGGCGATCTTTCGACCCTGCATTAACGATGACGGATCGATGTCCTGCACATCCCGGCAGATATGTTCCACGCGGGGAAAGTTTGCCCGGTGTGTTTCGATGGCTCGCTCCCAATGATTGATAGCAAGCATTTCAATTTTTACCCCGGCTTTCTCTGCTGACCAGGTGATCCCCTGACTTTCACCTCCGCCACCACAGAACATATCGACAACCACGGGATCGTTCATACCATCCACCGCCTGCACAGTGTGTCACCGCAGGGCTTCCCGCAGATCTGGCAATGGAATGTCATAGTATCGGCTCCCGTTCGGTGCATTGTTCCGCGAGTTTGCCCATTATCTCCATCCTCTGGAAACTCGCTTCTTTCGATGTACCGGGGTGCATCTCCAGCGCTTTGTTCCATTGCCGGATCGAGACTTCGCACCGTTCCCACCGGGCGCACCAGATACACATTTTATCAGCGATCATGGGGAGCCTCCGATCTTTGGAAGTCCATGGTCTTGAAAAATCGTTTTTTGGTTTTTTAAATGATCCAGATATTTCCGGATATGGCTGTCATCTTGATGTCGCGATGCTGTCGTAGTATCAACGGAATCAACACCGAGATGGTGCATGTGAACGAATCCTCTCCATGTTCCGATGCGCCCCACGTGACATTTCTTACCGTGAAGGTGTGCAATATCAACCCATATACGAGCGGTCGCAAACTTCCACGCGATTGAACCTCCTACAAAAAGTCCATCGAACGAGCCGATATAATCGGTGACTGTCCGAAAATCCATACCATCCTGCACCGCCAGATAAAGAGTTGCGGGAATTTTACCTACATACTCAAGTGAGCGCATGAGAGATCTATCCCCCCCACAAACGATGTCGGGAGCAACTACGAAATCTGGATTGGGATATCTTTGGATAAGATTCATAAACCTACGCTCATTCCAAGGTGCGTGTCGTTTCCATGCGACAAATGCACCGTTGTCCAGGAAATATGGTAGCGTTTTTGGATCGCGGGAGTTATCCGGGGTCAGACACCACCCACATTTGTATTCCTGGGCGAACTGCTGGACCTTTTTGGACCCTCCAATCCCAAGATAGATTTTCATTGGGAGCCTCCGATCTTCTTTCTCATGACATCAGGAATCAACGAAAAGAGCGTTGTCTGCCCCGGCTTCACCCCATAATACTTCCGGTATGCCGCTTCAGTCACTCCCTCCGGAGATCCATAAATCTCCAGCTCGCGTCCCAGAAACCAGAGCGCCGGGTCGTGCCAGCATCGGTCACAGACAAGCCGCCCATCGTCACCCGCCACGTGCTCCGGGAGGGATTCCGACCTTGGGAAACCACATGAGGCACACACGCTGTGATCGCCACGTTTGCCGGTCATGCTGGCACCATCCAGAGAATCTGCAGCGCATCGCGGAGATTATTCTTTTCCTGACGGTTCCAGATATGACCAATATTGGTAAATTCGAAAAACGGGTAATACTGCGAACCGTGATTATCCCGACGGCAATGGAATGGATATTTAAGGGCGATCCCATCGATGATTCTCACACATCCGGTACACTCTTGGGAGTCGTTATCATACTTGTGCGAAATATATCCGGGTTCGGCTCCTCTCGGAGAATATCTATAACACCAGAAATGAAGGATTTCGTTGCCGTATTCGTGGGGACGGAGTGTTACTCGCATTGGTATCACGGCTGTCTTAACCAGAGTTGTTTTCTCAATCCGTGATGGCTCTGGTGAAGGTACCATGTCGAGAGTGAACTGTCGTGCTGCGATCATACCCTGCCCCCATGATATCTTTCAGATACGAATTTCTGACCGTCATCGAGATCACGAAGGGCACGGGCTAGACTGTGAGCGTCTGCCATTTCTTGCAACATCCTGCCGATTATCTTCATGTGTGTCCTCTCGCGTTGTAAGCACTGGGGGCAATAGGGGATTTCTGGATCGTCGGCAGGGGCTCCGCAACAGATGCAGGGGATCATACCGGCACCAATCCCGCTTCCCGGCTCGCAACATCCCGCCTCATCCGCATATACTGCCTGCCACAGAGCCGCGAGCACGTCGGTTTCCTACCGGCTCTGACACACCGCCGGTACTCGGAGTGGTTTAATGAGAACCGTTTGCCGCACACCGGACAAACCAACGGAGCTCTCCGGATTTTGTCCCGGTTGCCTTTTGGGGTTGCGTGGGTGCTCATGATTGCACCGCTGTTCTCACAATATGCTCAATGTCGTGCCACTGTAGATCCATCTGGCATTGATGAGCAATTTCATCCACGAGCCGGGATCGCATTCCCTCAGACGTTGTGTATCGGTCGTCGAATTCCGGGAGATTGGTTCGCTTAAACAATTGCCGATGCACTTCTGATCGTGTAATTTGCGAGATCAAATCCTGTTTCGTTCGCTGTGTCTCTTCTTCGAGTTGTCGATCGAGTTCCGCGTCCTGGATAATCTTGCGTTGTTGCATCGACTTGATACGCAGATCAACGGCAATTTGCCTTGCTCTCATAGAGATGGTATCAGATACCGGTTCCTCTTGTCCATCGACAAATCCTTGCAGAGCCTCACGGACAAATTCCCCCAGATTTTTTAGCCCGTAATGCCGTGCGAGGAGGTATAGATCTTCTGGGATCTGAACTGTGGTCTTGATCGTTCTCTCTCCGGTCATGACCCCAACCCCTTTGCTTCCTGTGCACTCTTCTCTTCTCTTCTCTTAGCGTACCGTACCGTACTGAGTAAGGTAAGGTAAGGTAAGTACTCCGATTCAAATTCTGCCTCATTGCCTATTTTTTCACGGATAGGACAGGTGTATCGAGAGTCGTTTGGATATTTACATCTCCCATCACGAGCCCCACAGATCCACATACCGCACCGATCGCGTTTCTGGTACGGGCACATCATGATGAGAGCATCTCCTGGTAGTGCATCGCCCTAATCTGCCAGAGATCCCGGACTGGCACGTCCCCGTTGTGCCTCACCATAAGTTTTTGCATGAGGATTGCCCGCTCTTGTCGTCCGAATATCTGTTCCAGCCTGTAAGCTGATAGTGGTGCCGGTGTCGGACGTTTGGGATCGTGCCGGCTGCTTTTATTCCTGCGAGGCTTTCGAGCCATGACACACCTCGCGGAACGCACCCGCCATCCATGCCGATACCCAGCCGACCATCCACCCTACGAACGCCACCACTCCGATGGCTATGAATATTGGATCCATGATCACGCTCTCGCGGGGGTGAGGGTTGATTGAGATTCCGGGATTTCCCTTTTCAGCCCAGAGGCATACAGGATCGATTCCCGCCACTCGATACGGGGTTCTGTGTGCCCCCCTCGACCGGTATACTCAATTTCCCGTCCGTGTTTCATCCCTTCCTCGGTGAGTCTCCATAGGTGATTCTCATCTCGTATTTGGTAGGGGTGCTTGGGATCTCTGGGGTTGTTATGCAGGTAATGATTCAGTCGTTCGGGGGTCAAGTCCGGATCCTGGCAGAGTGCGACGAGTTCTGATGGGTTGTACCATCCCTTTTCACCGTGACGGAAAAATGGTGTTATATCAAGCGCAGGGGCGTAATCACCGTATCCACACCGTTCGAGAGCGATCTTCTGGCAGGCAACGAGGTTTCCCCCGGTTTCCTGTGCGATCATCCTGGCACAAGCGATCTCGGTTTTGAGTTGTTCCATCGGATCGGTTGGTTGTTGCCGGATCTCACCTTTCCGATACTTCTGTATCAGTTCGGGCACCCATCGCTGGAAACGGATTACTGTTGCCTTTGCATAAGGGTTTTTCAAACGAGCTGCACTGATCTTCCCCATGAGCATATACAACCCACGTTCACTCACACACGGCCCGTAGTGGGACGTAACGTCCCCGCCGATAACAGTCCCCTCAAAAACCTCTGGATTTCTCAGTATGATGTGATTGGGAGTAGTACGATCGACCCCCCACACCGCCGCCACATCTGCAACAGGTATCCAAATATCCCCATCTCTCTCAAAGGCATGAATCTCTTTTCCTTCAAAAAGAGTTGTGAGGGTTTCGGTCAAAATAACCCCTCCTGGATTAACCGGGCGAGTTTTATCTGCTTCTCAGCTTCACGTATCGCCAGAAGCGCCGACATCGCGCAATGCGCCGTGAGAAAACATTGTTCGTTTGCGGTCAGTTCATCAAGGCTGAAGAAAGACGAAATGAATTGTGCGTTTGTTATTTTCCCGGCAACAAACTCTTCAAACGATTTCCGGGCATACTTGTTGATGAGTTCTTTCCCATGATCTTCGGTGATATTGAATGCAGTGCAGATCAGGTCTACCATGATTCTGTCGCCCCCTCCGGCACCACGACCACATTGTGTGACTGGATATCTTCCAGATCGTTGCCGAACGCCACCATGAGTCTGCCCCCCGGAAATGACTTTTTGACCGTTCCGAGTTTCCCAAAGTGTGGGTTCGACTTGGCACCATTGTGTCTGACCTGTTGCCCGACGATGATCTTGCCGTTCTGTTTGACGGTGAGTTCCCGGATTATCTCTCGTGCGGTTGGTTGCTTTGCCTCATCGATTGGGGTGATCTCTCGGAGCAATTGCTTGACTTCACCCACTTTTACTACTGGTGCCTGGGATTTTTTTGGGGATCGCACGACCGGAGGTTTGTTGGCATAGTCAAGTTTCGCCGCCACAAGTTCGGGATAATTCATGCCGTATTCCTTACAGTGTCCCCATGTTCCTTGATATCGTGGATCGTCAGACTTGAATGGGATCTGGAAATCGTATTTTCGTTTCCTATTTTTTCCCTTTGGGGGGATCTCCTCGACCGGTGCAATACCAGGCTCAAGCGTTGTCATCACGGGCGCGATTTGCACGGCAGCTGGTGGTGGGGTCTGCACAACCTCGCGCTGCAGGGCATCCCATTTGTGCTTGATAGAGTTCCCCGTCCGCTTCCCGGGATACACACCCAGATATTTTGACCGTGCCTCACGCGCTGACAGGCAGGGCGTAATCAGTGCGATCTCTTCGGGGGTCCACAACGAGGATCGTGGTTTGGCAGGGGTTTGTTTTTTCTGCTTGACCGGAGCATCTGTTTTGACGGCAACGGCAGCATCGATCCGCCCGAACAACTCACTCGTGAGCGTTTCCAGCGATTGGATCGCCTCCCCGTGCCTTTTCAGCGTCCCCTCCAGGGTCTCAATCCGGGGGTCGCTGACCGGTGCGGTCTGCGGTGCCGCTGTCGTCATGATACGATACGCTGCCGGGTTTTGCGCTCCCGCCGGTTCGGGGTAAATAAAAATGTTGATCTCCATCTCAAATCCTCCCAAAAATGTGCATAAAATACAATTTTCCTGTAGTGAAGTGCCCACGATGCAGGGCTCTCCACACTCGCTCAAATTCCTCCGGGCTGCTACACCCTTCCAGCCGGAAATACAAGTTTTTCACGGTCTCCAGGTCTACTGCCATGATCTCGATGAGGCGGAAAGTCGATCTATTA
>Ga0172381_10000655_pt1 | contig 41758 bp, 54 predicted proteins | sample Leawel6488metaG_FD_119754 | JGI IMG/M metagenome (GOLD analysis project Ga0172381, IMG submission 119754) | Leachate microbial communities from a municipal landfill in Southern Ontario, Canada - Leachate well 64-88 metaG | ecosystem: Engineered > Solid waste > Landfill > Unclassified | place... | reverse complement strand
TTTGCTGGCAGTTATATCTAAGCAAAAATGCTTGATAATTTTTTTAATTTGATGATGACTGATTTTGGCTTTCTTTAGCATAATAACTATATTATATCATAGTCTTTGCTAGTCTAGAGCCTTCACTTTTACTTTACTATAACGCTTAATCACCATACTCCGTAGATCCCGGATATTTCGCAGTAACGAAATTCTGGAATTGTACAAACTACTTAATTCGCTGACAGTTTTTTAATAGGCCCTTATCTTTCATTATTCTAAGGCACTCTAAAGAACCTCATTGCTTACACGATGTCATTGCGAGCGACCGCAGGGAAGCGTGGCAATCCCGTTGCTAAGCCAATAAAACTGTACTCCTGCAAACGCATTAGTGAACTAGATAACAGAATTGCCGTCCCTGCCTCCGCGGGGATAAACTTGGATTACCTCCTCGCGATGACAAAGATTTGTTTGGGTTTTAAAAACAGGTAGATTTATTAAAGTGTCAGCGAATTATGTAATTTGCGCAATAATGACAAATCATCTGTTAGAATATATTCATAAAATTTTTAGTAATGCGATTTTTGTAGTTACCTCAAAAGAGAGTAGATTCTTACAAAAACTTCTAAAAAGGCGCTATTTTTGCCATTTCCTTCTTTTGTGCTATACTGGAAGCTGAGAGATTTTTACTTGCAATAATTTGAATTTCTATGTTTAATAAGCTTTTCGGCTATTTGAGTCACAACATCGGAATCGATTTAGGGACGGCAAATACGCTTGTTTATGTGGAGGGAAAAGGGATCGTGATCAACGAGCCTTCCGTGGTGGCGGTTAATAAGAAAACCGGGAAAATTTTGGCAATCGGGAAAGAGGCGAAGAAGATGGTCGGTAAGACTCCGGGGCATATCGTGGCAACCAGACCTCTTGTCGATGGAGTTATTTCTGACTTCGAGGTTACAGAACAGATGCTTAAATATTTTATCGATAAAGTCCATCAGCAATCATTTTCGATTTTTCCCAGACCGCGCGTAGTCGTCGGCGTTCCCTCGGGAGTGACCGAAGTGGAGAAGAAGGCAGTTATTGATGCGACCATAAGTGCCGGTGCTCGCGAGGCGTATCTTATCGAGGAGCCGATGGCGGCCGCGATCGGAGTCCGCCTTCCGGTGCAGGACGCGGCGGGGAATATGATAGTCGATATAGGAGGCGGAACTACCGAGGTTGCGGTCATATCGCTCGGTGGAATCGTTGCCAGCAGGAGTCTTCGCATTGCCGGTGATGAACTCAGCGAAAATGTCATACAATTTGCGCGTGATGAATTTAATCTTCTTCTTGGTGAAAAAACGGCGGAGGAAATAAAAATTGCAATCGGTTCCGCTTATCCTTTGGAGGAGAAGCTCGAGATGCCGATGAGAGGAAGAGATTTGGTTACCGGTCTTCCGAAAGAAGTCACAGTCACCGATGAACATGTGCGTCGAGCACTTTCCCGTTCCGTGAAAATTCTCGTGGATAACATAAAAGCGACAATTGAAGAAACTCCTCCCGAGTTGGTTGCTGATATTATGAGCAAGGGGATCGTCCTTGTCGGGGGAGGAGGGATGCTTAAGGGGCTTGATAAATTAGTTAGTGAACAGACCAAGATGCCGGTAAAAGTTGCCGATGATCCACTGACTGCAGTGGCGAGAGGAGCCGGAATCGTTTTGGAAGACATAGATAAACTGAAAGAAGTCCTGGTTTCGATGAAAGACGAGAAGTCTCCTATCTAGTAAGAGCTTTTTATGCAAAAGAAAGTTATTGATTTCAAAACTTTGTTTTTCCTGGTCATAATTCTCTTTATTATGATTTTTCTTGATAGGCAGGGATATATGCAGAACGCGAAAGGCGCGCTTTTCTCTTTTTTTTCGCCAATACAATCGAGGCTGTACTCTTCCTCTAGTGGTGTAGTAAATTTTTTTAAGACGCTGGAAGACATCGGGGATTTCAAGGAGGAGAACGAAAAGTTGCAAGAAGAAAATATTCAGCTTACTTTTGAAATTTCAAAATTACAGGAAGTGAGCAGGGAGAATGAACTTCTAAGTAAACAGCTCAAATTCAAAGAAAATCTTTGTGGCGAGGAAGACTGTATTGCCTTCGAGAAAGGTTCGGTTATAAGTCGGAGTCCGGACAGCTACGAAAAATCCGTTGTCATAAATCTTGGCAGTGTGGACGGTGTCGAAAAAAATCGCGCTATAACTATCGCAGGAGGAGTAATGATCGGAAAAGTGTCGGAAGTTTTTGAGAATTATTCAAAAGTCACTCTTCTCACTTCGCCGCAGAGTTCCGTGAATTGTCTTTCTCAAACGACGCGCGCGAACGGACTTGTTAAAGGTCAGTATGGAACGGGCGTGGAGTTGGAGATGATCGATCAGAGCGAAGAACTCATAAAAGGCGATCTCATCATCACTTCCGGTTTTGAGGAGGGGGTTCCGGGCGGTCTTGTCCTCGGGAGAATAGCCGAGATAGAAGAATCTCCCAATGTGGTCTTTAAGAGCGCGGAGATAGAACTCTTTTCGGATTTTAGCAGGCTTGAAGAAATATTTTTGGTCACAAAAAATGAATAGCGAAGTGAACTATTACAAATTGATAGCCATCCTCTTGGTCGCATTTCTTTTGCAGACGACATTGTTCGGTCGGCTTTTCGGTTTTTTCTCTCCGAATCTGGTATTGATGATCTTAGTTGCTGGCGCTTTTCTCTCTTGCGATTCCGATTTTTTGATAGCAGCCTTCCTGTCGGGGGTGATTTTTGATATCTTTTCTTCTTCAGGATTCGGGATATTTCCGTTTTGCTTTCTGATGACTCTGCTCTTCATATGCTTTTTGAAAGCGAAATTTATCAAAGAGCGAAATTCTGCAAAAATAATTCTTTTCACTGCGCTTGCGGCCACTTTCTGCAACCTCCTATATTCCTTCATTTTTTATTTTGTTTTTAGCGCAAAGATCGGTCCTGATTATAACTTTCTTTTGCAAAGGACTGTTTTGGATGCGATTTTGTCCGCAATTTTTGTCCACCCCTTTATCCATCTGATTTCCAAATAAGCGATGTCTTCATATTTTATAAAAAAGAAAAAAGCCGAGATTGAGTTCGAAGAGATACTTCTTGATTCTAGAAACAAGAGTAGTGTGAAAATAGATAACTATTTTGACAACAAAAAAATAAAGGATCTGCAGAAGGTTTTTTTCTTGGTGTTCTCGGTATTTTTCTTCCAGCTTTTTTATCTGCAGGTAATAAAAAGCGATTATTATTCTTCTATCTCCGAGAAAAACTATATCCGTACCGTGAAGATCAAATCCTCTCGTGGAATAATTTATGATCGTAATATGACCCAGATTGTTTATAATCTGCCTGTGTTTGATTTGGTTATGGTCCCTGCCGATTTCTTTAAGAACAGGGAAGGCGTGGATGCGAAAATTTCTGAGTTATCTACGATTATCGGCGAGAACGAAGATTCTTTTATCGAGAAAATCAAAAAGATAGATCCGAATTCTTATGAGTTTTTTCCAATTTTGAGTAATATAGATAAGGAGAGAGCATTGGTTATAGACGAGAAGATCAAAGACATGGGCGGGGTGGAACTCGAGAGCAGTGCCATCCGCGATTATGTCGATGGTCAATATTTTTCTCCCATCATCGGCTATAGCGGAAAAATAAGTCAATCTGAATTGGATAAGAACTCTGGCTATCTGTTGACGGATATCATCGGGAAAGACGGGCTGGAATTTTCGTATGAAGGGGAATTGCGCGGTACTTATGGTATTGAGGAAATGGAAGTAGACTCTTTGGGCAGGGTTAATCGTACGGTCAAGAAGGCAGATCCTGCCTCTGGAAATAATCTCGTATTGAATGTAGATGCGGAATTGCAAAAAAGGCTTTATGATGAAGTTGAAAAAGCCGTTGTTAAATTTGGGGGTACGGGTGGTTCTGTTGTTGCTATTGATCCGAGAAATGGCGCAGTGTTGGCGTTGGTCAGTTACCCTTCTTATAATAATAATCTTTTTGCGGGAGGAATAAGCACTTCCGATTATGACGAGATTATCAATAATCCGAATAAGCCTCTCTTTAATCGTCCGATTGAGGGAGAATATCCGCCGGGGTCAACTTTCAAGCCGATGATGGCCGCGGCTGCTTTGCAGGAAAATATAATTTCTCCGACTCGGCAGATAACGGACACGGGCTCTATAAATGTCAGCGGTTGGAGTTTTGTTGACTGGAAGGCGCATGGCCAAGTGGATTTGGTCAAAGCAATCGCTCAATCTTGTAATGTATATTTCTATACGGTCGGCGGCGGTTATGGCGGAATTGAAGGCTTGGGGGTGGACAGAATAAAAAAATATGCCGACTTGTTCGGAATGAGTGAACTGACGGGCATCGATATTCCTGGCGAGCGGACAGGGCTTATTCCTGACGCGGTGTGGAAAAAAGGGGTGAAGAATGAGCCTTGGTACATCGGTGACACTTATCATATGTCGATCGGACAGGGTGATGTTTTAACGACTCCGCTTCAGATTGCGAACTATACCGCGGCGGTTGCTAACGGCGGAACTTTGTATATGCCACAAATCGTTGATAAAATTGTCGACTCAGAAGGTAATTTAGTTATGGATATAGAAAGCAAAATCATTCGCGAAGATTTTATAGATGCAGAAAATCTTGAATGGGTGCAGAAAGGAATGAGAGAAAATGTGATTTCCGGTTCGGGGCTTTCGCTTTCTGTCTTGGAAGTCGAGTCAGCGGGAAAAACAGGAACCGCTCAGTATGCCGGTAACAAAAAATCTCACGCCTGGTATACGGTCTACGCGCCTTATGAGAATCCGGAAATAGTGATGGCGATTATGATCGAAGGAGGAGGGGAGGGACACTATGCTTCTGTTCCGATTGCGAAAGAAATCTTGAGTTGGTATTTTGGAGAGAGGTTGATAGGAAAGAGTCCAGAGGAGATTACGACTGCGACGCCGTGATTAATTCTACGCCTTTTTATTTCAGAATTTTGGCGCCCTGATATTGTCATTCCGGAATTTCGTCTTTTGCAAAATGTCCGGAATCCCGTTACTGCATTTCATCAAACCCTGTCACTTGTCATTTTGAAATGAGCTACTGCGATTGAGGAATCTGGGAAAAATACAACGCGGTTGAAGGAGATGTGCTTATAAAATAATTTTATAAAAGCTTCATATATTTCCCAGATTTCTCACATCCGTTCGAAATGACAGAAAAAATAAATAATGAAACTACTATAAATATGTTAAAGGCGAAGATTAGAAATATTAAAGACTGGTCCACGGCAAATCAGAAAACGATTATTATGTCCTTAATAATTATTGTTATCGGTATCTATCTTACTGATTATAAATTAGTTCTCTCGGACATCATTTTTTCTTTTGCTATTGTGGGCTATTTGTTTGGAGGGTTATATGAAATATCTGATAATCCCTCAGTGGCAGCTTTTTGGGGAGCATTTTTTGCTTTTATTCTTGTGGGTATTAGAGATTTTTTAAAAGAGAGAAGGGCTAATAAAAAATATTTGGTTTCAATAAAAAAATCGTTAGAGATGTATCTTGATGACTTAGATAATAATATTCATTATTTGGATACTCAGGTATGTCATATACGAAATCACAAAGTAATGGGCTGTGCTCTAACAGACCCTCTTTTCTATTTTGATTATATAGATATAGAGAGTATATTCCGTATAAAAAGTATGGACATACAAGAAAAGCTTTTTGTAATAAAAAAGAAACAGAGAATTAACAACCAGTCTTTTGAGATATTAAATAGATTTTTCACTGATAAAGATATAAATTTTACTGGTGAAGATTTTCTTTATAGGGGGAGAAAAAAGAGCATTTCGGATATGGGAAAGGTAGTTATATTTATTAAAGAGGATACTGAGAAATTATCTGAAAAAGTAAGGGAACTTATTGTTTTAATATAAAAATATTTTTTTAGGATATGACCCACGAAGAAATTTGCCAAAGAATATTTGATGAAGCCTGCCGAACACTCAAGATGAGAGGTTTTACTTTTCAGCCCAAAGTTGTGCGGGCGGGGGATGGTTATGTTCGGTCATATAAACTTGGATATACTAACCTTGCGTCTAAATTAGTAGTAATCGATATCTATACGCAGAAATTAAAGAAGCCGAAAAAATATAGCAGTATCTTGGCTGTGATTGCACACGAGCTAGCTCATCATCAGAAAAAGCCATATCGGCAGCTGGATCTTCGGCGTCGAAAATGGATCAATCGCATCCATTATCCGGAATTTTATCAACAATGTAATAAGAACATAGATAAATTCAAAAAAGACAAAATCTTGAAACAGTTTTATGAATAATTGGCAAATGGATACTGCTTCGAAAAAATAAAGCATATTTCCTGTGATAAAACCCATACTTTTTCATTCTCGCACAAACTACCTAACCCGCTGACAAAATGATATATTTATAGATTAGCTTTCCGTCTGCCATCCCGAAGGCCGTAATCGGCTGAGGGATCTGAGAAATATACAAAGTTTTAAAAACATTGTTTTTATAAATATACTTTTCCATCAGTATTGAAACCTCCTATATTCCGGGGTCGCAGTAGCTCATTTTCGTAATGATAAAGATATATTTGGGTTTTAAAAACAAACAAGAATATCTATTAAAATGTCGGTGAATTATCTGACTTGTATGGGGATGACAAAAACAAACTTATAATCGTTTATAATAAATCTTTACTGTTTGAATTTTTTATAAAAATATATTTATGAATAAAAAGAATAATCCTCAAAAAGTCTTCGTCGGACTTTCGGGGGGTGTTGATTCCGCCGTCACTGCGATGCTTCTAAAAAAACAGGGTTACGATGTCATCGGGGCTTATATGAAACTCTGGCGGGAAAGAGATTCTCTCGCGGAGAAAAATTCGGAGAAGGAAGAAGAAAATGCGAGGAAAGTCGCCGAAGCGGTTGGCGTGAAATTTCTCGTTTGGAATATGAAGAATGATTTCAAGAAGGAGGTGGTAAAATATTTTTTGGATGAATATGCCGCAGGGAGGACTCCTAATCCGTGCGTGAGGTGCAACCGTGATATCAAGTTCGGACTTTTTGTCGAGAAGGCATTCGAGTCTGGAGCGGATTTTGTCGCGACCGGACATTATGCGAGAATCAGAGAAGAGGTTTCTGTTAGTGACGCGGAAAGGAAAAAACATTCATATAAGCTATTGAAAGCGAAGGATGATAACAAGGATCAGTCATATTTTCTCTATAACCTGGATCAAAAGACGCTGAAGAAAATAATTTTTCCGTTGGGAAATTTCACGAAAGGCGAGGTGCGCGAAATCGCTCGCAGGGAAGGCTTGTTCGTTTATAATAAACTTGAAAGCCAAGAAGTCTGTTTTATCGGCGAGAAATATTATGGTGATTTTTTGAAACGGCAAAATGTGAAAATGAAAGAAGGGGATATCGTAGACGAGGCAGGTAATATTCTTGGGAAACATCGCGGGCTTCCTTTCTATACTTTGGGACAGAGGCGGGATATCCGTATCGGCGGCACCGGTCCGTATTTTGTGACGGGCATAGATTATAAAAATAATAGACTGATCGTCAGCAACGACACGGAAAGCGAGAAATTGTTTGCGCGCGAATTTACCATTCGTGAGGCGCACTGGATCGATGGAAAAGCGTCGGAGTTTCCCGTGAAAGCCAAAGCGAAAATCCGATATCGTATGGAAGAAATTCCAGCGACAATTATGAAAGAAAAAACTAAGATTGTCGTGAGACTTTCAAAAAAGAGTCGCGCTGTGATGCCCGGGCAGTCGGCGGTTTTCTATCAGCATGATCGGGTGTTGGGCGGAGGTGTTATCGGCGAAGTTTTAGATTAGTATATTTCATATCCACGAGCAGGCACACTTAAAAATATTTTTAACAGAAAATGAATCCATATTTTTTTATCTTTGAATTCGGCGCTATCTTTTTATTTCTTATGATTTTTTTTCATGAGAGAAAGAATCATGATATCAAGGAAGTTCTCTTTCTCTCTTTTATATACGGAATCATTTTAGAAGCGCTCGATATTTATATGTCCGGACAATTTTATATTTATAATGCTGGTTTTGTGTTGGAAATTCTGGGTGTACCTTTTGCAATCGGCGCCGGTTGGGCGGTTGCTTATTATCTTTCTTCTAGAATTGTCGGTAGATTTGATCTTGCCTGGTGGCAGTCGCCGTTTTTGATGGCGCTGATCGCTTTTCTCTATGATCTGTCTATGGATGCTATCGCTATCCGCGCCGGTTTTTGGAGTTGGCAGATTGCACTTGATGAGCAGTGGTTCGGCGTTCCATATGGCAATTTCTTCGGTTGGTTGGCAGTCGTCTGGACTTTTGCACTCTTTATAAACTTGAGTCTTCAGGATTCCATAAAACCCGGCTTTCAGAAGATAATCCGCTACACTGCTCCTTTTGCGTCTGCTCTCCTACTTGGAATGCAAATTATGATTTTTACCGATATTTCCGCGGCTCTCTCTGGCGCTTCCAATCTTGGCGGGACAATAAAACTTTTTGTCAGGCAGGACTATTCCTATGCTAATATGCCGGGAATGCAGACGATGCAGGGATATTTACTCCTGATAATAATTTTAATCCTTTTGTTCGTATTTTTTAAGGAAATCAGGTATAAAAAATCTTTTGGAAAGACAGGTTTTTTTGTCTTACTCTGCTCTGTTTCTATTCACCTCTCTTTTATCTTTATGTTGCTTGCTATGGGCATATATCGTGACTTGCCGATTTTGCTTCTCGCATCAATTGTGGCTTTAGTTCTCGATATCTTTTTTGAGACATATCCGCGTATCTTTTTCAAAAAAAACGAATATTGACATTCGGGCGATATGGAGGTATGATAAAATTTGTTCTAAAAAACATTTAAAAATTAATCAAAACAATGTTAAAAAAGAAAAGTCTGTGGTCAGCGATTGTTGTTCTCTCTGTGGCTTTGATGCCACTAGGTTCATATGCGAGTTCGGCAGAGTCGGCTGAAGGTGCTGTATCGATAGATCAGGTTTTATTGGCTCTGATTATCATCTTGTTTGCTGCGAAAATAGGTGGGGAACTTTTTGAGAAAATGAAGCAACCTGCGGTTTTGGGGGAACTTATTTTTGGTATCATTATCGGTAATCTTGCTCTTTTGTCCGGAGGAGCCTTCTCTTTCGGTCATCTTTTTAATAATGAAATCGTAAGCACCTTAGCGGAGCTCGGTGTTATGATTTTGCTTTTCCAGGTCGGGCTCGAGTCCAATATCAAGGATATGATGAAGGTCGGAATATCTTCAGTTCTAGTCGCTATTATAGGTGTGGCTGCTCCGATGATTTTGGGATATTATGTTAGTAGTTTGATTCTGCCGGAAGCTGGATTTAATACCTGGCTTTTCATCGGTGCGACTTTGACTGCGACTTCGGTCGGAATCACCGCGCGTGTCTTGAAAGACTTAGGTAAACTATCAACTCCTGAAGCAAAAATAATTTTAGGAGCTGCTGTTGTGGACGATGTTCTCGGGCTTATAATACTTTCTATCGTCAGCGGTATCATAGTTTCCGGATCTGTCAGTATGGGGTCTATCGCTTACACCAGCTTTATCTCTTTGGCATTTCTGGTCGGCTCCATCGTCGTCGGTCTCTGGACTGCCCCGAAGATCGGAGCTTGGGTTTCCAAGATGCATGTTGAGGGAATGAAAATAGTGACCGCCTTCCTTTTCTTGTTTGTTATGTCGTATCTGGCGATCGAAGTCGGACTAGCGGCGATTGTCGGTGCATTTGCTGCCGGACTCGTGCTAGATGATGTTATCTTCGTGAACAAGAAGGAGCACCCGATTGACGATTTGGTAAAACCTCTTTATTGTATTTTTGTTCCTATTTTCTTTGTTCTTATGGGAATTCAGGTGGATATGTCAGTATTTTTAGATTTGCATGTCATTATAATTGCCTTGGGAATTACTGCCGCTTCTATCGTTGGAAAACAAGCTTGTTCTGCCGGAGTCAGATGTCCTGAGGCGAACAAACTGATCGTCGGTATCGGAATGATTTCCAGAGGTGAAGTCGGACTTATCTTCGCCAGTGTTGGAAAAGGACTCGGTGTCATTGACGATGCAGTCTTCGGAGCTATCGTTATTATGGTCATCTTAACCACTTTGGTAACTCCGCCACTTTTGAAGTGGAGCATTCAGAGAAAAGACAGGATGATCGCGGAAGGTGTGAAGTAGAGATCGTTTTTTAATCTTTTATATTAAGAACAGGGGATTAGTTTCCCTGTTTTTTGTTAAATATTTTGTCAAACTGTTGACAGGTACATCTAAATATGTTTTTTTATACTTAGGTGATGACTTATAAGTTCAAGAACCTCATCTTTAGCAGAGTTTTTTTCCCTATTTGTTGAAAAAGAAGAAAAGCCTTCTAGAAAACAAAAAATAAAAAGAGCAAAAAAAACTATAAGACAAACGAAACTTCCAGTAGGCTGTAAGGAGGAAAGCGAGAGAGAAATGATTTTGCGTCTAGTTGAGCGCTTTGTTTCTTTGGGACCTAACGCCCTCTCTTATTTCGGCAGGGAGCCAGTAACTTTTTATCAGTTACTAGTTGTTCTTCCTGATTTTGCCCTGGGTGAAGGCTTTTCCAAGGAAGACGGCTGGTGGGAAAAATGGAGAAAATCTATGTCTGGCGATGATAATCAGACTAGTAGAGAGAAAATTTCTTCTGAGATTATTCTCATTAGTTTTATTAATCGACAGTAAATAGAAATCGAGAGGAGGAAATTCATATGGCGGTTATGCCACCTTTTAAGAAAATAAACAAAATAGATAGGAATTCTTTTATTGAGCTACTTGAAGTATTAGAAGAAATGCTTAATAATTCGAAGGATTTATCCCCAGAGGATATATGGGGTGCTTTTTCTCAAGTATTAAGTCTTCTGAATATTGAGGAGATAGATTTCTGGGATATTCCCAGGGAGGCATATGCAGCTTTATGGATGGAAAAGCCTATTCATAATTTTATAGAAAAACTTAGAAATTATGTGCGAGAGGATTGTAGTTTTAAGGATCAAAGAGCGATATTAAAAATGAGATGAAAAGAAGGGAAAGAAATCTCTCAGTTTTATTTTTTAAAAACAATCTTATTATTAATAGAATGCAATATTATTAAGAGGCCACTCCCTCTTGTTTTTTTATTTCGAAAAAAATGATATAATGAAAATATAACAAAAAATAAAAAACAATAAATGATCAAAAAAATTATGGCAAAGCTAAAAGGTAAAAAATATGAGGCGCTGACGGGAGGCGCTGCGGTTGCTGAGGCAATGAGGCAAATTGACCCGGATGTGGTGGCGGCTTATCCGATTACGCCGCAGACTCCGATCATTGAGACTTTTGCGCAGTTCGTGGCAGATGGCAAAGTCGGCACGGAGCTTATCGATGTCGAGTCTGAGCATAGTGCACTTTCTGCTGTTGTGGGAGCATCCTCTGCTGGAGGAAGGGCGATGACCGCAACTTCTTCCCAGGGGTTGGCGCTTATGGCGGAAATCGTTTATGTGGCCTCTGGTTCCAGACTCCCGATTATGATGGCAATTTCTAATCGCGCACTTTCGGCTCCGATAAATATTCATTGTGATCACAATGATTCAATGTTTTTGCGTGACGCTTCTTGGATGCAATTTTATAGTGAGAATGCTCAGGAAGCCTATGACAACACTTTGATCGCGCTCAAGGTTGCGGAGAACAAAAAAGTGCAATTGCCGGTAATGGTGATGCAGGACGGTTTCATCACTTCGCATAATGTGGAGAATGTTTTGATTCTTGCCGATAAGAAAGTGAAAAGTTTTGTGGGAAAGTATGAACCGGAATATCCTCTCCTCAATTTTGAAAAGCCGGTAACTGTCGGACCGCTTGATCTTTTTGATTATTTTTTCGAACACAAATATCAGCAGATAGAGGCGATGGAAGAATCTCGAAAAGTCATTAAAGAAGTCGATAAGGAATTCTATAAACTTACGGGTAGGAAATATGATTTTGTGGAAAAATATAAAACTGTTGATGCAGACTTCGTGATTGTGGCGCTTTCTTCAACTTGCGGTACCGCGAAGATGGTTGTTGACGATTTACGCAAGAAAGGAAAAAAAGTCGGACTTTTAAAGATAAGAGTGATGCGACCGTTTCCCGAAAAAGAAATATCCAAAGCCCTGGAAGGCAAAAAGGCTGTGGCAGTTCTAGATCGTTCTAATTCTTACGGATCTACTAGCCCAGTTTTCACGGAAGTTCGCTCGGCGCTTTATAATCTCAAGAAAAGACCGAAATTACAGAACTATGTTTATGGACTCGGAGGCAGAAATATCGGACTCAAAGATATCGAAAAAGTTTTCGCGGAATTGATGAAGTGTCAAGTTTCCGATAATATCAAATACATCGGATTGAGGAAGTAGGTTTTAAAAAAAGTCAGATATTTTTTAGGTGCAAGGCAAGGACAGTCCTTTTGATTCCGTAAGGATTGTTCTTTTTTTGCACATGGAGTAGCAGACTTCAGTCTGCGCTGCTGTCCTACGCGGGAATAATAAACGCATACGACGCATCTATTGGCTTGGGATAACCGCGCAGGTTGAAACCTGCTACTCCGCTTAATATATCTTTTAATGTATCTTTTTCATTTGCTCAATTATCTTTATCGTGCTAAATTATAAAAAGTTAATAAATCTTTATATTGCTATTTATGAAAAAAGGAAATACTTATATCTTGTCTCTCGGTGGCTCGTTGATTGTTCCGGAAGAAGTTGATCATAAATTTTTGAAAAGCTTTATTGAGCTTATAATAAAACGCACGGAGCAGGGTGATCAGTTCATCATTGTTTGCGGCGGCGGCGGGCTGAATCGCAGATACAATAATGCTGCGCAGAAGATTCGTAAGATGTCCAACGAAGAATTGGATTGGCTCGGAATACATGCCACGCGCTATAATGCTCATCTCGTGAGGATAATGTTCGGCAAACTCGCTTATAAAGATATTATCGTTAATCCTTATGAGAAAGTGAAAACCGCCAAGCCGATAATCATCGGGGCCGGTTATGAACCGGGATGGTCAAGCGACTATGACGCGGTCTATCTCGCTAATACTTACAAGATAAAAAATGTCGCCAACCTTTCCAACATTGATTATGCTTATGACAAAGATCCGCGCGAATTTCCTGATGCTAAGAAAATCAAGGATATATCTTGGGCGGATTTCCGCAAAATCGTCGGTGACAAATGGGAACCTCGAATGAGCAAGCCTTTTGACCCGATTGCCAGCCGCGAAGCGGAGAAACTCGGGCTTGAAGTCGCAATCATGAATGGCAAGAAACTCAAAAATTTGGAGAAATATCTGAATGGGGAAAAATTTGCGGGGACGGTGATAAAATAAAAATTTTTGGAAAAAATTAAGGAACGGAACGGCTTGTAACCGTTCTTTTTTTGTTATTTTTAAGCCAGGTGCTTGATATTTATTTTATGATATGTTATCTTTTAGAAAAATAGAAACAGAAATTTAGTCTTTGAATATTCAAAAGAAGGAGGGTAACAATACTGACGGCTTGGTATATGATTGGATATGGGTTCTTACGGTTAGTTTGTCCGTTTTTATATATAGCTAGTGTTATAGCTTGGAGGTTTTTTATGGACAAAACGGCAACGGGATCGAAATTATATCATTTCTTTGTAATAAGTAACAATAAAATAGCTGATGTTATTATAATAGCACTATTTGTTGTAGTAGCTGCTGGGGCGTACACAGATTATATTTTACAAAACAGCATAACATTGCTAGCATCACCTATTATTTTTGGATTCTGCACCTTTGCTTTTTTAAGAAAATATTCTTAAAGATTGGCAGGTTTAGGGATGGTGGTGATGATAGCGGAGGGCAGAAACTTCTTTCCTCTCTTTTTTTGTGCTAAAATAGACTTATGAAAGAAATAAGATTGGACGAGAACGATCCGGAAACAATTGAAGCAGTAGCAGAAAAATCCCGCGAGGTTTTGGAAACTGGAGGCGTGATTGTTTTTCCTACGGACACGATTTATGGACTAGGCGCGAATGCCTTGGATGAAGATGCGGTTTTGAAAATATACAAGATTAAAGAACGCAACCGGAATAAGCCGATTTCTATTCTGGTGCGCGATATGGAGATGGCGAGGCGAGTCGCTTGCATTGATTCGCGCGCGGAAGAAATTCTGAATCGTTTTTGGCCGGGTCCGGTCACGGTTATATTGCGTAAGAAGGACATGATTCCTTATGTCCTGACTGCCGATACGGAAAATGTAGCAGTTCGTATTCCCGATAGTAGATTCATAAAAAAACTTTTTGAGAAAATCGACTTTCCGATAACTGCGACCAGCGCCAATATTTCCGGTGAGGAGAATCTTCTATCTGTCTCCAAGATAAAAGACATGTTTGTGAAGGTAGGGACTCCTCCTTATTTGATTATAGATGCAGGCGAGCTTAGAAATTTAACTCCGTCGGCAATCATAGATTTGACTGATGTAAATTACCCTAAACTGGTTCGGATGGGTTCTGTCGGCAAGGACGAATTCGAGGATTTCCTAAAAAAGTTCATAAGTTGATTTTTATGATGGATTTTATACACAGGCACTATATGAAACACAATTTGCAGCAGCAAATTAAGGAGCTGTATTTTTCCATAACGGTGCGGAACCTTGCGATTTCGATGATTTCGATTTTTGAGCCGATCTATCTCTATCGGCTTTATGGATCCATACAGGTCGTTTTTCTTTTTTATACGGCCCTGTATCTTTTGTATTTTTTCACTATACCTCTCGGCGCCAAGGCGGCTGCTAGATATGGTTTTGAGCATTGTATTTTCTACAGCACCCCCTTTTTGATAATGTATTATCTCTCTCTATCTCTTTTGGAAGTCACGCCTAATCTCATCTTTTTTGCCCTTCTTTGTATCGTTGCCGACAAGACGCTTCTTCGCCCCGCCTATCACGCAGATATGGCGCATTATGGAAAGACCGGCTATCGGGGCAGAGAAGTCGGTGCCCTTTCCTTCCTGGAGTCGTTCTCCGGGATGTTGGGTCCGGTAGTTGGAGGTATATTGCTAACGCTTTTTGGATTCAAAATCCTGTTCATATTAGTTTCCTTGATTATTCTTTCGTCGACTGTTCCGATGCTTTCGACTAAAGAGAAATTCAAGCCCGCCAAATTTTCCTATCGGGAAGCGATGAACAACTTTCTGAAACCGCGCGGTATATATAAAAGAAGGGATTCTATGGCTTTTGCCGGATATGGAGAAGAACTGATCGTCTCCCAGGGATGGCCGGTTTTTATTTCGCTTTTTCTGGCAGGTTTTCATACTATCGGTTTTGTGGTCAGTGCCGCTTCCGTGTTGGTTGCGCTTGTGAAACTTTATGCGGGAAGGATTTCTGATAAGCTTACGAGAGAGAAAAAAAGAAAATGGGTCGCATACAATACTGCGCTCTATGCCGGGCTAAATTTTTGTCGTCCTTTTGTTAATAATTGGCTGGGTGTGCTTTCTGTAAATTTTCTCTCCAATACTTTAAAATCGGGAATCACATATCCTTATTTTACTTTTATTTATAGCGCAGCGGGAACCGATAAAAGCTTTTTGAAGTATTCTGTCTTCTACGAAATGTCCCTTTCTTTCGGAAAATTTATTGTTGGTTCCAGCCTGCTGGTCCTGTCTTTATATTTTACGGGCCTCGGTTTTTGGTATGTTGCCTTTATCCTTGCAGGTCTCTGGTCTCTTCTCTTTTCTTTATTAAAATTCTAAGCAAAATAAAATGGAAATTTTACAGGCGATTGTTCTAGGTATTATTCAAGGGGTGGGGGAGTTTTTGCCTATTTCAAGCTCAGGGCATCTGATAATCCTACCTGAGATTTTTGGATGGAGTGACCAAGGATTGGCGTTCGATGTAGCACTTCATTTCGGAACACTTCTCGCAATTATGATTTATTTTTATGATGATTGGAAAAAAATTATTTTTAAATCGTATTTCTTGAATCAAATAGGAAGAATTTTTATTGATCGCAAACGAGAACTTTTCGAGATAAAGAAGCTTAAGAAAGATACCTTGATTATCATCGGAGTTGCAACTATCCCGGGAGTTTTAGCGGGACTGTTTTTGGAAGATTACGCTGAAGGTGTTTTTCGGAATCCTCTTTTGGTCGGGACCACCCTTTTTGCCGGTGCTTTGTTGCTCTTTTTTGCAGATAAGAGGGGCGAGAAAAAATTGGGAGAAAAAGATATTCTTCTTAAAATCGCGTTTATCATCGGACTTTTTCAGATGTTAGCTATCGTCCCCGGTGTGTCTCGTAGTGGCATTACTATCACTGCAGCATTGCTATTAGGTCTGAGCCGGACCGCCGCCGCCAGATTTTCTTTTCTTTTAGCAACGCCTATCGTTTTAGGGGCGACTATCAAAGAGTTGCCAACCTTTTTGGCAGCAGGATTTGATATTAATCTTATTGTCGGTGTTCTGGCAGCGTTCGGGAGTGGTTATCTGGCAATAAAATATATGCTTAAATATCTTGAGAAGCAGAGTTATAACATTTTTGTTGTCTATAGGATACTGTTAGCGTTTGCAATATTTTTGATTTTTTCCAACTAAGATATATAATCTGATTGCGGGCCCATCGCTCGTGATTTAAGTATTAAGATATCGTATGTCATCAGGAGAAAAGGTGGTTTTGCCACACGGTGGTGTTTATGTGAGGTTGGGTCGTTCTAATATTCACGGGGTCGGGATTTTTGCTATCAGGGCTATCCCTAAAGGCACTAATATTTTCGGTGATGACAATAAAAAGCCTTTTATGGTAGATAAAGAATCCATTGTCGACCTTGACGAAGAAACAAAGAGGCTTTATGAGGATTTTTGTGCTGTAGAAGATGGTAAGTACTGTTGCCCCGAAAGTTTTAATGATTTGACGGTTGCTTGGTATATCAACGAGTCGAAAGAGCCGAATACAATTTCCAACGGCTACGAATTTTATGCCTCGCGCGACATTCGGAAGGGAGAAGAGCTGACGGTTGATTATTCGTCGTTTAGTGAAGAGGAAGAGATGCGCTATTAAAAAGAACAATCTTTTGCGGAATTAAAGTATAAAAATCAATAAAATGGAACATCTGCCTAAAATAACCTGTCAGGCCATTCCCCACAAAGAGCGGGCCTATGAGACAATCGGGGATTATAAAGGAAAAAAAGAGAATGGTTTTTTATATCAAATTAATTTTATCTAATCGTTATGTGTCATTCCGGGTTCTGACCCGGAATCTGCTTTGTATTCCGCTTTTACTTTACCATAATACTTAATCATTATACTCCGTAGATTCCGGATATTTCGCAGTAACGGAATTCCGGAATGACAAATATTGTGAGTTTAGCATTTGAGAAAAATTCTTCGAAATATTTTACATAGAAACTGTTAGCAAATTAAGTAACTTGTACAGTAATGATAAATTAAATATTTTCTTAAAAATTCTCTGGTTTTATGATAGCAATAACAAGCCATCAGGGGGATAAAAGTTTGGCATAAAGAACCTCAAAGCCACAAAGGACCGGGTCAGAGACCGCGCTCCCGCAGATAAAAAGGACCATGTCGGAGGTTACTTTCCTACAAACAAGAAAATAGACCGGGCTGGACTACATCTCTGCGCGCTTGCAAAGCTTGATTCGCTTTTGTGGGAAGGACTGTCCTTTCGCGATTAGAGGGGTATATTCTGCTCATATCTACAATAGTTCTTGTATATTATAATATAGATTTTATCCACCTGTATCTTTTCTCTTGTGTTGATTTTGGCATAATTTTTAATATGTATCCTTAATCTAGCTAAATGTATATACACATTACCATTTTTGCTTGACAAAAGGAATAATCGTGGTAAGCTGTATTGGTCTTGATATAATCTTTTTTTATGACAGAAAGTAGCTTCGACAAGGTCAAAAAACTTATGAAGATCATCGGAGGTAAGGCTATCATAGTGGAAGACGGAAAGCCTGCTTTTGTTATAATAAATGCGGACGAATATCTGGACTTTGAAGATACTAAAAACTCCGTAGGTTCCGAAACGGACCTGTTGGACAAAATCAACCGGGATATTAATGTCTGGAAGAACAAACAGCGAGACAGAGAGATTTCTCAGATGGAGAAGGAATTTATTGAAGATAAAGCCAAAAAGAGGCTTATCGAGATTGTCTAAAAAGGGTCCCAAAGTGCCATATTTGACATTGATATTTTTGATGTTATAATAATATTACCTTTTTTGGTAGAGGTACTTGCCAAAATTTTTTTATGTGCTAGAATGTTTAGGTGCCTATTTTTGTTTTGTTGTTTTGATTTTTTTAATATATCATTTTTTACTAATTTAATTTCTAAAGTAATACTGCGTTATTACTAAAAAAGGAGAATAAAAAAATGGCAGAAGTATTTGATAGATCTAAGTCTCATGTCAATGTTGGAACCATCGGTCATGTTGATCATGGAAAAACCACTTTGACCGCAGCCTTGCTTTCTTGTTTGACTGCAAAAGGAATGGCTGCTACTAAAAAAGGCGTTTCTGATATTGATAGTGCTCCAGAAGAAAAAGAGCGAGGTATTACCATTGCTACTTCTCACCAGGAGTATGAATCAGACAAGAGACACTATGCCCATGTTGACTGTCCTGGACACGCCGACTATATCAAGAACATGATTACAGGTGCCGCTCAGATGGACGGTGCTATCTTGGTTGTGGCTGCTACTGACGGACCTATGCCTCAGACTCGAGAGCATATCCTTTTGGCTTATCAGGTAGGTGTGCCGGAAATCGTTGTTTTTATAAACAAGATTGACCAAGTTGATGATCCAGAACTTATCGATTTGGTTGAAGAAGAGATCAGAGAACTCCTTACCAAATATAAATTTGACGGAGCAAACGCGGTTGTTGTTAGGGGTTCAGCTTTGAAGGCCTTGGAATGTTCTTGTGGAAAAGATGACTGTGAAAGTTGTAAACCTATTTACGATTTGGTCAAGGCTCTTGACGAGAAGATTCCTGAACCAAAAAGAGATGTTGACAAACCTTTCTTGATGCCGATTGAAGATATTTTCTCAATTGAAGGTAGGGGAACTGTTGTTACTGGAAGAATCGAAAGAGGTATTGTAAACATTAACAATGAAGTTGAATTGGTTGGAATCAGAGATACTAGAAAAGTTGTTGTTACTGGAATCGAGATGTTCAACAAGCAATTGGACAAAGGACAAGCGGGAGACAACGCCGGAGTTCTTCTTAGAGGTATCAAAAAAGAAGAAGTTGAGAGAGGTCAGGTTTTGGCCGCAAACGGATCAATCACTCCTCACAATGAATTCGAAAGTGAAGTATATATTTTGACTAAAGAAGAAGGTGGAAGACACACTCCATTCTTCTCAGGATACAAACCCCAATTCTATATCAGAACCACCGATGTTACTGGAGATGTTTTCCTTCCTGAAGGAACTGAGATGGTTATGCCTGGAGATACGGTAAAATTGACTATTAAGTTGATTTCACCTGTTGCTATGGAAGATGGAATGAGATTTGCTATCAGAGAAGGTGGACACACTGTTGGGGCTGGAGTTGTAACCAAAATCATAAAATAAGGAGTTAACTCTTCTTATTTTTTGTTTACCATTTTTGTTAATTAAGAAAGATTATTATATATCGCAATGGTAGAAAAACAGGAAAAAGAGAACGATTCTAGTAAGCAGAAGATTAGGATCAAGATAAAAGCGTATGACCACAAGGTTATCGACCAGTCTGCCAAACAGATTGTTGAAACCGCGCTTAGAAATGGAGCGTCGGTCAGAGGCCCAGTGCCTTTGCCTACCAGTGTGAGCAAATTTACGGTAAACAGGTCCACTTTTGTTCACAAGGATGCCAGAGAGCAGTTTGAGATGAGAGTTCATAAGAGATTAGTCGACATAGTCGACCTGAATCCTAAGATTATAGATGCTCTTACGAATTTAAATCTTCCAGCAGGCGTGTTTGTGGAGATAAAAATGTAGACAATAAATGTTTTTTGCTAGTTTAAGTACTTATAGTATAAATACTTTACGGGAAAGTTAAGTATACTGAATTAGCCAATAAATCGGATATTATAATCGATTAGTTGGTTGATAATATTCGATTTTTTGTTTGTTAAGCTTATAAAAATAGTATGAAGTTTATTTTAGGAAAAAAGTTGGGGATGAGTCAGGTTTTTATCGAAGAGGATAAGAAGGTTGTTCCTGTGACTGTGGTTGAAGCGGAGCCTTGCTATGTTACGCAGATCAAGGATATCAACAGGGATGGTTATGAAGCTGTCCAACTCGGTTTTGAGGAAAGTAAAAAGGCAAACAAACCTATGGCGGGACATTTGAACGCTGTCGGAAAATTTTTTAAATTTTTGAGAGAATTCAGGGTCGAATCGGCTGATATGCCTAGCGAAAGCACTATAGATGTTTCTATATTCGAAGCCGGAGACAAAATAAAAGTCACTGGAATCTCCAAGGCTAAAGGTTTTCAAGGAACGATGAAAAGACATAATTTTAGCGGTGGACCGGCTACTCATGGACAGAAACACAGTAAGAGAAAAGTAGGATCAATCGGTGCCACTTATCCTGAAAGGGTTATAAAAGGAAAGAGGATGGCAGGAAGGATGGGGGGCGAACAGGTTACGCAGTTGGGACTTGAAGTCGTTGAAGTTAGAAAAGAACAGAATCTGATACTCATAAAAGGAGCAGTTCCTGGAAATAACGGATCTCTTCTGAAAATCGTTTCTGAATAAGGCAATAAGGTAGCAATTTAAGAAAATTTGTTTCAATATTATGAAAATCAAAGTTTACAATCTAGAGGGTCAAGAATCAGGACAGATGGATCTTTCCGAGAGGATTTTTGATATTCCAGTTAACGAAGATCTGATTCACCAAGTGGTAGTTTCGCAGATGGCAAATTCCAGAGTGGCGATAGCTGACACTAAAGACAGAGGAGAAGTCAGCGGTGGAGGAAAGAAGCCTTGGAAGCAGAAAGGTACCGGAAGGGCGCGACACGGTTCAAGCAGATCTCCGATTTGGAAAGGTGGAGGAGTTACCTTCGGTCCTACCAGCGATAGAAATTTCAGCAAGAAGGTTAATAAGAAGATGAAAGCGAAAGCTTTATTCATGATTCTTTCTGATAAACTGAAAGAGAATAAGATAATGGTTTTTGAAAAAATGGAGTTGGAAAAACCTTCAACCAAGAAGATGATTAGTTTTTTGGATAAGATGTCAGTAAAATCCAAAGCCTTGATGGCGCTGGGGGATAGGGACAGGAATATGATAAAATCGGTAAGTAATATTTCAAATGTCTCTACGATTGCCGGAGATTCTGTCAATGTAGTGGATCTTATGAAAAATGATATCTTGATAGTTAGTAAAGAAGGTATCAGGAAGATCGAAGAAACTTATAAATATGAATTTTAATTAGGAAAAGATATGAGTATTTTGAATAAGATTATAAAAAAAGACGAAGAAGAAGTTAAGGCTTCTGTCGGGAAGGAAAGAGGGAAATCTGCCGAAAGAAAGAAGACCCCGAAGCCTGCAGCCGTAAAAAGAGAAAAAAGCGGAGTGGTTCCTGTACATTTCTTTGAAATCATAGAGCGTCCTTATATTTCCGAAAAAGCTTTCTCCTCTAATGAACTCGGACAGTATGTGTTCGTGGTTTCGGCATCATCGAACAAATCTGAAATCAAGAAAGCTGTGGAGAAATTTTATAAAGTTTCTGTCGTGAGTGTCAACATAACCAAAGCTCACAGCAAGCCAAAGAGATACAAGGGTATAGAAAATACCAGGAGCGGATTCAAAAAAGCAGTTGTGACTCTGAAAAAAGGAAGCTCCATAGATGTTATGGAAGGTGCCAAGTAAAGTAAATAATTTTTGAACTATAATAGAGCAGTATGGCAACAATAAAAAAATACAAACCAACATCGCCAGGAAGAAGAGGGATGACCGTCAACGATTTTTCGGTTTTAGATAAGAAGGCGCCGGAGAAGAGTTTGATGGCGCCTATGACCAGTAAGTCTGGAAGAGGAAGCGCCGGAACGATTACAACCAGACATAGGGGTGGTGCAGTCAAGAGGAGATTTCGAATCATCGATTTCAAGATGAACAAGATTGATATTCCTGCTCGAGTGGAGTCTATCGAATATGATCCGAATAGATCGGCTTTCATCGCGCTGCTTGTTTTTGCCGACGGAGAAAAAAGATATGTACTTGCTACCGATGGACTCAAGAAAGATGATAGCATCATTTTTTCAGAGAAAGCTCCGATCAGGAATGGAAACCGTTTGCCGCTTAGGAAGATTCCTTTGGGAACTACAATCTGTAATTTTGAACTTTTCCCAGGAAAGGGAGCTCAAGTTGCCAGGTCTGCCGGATCTTCTGCAAAGCTGACTGCGCTTGATGCCGGATACGCACACATAAGTCTTCCTTCAGGTGTCGTGAAAATCGTTTCTGAAGAAGCATATGCGACTGTAGGCCAGGTGAGCAATGTCAACTATAACAAGATTGTCATAGGAAAGGCTGGAAGAGCGAGATGGATGGGTAAGCGACCGGAAGTCCGTGGAAGCGCCATGAACCCTTGTGATCATCCGCACGGTGGAGGAGAAGGATGTCAACCTATCGGACTCAAGCATCCTAAGACTCCTTGGGGAAAACCTGCTCTCGGATACAAGACCCGCAGAAAGAAGAAGAACAAAAAATAGTTAGAATCGAGATAATTAATTTTTACATATTATGTCAAGATCGTTAAAGAAAGGTCCTTTCGTGGATCCTAAACTTCTCAAAAAAGTCAGCAACCTGAAGCAGGGAGACAAGACAGTCATCAAGACCTGGTCCAGGGGTTCGACGATTTCGCCTGAAATGGTTGGTTTCGTTTTCGGCGTACACAATGGTAGAGCGCATATCGAGGTTGTTATTACCGAGGATATGGTCGGACACAAGCTTGGAGAATTCTCTCCTACGAAGAAATTTACAAGGCACGGTGGAAAGATGCAAAAGGATCAGGAAACTAAAGCTGCTGCAACCGTAAAAAAATAGTTTTTAAATTAGAAAAGTAAGATTATAAATATGCAAGTTAGCGCAAAATTGAAAAATTTAAGAATTTCGCCCAGAAAGGTCAGATTGGTGGCTGATGTTGTCAGGGGAAAAGATATTCAGAGAGCTAAAATCCAGCTTCAGTTTTCAACCAAGAAATCTTCTGGTGATATCTTAACTCTTCTAAATTCCGCCGTTGCCAATGCGAAGAATAATTTTAATCTTGATGAGGATAACCTTTTTATTTCAAATATAATCGTCAATGAGGGTCCTACCCTTAAGAGATGGAGACCGAGGGCGATGGGAAGGGCTTCAGCTATCCATAAGAGGACTTGCACGATAGAAATTTTTCTTGATGAGAAAGGATCTGGTAAGAAAGAAGATGTAAAAGATTCTCTTATAAAAGGAAGAAAAAAGGAAGAAAAACCGGCAGAGGTAGTAGATACAAATGAAATGAAGGATCAGATAGAGCCTAAGAAAGAAGAAGTGAAAGCCGGGGAATAATAGATAAAAATAAATTCTAAACTAAGGAAATAATATGGGACACAAAGTAAATCCATTTGTACATAGGCTGGGAGTTATCAGGACCTGGAAGTCCAACTGGTTCAACATGAAGAACTATAAAGAGTATTTGCAAAATGATGTTGAGGTCAGGACTTATCTAGAAAAAAAACTTGCCAAAGCGGCCGTTGAAGACATCGTTATCGAAAGGTCTTCGAATAGTATAATCATCAATATCCATACTGCTCGTCCTGGAGTTGTTATCGGAAGAGGGGGGACTGGAGCTGAGGATTTGAAAGCTGATATTGTAAAGAGAGTCAAGCCAGCAAGGACTGATGTCAAAGTGAATATCATCGAGGTTAAAAATCCAGAAATCAGTGCTATGCTCGTTGCTCAATCAATTGCAGAAAGTTTGGAAAAGAGGTCTCCTTTCAGAAGAACTATCAAACAAGCGATTGAAAGAACGATGCAGAACAAGACTGCCCAAGGAGTGAAGGTCGCGGTTGCAGGAAGATTGGACGGTGCGGAAATGGCACGATCCGAGTGGTTGAGTGAAGGTAAAATTCCTCTTCAGACCCTCAGGGCGGATGTAGATTTCGCAAAATACAGTGCCAATACTACATACGGAGTCATAGGTATAAAAGTATGGATTTATAAAGGTGAGATTTTTGCAGAAAGATAATAATTTCAAATTAAGACAAAGTTTATGTTAATGCCAAAGAAAATTAAGCACAGAAAGCAGATGAAAGGCAGGATCCGTGGCAAGGCGCAACGAGGAAATGTTATAGCTTTCGGTTCTTTCGCTCTCAAATCTGTTGATTCTTCGCTTATAACTAGTCGTCAGATTGAGGCCGCTAGAAGAGCTATGACCCGTTATGTCCAAAGAGGTGGAAAAATCTGGATCAGAATCTTTCCTGACAAACCGATAACTCTCAAGCCCGCTGAAGTTCCTATGGGTAGTGGAAAAGGAAGTCTCGATCATTTCTCTGCGGTAGTCAAATCAGGCAAAATACTTTTTGAGATGGATGGTGTTAAGGAAGATATCGCAAGGGAGGCTATGAGATTGGCAAGCCACAAATTGCCGGTTAAGACAAAATTTGTCATGAAAGAGAAATAAGATCATTTTATAATAACTTTGCATATGAAGACAAAAGAAATAAGAGAAAAATCAGACAAGGAGTTGCAAGGCGTCGTGAGAGAAGAAAAGGAAACTCTAAAAAAGCTGAGATTCTCATTGGCAAACAGGCAACTTAAGGGCAGTCACGAGATAAGGGTTGCCAAGAAAGATATCGCTATAGCCAAGACCATTTTGAGTGAGAGAGCCGTAAAAAAGGGAATAAATTAATTTTTATATAAGCTATGAACAGCAAAAATAATCAGGATGCTGCTTCCGTAAAAGTCGGGAGTAAAAAAGTAGGTACAGTGGTAAGCGACAAGATGGACAAAACCATCGTGGTTGAGGTCGTTATCCTGAAATCTCATCCGAAATATAAGAAAAGATACAAAGTAAGTAAGAGATATAAGGCTCACGATGAGGATAATAAATTCAAGGTCGGGGATAAAGTGACCATCGTCGAGGGTAGGCCTATGAGCAAGGATAAGAGATGGGTAGCAGCTGCGGCCGAATAGATTTATAAGTTTACTAAATTATTTATATGATTCAAGAAGGAACTAAATTGATGGTTGCGGATAACTCCGGTGCAAAGCTGGCGAAATGCATCAAGGTGCTCGGCGGAAGTCGAAGAAGATATGCCGGTATCGGAGATGTTATCGTAGTTGCCATAAAAGCTTCTGAACCGCGTGGACAGGTCAAGAAGGGAGAAGTTGCCAAGGCTGTAATCGTGAGACAGAGAAAAGCTTTAAGAAGAAAAGACGGTTCATATATAAGATTCGATGACAATGCTATCATTATCGTCGATAAAGACAATATGACCCCTAAGGGAAGTCGTGTTTTTGGCCCGATTGCCAGGGAATTGAGAGATAAGGGTTTTATGAAGCTCGTTTCATTGGCACCTGAAGTTTTGTAAATTTTCCAAGATAATATAAGTTTAAAACATAGTTATGAAAATCAAGACTAATGACAAAGTAAAAATAACAACCGGCAAAGACAAGGGTAAGAGCGGGAAGGTTACGAGAGTCGTTGCAGCGGATTCAAAAGTCGTGGTGGAAGGGTTGAATGTCGTAAAAAAACATATAAAATCCGGAAAAGACAGCGGCAAAGGGCAGCGCATCGAAGTAGCTATGCCTCTTAGGGTTTCTAATGTGATGCTGGTTTGTCCTAATTGTAGCAAGGAAACCAGAGTTGAATATATGATCTTGGAAAGCGGAGAAAAACACAGGATTTGCAAAAAATGCAAACAAACGATTGATTCAAAGGTTAAAGATAAATAAGTAAAGAAGTTAAAATATTCTTATGTACAAGTCAAGACTAAAGGAAAAATATACGAAAGAGGTAGTTCCAGATTTAAAGAAAATCCTGGGCTATTCTAGTACTATGGCCGTTCCAAAAGTGGAAAAGGTTGTTGTTAATGTAGGATTGGGTACTATTCTTAGAAACGGAGATGAAGATTTAAAAAATATACTCGGCGACATCGAGGGCATTGTTGGACAAAAGCCGGTGATTACCAAATCCAGGAAAGCCGTCGCGGGATTCAAGATCAGAGAAGGTGTTCCGGTAGGAGCTATGGTTACGCTGAGAGGTGAAAGAATGTACGAATTTATGGATCGTCTTGTAAATGTTGTTCTTCCTCAAGTCAGAGACTTCCGTGGTGTTAAAAGAAAAGCTTTCGACGGTAAGGGGAACTATAATATAGGACTTAAGGAGCAGATTGTTTTTCCAGAAATAACAAGGGATAACATCAAAACCATCTTTGGAATGGAGGTCAGTATCATAACCAGTGCCAAGACAAACGATGAGGGGTATGAACTCCTGAAGAGGCTCGGTTTCCCTATAGTAGATAAAATCAGTCAATAATATTAAACAAATCAAGAATAATTATTATGGCAAGAACAGCGTTAATAGTAAAGTCACAAAAAAAGCCGAAATTTTCAACTCGCACGGTAAGTCGATGCTGGAAATGCGGAAGAAATCACGGTTTCTTCAAAAAATTCGGTATCTGCAGAATTTGTTTTCGGGAACTGGCAAGTAAAGGGGAACTTCCTGGAATCAAGAAAAGCAGTTGGTAGTTTCATTTTAGAGGGTGTGTTTTTATAAATAATGTTAATTTTTTGATATGACTATGACAGATCCAATAGCGGATATGCTCACTCGGATAAGGAATGCGCAAGGAGCTAACCACACCAAAGTACAGATGCCTTCTTCCAAGTTCAAATTGGCAGTTGCCAAGATTTTGAAGAGAGAAGGATATATCGATGATGTAGTTCAGTACAAGAAGGGTTTCAAGGTGACTTTGGAAATCGTGCTTAAGAAGCTCGAAGACAAATATGCCATTTCTGAAATCCAAAGAATCAGCAAACCTGGACAGAGAGTATATGCTCGCAAAAATAAGATGCCGAAAATTTTGAACGGCTACGGACTGGCGATAATCTCTACTTCAAAAGGTCTTATGACTGATTTGGAAGCCAAAGAGCAAGGTCTCGGAGGAGAGGTTGTTTTTAAGGTTTGGTAGACAATATTTAAAAATAACTTTAATTGCTAGATATTATAAATATGAGTAAGGTAGGAAAAAAACCGATAGTCGTTCCAGCAAATGTGAGTGTTACTGTCGGAGACAATAAGATAACCGTCAAGGGGCCGAAGGGCGAGCTGGCTTTCGTGTTTAATCCTGAGATTATTGTTGAATTCAAAGAAAACCAGATCATGGTTTCTCCAAAGAAGGATATCAGTAGGCTTTACGCTTTCTGGGGGCTTACCAGAAGCATCATTTCCAATATGGTGGAAGGAGTAGTGAAAGGCTACGAGAAGAAACTGGAATTGCAGGGAGTCGGATATAAGGTTGCTATCAAGGGCAAAGATTTGGATTTGAATCTGGGATTTTCTCATCCGGTTCTTTTCAAGGCACCGGAAGGAGTGGAATTCGTGGTTGAAAAGAATATCATAACCATTTCAGGTATAGACAAGAAGTTAGTAGGTCAAGTTGCAGCAGACATCAGAAAGATTAGAAAGCCGGAACCATATAAAGGTAAAGGTGTCAGATATGTCGGAGAACAGGTGAGAAGAAAAGCTGGAAAGAAAGTGGGTTCAGGGACATAGGTTTTTAAATAATTCGGTTAAATTTAGATAATCTTAAATATAAATATGGTAGATAAAGAAAAAGCTAAAAGAGATGCCAGGATCAGGAGGCACAATAAGGTGCGATCCCAGGTTTCCGGTACAGCTGAAGTTCCTCGTCTGAATGTTTTCAGGGGGAACAAGGGGCTTTTTGTCCAGCTTATCGACGATTTGGAAGGTAAGACTCTGGCAAGTGTGAGTGATGCTGAGGTAAAAGACGCCAAAACCAAGGTTGAGGTCGCCAAAGAAGCCGGCAAGATGATTGCTAAGAAAGCTCAAGAAAAGAACATCAAAAGAGCTGTGTTCGACAGAGGTGGATATAGATATCACGGAAGAGTGAAAGCGGTTGCTGATGGTGCCAGAGAAGGCGGATTGGAATTTTAATTTATTTAATAATCTTTGTTTTTAAAATATGATAAAGAAAGACGATAAAGAAAGAAACAAGAGGCCGGCTTCTCGTGGTAGAAGAAAAGAAAAAAGCGAGTTCGACCAGAAGGTTATAGACATCGCCCGTGTGACTCGTGTCGTTAAGGGAGGGAAGAGATTCAGCTTCAGGACGACCATCGTAATCGGTGACAGGAAGGGCAGAGTCGGTGTCGGAATTGCCAAGGGGCCGGACATGAAAGTTTCTACCGAAAAATCTTTTGCGCAGGCTAAAAAGGCTATGATCAAGATTGATTTTTCTGGAAACACTATTCCTTACCAGGTGGAGCAAAAAATTGGAAGCGCTAAGATATTACTAAAGCCTGCTGACAAAGGGCGTGGAATTGTTGCCGGTGGTGCTGTCCGTGCCGTTGTAAGTCTTGTGGGTGTCAGTGATATCAGTGCCAAGATGCTTGGTTCTAAAAACAAACTTAACAATGCCAGGGCTACAATAAAAGCTTTGGAAAAATTTTCATCAAAAACAGTCGGTGAAATAAAAAAGGCTGAGGAACAGGCGAAGAACAAGGAAGTTGAGAAAGCGACTGATGAAAAGATTGTTGAAAAAAAGGAAAAGAAGACTGTTGCCGTTTCTGAAAAGAAAGTTGTAAAAGAAAAAGCCGAAAAGCCAGCGGTTAAGAAGGCTCCTAAAAAGGGCGAATAAGAAACATTAATTTAGATAAAGTTTTTAATAATATGCAGCTACATCAATTAAAGCCGAACAAAAAGGCGAAGAAGAAGCGAGTCGGAAGAGGTGGGTCCCACGGAACGACTGCTACCAGAGGAACTAAAGGACAAAAGTCCAGGTCTGGTGGTGGAAAAGGGGCAAACTTCGAAGGAAACAAAATTCCTCTTTTTAGGAGAACACCGAAATTGAGAGGTTTTAAGAGTCTGGCTTTGAAAAACCGAGTGGTCAATATTTCTCAGATTGAAAAGTATTTTGAAAGTGGTGAAACTGTTAGCCCTCTCACTTTGCTCAGTAAAGGGTTGATCCTTAAAAGTAAAGCGTCTGTGAAAATTCTTGGTAACGGTGAGGTGAAGAAAAAATTCGTCTTTGAAGATTGTTTGGTTTCTAAGACTGCCGAAGAAAAGATTAAGAAAGTCGGCGGGGAAGTGCGTGTGATCATATCGGAAAAATAAAATCTAAAGCAAATTTTCTATGTTGAAAAAGGTAAAACAAATCTTAAGGGACAAGGAACTTAGGAGCAAGATTCTGTTTGTGACCGCCATGCTTCTGGTTTTTCGTCTTATGGCGCATATCCCGATTCCTATTGTGGATTCGGTAAAATTGGATGCTCTTTTTCGTAGCAATCAGCTTCTGGGAATGATGAATGTATTGACAGGAAGCGGTATGGAGAATTTCTCTCTGGTCATGTTAGGAGTCGGTCCATACATCACAGCTTCGATCATTATGCAACTTTTTACCATGATTTCTCCGAAGATAAAAGAGATGTATCATGAATCTGGCGAGGAAGGTAGGAGAAAATTCAATCAGATTACCAGGCTTATGACTGTTCCTCTGGCGCTTTTGTCGGGTTTCGGAATGATTACACTTCTTCGAAGCAAAGCTGTCATTGATGCAAGTGTGGGAAATTTTGATATAGCGGTGACTTTGATCCTGATAACCGCAGGAACAGTGTTGTTGGTTTGGTTAGGTGAGCTTATAACGGAAAAGAAAATCGGAAACGGAATTTCTCTTATAATTTTTGCAGGTATAGTTTCTGGACTGCCTATGTCCGCCCAGCAGACTTTGAATAGTGCCATTCCGCTGCCGACCGTTTTCGGATTGGCTGCTATGGCCGTTGTGGTGGTTATGGCTGTTGTTTTTATAACCGAGGCTCAGAGAAACATTCCGGTTTCTTATGCCAAAAGAACCTCCGGAGGGAGAACTACACAGGGAAACATTTCGACTTTTCTTCCGCTCAGAGTCAATTCTGCCGGAATGATTCCGATTATTTTCGCTATGTCCATTATGCTTTTTCCGGGAATAATCGCATCTTTTCTTGTCGGTAACTCAAATCCAAGTATAGCTTCGGCTGCTACATATGTAAGCAATTTGTTCGCAAATCAGACCTTTTATTCCGGTATGTATTTCATGATGGTATTCTTATTTACTTATTTCTATACTTCTATCGTTTTTGATCCTCAGAATGTGGCAGAGAATTTGCAGAAGCATGGAGGGTTTGTTCCAGGAATAAGACCCGGTAGGAATACAGCTGAATATCTGGAAAAAGTTTTGAGTAGGATAACTTTTGTCGGTGCCCTTTTCTTGGCATCGGTCGCTGTCCTTCCTCAGCTAGTAGAAGCTGTGACTTATAATAGCACATTTTCAGTAGGTGGAGCTTCGGTTCTGATCGTTGTAGGTGTGGTATTGGATACTATACGGCAGATAGACTCTCAACTTACGATGAGAGATTATGAGCAGATATAGTATCTTTAAAAACCAGAACGGTCGGAAAGGGCCGTTTTAGTTTTTGGCAAATCGGTGTAGAATGAAATTGTCGGTTTTTAAAATAGTAAAAAGATTATGAAAACGCCAATGAATATTCTGCTTGTAGGGCCATCGGGAGCGGGGAAGGGGACTCAAGCAAAATTGCTAGCAGAGAGATATGGTCTCAGGCACTTGCAGAGCGGGGAGCTTCTGAGAAATATAGTAGCAAAGGATGATGAGTTCGGTAGGAAAGTAAAAGCTGCGATGCAAAAAGGTTTTGTGCCTTCGGAGTGGATATTCAAGATGATTAAAGCGGAATTTTCAAGACTGGATGATGTCGGAGTCGTGATCGATGGTTTCTCCAGAAAACTTCCTGAGATAGAGATGCTTTATGATGTTTTGGGAGAGAACGAAAGGAATCTTGATTATATCTTTCTTCTGGAGCTTGATGATGAGAAAGTCATAGATAGGTTGATTAATCGCCGTGTTTGCAGTGTCTGTAAGAAAGTGTTTGATTATGGGAGTCTTGAGGATAAAGATACCTGTCCTCTATGCGGCGGGCAGATATACATAAGAGAAGATGATAATCTGGAAAGCATAAAAAACAGGCTTAAAGATTATAAGACAGAAACTTCCAAGGTTATAGATTTTATAAAAAATCGTGATTCAGTTATTGTTATAGACGGTGATCGTTCTATTGATGAAGTTTTTGAAGATATTTATAGTAAGATCAAATAAAGAAAATAAATAATAATCATGAACAAGAGAAATATAGGAGTTATCATTATGGGTTCGCAGGGCTCTGGAAAAGGAACTCAGGCAAAGCTTATCGCCCAAGAATATGATCTCCAGCATTTGGAAACGGGGGGAATCCTCAGAAATATTGCGAAGGAAGATAGCGAAATCGGAAATATAGTCAATAATCTTATTAACAAACGGGGGGAATTCGTACCCTGGGAGATTGTGAGAGATGTATTGAATGAAACTGTCGAGGATTTCAATCTGGAAAAAGGAATTGTATTCGATGGAACGCCGAGAAGAATAGAGGAGGTTTATTATTGGGAAGAGAAGCTGAAAGAGCTTGGCAGAAAATTTGATTTTATATTCTTTATAAAATTGTCCGAGGAAGAATCTATCCGGAGAATATCCAGTAGGCGGATATGCGAAAAAGGAGGACACCCTCTTATCATGGGCGAGGATATACAGTCTGATGAAGATAAATGTCCGGTTTGTGGCGGTGATATTTACAGAAGAGAGGATGATGCTCCTGAAAAGGTATTAAAGAGGCTTGCTTGGAGTAAAGAAATATTGGAACCAGTCATAGAACACTACAGAGAAAAGGGGAGGCTTGTTGAGATAGACGGGACCGGCAGCATCCCGGAAGTATTTGAAAAAATTAAAAAACATATAAACGATAGCAAATGAGTTCTATCCGGGTAAATCTGAAAAGTAGGAGTGAAATCGATCTTATGGCAGAGAGCGGTAAGTTTTTGTCTGAGCTTCTGCAGATTATATCCGAGAAAATCTCCCCTGGGGTCTATGGTGACGAACTGGAAGAGATTGCTCAGGATTATGTCAAGAGAAATAATCTGATCGCTTCTTTCTATCATTACAGAGTCGATCGTAATGTCGATCCTTTCCCTGCTGCTATCTGTTTTTCCGTGAATGACGAAATCGTGCACGGTTTTCCTTTTGGTAAGCTTATCAAAGATGGCGATTTAGTCAGTATAGATGCCGGGGTGAAATATAAAGGTTTTCATTCAGATAGTGCGGTTACCATCGGAGCAGGTAAGGTCAGTGCCTTCGGCAAGAAGTTGATAGACACGACTCAGCAGGCGCTTTATGAGGGAATAAAGCAGGTGGCCCCAGGGAAACATATAGGCGATATCGGAGAGGCTATTCAGTCTTATGCCGAAGCACAAGGTTTTTCAGTTGTGCGTGATATGGTCGGACACGGAGTAGGGAGATCTATCCACGAGGCGCCCGAAGTTCCGAATTATGGTAAAGCCGGTAAAGGCCTGAAGCTCTATCCGGGAATGGTAATCGCGATTGAGCCGATGGTCAACGAAGGTGTTTATGATATAAAAGTTGATGATGACGACTGGACTATCCGGACCAATGACGGTAAACTGTCCGCGCATTTTGAACATACCATAGCTGTTACTAATGAAGGTTATCGGGTACTTACTTTGAGAGAAGGGGAAAAAATAAAATAGAAAATATGGGAACATATCTGGGGATAGATTTTGGAGACAAGAGGGTGGGTTTGGCGCTTTCCGATCCGGAAAAGAAGCTCGCCCGCCGTTTTGTGACGCTTAATAATTCTTCCGGGCTCGTGACGGAGTTGGAGGAGGTAATCAGGAATGAGAATGTGGAAAGGATAATTATGGGAATTCCTTTGGCGGCGAGGGGGGAGACTGAGCAGACGAAGAAGGTCAGAAAATTCATATCCGATTTTCAGAAGGAAGTCGATATTCCTATTGAAGGGATGAATGAGATTATGACTTCCAAGATGGCGAGGGAGAATCTGATCGGATCCGGAGTGAAAGATATTAAGGCGGTTCTTGATCAGGAAGCAGCCAGGATCATATTACAGGACTATTTGGATTTTCAGAAAAAATAAGAAAGAATGAAACCATCTATTTATAAAAAATTTCTATCTTTTTTAAAAAACGAAAAATATTATCCATACTTTGTTCTGTTGCTTGGTGTTGTTGTTATTTTTTTTCAATTGCATGGTTCCTTGGGTACGGGAGATGAAGTGATATATAGTCAAGTGGCCAGGGGAGACTTTAGCGAAGGGAGAATGGACAACTCTGTATTTTTGTAATAATCTCTGGTTCGAGAAGCCTCCTCTAGTCATCTGGCTCACAATGGTCTCGTTCAAAATTTTTGGTTTTAGTGAGTTTGCTGTATGGTTTTTTCCTGCTCTTGCCGGAATAGCTTCCCTTATGGGGATTTATTTTTTAGGCAGAAAATTATTCAATAGTAAAATAGGTGTTTTAGCGGCCCTCGTTCTTTTGATGACTCCACATCTTCTACTCATATCCAGAAACAATATGATGGATATTTTTCTTTTTTGTTTCCTGGCTTTTTCAATGTTATTTTTCGTTAGAGCTTCCTTGGGAGAAAAAAATCTGATATGGTCTTTCTTCTTCTTAGGTTGCGCTTTTATGTCCAAAAGCGTGGTCGCCTTACTGATATTGCCGGTTTTTATCTATCTTTTATATCTATACGACGGTTGGTATCTATTGAAAAGCAGATATTTTTATAGAGGTCTGGCGTTTTCCTGTTCATAGTCCTGCCCTGGCATATCTTTATGACATTAGCGTTCGGAAACGCATTCTGGCGGGACTACCTGGGCTACCATGTTTTGCAGAGATATTCAAGCGACATTCTCTCCACCGGTAGCGCGGAAGATTTGTTGTTCTATTTCAAAGTTCTTCTTAAGAGGTTAGGTTCTTGGTATTTTGTTCTTCTATCGCTTCTTCCTGTGATATACTGTAGTTATAAAGCGGAGGAGAATAAAAAAGAAATCAAACTTCTTTCTTTCTGGGCAATTTTTATTTTTGTATTTTTTAGTCTGTCTGCCACTAAGCTACATCACTATATTTTCCCTTTTTACGCTCCCTTTTCTCTTCTCACGGCTTTCGCGATATATAAAGCATATGAGAAGAAAAGCGTTTTTCTCCTGCTGGCATCCTCGCTCGTTTTTATAAATATAAACAGGAGCGTTATTCTGACAATCTCTGATTTCGGAGAGGCGAGGGCATTACTTCCTGCCATCCTTTACAATATTTTTCAGGAGGTGAATCTGGTTTATCTTTCGGTCTCTGTGGTTTTCGTTATTTTTCTGTATGTTTTTGTTGCTAACAAGGCGGCGGGGGCGGCTATTTCTGTTTTGATTATTTTTTCCTTTAGCATTTTACTACCCTTTTCTCCGGAAAGAAACATGTCGGCGAAGAAGATAGGAGAGGACTTGGGTGATGATAGGCAGGTGAAAAAAATATTCATAGCGGATATCCTTAGAGAATATAATTTTGAAGGCGCTCTTTATTATTATTATGTCTTTCCTGTCGATACCGAATATTTGTATGGCAGGACCTATGAAAGAGATGCGGCTAGCGATACCTATTGTCTCGTGGGTGGACAGAATTATGAGTTCAATAAGAATATGGATTACGATATTTTTCTCTGTAGAGTTGTGGAATGATTTTAAATCTTAAAATAGTTTTATTATGACAGAGTACGGAGATAAAATTGACATATCTGTGGTAGTTCCCGCTTTCAACGAAGAGCTCTGTATTGAGGAAACCTTAAGGAGCATAAATTTTTTTTTGAAAAATACTGAAGAAAATTACGAAATCATCGTTGTTGATGATTGTTCTTATGACCATACTTCTGATATCCTTATAAGGATGGAAGGCGAAGGTTTCTCCGTCGTAATAATCAAGAATGAAGAGAATCGCGGAAAAGGTTTTTCTGTCAGGAGAGGATGCCTGGCGGCAAGGGGGAGGGTCGTCGGTTTTATGGATGCCGACAGCTCTGTGGTCGCGGACGAGATCAAAAGATTCGTGTCGGTTATAAAAACCGGAGATTTTGACCTGGCGATAGCCAGCAGAAAAGAAAAAGAAAGTCGTATTTTGAAAAGCCAGGCGTGGTACAGGGAAAAAATGGGGGCTGCCGGAAACGGCCTCATCCGGTCTTTTTTGAAAATTGACATAAAAGATACTCAATGCGGTTTTAAATTTTTTTCTTGTAGGTTCGTCGAAGACATCTTTCCCAAATTAATTGTGGACAGATGGCTTTTTGATGCAGAAATACTGAAAGCGGCGGAGAAATATAAATATAATATAAAAGTGCTTTCAGTAGATTGGACGCATGTCGATGGAAGTAGTGTCAGGCTAGGTTCCTATTTGGGTGCGCTGAGAGATATACTAAAAATAAGAAAAAGATGGCTCTCTTGAAGACGATAAAAAGAGAAGCGGCTTTGTTTGGAATATATCAATCTAAGCGTCCATTTGAATGTTTTCCATAATCGTCTTTTTGTATTATTATAATAGTATGGATATATAGTTTTGGATTTTAAGCCATAAAATCTTATTAAAAACAAAATGAAAAAAGACAGTAAAGCTTTTTCCGAACTGCGTCGCGATTTGGTGAGCGGCACTTGGGTAGCTTTTTCTACCAAAAGGCGGGCGCGTCCGGACTTCCATAAAGAGAACCTGAGGGTTTCAGACAACTACGATGATCCGAAAAATTGCCCTTTTTGCAGAGAAAATTTTGATAAGCAGAAACAGGAGAAGGACACTCTGATATATTTCGATAAGAATGGCGACTGGACTATCAGAGTCTTTCCTAATAAATTCCCAATTTTTTCTTCCAAGACAAGCAGTCTGAACAGGCGGGATGAAGGGCCTTTTGAGATTATGGATGGCATTGGTTATCACGAAGTATTAGTTGCAGCTGACCACAGGAAGAACTTTCCAGACTTAGAGATTCCGCAGATTGTGGAGGTTTTTGATGCCTATCAAGAGAGGTATCTGGCGTTAATGAATAAAAGAAATGTGAAATATATCTCTATATTCAAGAATTACGGCAGCACCGCCGGGGCCTCGATCATCCATCCTCATAATCAGATAGTTGCAATGCCGATTATAGATCCGGATGTCGCTCGAAGTCTTGATGGCAGCGCGCGCTATTTTCAAGCGCATAAAGAATGCGTTCATTGTGTGATGCTGGAATGGGAGATAGAGAATGGCGAGAGGATTATTTTTGAAAATGAGGACTTTGTCGTGCTTTGTCCTTTTGTTTCTCGGGTGAGTTTTGAAATAAGGATTTATCCCAAGAAACATCTCTCTTATTTTGAGAGAATAACGAAAGACCAAAAAATAAAACTTTCTGAAGCTATGAGAACTGCCCTTAGAAAAGTGAAATATAATCTTGATGATCCTGACTACAATATGTTTTTACACACTGCTCCCTGCGATGGGCAGACTTATGATCACTATCATTGGCATTTTGAGATTTTCCCTAAGACCAACATTTGGGCGGGACTGGAACTCAGCACCGGCATAGAAGTATGTTCGATTCTCCCTGAAGAGGCTGCGAAGATACTGAAAAAGAAAAGTAAGATTTAAACATTATGGATTTCTCTTTTTTGTCACGATATCTTTCTCCGGAGGCGGTCACTTTCATTGTGTCGATGCTTCCTGTCTCGGAACTGCGGGGAGCGATTCCTCTGGCAATAGGTGTTTACGATATAGACCCTGTAAAAGCTTATGCGATTTCTGTTATTGGAAATATGGTTCCGGTGCTTTTTGTTTTGCTTCTTGTGGACAAGGTGTCCGCGACTCTCTCAAAAAAGTTCGTTTTTTTTGAGCGTTTTTTCGGGTGGCTGTTCGAACACACTCGCATGAAAAATGCCGATAGATTTCAGAAGTGGGGAAGTCTCGCACTCGTGGCTTTTGTCGCGATTCCGCTTCCTGTGACTGGTGCCTGGAGCGGATCTATTGCTGCATTCGTTTTTGGGATCCCTTTTAAAAAGTCTTTTCCACTTATTTTCGCGGGAGTTTTGATTGCCGGATTGATAGTAAGCGGACTTACCCTGGGTATATTATAAATTCAAGAAATCTGAAATGAATGGATCTGTAGTCATAAAATACGAAGAGATATCTCTTAAAAAAGGTAAACGAGCTTTTTTTGAAAGAATACTTTTGGAAAATATAAAAAAAGCGCTGGAACCTTTGAAGTATAAAAATATAAGAAAAGAGTACGGAAGAATCGTTATCGGGTTTGATGATGAGAATGTCAGTGAAAAAGATTTTGCCGGTTTTTTGGAAAAAGTTCCCGGAATTTCAAATTTCTCTTTTGTTCTTAACGCCGAGAGGGATATGGCCTCCATCCGAGAAAAAGTTTTAGAAATTGTGAATGCAGATGGCGGCAAAAGCAGGACTTTTAAAATACAAGCGAAAAGGATCGATAAGAGTTTCGGCGTGAAATCTATGGATATCAACGCTGAAATGGGAGGATTCGTGATAGAGGAAAGTGAGCTAGCTGTTGATGTGAAAAATCCCGACCTTAGGATCAGGGTTGATATCTTAAAAGATAGCTGCCTTGTCTATACGGACAAAATCAAGGGTGTAGGAGGTCTTCCTGTGGGCTCTAGTGGCAAGCTTGTGAGTATGATATCCGGAGGCATAGACAGTCCGGTTGCCGGTTTTATGATGGCGAAGAGGGGAGCGAAAATCATCTTTGCGCATTTTCAGAATATGACAGAATATGGCGAAGGCAGAAGCTGTGATAAGATAGAGAATTTGGTTTCGCAAATCGCAAAATTTCAGGGAGAATCAAAACTTTATGTCGTGCCGTTTGAAAAGGTACAGGAGGAAGTACTCTCTAAAGCTCCGCACAAACAAAGTATGCTTCTTTTTAAAAGAGCGATGTTCTGTATCGTGAATGAAATCGCCAGAAGGGAAGGGGCAAAAGGTTTTGTGATGGGGGATAGCTTGAGCCAGGTCGCTTCACAGACTCTGGAAAATGCCAATGTTATCTATGATGCCGCTGAATTTCCCGTATTTTCACCCCTGATCGGTATGAATAAGATAGAAATCATCGAAATCGCCAGGAGAATAGGAACATTCGATATCTCTTCTGAACCTTACTACGACTGTTTTCTCTATAAACTGCCCAAACATCCTGAAACTAGAGCCGATCTGGAAGTTATTAAAAAGATGGAAGAAAAGCTTGATTTAGAGCCTATAATCTTGAAAATAGTTGCCAATCTCCAGCCTCTTCTAATCGGACCTGAGTCGCGCAGATAAGGGGCATAAAATGTTGATTTTTATGCTTTTTTATGATAGAATATAAGGATTAGTTTTCTCTTAAAAAGTAACATATCATAATGTCAAATGGCACTCTTTCCAGGGAAACACAAGAGCTTCTAGACGCCTATAAGAAGGCTATTGAGCTGGAGAAAAAGTATAATGAAACGGAAGGGGATAAGATAGCTGTCCATCAGGTTTCGGGCAAAATCGCTTTCTTCTATGAAAAGCTCAGAAATACGATAGACTATAAAGAAGAACATCTTCTTCGTAAGAATGCGATTGAGAGGATTCTCAAGCGCAGAATAATGACGGAAAAAACCGAATCTGATGTCGCGAAGTTTTTAGTCTATGAGCTTATAAGAGCGAGATATCTGCCGAATAAGAAAATTCCTGAAAGCAGGATAAAAGAAATCGAAGAAATTGTTGGAAAATATACTTTTTTATTAAACAAGATTCCTGAGAGTGAAGATGGCAGGAGCCGGGAAGGTATTTTCGATTGGATCATAGGTGTCGCGTCTTGTGAAATTGAGGAAAAGATCGTTCCTCATGGCAGGGAAAATGCCATGGTCGCATTTACCAGGGCAATCGTCGAGAAGAAGATGACCTTGAAAGAGGACATCCGGATAACTCCGCAAGAAAAAAAAGATCTTATCTATGCCGCAGTCTTGAAGAATTTGATCAAGTCCGATATTTCAATGATAAGGTATCGTCTTTTTATAGCGAAACATTCGGAATGGGTTTTTGCTCCGTCAGAGGAGACCATTGCAAGATTGGCACTTATCATAAATTCCATCACTTCCGAGATAGACGGCGTGATAAATCACACTTATAGCGATAATTTTTCCAGAGCGGTGAAGAAAAATATTGCCTATTTCACAACCCTTCAGGATGTCATAGACGGGCATATCGATGACATCGATTATGTTTTTTCCCATCATTTTCATATAGAAGATTCCCTCAAGGAAACTTGCGTCAAAAAATATAGGAAAGCGAAGACGAAATTGAATCGGGCGGCCCTCAGGAGTATTACCTATATCTTTATAACCAAAGTCATTCTAGCTCTCATCATCGAGCTTCCTTTCGATAAATATATAATCGGGGAGGTGAACTATTTTGCGCTTGGAGTCAATATCCTTTTTCCGCCCCTTCTGATGGCGCTGGTTGTCCTGACTATCAAGGTTCCGAGCAAGAAGAACACCGACCTTATCGTCGCAGGAGTAAAAGATATGATATACGGCAAGTACGAAGGATCTCCTTTCGTGGTCAAAGGAGTCGCTTCCAGAACTTCGCTTTTTGCCAGGGTTTTTAAATTCCTGTATCTGATCGTGTTCGTTATTTCTTTTGGAGGCATCATCTTCATCTTGAATAAATTCGGTTTTAACTTCATCAGTATAGGGCTGTTCCTGTTCTTCATCAGCGTCGTCAGCTATTTCGGTATCCGTATCCGCCAGAACGCCCGCGAGCTTCTCGTTACTCAAAAAAAAGAGGGGATGGTGGGTTTTGCCGCCGATTTATTCTCCATCCCGATCATCCAAGTCGGACAGTGGCTCTCGGTTAAGATGTCAAATATCAATGTCTTCGTCTATGTGATGGACTTCATCGTCGAAGCCCCATTCAAAACTTTCGTAGATATTTTTGAGGATTGGATTTATTACATCAAGGAGGAGAGAGATAAGATTGAATGAGAAAATTTTATACGAATATATATATGTTATAGAAAAACAGTTGGCGAAAACTGTTTTAAGTCGATGTATGAAGAATTGAAAGGATACCTCTTCTGTATGGCTTCAGGATTAAAAGTGTCTTCCACTCGAGATTCTTTCTTTTGGAATCAATTTATATGAAAAATTTAGAATATTTCCTAAAAGAAGTTTGTTTGCGAAAAAGGGAGAATCTCTAGATTATATAGAAATGTCTTCTTATAAGCTTGCTCTAGGTGGGTTAATTTCTAAATTACATGCTGATTATTTTTCAGATGAGACAGATCCTTTTAATGCAATGTCTGACACAATTATTAATACCACTCAGAATCAAAATCAATCAATAAAGATTGAAATTGCGATAGAAATGACAGAATTTATTACAAATAAAATGGGACAGTACAAAGAAGGCTCAGTGGAAAGAAGCTTTTTAGAACGAGCAAAACAGGGAATGAAAGAAGGAAAAGGTCTGATAGAATTAATTAACCTAATATTAAAAACTGGATCGAAGCTCGGTCTGACGGCTTCGGCCATGTCACAGTTATTATTAAAATAGTTATTTCTTTATATAACACGACAAAGGTGTATTATTTTTTGCAGATCAATTAATTTTTTATAAAAAATGGATTCTCAATCAATTTCTACATATGCAACTTTAATATCCGCGATTCTTATGCTTGGGACCGTTTATTATTCTTCAAAAGTAGTCAAAGAATCAAAAAAAGATAGATACATTAATTTTCTACCTTTTATTAAAGTTACCGAAATGAAGCGTAGGAAAAATGAGAAGGATTATGAATATTATGCCGATAATCCTCCAGTACAATTTAAGGAATGGGAAGTGTATGTAAAAAAACACCCAGAACATTTTTATATTTCCTATGAGATAGTGGATAAAAATAAAAGCATGGCATTTATAAAATCAGTAATTCTCTATGTAGGGAACGGGGCAAATATTTATAGAGAAATAAAACTTGAAGGTCATTATGAAAAAGTCTTATTTCCTGGAGAGCAGGACGATATTTTCTATTGGGATGTAAATTCTCCAGAGGATATTGATTCTGCTATGTTTCCTAAAGAGGTAAAAATTGTTTATGAAGATATGTGGGGTCATACTATTACATATGTAGGTAAAGATGATTGTCAGATATCTGGAGAGACATTGCCATTTTTAGGTCTTAAGAATTATATTAGTCACTTTTATGAATTTGATAAAAAAATAAAATAATAGGCTCCAACAGTAGCTCTTAGAAAGGAGAAGCCTATGGTGAGAAAATAATTGAATGTCGCACAAGATAGCTTTTACGACATAAAGAGATAGAAAAAGGCTTTTGTTAAGCCAAATTAAAAAATGCCCGTTTGGCGCTTTTTTTGTATCCTTATTTGCACCCTTATTTTTTTCTTAATTTTACGAACAAATTTTCACGGGTTCCCTATCTCCTGTCTTATAAAAACATCTTAATTTTTGTATGATTTTTTATGAATGAATTTTAGGACCACTTCTCCGGCTTTTTATAGTTTTGACAATAAATAATAAAAATGTTGTAATAT